>Ga0180222_1000841_pt1 | contig 38640 bp, 51 predicted proteins | sample eDN5th37CKraftOP_FD_151336 | JGI IMG/M metagenome (GOLD analysis project Ga0180222, IMG submission 151336) | Enriched Organic Plus compost microbial communities from Emeryville, California, USA - eDNA 5th pass 37_C Kraft OP (version 2) (version 2) ...
CACGGCTATAGCGGGGCCCGCGATGCTTTTGCACCCCGTCTTGTCATTTTGTTGCGGGCGCCCCCTGCTTGACCCCGCCTCCACGGCGCGGTTCACTCGATGGCCGAGCGGCGAGTCGAGGACGCGAACATGGCTGCTGGTTGCTGCGGATGCGAGACGAGCCCGCCCCCCGACGACAAGGCGTGGCGGCGGGTGCTGTGGATTGCGCTTGCGATCAACGCCGGCATGTTCGCGGTCGAGATCGTGGGCGGCGTCGCCGCAGCGTCGGCCGCGCTCCAGGCCGACGCGCTCGATTTCCTCGGCGACAGTGCCAATTATGCGATCAGTCTCGGCGTCGCGGGACTCGCGCTCAAGTGGCGCGCCCGGGCCGCCTGGTTCAAGGGCGCCTCGCTCCTCCTCCTCGGCTTCTGGGTGCTGGCAAGCACGGTGTGGATGGCGCTCGCGGGCTCGCTGCCGCACGCTGAGACCATGGGCGTGATTGGCCTCCTCGCACTTGCGGCGAATATCAGCTGCGCTCTCATGCTGTGGCGCCACCGCGAGGGCGACGCAAACCGCCGCTCGGTCTGGATCTGCTCGCGCAACGACGCGATCGGCAATATTGCCGTGGTGGCGGCGGCGCTCGGCGTGTTTGGTACCGGCTCCGGTTGGCCCGACCTGGTCGTCGCGGGCATCCTCGCAAGCCTCGGAATCAGCGGCGGGTGGCAGATCATCCGCCAGGCGCGCGGCGAACTCGCGAGCGTCGCCGCCGAGCAGCGCGCGGCGCGCGGCGCGGCCTGAAGCGCGCGTCTCAGCCGATATGGCGCAGCATGTCTTCGAGTGCCGGGCGAAGGCGGCGGATCTCCTCGCGGTGCACCGCCGAGAGGGATTGCAGCACCGCGTGCGCCTTTTGGGTGAGATAGAGGGTCGCGCGCCGGCGGTCGTCTGCCGCGACCTCGCGGCGGACGAGGCCCAGAAGCTCGAGCCGATCGATCAGGCCGCTTGCGCTGTGCGGTTTCAGCATCAGTCGCTGCGCGACGGTGCCGATCGTCGGCGCCTCGGGCGCCGCGCCGCGGATCGCGAGCAAGGCCTGATGCTGCTGCGGCGTCAGCCCCTTTTCAGCCGCTCGCGCTTCGCTGAAGGCGAGGAACTGGCGCAGCGCATGGCGAAAATCGGCGAGCGCGGCATAGTCCGCGTCGGTCAGGGAATCGTCGATTTTCGGCATCATCACTCTCGGAATTGAATTATGTCGCATTGCGATATATTGGCCCAGCGCCCCTTTTCACCCATGCCGGACAAGCCGTGTCATCGCAATCCACCGCCGCCGCCCCCAAACTCTCGGACCATAGCGCCGACAAGCGCATGCTGCTGCTCGCCGCGATGGCGATCGTCGTCGGCGCGGGCGGCGCTCTTGGTGCGTGGGTTCTGCTGAAGCTGATTGCGCTGGCGACCAACCTCTTCTGGTTCGCTCGCCTGTCGGCGGATCATGCAGCGATCACCGACGCGTCGGTCGGACTCTTCATAGTGGCGATCCCCGCTCTTGGCAGCCTGATCGTCGGGCTGATGGCGCGTTTCGGATCCGACAAGATCCGCGGCCACGGCATCCCCGAGGCGATCGAGGCCATCCTCTACGGGCAGAGCCGCCTTTCGCTCAAGGTTGCGATCCTGAAGCCGATTTCCTCGGCGATCTCGATCGGGAGCGGCGGGCCCTTCGGCGCCGAAGGGCCGATCATCATGACCGGCGGGGCGATCGGGTCGCTGTTCGCCCAATGCTTTCGCCTGAGCTCCGCCGAGCGCAAGACCCTCCTCGTTGCGGGCGCCGCCGCGGGAATGACGGCGATCTTCGGCACCCCGATCGCCGCGATCCTGCTCGCACTCGAAGTGCTCCTGTTCGAATGGAAACCGCGCAGCTTCGTTCCCGTCGTTGTCGCGGTGCTCGTCGCGGTCGCGTTCCGGCCCGCGCTCGTTGGCAGCGGACCGATGTTCCCGATGCGAGCCGATTTGCCTGCGATGGGGCCTGCGCTCGCGGCGGCGGGGCTGCTCGGCATTGCGGTCGGACTTCAGGCGACGCTGCTGTCGGCGCTCCTTTATCGCATCGAGGACCTGTTCCACCGGCTCCCCCTTCACTGGATGTGGTGGCCAGCGATCGGCGGTATCGTCGTCGGGCTGGGCGGTCTTGTTGATGCGCATGTGCTTGGCGCAGGCTATGGCAGTATTCAGGCTCTGCTCGACGGATCGCTGGGGCTGCGCGTCGTGCTCGCATTGCTGATCGTCAAAGGGGTCGTCTGGCTCGTCGCGCTGGGGTCGGGGACGTCGGGCGGCATATTGGCCCCGCTGCTCATCCTCGGCGGCGCGGCAGGAGCGCTCGCGGGCCACTTGTGGTTCGGCGGGCCGGGTTTATGGGCGCTTGCCGGCATGGCGGGAATCCTGAGCGGGGCGATGCGCGCGCCGCTCACCGGCGCGTTTTTTGCAGCCGAGGTGACGGGCCTGTTCGAGGCGCTGCCGCTGTCGGTGGCGAGTGCGGGCACCGCCTACGCCGTCAGCGTCCTCATCATGCGCCGGTCGATCCTCACCGAAAAGATCGCGCGTCGCGGCCGCCATATCCGCCAGGAATATGTCGTCGACCCGATGGACCTGATGCAGGCGCGCGACCTGATGACGAAAGACCCCGCGACGCTGCCGGGAACGCTGACCGCCGGCGCCGCACTGCGCTTCTTTGCCGAAGAGGCCGATCATCGCAGCTATCCCGTCGTCGATGCTGCGGGGCGGCTGCTCGGCCTCGCCTCGCGCACCGATGCGCTCGGCTGGCGCGTCGCCGACATGCCCGCCGACCGGACGCTCGCCGACCTTGTCTCCGATGCGGCGCAGCCCGTCGCCTATGCCGAAACCCCGGTCGGGCATGTTGCTGACCTGATCGTCGAATCGGGGGTCGGGCGCATTCCGATCGTCGATCCCGTAACGCGCCGGGTCGTGGGCTTGTTGTCCCGCCATGATCTTTTGAAAGCACGCCACAGTCACCGCCAGATGGAGACATCGCGGGCACGCTTCGGGGGGGAAGGGGCGGGGGAATAGTCAGGCGTTGCGGGGACGTCGGATGGGCGTGGCCTTGGGGTCGGAGGGGGGGCAGACGGCGCTGGGCATCACCGATATCCTGAATCGCTCGATCCTGCCGGAAAGAGCCGAATTTGCCAGAAAAGGCCCGAGCGGAAACCCGGCGCAGATCAGGGGGATGCGACAAGGATGGGGGCGCTCCCCAGTGCTTGCTCGCCTGGAACCGATGCAGAGGATTGCCGATCCTTGAAAGATTCACAGCGCACGCCGCAGTAAAATTCGCTAAGCAGGGCGCAATATGACGGCGGCGTTCATTCTGGTTATCAACATGGTTATCGCGGGAATTTTCGCGATCGCCTTTGGCGTGGTCGCCGCGACGCAGCGGCGGGCGCGGGGCGCTGCATGGATTGCGTCGGGTTATGCGATGGGCATCCTCGACGTCGCCCTCGAATTTCTGCTGCCGCTCCAGTCGGACCCGACGCTGGTGGGCATCGGCATATTCCTGACCTATCTGCTCGCGCTGACGCTCTGCGTAATCGGGATCGCGCGCCACTATGGCGTGCCACCGCCTTTCAGGACGCTCGCCGCGATCTGGCTGCTCACCCTGCTTGCGGTGCCTTTTCTCTTCACCATGCCGGGCCCGTCGATGCTGCGGCGTGTCCTTTATCAACTGCCCTATGTCGCGGCGCAATTGCTCGTCGGCGTCGTCGTGCTCCAGTCGCGCAGGCGGCAGGCGCTCGACCTGCTGCTGGTCGGGCTGACCGTGCTGTCGGCGCTTCTCTATGCGATCAAGCCCTTCATCGCTGCGACGATCGGTGCGGCAAACACGCCTCAATCCTACATGGCCTCGACCTATGCCGCGATTTCGCAGAGCATGGGCGCTGTGACGCTGGTGGCGCTCGCGCTCGTGCTACTGCTCGTGATGATGCGCGATGCAACTGCGGAGATGCTCGTGCGCTCCGAAACCGATTCGCTCTCAGGGCTGCTCAACCGGCGCGGCTTCGACCGGCATGCCGAGCGGCGCATCGCCCGCGCGCTGCGCACCGGCACGCCTGCGGTGATGATCGCCGCTGACCTCGACCATTTCAAGGCAATCAACGACAGCTTTGGCCATGCAGCGGGCGACGGCGTGATCGCGCATTTTGCCGACGTGCTGCGCGAGAGCGTGAGCGAGAGCGCGGTCGTGAGCCGGTTGGGGGGCGAGGAGTTCGCAGTCCTGATCACGGGCGCCGATCTTTCCGAGGGGCGCCGGCAGGCCGAGGCTGCGCGCACTTCCTTTAGCGCTGCCTCGCTTGCCGATCTCGGGATCGATGCCACCGTCTCGGCCTCCTTCGGCGTCGCGCAGGTCATGCCCGGCGACACGCTGTTTGATCTGTCGCGGCGCGCCGACACGGCGCTCTACCGGGCAAAGGCGGGCGGACGGAACCAGGTGTGCGTTGCGCTCCACGAGTTGCCGCCAACCCCGACGCCGCTCGGAGTCCGGACGGCATCGGGCCAGAGCCGTGCGTGAAACCCTCCGCGAGGCAGTTGCCATCTTGCGCTATTCGCGTCATAGGGCGCGGGCCCTTTCCTCCCCGGGTCCCACGCGCGCTCGCGCTGACCAAAGGGTGTTTGCATGACTGAATTTCTCGATCGTGGCGGTCTGTCGGTCGATTCGCGTCTCGTCTCCTTCATCGAGGAACGGGCGATCCCTCGAACCGGGGTCGATGCGGCCGCCTTCTGGTCGGATTTCGCAGGCCTTCTCGCCAACTTCGCGCCCGAGAATGCGACGCTGCTCGCAAAACGCGAGGATTTGCAGTCGAAGATCGATGCCTGGCACCAGGCGCGCGCCGGCCAGCCGCACGATAGCGCGGCCTATGAGGCCTTCCTGCGCGAGATCGGTTATCTGGTTCCCGAGCCCGCGCCCTTTGCGGTGGGCACGGCGAATGTCGACCCCGAGATCGCGGCAATGGCAGGCCCGCAGCTCGTCGTGCCTGCGCTTAACGCGCGCTTTGCCCTCAACGCCGCCAATGCGCGCTGGGGCAGTCTCTACGACGCCTTTTACGGTACCGACGCGCTCGATGCGCCCCCGGCGCGGCCCGGCGGCTATGACGCCGAGCGCGGCGCGGCGGTGATCGCGCGCGCCAAGGCGTTTCTCGACGAGGCGGTGCCGCTCGCGTCGGGGAGCTGGGCCAATTGGCAGGGCGGGGATCCGCAGCTCGCTGATCCCTCGCAGTGGGTGGGGAAGAAGCCCGGAGGCATTCTCCTGCGCCATAACGGCCTCCATATCGAATTGGTGATCGATCCGGACAGCGCGATCGGCAAGACGGACCCTGCGGGGATCGCCGACGTGCTCCTCGAGGCCGCGCTGACGACGATCATCGATCTGGAAGACAGTGTTGCCGCGGTCGACGGCGAGGACAAGGTGCTCGGCTATTCCAACTGGCTTGGGCTGATGCGCGGCGATCTCGTCGAGAGCTTCGAGAAGGGCGGCAAGACGGTGACGCGCGCGATGGCGGCGGACCGCGAATGGGCCTCGCCTTCGGGCGAGCCCTTCACGCTGCATGGGCGCAGCGTGATGTTCGTGCGCAATGTCGGCCACCTCATGACAACGCCGATGATCCGGCTGCCCGGCGGCGCGGAGGCGCCGGAGGGAATTTGCGACGCGGTCATCACCAGCCTGTGTGCGCTGCATGACCTCAAGGGCCTTGGCCAGCTCACGAACAGCCGCGCGGGAAGCATCTATATCGTCAAGCCCAAGCAGCATGGGCCCGAGGAATGCGGGTTCACCGACCGGCTCTTTGACGCGGTCGAGGATATGCTGGGCCTTGCGCGTCACACGATCAAGGTGGGCGTGATGGATGAGGAGCGGCGCACGAGCGCCAATCTTGCCGCGTGCATCGAAGCGGTGAAGGACCGGATCGTCTTCATCAATACAGGCTTTCTCGACCGCACCGGCGACGAGATCCATACCTCGATGAACGCCGGGCCCATGATCCCCAAGGGCGAGATGAAGGCATCGGACTGGATCGCCGCCTATGAGGATCGCAACGTGCGCATCGGGCTTGCCTGCGGGCTCAGCGGCAAGGCGCAGATCGGCAAGGGCATGTGGGCGATGCCCGACATGATGCGCGCGATGCTCGAGGCGAAGATCGGCCATCCCAAATCGGGGGCGAACACCGCATGGGTGCCCTCGCCGACCGCCGCGACGCTGCACGCGCTCCACTATCACCAGGTCGACGTCTTTCAGCGCCAGAGGGAGATTGCCGGCGAGGCGGCGCCCGCGCTCGAACGCTTGCTCGCCATTCCGGTCGCAAACGGCCGCAACTGGAGCGAGGCGGAGGTGGCCCGCGAGCTCGACAATAATTGCCAGGGCATATTGGGCTATGTCGTGCGCTGGATCGACCAGGGCGTCGGCTGCTCGAAAGTCCCCGACATCGATGACGTCGGTCTGATGGAGGACCGGGCAACGCTCCGTATCAGCTCGCAGGCGCTCGCCAACTGGCTGCTCCACGGCGTCTGCACCGAAGCGCAGGTCGATGCAGCGCTTGCGCGGATGGCAGCGAAGGTCGATGCGCAGAATGCGGGCGACCCCCTTTATGAAAAGCTCACCCCTGCCGGCATCGCCTGGCAGGCGGCGCGCGCGCTGATCTTCGAGGGCGCCGCGCAGCCTTCGGGCTATACCGAGCCGCTGCTCCACAAGTTCCGGCAGGCGAAGAAGACGGCCTGACGCGCGAGCCGCTTCGGCATTGCCGGTCGGCCGCGTCCGGGCTAGAGGCGTCGCCGCGGCCCTTGCTTGGGGCCGCGCCGGGGCCACGTCCCCGCCCGCCTGGCTTGCGGGTCTGAAGTCCGGGACGGCCCGGCGGCCCTGGAAGGAGGCTGCCCCCGTGGCGTGGATTTATCTCGTGATCGCCGGACTTCTCGAAATCGTCTGGGCCTTTGCCATGAAGCAGTCGGACGGCTTCACCCGGCTCGGCCCGTCGCTCGTCACGATTATCGCCATGCTCGCCAGCTTTGCTTTGCTGGCGCTATCGATGAAGACGCTTCCGCTCGGCACCGCCTATGCCGTGTGGACCGGCATCGGGGCGGTGGGAGCCTTTCTCGTCGGCATCTGGGTTCTCGGCGAGGGAGCGAGCGCGGGGCGCATCGCCGCCGCGCTGCTGATCCTCGCCGGGCTCGCGCTGATGAAGCTCTCGTCGCAGACCTGAACCGATCGCTTTATCCCAGGTCAGTCCTCGAAGCGCCGGATGCTCTCAAGGTCAGCCTGCTCGAGCGGGGCGGTCAGCCAGACGCCGCTTTGCCCCTTGCGCGACCAGCGCACGATACCGCGGCGGCGGATGCCGCCCTCGAGGATCAGCTCGAGCTTGGTTCCGACGGGAAGCTCGCCCTCGTGAGCGAGCCCCGCGCCCTGTTGCGAGAGGTTGACCACGTTGACCTCTCGGCTGCCCTCGTCGGTCACGATGGTGGCGTGGCTGCGCACGGCCAGTCGGGGCGCGCGATAGCTCGACGCCTTCTGCTCGGCGGCGAGCTGCTTGAGCAGTTCGGCGGCATTGATTGGCGTGTCGAACGCGACGCCGCAGCGCCCGCTTTCGGCCCAGACGACTTCACCTGTCAGGCGCGCGGTGTCTGAAAGGGCGATCTGGAGGCGCTCGCCGGGTGTGACCTCGACGCTCGCGGCGAGCATCATGCCATTGTCCGAAATATTTCGGACGCGCCAGAAGCCTGCGTCGCCCTCTCGCTCGACCGCCGCGATGCGATAGACGGTGCAGTGGCGGTTGCTGATCCGCCTGTCGCTGTCGGCGAGGTCCGACGTGAGTCCCGTAGGGTGGGGTGCCCGGGATACATTCATGCCATTCTCCGTATCAAAGACTGTGCGCCCAGACAGAGCCAGCGTATGTTATGGTTGACTAACATGTGGCGCCGATTGCCCCTGAAGTAAATTTTGAAAGCTTATCGCCGCAGCATCCCTAATCTAATGTTAATCTTGCTCTCTTCGTGGTATCGAAATTGTTCTTGCTTTCTCAATAATTTAAATTTGAAATGCGCCGTATCGGTTGCAATCGATTCCCATCGATGGCGCAAAGCGGCACAAATTTTGTGTAAGAATCGGAGGGCGGCACCAGACCTTGGGGTGGGGCCGCGGAAGGACGCCCCTCTATGCGAAGGAGTGACTCGATCATCCGGTCCGACGCGGCCCTTCAGTCTCGCGCGAACGGATGCTGCTTTAGAAGAACAATTCTGGAAAATTCCATGAATCGGCTTCAATATCCATCGCTCACCGCGGACGCTCTTGCATTTCGGTTGAGGAGATACGATCCGTCATCGCCTCCAAATCGAAGGGCGAGCGGTCCTTAGACGCTAGGCGAACTTGGTCGGCGTTCTCAGCGATCCGACGCGCTTGGGCCATCTTCTCGTATGATCATTTCTTCCCGGATCTCTTTACTACTTCTTAGGAGTCTCATCGCTACATGTGCCAAGCCCGCTGTTGGGCGGGGGAACATCGGAGACCAGCTATGAAATTCTTTAACAAGCTTCGTCGCGATACCAAGGCTGCGACCGCCATTGAATATGGCCTCATTGCGGCGCTGATCGCAGTTGCGGGCATCGCGGCCATGACTTCGGTCGGCACGAGCGTCAAAGGGACGTTTGAAAATGTTAACAACGGTCTGACTGGTGCTGCCGCTGGCGAAGGTGACTAGTAAACTACGCTAAAAGCTGATTGCGGAAAGCCATCTCCTGACTTTCCGCCTTACCCGGTGGCGGTAGGGGTCTGGTCCCTACCGCCGCTTTTTTTGTGTCGCGGCTTGCGAAGTGCGGTCCTCAAGGCTCAACCGTGATGTCCCTCCTTATGCGGCAATTGCTTGCCAAGGGCTGGGGGCCCGGCTAAAGGCCCCTTTCATTCGGACAGATGCGCCGTTTTTCCTTCCGCCTTTCGCCGGCATGCCCGGGGAGGGTGGGCGGACTATTGCCCGGAACGCGCTTGACGCGGACGGGGCGGCAACCCATCTGGCCGAAACCATTGGACAGGCAGGAACAGGACGATCGACATGGCGAGGCCGAAGATTGGCGAATTCGTCAACCAGGTGAAGACCGAAGCCACCAAGATCGTGTGGCCGACCGGCCGCCAGACGATGCAGACGACGATCATGGTGCTGATCATGACGACGTTGCTGTCGCTGTTCTTCCTGGGCGTCGACACGGTTTTCAACGCGATCGTCGGCTGGCTGACGTCGCTCGCGCGCTAAGCGCACTCACACGGGGATACGCAGACATATGGCGCGCTGGTACATCATTCACGCCTATTCGGGTTTCGAAAACAAGGTTCGCGATTCGGTTCTTGCCGAAGCGGAACGCATGGGGCTTACCGATTTCGTCGAAGCGGTCGAGGTGCCGGTCGAGACCGTCACCGAGGTCAAGCGCGGCAAGAAGGTGCAGGCCGAACGGAAATTCTTCCCCGGCTATGTTCTCGCCAAGCTCACGATGACCGACGATGTCTATCACCTCGTCAAGAACACGCCGAAGGTAACGGGCTTTCTGGGCTCGTCAGGCAAGCCCCAGGCGATCAGCGAGGCCGAGGCCGCCCGGATCCTCAACAGCAAGGAAGAGGCTGCAGCGCGTCCCAAGACCGAAATCCGGGTCGACTATGAGATCGGCGACCAGGTCAAGGTGCTCGAAGGTCCGTTCGCGAGCTTCAATGGCGTGGTCGAGGAACTCGACTTCGACAAGGCGCGGGTCAAGGTGTCGGTGTCGATCTTCGGCCGTGCGACGCCCGTCGAGCTCGATTTCGAGCAGGTCGAACGCATGAAGTAAGCCTCAGCCCGGCGAAAGCCGGGATGGCTGGCACAGGTGACGGTGAGCGATCCCGGCTTGCCCGGGGGTGACATACAAAGGGGCCACCCGTGACATCTCTCTCTCCCGCCGAGATTGAGGCTCGCATGGCGCGGGCACGTGCAATCAATGCCAAAGTGTCGGCCGAAGCCGTTGTTCAGGATGTTGCGCGGCTGTTCACGCTCGAACCGGTTCCGGGCGTCGAGGATGAGTTCGTCTTCCCCGCGCTTGCAACAACCGCGCGCGACCGCATCTTTGGCGGCCAGGTCATCGCTCAGGCGATGATTGCCGCCGCGCGCACCGTCGAGACGGACAAGGCGGTTCATTCGCTTCATGCCTATTTCCTGCGCGGAGGCGACGAAACCAAGCCGCTCCATTTTCGCGTTCACCGCGATTTCGATGGCCGAAGCTTCGCCAATCGCCGCGTCGTGGTGCGCCAGGACGGCAAGGTCATCTTCAACCTGACGGCCTCTTTTCAGCGGCCGACGCCGGGTCTTGCGCACCAGGTGCCGATGCCGGACCTCCTGCCGCCCGAAGCGTGCGTCGATTTTCTCGAGACGATCGCTGCTGATCCCAGCGTGTCGGAAGAGGCGTTCGATCATATGGCGCGCCGCCGCGCCTTCGAGCTTCGAAATCACCGTCCCGCCGGCGCGACGCAGCATTATCAATGGTTTCGGGTCGCCGCGCCCATCGGCGACGATCCGCTGATACACCGCGCGTTTCTCGCTTTCGCCTCGGACATGGGGCTTCTTTCGTCGGCAATGCTGCCGCATGGTCTCAATTGGTCGACGCCGGGTCTTTTTTCGACCAGCCTCGATCATGCGATGTGGTTCCATGACGATATTCGCGTCGACGAGTGGTTCGTCTATGTGATGGACAGCGACTGGTCGGGGGGAAGCCGCGGCCTCAATCGCGGCTCCATTTATCACCGCGACGGGACGCTCATCGCCTCGGCGGTGCAGGAGGGGTTGCTGCGGCTCGTGCCGCAGGACTGAAAACCCGCCAAATTGCTTGCTTTTGTACGGTCTTCCCGCTAGGGGCGCCGCTTCGCGTCGCAAAAGGTCGCGAGTCCGCGCGGGAGGAAGGGGTGATGCCCTTCTGTTTGACCGCTTATTTTGAGCCTCGGACCCGTCCGGGGCGATAGAAAGAAAGGAGGCCATCATGGCCAAGAAGATTAGCGGCTACATCAAGCTGCAGGTGCCTGCCGGCACTGCCAACCCCTCGCCGCCGCTCGGCCCGGCGCTGGGTCAGCGCGGCGTCAACATCATGGAATTCTGCAAGGCGTTCAACGCCGCGACCGACGGGCTTGACAAGGGCACGCCGACCCCCACCATCATCACCGTCTATGCCGACAAGAGCTTTTCCTTCGTCACCAAGACGCCCCCGGCGACCTATCTGATCAAGAAGGCCGCGAACCTGAAGTCGGGTTCGAAGGAGCCGGGCAAGATCAGCAGCGGCAAGATCTCGCGCTCGAAGCTCGCCGAGATCGCCGAGATCAAGATGAAGGATCTGAACGCCAACGACATCGAGCACGCGACGAAGATCATCGAAGGCAGCGCCCGCTCGATGGGCCTCGAAGTGACGGAGGGCTGAACCGATGGCAAAGCTGACCAAGAAGCAGAAGGCCCTCGAGGGCAAGGTTGACAGCCTCAAGCTGCACAGCGTTGATGAAGCGCTGAAGACCGTTCGCGAGCTGGCCTCGGCCAAGTTCGACGAGACGCTCGAAATCGCGATGAACCTGGGTGTCGATCCGCGTCATGCCGACCAGATGGTCCGCGGCGTCGTCACGCTGCCCGCCGGTACCGGCAAGGACGTCAAGGTCGCCGTGTTCGCACGCGGTGACAATGCCGAGAAGGCGCTGGCTGCCGGAGCCGACAAGGTCGGCGCTGAAGACCTGATGGAAGACATGCTCGCGGGCAACCTCGACTATGGCCGCGTCATCGCGACGCCGGACATGATGGGCATCGTCGGCCGCCTCGGCAAGACGCTCGGCCCCAAGGGGCTGATGCCGAACCCGAAGCTCGGCACCGTGACCCCGAATGTCGCCGAAGCCGTGAAGGCCGCCAAGGGCGGTCAGATCGAATTCCGCGTCGAAAAGGCGGGTATCATCCACGCTGGTCTCGGCAAGCTGTCGTTCGGCGAGGAAAAGCTCCGCCAGAACTTCGACGCCTTCGTCGATGCGATCGTCAAGGCGAAGCCGGCCGGCGCGAAGGGCAAATACGTCCGCAAGATCGCGCTGTCCTCGTCGATGGGCCCCGGCGTGAAGGTCGACACGGCTGAAATCGGCGCCTGATCGAAGCGCACAGGAATCAAGGGAAGGGCCGGGGGAAACTCCGGCCCTTTTCTCATTTGCCGCAGGGGGTCACCTGGTCAGGAGCGGTTTCGTTTGACGGGCCTCTATCTCGCCCAAGGTCATTCCCTTAGCCCCCTCAGCGCGGCGCCCGCGGCGAAGGGGCCGATCGCGGTGAGCAGCAGGCTTGAGGCTGCGAGCAGCTTCAGCGCCCCGCGCCCCGAGGGATCGAGCATTCCGGCGCCGAAGATCAGGAGCGGGACGGCGAGCGGGAGCACGAGAAGGCCCCCGATCGCGCTCCCACCCTTGAGGTTCGCGGTGAGCGCAGCGCTAAGTACGGCGAGCGCCGCGAGCGCGGGGATGGCCATGGCGAGCCCAGTCGCGAGCGCCGCGACGCGGGCGCCGTCCTGGGCGAGGAGCGCCGCGGCGGGAAGCAGCGCGGCAAGCAGCGGCAGGCCAAAGCCGATCGTGTGCGCCGCGATCTTCACCGCTGCGATCAACTCGTCGGCAAAGCCGCGTACGGCGAGCTGGTCGAGAACCCCGGCGTCGCGATCGGGCCGCACAAGCCGGTCGATCGGCAGCAGCGCCGCAAGAAGCGCCGCAACCCAGACCATGCCGCCGCCGGTCTTGGCGAGCAGCGGCGCGTCAGGACCGACTGCGAAAGGAAAAGCCGTCGCGACGAGGAGGAAGAAGACAATCGGCAGCCACAGCGCCCCGCTACCCCATGCGCGGCGCAGGTCGCGCCAGAAAAGCGCAAGGAGAGCGGTCATGCGAGCGCCCCCATGTCGAGCTCGGCCATGTCAGGGATCCCCAGCTCGAAATGCGACGCGAGCAGCACCGCGCCGCCATTCGCGCGGTGCGCAGCAATCGCAGCAACGAGACGTGCCTGCGCTGCATCATCCATGCCGTTGGCAGGCTCGTCGAGCAGCCAGATCGGTGCACCGCTCGCGATCACGCGCACGAGGGCCGCGCGCTTGCGCTGCCCGGTCGAAAGCATCGAGACCGGCACGTCACTGAGACTGGCAAGCGCCATCGCGTCCATCGCCCGGTCGACCGCGTGCCCGTCGACCGTGTCGACCCGCGCCCAGAAGTCGAGCGCGCGGCGCAGCGGCAACTCCGGATCGAGCGCCGCCGCCTCGTCGACCAGCGCAGCGCGCTCACGGCGCGTTATCGTGCCTGCAGCAGGACGCAGGAGCTCGGCAGCGAGGCGGATGAGGCTCGACTTGCCTGCGCCATTGGGGCCGCGAAGCCATAGCGCGCCGCCGCGGGCCAGCGTCAGCGACAGCCCTTCGAACAGCAGCCGGTCGCCGCGGATACAGGCTACCCGATCGAACCCGAGCAGCTCGGTCATGCCATGTCTTCCAGGGCGTGCATATCGGCGTCCGAGAAACCGAAATGATGGCCGATCTCGTGGATCAGAACGTGGCGTACGAGCCGGTCGAGCCGCTCGCCTTCCTCGATCCACTCGACGAGAATCGGGATTCGGTAGAGGGTGACGCGGTCGGGCATGCCCCCGCTCTCGTCGATGCTGCGCTCGGTCAGCGGGCGGCCTTCGTAAAGACCGGTGAGTTCATAGGGATGGTCAATGCCGAGCGAGGCGAGAATTTCGTCGTCGGCGATCTCCTCGATCGCGATGACAAGGTTCGCGACATGCGGCGTGAAAACCGCCGGAAGCGTTGCCAGCGCGGTGTCTGCCATCGCCTGGAAGGCTTGTGCATCGGGCGCGCGGCCGGTCCAGCCGTCGGGAAGGTCGAGGAGGGCGGACTTGTCGCTCATCGCGCCCTTCCTTATGGCGGGCGGCACGGCTTGACCAGCGGGAGAAGAAGCGGTGGTTCAGAAACTCAGCGACGAGGCGCGCGCCGCGCTCCTCGCCCGTTTTCCCGACTGGACGCATGATCCTGATCGCGATGCGATCCGGCGGCGTTTCCAGTTCGCCGATTTCGCGCAGGCCTTCGGCTTCATGACGAGCGTCGCGATCATCGCGGAGAAGATGGACCATCACCCCGAATGGGCGAACGTCTACAACCGCGTCGATATCCTGCTGACCACACATGATTGCGATGGCCTGTCGGAGCGCGACGCCCGTCTTGCCGAAGCCATCGAGCGGCTGGCCGGATCGGCCTAGCCGCTCGGCAGCGCTCGCCAGTCAAATGCGAGCGGGGCTTCGCGGAATGCAAAGCGATCGAGGTGGCGCGCGACAGCGCCTTTCAGCGCTTCGAGCTGTCCCTCCGCGCTCGCCTCGATCCGCACGGCGAGCCCGTCCGGAGCGGCCTCGAAGGCCACGATCGCATCGCCCGGCCAGTCGGCCCCGCGCGTGTCCCTGGGAAAGCATATCTTGCCGCCCTCGGGGGTGAATTCGACGGCCAGATTATGCTGCCAATGCTTGCAGAGCTGGTGCAGATATTTGCCTGCATTAAGGGTGGGAACATGCGCTGCGGCGGATATGGCGATGCTGCCCTCGCTCACAGTCGCTCGATCTTCTGCGCTGCCTCGTCGATGAGGGCGACGATGGCGTTGAGCGTTTCGGTATCCACCTCGCGGCCGCCCAGCCGGTTGATCAGCACCTGACGCAAATTGCCCATGGCGCGGCGGACGGAGGCTGCATCGGTGCGTTGGCGTTCTTCGCCGATTGCAGTCAGGCGCGCGATGAGGGCCGCGATGCGGTCCTGATTGGCGTCGAGCTCTGCCTGGCCCTCGGGCGTGATTGCGAAGAGCTTCTTTGAACCCTCGCTCTGCTGCGCAGCGATCTGGCCCATGTCATCGAGCAGGGTGAGGGTGGGGTAGATGACCCCGGGGCTCGGTGCATAGGCGCCGCCTGTCAGTTCCTCGATCTGGCGGATGAGGTCGTAGCCGTGCCGCGGCTCGTCGGCGATCAGCTTTAACAGGACGAGACGGAGCTCGCCGCTGTCGAACATCCGCCGCCGCGGACCGCGGCCGGGGCTGTCATCGCCGTGGCGCCCGCCAAAACCGCGCCCGAAACCATGGCCGAAACCGTGACCCCGGCCGCCGCGATGCATCGCGTGGCGGTGGCCGCAGCGGCCAGTGACATTCATGTGATTGCGCATTTATCTTCCTTAGAGTGTTTCAAGATGGCGCTAAGATATATCGTGAAATCATTTCTTCAAGGGGCTTTTCGTGTGCGACGAAAAAAGGCCGGCGGTGAAAGCGGGGAGGCACCACTCGGTTCGTCGATTCTGAACGTCGTCATGACCTGACTAGTTTTCATTTGAAACTAGGGGCCCGCATCGCTGAGACCGCGGAAAAGATGCGGCCGCAAGAAATCTGCATGGCCTCGGCCTCGTTTGCGTCACGCGGCGACTCTCGGGCGGATGCAGAGTTTTTCATTTTTGAACATCAATCGGCCCGCGCGCGGGTGGTTTATCGGATTTTAACGGTGCGCCGTTAACCACCGAGACCTCTCGTATCGGACCAAAACGAGATTGTGGGACTCAAATCATGTCGGGGACAACCACGGCGCGAGGGCCTATTGTCGTCGGCGCGAAGGGCCGCGCTATGCCCAGGCGCTCGGCGCGCGAAGAGGAATGGCGCCGCATCTACCTGGGCGTGCGGGGCAAGTTCCTGCTGGCGCTGCTGATCGCGGCGAGTTGGACGGCGCTCAGCGTCTGGCTGTCGCGGCGCTGGCTCATTGATCTTGCCGCGGTCACGAACTGGGCGTTCGCGCTCGTCTCGATCATCTTCATCGCCTACGTGCCGGGGTTCATGAATGCCTTTCTGATCGCGACGCTGTCGCTCGATCGCAGCCTCTTGCCCGGGCTCCCGCGAAAACGCTGCCCGGCGTTACCGTCCTCGTCGCGGCTTACAATGAAGCGGGTGGTATCCGTGACACGCTGACGAGCCTCGCGCGCCAGGATTATGGGGGACCGCTTGAGGTCCTCATCCTCAACGACGGCTCGTCGGACGAAACCGCGAGCATCGTGCGCGAAGAGCTCGCCTCGCTCCCGCTGCCAAGGGACGCGGTCTTCACGCTCCATGACTTCACCGTCAACCGCGGCAAGTCGGCCGTGCTGAACGACGGTCTGCGCGCGGCAGCGCACGACTTGGTCGTGCCGGTCGACGGAGACTGCTGGATGCGGAGCAACGCGCTCACCCAGATCGTCAGCCGCTATCTTTCCGACCCCGACAATACGGTCGCGGTGGCTGGGGCGGTGATGGTCCGCAATTCACGGACCAACCTTTTGACCCGCGCGCAGGAGTGGGACTATTTCCACGGCATTGCGTCGGTGAAGCGGATGCAGGGCATGTATCACGGCACGCTCGTCGCGCAGGGTGCCTTCTCGCTCTATCGCCGCGATGCGCTCGAAGAGGTCGGCGGCTGGCCCGAATGCGTCGGCGAGGACATTGTGGTCTCATGGGCGCTGCTCGAGCGCGACTATCGTATCGGCTACGCCGACAATGCGCTGGCCTTCACCAACGTGCCCGAAGGCTTCCGCCAGTTCGCGCTGCAGCGCAAGCGCTGGTCGCGCGGTCTTATGGAGGCGTTCAAGGCGCATTGGCGCCTGCTCTTCAAGCGGCGGATGTCGACGCTGTTCATCTGGTGGAACGTCTGCTTCCTGCCGCTCGACCTTGTCTACAGCTTCATCTTCATTCCGGGGATCATCCTCGCGATGTTCGGCTATTACTATATCGCGGGGCCACTGACGCTCGCGGTGCTGCCGCTCGCAGCGCTCTGGAACATCGTCATCTTCCGCATTCAGCGCGGCGTCTTCGAGGGCCAGGACCTGAAGGTCCGGCGCAATCCGATGGGATTTCTCTTTTACGCTCTGGCGTACAGCCTCCTGATGCAGCCGGTTTGTGTGTGGGGCTATGCCGCCGAGATCATCGGGATGAAAAAGAAATGGGATACCAAGTGAAACGGACATCGATTATCGCCGCGGCGATATTCCTCGCTTCGGCGGGCCTGCCGGCGGGAGCGCAGGAGGGTGCGCATGTGCCCGCTGAAGCGGAAGCCCCGGCGAGCCGCGCGGTGGGGCTCGATCTTTTCGTCTCGACCGACGCCGACAACACCGACGTCTACCGCGCAGGTGTCAATCTGGACCTTCGCTATCGCGGCCAGCAGGACTATCTGGGCGTGCGCGCCGAAAAGGCCTGGTACCGCCCGCTCGGCCAGAAGACGGTGGGCAAGGAGCGCGTCTTCCTGCGCTATGCCGATAGCGGCGGACATTGGGCGTGGAATAGCCAGGTCGGCACCGACGGCGACACGGTGATCGGGTCGGCCTCGATCCACGACGATGCTGCCTTCCGGAAGGAATTCTTCATCGAGCGCGACGTCGTCGAGACGCCGCGGGGGGTAAATGAGGGCATTTATTACACGTTCGCGGGCGCGGCGCTCGACCTGCCGGTCGATGATCGCAATAGCTTTACCCTCGTCGCGGGTGCGCAGGAGTTCACCGGCAAGAATGTTCGCCTCCACGCGCGCGCGAACTATGTGCATGTGGTGAAACCCGAATGGGGGCTGAGCGCTCAGCTTCGCACGCGCTATTTCCGCAGCACCAGGCCTGGCGAATATGATTATTATTCGCCGCGCTGGTACGCCCAGATTCTCCCCGTCCTCCAGGTGCGGCGCTTCAGCGGCGGCTGGCGGTACATGGCCGCGGGCGGAGTTGGCGCGCAGCGCGATGCGATCAGCGACTGGCGTGCCTCCTATTTTGCGGCCGCCGAGGTCACGAGCCCCGAGGTCGGCCGCGGCTGGTATGGGAAGGCGAGCGTCCAGTACAACAATATCCCGCAAAACAGCGGCGCCTATGATTATGGACAGGCAATGCTCGGGATCGCCCGCGCCTTTTAAGCTCGCGCCGAGTGTCTCCAGGCCATCCGCTGCGGAAATCTCCAGCAGTCTCATATGTACTGAACCCGGACAGCGCCTTGACTTTGCGGCGCCCGCCGCTATGAGGCGGCCCGTGTCGCCGTGGCCTCGGTCCCGGCGATTCCGTCCGAGACAGTTGGTGAAGGGACTTTGCCCTTCTTAATTTCCAGCCGAGACGGGGAACAGTCTTTATCGGTCGCCCGCCCCAGACGGCGTCGCGGCTTGACCGACCCCATCGGACATCGTTGCGCAGGTTGAGGCGGGATCCGTCCCGCGTCTGCCTGCGTGTGTTAGCCGCCCGGCGGCGCGCGTGCCTTGTGCACGCTCGCATTCGGGCAAGAGTGGAGAAACAGGCATGGATCGTGCTGAAAAGGCCGAAGCCGTATCTGCGCTGAACGCTACGCTGTCGAATGCTGCCTCGGTTGTGATTGTTCGCAACCTCGGTCTTACCGTCGCTCAGTCGACGGTGCTTCGTCAGCAGATGCGCGACGCCGGGGCGAGCTTCAAGGTCACGAAGAACCGCCTGGCCAAGATCGCGCTCGATGGCACGCCCTACACCGGCATCGGCGACCTGCTGACCGGCCCCACGGCCATTGCGGCTTCCACCGATGCGGTGGCGGCGGCGAAGGTCGCGGTGGAATTTGCCAAAACCAACGACAAGCTTGAGATCGTCGGTGGCGGCATGGGGGACGTGGTTCTCGACGTGGAAGGCGTGAAGGCGCTCGCGGCGCTGCCGTCGCTCGACGAACTGCGCGGCAAGCTCGTTGGCCTGCTCCAGGCTCCGGCCACCAAGGTTGCCCAGATTGCGGCGGCCCCGGCTGGTCAGCTGGCGCGGGTCTTTGGTGCCTATGGCGCCAAGGAAGCGGCATAATTTTTACCTACCCCTAACAATTCACCGGGCTTTCCCCGGTTCTGATGGAGAATGAAAATGGCTGATCTTGCTAAGATCGTTGACGACCTGTCGGCGCTGACCGTTCTGGAAGCTGCCGAGCTTTCGAAGCTGCTCGAAGAAAAGTGGGGCGTTTCGGCCGCCGCTGCCGTGGCGGTTGCCGCTCCGGGCGGTGCGGGTGCTGCTGCTCCCGCCGCTGAAGAGAAGGACGAGTTCGACGTCATCCTGACGGGCGACGGTGGTCAGAAGATCAACGTCATCAAGGAAGTCCGCGCGATCACCGGCCTGGGTCTTGGCGAAGCCAAGGCGCTCGTCGAAGGCGCGCCGAAGGCCGTCAAGGAAGGCGTGAACAAGGCCGAAGCCGAAGAGCTGAAGAAGAAGCTCGAAGCGGCCGGCGCGACCGTCGAACTGAAGTAATTCAGCTCACGGGACGGGGCCGGTTCGCCGGCCCTCGCTTTTCCGACAAGAAAAAGGGCGGTGCCACGCGGCGCCGCCCTTTTTCATGCTCTGCTCGCAAAATCAGGGACGATTCCATCCCGGGCGGAGCGCGCCCTTGCGGCCGGGCCCCGCTTCAGGGCGACGGACCTCCTGCTCAAGGGGAGCAGGCTCGGCGCGCTGCGACACCTCCCAGGCGCTCGCGGGCTTGCGGCGCAGATCCTTCTGGTCCGCGAGCGTGTCCGCATAGGCCTGGCGCTCCTTCTGGTCGAGGAAGCGCGCACGCTTCATCCGCTTGGAGAGCGTCGCGAAGGGATTGTCGGGCGTTGGGCCCGCCATTGCGAGCGCCTGATGGCGGCCCATGCTACCGTGCGATGCCGGGAAGGCGGGGATTGCCTGCGGCGCACGAGGCGGGGTACGCTTCGGTGCGACCGGCGGATTATAGGGCATCGCCTCGGCCGCTGCCATCTCCTCATAGCTCATACCAGGCGCGCTATTTTCACCGCCGCGGCGGCGGCGCGCGAAGGCAAGACCCGCGCCGCCCGCAAGGAGCAGCGCAGCGGCCCCGCCGACAAGCTCCCAGGGAAAACCATCGTCCGCGGCGGCGCGCTCATCTGTTGCGAGCGGCGCGGTATCCGCTACCGGCTCGGGCTCGCTCGTCATGGGGACGGGGAGCGGCTCGGCGGAGGTGTCCGCGGGGGCTGCGGCGCGCGAGGCCTCAGCCGGCGCCGGTGCCGCAGTCCTGGGAGCCGCGGGAGCCGCGCGCTCGCTGCGCTCCGCCGCGACAGGGCGTTCAGCGCGCTTGGGGACCGGGGCCACCTGGGCTTCGGCCTTGACCGCGGGCTCGGCAGGCGCCGGAAGATCGAGTGGGACGCGGATCACGGGCTTGGGCGCCGGCGCAGTCTCCTCGACCGTCGGGGTCGTCGGGGCCGGCGCCGGGGCTGGTACGATGACGGGCGGAGGCGCGGCCACGGGCGAGGTCATCGGAACATTGGGGGCGTCCTGCGCAAAGGCGGCAGGAGCGGTGATAGCCAGGAACGCGGCAATCGCGCTCGTGGCGGGACGGGAGAGGGGATTATTCTTGCTCATAGTGAAGGAGAAACGGGCAGCGCGCCCAAAGCGCTGCTCAAAACCTGCAGATTTCACGATGAGCGGTGGCTACCGGACGGCATGATGAAGAAATGCGCCGTCGCAAAAGCTCGCGAGGGGGCGCTTTTGCGAAGTGGGCCGCTCCGCAGGCTCGGTTTAGAGCCCGGGTCGGGGATAGCCGGGCCCTGGGGAAGGCCCGGCCAGCATCAGTCGGCCACCCAATTGCCGTGAAAGCCGGGCGGGACCCGGTGTGGAAGGTGAACGATGGCTTGCGGTGGTCCCGTAAAATCGTCGGCGTTGAGGATCACCAGGTCCGTGGTTTCATCGTTCATGTCGACGACCAGTCCGATCAGCCAGCCATCGTCTTCGGCGCCTTCGGCCGAGCGCGGGACGAAGACAAATTCGCCGGGGTGGCGCCCGGGACCGAAGTCGCGGGTGTCGGTGACGCCCCGGTCGAGGTCGTGGCGGAAAAGCCGCGTGTCGGCGATTTCGAGCTCGCCCGGCCCATCGGGGAGGGCGACACTGTAGATATAGCGATAGGGACGCGTCGTGCGCCGTTCGTCATAACGCGGGAACTCCTGGTTATGATCGTGGATGACGGTGCGGGTTGTCACCCCTTGGACGGGATCGATCGTCCAGCGCTCCATGCGCGAGCGCGGGCTGTCGGGGCCGCGTTTCGATTCGGCAAACATCGTCTCATGCGCTGCGACATCGACGATCACCGTGCCGTCCCCCGTTTCAAAAGCATTGGCGGGATGAAAGACGTAGCAGGGTTCGACCGGTACCCAGATGACCTCGCTTCCCGCGCCCGTCCGGGGGAGAAGGCCGACGCGTGCGGGATGCGCCGGGTTCCATGCATAGGGGAAGCGGTAACCTGCGAGCAGCGACTTCATCGAGAAGGTCACGGGCAGATCGAAGACGAGGACATGGTTTTCGGTGATCGCGCAGTCATGGATCGAGGGACCATCCGCGACCGCAATGGCTTCCTCGCGGATGACATGCGCGTCGGCATCGAGGACGACGTGCCAGACGGTGTTCAGCTGGTCGCCCTGATAGGTGATGGCGTGGGTTTCGTTCGTGAAGGGATCGTGGTGGGGGTGGGCGGTATAGGGGCCCGCGAGCGTCGCATCGAAAGGATTGTGCGCGATGGTGTCGAGCGTCTCCGACAGTTCAACGGGCTTGCCGCCTGCCTCGACGATCGCAAAGGTGCGCCCTGCGAGGCCGACGACATTGGTGTTGGGCGCATCGGATCCCTCGGTGCGCGGGCCGGGAGGGACATCCTCGCCGAGCTTTGCGCACGCCTCCGCGCCGCGCACCCAGCGATTGCGATACCAGCGCGCGGCGCCGCCCTCGATGCGGATGCCGTGGACCATGCCGGCGCCGGTGAACCAGTGATAGCTTGCCGGGTCGGGGGGGAGAGCCGGGTTGGGGCCATTGCGCAGATAGCGGCCCGAGAGCGCCGCGGGGATTTTGCCCTCGACGCGCAATTCCTCGAGCGTCATCTCCTCCTCCATCGGCCGATGGATGCCGGTGAGATAGGGATGGGCGTCGACCGGGCGCGGGAGGCGCTTTCGGTTAAAGCCTGCGACCTTGCCGATGCCTTTGGTGACCGCGCTGCGGATCAGGGTTTCGACGTTGCTGGCCATGGCACTTCTCCTTAAGCCCGAGGTTGGCGGTGCCGCGATGCGTGGGTTGCGGAACCGACTCGCTATGTTTACAGTGGAAACATGATGGCAAGCAAAGATAACAGTGTCAACATAAAAGATGCGCCTGCGAAGCCCGCGCGCAGCTATCATCATGGTGATTTGCGCGCGGCGGTGATTGCGGCGGGGCTGAAGCGGCTCGGCGAGGGCGATGCGGGCGAGCTCGGGCTGCGCGCGCTGGCGCGCGACGTCGGGGTGAGCGCGACCGCGCTCTATCGGCATTTCCCCGACAAGGAGGCGCTGCTCGACGCGCTCGCCGACGAAGGACTGCGGCGGCTCGGCGCCCTCCAGGCGCAAGCCTGGCTGAAGGCCGGCGGCGGGCGCGCGGGGTTCAAGGCGACCGGCATCGCCTATGTCCGCTTCGCGCACGACGAGCCTGCGCTCTTCCGTTTGAGCTTCACGCGCCAGATGCCCGAGCGCAAGGGCGAGGAGGAGGGCGACGGCGGCGAGGTCGCCTACAATCTCTTGCGCGCTGGCGTGGGCGAGGTGTTCCCCGCGGAATCGGTCGACACCGCCGCCCTGCACGCCTGGGCGCTCGTTCACGGCCTTGCGATGCTGATCCTCGATCGGCGCGTCGCATGGGACGAGGACATGGTCGCGCGCGTCGTGGGGCTGACCTTCGGCGGGGTCGATTGACGGGCCGAGCGGATCGGCGGTGCGGGCGCGTCACCTTTCCCTCCAAGCTGATAGTTTCTTCGCGTCGGGCGAGAGGAAGGTGGTGTATTTCTGTTTTGGGCCCTGCTGTTCGCGGCAGCGCCGGCGGGGGCCGCGCGGGACAACAGCATTTTAGTAGGCGAGGCGGTCGTAACGGGGCAGCGTGCCTCGGCAGACTTTCAGCTTTGCCCGAAGGTCGACTGACTAGCCTGTGCCGGTCCTTGCTCGCCATGGCTGACGCTATAGGTTGAACCGCGGCGCAATTCTCCTATATATGATGTCGGTAAGGTCGTATTTTGGCAATCAGAATGACATCGCTCACATCGCAGATCATGGATCGTTTGAACAGCGGCCGCGAGCTTCGGCGAGCGGAGCTTAGGTTGAATGCGGCCGACGATTCCGTCGGACGTGTCCTCCGTAAGCTCGTCGCCGAGAAGAAAATCGTGCGGGTGGGGCGCGGCCGTTATCGTAAGGTCGGCAACAAATCTTCGCCGCCCGCCAAAACGATCGCCGAAGCTGTCGCGGCCAAAATCCGGCGATCTAAGCGCAATGTTTTTCTGCGCAAGGATTTCGAAAAGCTGGGCAGTTATGACGCCGTCGGGCGCGCGCTACGACGCGCCGAGGCGTCGGGTATTGTCGTTCAGATCGGTTACGGTCTGTATGCGAAGGCTGAGCGCTCGACGTTTACCGGGCGCGCGGCGCCCGTCATCGGGATCAGACGGTTGGCAAGCGAAGCGCTCGCGCGGCTGGGTAAGAGGACAGCCGCCTCCTCATTCGACGACGCCTATAATCGCGGTCGCTCGACGCAGGTGCCGACGGGCCGAACGATCCAGGTGAAGGACCGTGTTCGCCGGCGGATCGGCTACGACGGCAAATATGTCATTCTCGAACGCGCCGGCTGAAAGCGAGGCCGCATCACGCTGACGATCGTCAATCCTGATCAGTATCGCGATCAGATCATCAAGCTGATAGCGGCGGAAGCGCTGAAGAGTGCGGCGGCATTCGCACCCGGTTATGGGGTCGAGGTTGCAGGGCTCAGCGAGCAGTTGATCTGGGCGCAGGCGAGCGCGACCGAGGTATTTCTCTATATCCCGTATCGCTTTACGATAAGGCCCAAGTAAAAGGGCCCACCGGTGTGGCCGGTGAGCCCCTGGTCCTTGGGAATGTGCGGGCCGGGAGAGCAGCGCCGTGAGGGCGACCGGCCCGGTGCTGCTAGGGCGCGAGGATCGCGACGGTGAGGTAGAGCAGCAGCGGCAGGCCGAAGCCCAGCAAAGTCAGCGCCACAAAGGCGACGCGCGTCCACAAGACGTCGAAGCCGAAGTTGTCGGCCATCCCGGCGCAGACGCCGAAGACCATTCCATTGCGACGGTTCTTGCGAAAACCCTGTTTCATTTCTTTCCTTTCGATCCCGGCGCGAGCACCGGCGTCATTGTGCGAACCGGCCGCTGGTCAGATGACCAGACGGCCGAATTCGGCAGCATTCGGGCCGACAGCGGCCAGGAACATCAGCGAGCAGTAGAGCGAAGCAACCGCGGCGATCGCATAGCTCTTGAGCGATTCGGAGTTGAAGTGAGCCATTTTGAAATCCTTTCTTTTCCTCCCATCCGGACCATCCGGCTGGATGCCAACACCATTGCAGGAGGCGTGCCAATTTCATTCAGGCCCAGTTAACTGCGGTTTTTTGGGCTTTGGAATATTATTACGTTGTGAATTTTGCGGTGTGATGGGGAAAATTACCGATGAGAGGAAATTTTTGCGGAATCCTCCTGGCCTCGGCCCTCTCGCGCGCTCGATAGGCGCATCGCAGCCTCGGCGTTGCGCGCGGCCGGGATGAAGGCATCGGCGCGAATGAGGGATTTCCCTCGGCGGCGGAAATATCCTAGGCGCTCTTACGATGACGCTCACTCGCCTCTCGCTCACGGATTTTCGCAATCATGCGGGCGCCGACATGAGCGCCGGGCCGGGGCTAGTCGCGCTCCACGGCGACAATGGCGCGGGGAAAACGAATATCCTCGAGGCGATTTCACTCCTGGCGCCCGGTCGCGGGCTCAGGCGCGCGCCGCTTGCCGAGATGGTGCGTGACGGCGCGAGCGGGGGGTTTGCAGTATTCGCCGAGGTCCTCGCAGGCGAAGGGCTCGCCCCGGTCGCGCTCGGCACCGGGATCGAACCCGCGCATCCGGGGCGCCGGCTCGTGCGGATCAACGGGAGCGCGGCGGCTGCCACCGCGCTCGGCGAATGGCTCGCCGTGCTCTGGCTCACCCCAGCGATGGACCGGCTGTTCGTTGAGACCGCGGGGAACCGGCGGCGCTTCCTCGACCGGCTCGTTCTCGCACTCGACCCGCGACAGGCGCAGCATGGCAACCGCTATGAGGCGGCGCTGCGCGCGCGCGGCAAGCTGCTCGCCGATCCCGCGGGCGCCGACGCGCGGTGGCTCGCGAGCCTCGAGGCGCAGCTCGCCGAGCATGGCGCGGCTATCGATGCTGCACGGCAGCGCACGCTGGCAGCGCTTTCCGCCGAGCTCGCGCAGCAACCTGATGCCCCCTTTGCGCGGCCCCTCCTCACGCTCGTCGGCGGCGACGGGACGATGCGCGCCGGGCCGTGGAGCGAGGAGGCCTTGCGCGATCTATTCGCCGAGCGACGCCGGGTCGACGCGGCGGCAGGCCGCGCGACCGCCGGGCCGCACCGCGATGACCTCGCCGCGGTCCATGCCGCGAGCGGACGCGCGGCGGCGCGCTGCTCGACCGGCGAGCAGAAAGCGATGCTGCTCTCGCTCGTCCTCGCGCACAGCGACAGCGTTGCGCGCGCGCGCGGGCATCGGCCCGTGGTGCTCCTCGACGAGGTGGCGGCGCATCTCGACCCCTCACGCCGAGCGGCGCTCTATGAGCGGCTCGCAGGGCAGGGCGGACAGGCGTGGCTGACGGGCACCGAGGCGGCGCTGTTCGAGGATATGCCAGGGTCGGTGAGGCGGTTCCGGATTGCCGGGGGGCGGATTTCGGCGGGGTAGGCGAGCGATTGGTCCCGCAATATACTGCGGCCCATCGTGCAATGCGGGAGAGAGAAATGCGCCTAAGCTCGGCCCTGCTGATAGGAGCCATGCTTTTCAGCGACGCTGCCGCCAAGCAGCCCGCGGCGGACACTCGCGATGTCGAAGTTTTGGGACGGCTTGAGAATCTGTATGATTATGAGCCGACGAACCTTCCCGACGACCTGCTGGGCCACGGCCGGATGACAGCGAAATTTTATGTGGCGCGAGTCTTGCGCGGTCCGCGGCTTCCGCCTGTGGTCACCGTGCAGTATTTCGGGCACTTTCATCAAGAACGGAAGAATGCGCCTGAAGCTACGGCGCGATGGCGATATTTACCTTGTCTGTGCCACCACTGGGAGCGTCGGGTTTCAATGCCCTTGATACAGGCGACCGACTAAAGAATCTCCCGCACCAGATCCTGCGGGCGGCAGAAGCGGACGCCCTTGTCGGTCTCGACAAACGGGCGATTCACATAGGCGGGATTGGCGACCATCGCGGCGATGATCTCGTCCTCGCTCGCATCTGCAAGGCCGCGCTCTTCGGCGTCGGTACCGCGAAGGCGGAGCGCCTCCCTAGCTGTAAGGCCGGAGTCCCTAAAAATCTGCCGCAGCTTGTCGGCGGTGTAAGGGGTCTTGAGATATTCGACGACGGTCACCTCGACGCCCGGCGTTTCTTCGAGGATTGCGAGCGTCTTGCGCGAGGTGCCGCAAGCGGGATTGTGCCAGATAGTCGCTTTCATGTGGACGCTCTATCCTTCCGTCACGGGCGGGGCAAGGGCCGGGCCGGTATGCCGTCCGCCCATGTAAACCCGTTGTTCATGGCGATTATGGCACAACACCCCGTATGACGAAGAAGATGTGTCTTGCCTTTTTAGGGCAAGTTGCGGCTATTCTCCCGACGAAGGACCGCCAGAGGCGGCATGCGGGGTTGGGTTGCAAGTGAAGAAGATGATCGATCGCAGGTCGATGCTGGCGGGGCTCGCAAGTGCGGGGGCCTTGGCCGCGACGGACGCGCGTGCGCAGGTCCCGGGCTGGATCTCGCAGCACCCGCAGGCGCCCACCGCGGCGCCCGTTGACTATCTCGCGGTCGCGCGCGCGCAGCTTGGGCGCGAGGGCAATCGGATTGCGGTCACCGACCGGGTCGGCATCGTCGATTTCGGGCTTCCCTCCTCGCGGCCGCGCTTTGCGCTCGTTGACATGATCGCGGGGCGGATCGATCTGTACCCGGTTACCCATGGCCGCGGTTCGGACCCGCAGCACGACGGCTGGCTCAAGAGTTTTTCCAACACGCCGGGCAGCCTCGCGACCTCGCGCGGCGCGTACCGCACCAGCGACTATTATTGGGGCGCAAACGGATCGTCGATGCGCCTCGTCGGGCTCGACCCCGACAACAGCAATGCCGACATGCGCGCAATTGTCGTTCACGGCGCCTGGTACGCCAATCCGTCTCTCATCGCGACGCAGGGCAAGCTTGGACGTAGCGAGGGCTGCTTCGTCTTCGGCGAGGAATTGCTGCCGCAGATTCTCTACAAGCTCGGTCCCGGACGGCTGTTGTTCGCCGACCGGCTGAGCGCCCCGCCGCCCCAGCCCGTGCTGCCGCCGCTGCCGGGGACGGAGAATATAGTCCGCACCGGCACGGCAAGCGGGGCATTGCCCGGGACGGCCGACTAAAGCGTCGGTGGGCTGAGACGAGGCTGCCGCGAACAGGCCGCTCAGCGCTCCTCAGCCTTTTGCCGGATCGAGCGCCCGGCTCCTGATGATCGCTTAATAAATCCCCGACATCCCAGGCGCGGCCGCGCGCGGCGCGCTCGCGGGCGCCGCTGATCGCGTGGCCGTCACGGTGGGGACCACCTGCGGCGGGGTGGGGGAGACCAGCACCGCGGCGGGGCGGCCCGGCTTGGTGAAGCTCGCGACGACGGGGGCGTCGCGGCCATAGATATCGGCGAGCTTCTTCACGCCGCCCTTGCCGTCGGGCACGACGGTCCAATAGGCGACATAGACGGGGAAGGGCTTGTCGAAGCCGAAGCGCGTCGTCTTGCCGCTGGCGATCGCCTCGCCGAATTCTTCGGGCGACTTTCCTGCGAACATCACTGCCATCAGGCCCGAGAAATGAAGCGCCTTTTCGGTGCGGATACAGCCGTGGCTGAACGCGCGCTTCTCTGCCGCAAAGGCGCCCTTCGACGGCGTATCGTGAAGGTAAATGGCGTGCGGGTTCAGCATCTCCATCTTCATCACGCCGAGCGCGTTGCCCGGCCCCGGCTGCTGGACAACCGAGAGCGTGTTGCCCTTTCCGGTCCAGGTGTAGCCCTGCGCGCGGGCGCGGGCGGGATTGCTGGCGATGGTCGCGCCAATACCCTCGTTGATGATGCTCCGCGGGAGCGTCCACGTCGGGTTGACGATGATGCCGGTCGCCAACGGGTTGAGCTGCGGTGTCGGGGTCGAGGGCTTGCCGACGACGGCCTTGTGCGTCGCGATGACGACGCCTTCGTGGACGACGCGCGTCATATATTCGGGAACATTGCTGACGACATAGCCTGCGCCAAGGTCGCGCGGCATCCACCGCCAGCGCTCCATGTTGACGCGGATAACATCGGCTTCGGCGGGCGTCTTGGCCGAGGCGAGCGCGGCCTTCAGCAGCGCGAAGGTCGGGTGAACGGGGTTGAGCCCGCCGAGCACGACGGGAATATCGTTCGCGGTCAGTGCATAGCTCAAAAGCGGAAGCAGCGGGGTGCTGTCGGCGTCGCTGTCGGTCATGAACCACTGCTTGCGCGCGGCGTTCGGTGTGCGGCCGTCGCGCAGATGCGTCGCGAGCAGAAGGAAGCTGTCGGTCGCCACCTTGTCGAGCAGCGCCTGGTTGCCGCTGGCGAGCGCGGCCTCGATCCCCTCGGGATTATAATCCTTCGGGAAAAGTCCCTCGCCCTCGACCGCCGCGATGAAATCGAGCAGCGCGCGGGCATTGTCTTCGGACCAGCTCGGCAGATTTGCTTCGGCAAGCGTTTCAACGACGGGGGCGTCGTCGGTGACCTTGTCGGGCTGGAGGATGACCGAATCCTCCTTGACGTCGGTCGGCGCGGTCTGCGCAAGGACCGGGACAGCCGCGAGTGCGAGCGGGAGAAGGAGCGCCGCAGCAGACGCGGAAAAGGGAGAGATTTTGACCATGGCGCTTGCCATAGCCAAAATGAAAGGGGTTTGGAAGGCGCGCCGACAGCGCGTGCGGCGCGTTTTTGCGAGCGCAGCGGAGCGAGCAGGGGAGGCCTAACCGCTTAGCATTTCTTCATTTCGCCCTTGGCGCGGGAATGGCCCTTGCAGGCTAGGCGGCGCCGTCCTGCTGCGCGAGCCACTCCTCGAGCCATTTGATCGTATAGTCGCCGTCGATCACGTCGGGCGCGGCAAGCAGCGCCTGGTGGAGCGGGATGTTGGTCTTGACCCCGCTCACCACCATTTCCTCAAGCGCGCGGCGCATCCGCATCATGCAGCTTTCGCGCGTGCGGCCGTAGACGATGAGCTTGCCGATCATGCTGTCGTAATAGGGCGGGATCGCATAGCCCGCGTAGAGCCCGCTATCGACGCGGACGTGCATGCCGCCTGCGGGGTGATATTGGGTGACCTTGCCGGGTGAGGGCAGAAAGCTGCGCGGGTCTTCGGCGTTGATGCGACATTCCATCGCATGACCGCGAAATTCAAGGTCCTCCTGCCGCACCGACAGGCCGCGCCCATCGGCGATGCGGATCTGTTCGCGTACGAGATCAAAGCCGGTGATCATCTCGGTCACCGGATGCTCGACCTGGATGCGGGTGTTCATCTCGATGAAGAAGAACTCGCCATTTTCCCACAGAAACTCGATGGTTCCCGCGCCGCGATAGCCCATCTTGGCCATGGCATCGGCGCAGATCTTGCCCATGCGCGCGCGTTCCTCGGCCGAGATCACGGGCGAGGGCGCTTCCTCGAGCACTTTCTGGTGGCGCCGCTGGAGCGAGCAGTCGCGCTCGCCAAGGTGGATTGCATTGCCCTGGCCGTCCCCGAATACCTGGAACTCGATGTGGCGCGGGTTACCGAGATATTTTTCCATATAGACGGTCGGATCGCCGAAGGCCGCCGCCGCTTCGGACGAAGCCTGGCCCATCAGGCTTTCAAGGCTCGCCTCGTCGGGCACCACCTTCATGCCGCGCCCGCCGCCGCCCGAGGCGGCCTTTATCAGCACCGGATAGCCGATCTCGCGTGCAAGCCTTTTCGTCTCCTCGCCATAGGTGACGGCGCCCGGCGAGCCCGGGACCACCGGCAGGCCGAGTTCGACCGCGGTGCGCTTCGCTTCGACCTTGTCGCCCATCGTGCGGATATGCTCCGCCTTCGGGCCCACGAAGATCAGACCATGCGCCTCGATGATCTCGGCGAAGCGGGCGTTTTCGGACAGAAATCCGTAGCCTGGATGAATCGCGTTGGCGTTGGTGACTTCGGCGGCCGAAATGATCGCGGGAATATTGAGATAGCTGTCCTTTGCCGCGGGCGGGCCGATGCACACCGCCTCGTCGGCAAGGCGGACGTGCATTGCGTCGGCATCGGCGGTCGAATGGACCGCGACGGTCTTGATGCCCATTTCGTGGCACGCGCGGTGGATGCGCAGCGCGATCTCGCCGCGATTGGCGATGAGAAGTTTCTCAATGCTCATGGGCTGGATCAGCCGATAGTGAACAGCGGCTGGTCGAACTCGACCGGCTGGCTGTTCTCGACATGCACCGCCTGAAGCGTGCCCGACCTCGGCGCGGTGATCGGGTTCATCACCTTCATCGCCTCGATGATGAGGATGGTGTCGCCTTCCTTTACCGCCGCGCCTGCGCTCGCAAAATTGGGCGCGCCAGGCTCGGGTGCAAGATAGACGGTGCCGACCATCGGCGAACGAACTGCATCGGCAAAGGCATCGAGAGCGGGCGCTGCGGGAGCTGCCGCGGGAACGGCGGGCTCAGCCGGGGCTGCGGGCGCAGCGGCGGCGGGAGGGGCGTATGCCATCGGTGCGGCGGCCGCGGTCAGGGTGCGCGCCACGCGCACCTTGCGATCTCCATCCTCGACCTCGATTTCCGAAAGCTGCGTGTCGTCGAGCAGTTCGGCAAGCGCGCGCACGAAGGCCGGATCGATGTTGATGCCCTGCTCTTTATGGTCACCCATATGTATTTTCCTGTTGTTGTGGCGCCGGATCGGAGGCGCCCTGACCCCAATTTATGATCGCGCCTCTTGTCAGAAGCGCGCGGCGGCGTCCAGCGCCAGCGTGTAACTCTCGGCGCCGTGCCCCGCGAAATGAGCGGCCGCTGCCATCCCCACATAGCTGATATGACGGAATTTTTCGCGCTTCATCGGGTCCGAGAGATGAACCTCGATCACCGGCACCTTGATCGACTTGATCGCGTCGTGGATCGCGATCGAGGTGTGGGTATAGCCGCCCGCATTGAGAAGCACGGCTTTCGCGCCGGCGACATAGGCCTCGTGCAGCCAGTCGATGAGTACGCCTTCATGGTTCGTCTGGCGGCATTCGAGCGAAAGGCCGAGCTTTTGCGCCTGCGCCTCGAGGCGGGCGTGAATGTCATTGAGCGTGTCATGGCCGTAAATCTCGGGCTCGCGCGTGCCGAGCAGGTTGAGATTGGGGCCGGAGAGGACGTAGACGATGGGCTTGTCGGTCAAAAGGCGGGCTTTCGGTTGCGGCAAATCACGCTCCCCCTATATGGGCTGCTTGGCAAAAGGCAAAGCAAGGGTGCAGCGGTGATTTCGATCGTCCTCAACGGCGAACAGCGGCAGGTACGCAGCGGCAGCATTGCCGATCTCGTCGCCTCGCTGGGACTCGATGTGAAGAAGGTCGCGGTCGAGCGCAATCGGGAGATCGTGCCGCGCTCGACGCTCGCCGATGTCGCGCTCGCCGAGGGCGATGCCCTGGAAATCGTCCATTTCGTTGGAGGCGGCTGATGGCCGCTGCGAGGATCGTACCCAGTCGCTACACCGGCGATGCCGGGGCGGGGGCAAGCTTCTTCAACGATGTGCTGGGGCTTGAAACCGCGATGGCGATGGATTTCATCACCATCTATCGTTCGCCCGCGCAGCCGATGGCGCAGATCAGCATCCTCAGCGAAGACCCCTCGGGCCTGCGTCCCGCCTATTCGGTCGGGGTCGACGACGTCGATGCGGTCCACGCCCGCGCCATCGAGGCGGGGCACGAGATCGTTTACGCCCTGCGCGACGAGCCCTGGGGTGTCCGCCGCTTTTTCGTTCGCGATCCGCTCGGCGACATTGCGAATATCGTTCAGAATAAGGATCGAGTGTGAGCAGTATCGACAGTTGGAGCGTTGCCGGGCGGACATTCACCTCGCGGCTGATCGTCGGCACCGGGAAGTACAAGGATTTCGAGCAGAACGCGGCCGCGGTCGAGGCCTCGGGGGCCGAGATCGTCACCGTCGCGGTGCGCCGGGTCAATGTGTCCGATCCAACCGCGCCGATGCTCACCGACTATATCGACCCCAAAAGGATCACCTACCTGCCGAACACCGCCGGCTGCTTCAACGCCGACGACGCGATCCGCACGCTAAGGCTCGCGCGCGAGGCGGGGGGATGGGACCTGGTGAAGCTCGAGGTGCTCGGCGAGGCAAAGACGCTCTATCCCAACATGCGCGAGACGCTCGAGGCCACCGAAGTGCTCGCCAAGGAAGGCTTTTTGCCAATGGTTTACTGCGTCGATGATCCGATCGCGGCGAAGCAGCTCGAGGACGCCGGCGCCGTTGCCATCATGCCGCTCGGCGCGCCGATCGGGTCGGGGCTCGGCATCCAGAACCGCGTCACGATCCGCCTGATCGTCGAGGGCGCCTCGGTGCCGGTGCTTGTCGATGCCGGCGTCGGCACCGCAAGCGACGCCGCGGTGGCGATGGAACTTGGCTGCGACGGCGTGCTGATGAACACCGCGATCGCCGAGGCAAAGGATCCCGTTCGCATGGCGCGCGCGATGAAGCTCGCGGTCGAAGCGGGACGCGATGCCTATCTTGCAGGGCGGATGGGCCAGCGCCGCTACGCTGATCCATCGAGCCCGCTCGCCGGGTTGATCTAGATTAATTTTCGCCTTTTTGGATGGGGTGCCTGATGGGAACACTGACGGCGCGGGCTCGTTGATCTGTCGTGAGGCATGTGCCTCGTTCCAGCCAAGGAGATCTCCCCATGGGTGAATTCAAGGACAAAACGAAAGGCCTCGCCAACGAAGCCGCCGGCAATGCCAAGCAGGCGGTTGGCGACGCGACAGACAATGAGCGCCTGCGCGCCGAAGGCGCAGCGCAGGAACGGAAGGGCGAAGCCCAGAACCTGACCGGCAAGGTGAAGGGCGCGCTTGGCGACAAGATCTGACGCGGCCTCCCTCGATTGAAAATAAAGGCCTCCGGCAAAGCTCGGGGGCCTTTTTCATGTAGCCTGTCCGATCAGGGCAGCCGGCGGAGGGGCGGCGGCGTCCAGCGGCCATCGAGCGCCTCGCGCCGCGGGAGGTAGAGGCGCAGGTTCATCGTGAAGGGCCCGTCGGGGGCCGGCAGCCAATTGGCCTCCCTTTCAGCGCCAGGGCTTTCTTTCTGGATATAGAGATCGAGCGAGCCGTCTGCGTTGAAGTGAAGCTTGTCGCGGTCGCCGATCGCAAAACGGTCGATCGGATTGGCGACGAAGAACTGGTCGGCCCCATACATGGTCAGCGACCAGAAGGCGTCGGCGGGCGGGAGGTTCTCCTTGTCAAAATGAAGGACATAGCGCGCCGCGCCGGTGAGGAGCTTCCCCTCGCCATCGAGCGGGACCATCGGATAGATGGCGTCTTCGGGCGGCAAGGCGCCAAGCCCTGCAAAGCCGATGAAGGCGCGCTGCAGATAGTCGTTCCCGTAGACGCCGAGCGCATTCCCGAGCGCGACCCAGCCATTTTTGGTGAGACTGAGGCCCCGGCGCCTCTCGGCGATGCGCCGATAGGCATCGGCCGCGGCGCGGGTGAGCCCGCGCTCGACCGCAGGGTCCGCGGCGGCAAGATCGAAGCTTTGCCCCGGCACCAGCCCGATACGCTCCATGCGCAGCAGCATCGCATAGTCGCTCGCGTGCGGCGGGTTGCGCTTCAGCGTCTCGGCAAAGAGCGCAAAGAAAGCGGCGGGCGTCATCCGCGCGACCTGATCGGCGGGCGGGGTCTTCATGTCGACACCGGGGTCGAAGCTCACCTCCTGTGCGGGGCGGGATTTTCCCGATTGCGACAAGGGCGCAGCGGCGAACCCGGCCTGCAGCGCATGCACATGATCATAGTCGGCAGCGCCATTGGTCTGGATACGCCCGATGATCCATCCCTGCTCGGTGGGGCTGCGGAGCATCCGCACGCCCTTGGGGAGCTTTCCCGCCCAGCGCGGGCCGACGAGCGCGACGGTGCCGCCGCCGTTTCCCGTCGTTCGCGTGCCGAGTGCTGCGAACACTTCGGTCCACATGTCCATGATGGGGACCACATGATAGCGCCCCCTGGTATCCGGCAGCGTCAAGAGCAGCGGTTCCTTGCCGACATCGAACCAGAGGGTCGAATAGAGGGTGTCGGCGTTCGGCCGCACGACATCCTTGAAACTTGCGTCGGGGTAGGCCTTCATGTGGGCGAACTGATTCATCGGCGCGCGCATGCGGTCCCCGCCGGCATTGGTCGAGACGCGGCGCGTGACCTCCATGAGCACCATCGGATAGGCGTAGGTATAGGCCTCAAGGCCAATGGCGTAGGCGTCCTCTTCACTCACAGGCGCTGTCTCAGGCGCGGCTTTCACCGGTCCGGTGAGAAGCGCTGCTGCCATCGCGGCAAGGGCAAGAAGCATTTTCATGGCGCATGGGTCTCCTCTCGGGCCTCGCGTACACGCCCTTCACCGCCAAGTCTGTCAGCGAGCCGACAATCTCTACTGGGAATCTATCGCGCACCCCCTAAAACGGCGAGGGAAGGGGAGTGGATATGCGCGCGAGGCTCCAGGCCGACCGATCGCAGGGCCGTTGGGGCAAGGAGGAGCGAATGGAGGCGCTTCGTCTTTGCCCGCTTTTTTGCAACTGGCCCGAGGCGCGGCTTATCGAGCTCGGCGCAGTCGCCTGCGCCCAATTTTACGCGCGCGGCGCCGACATAGGCGCGCAAAGGGCGCAGCGCCGCGAGGTGATTGTCGTCGCCGAGGGCGGTGTCGAGATCTGCAGCGCTTCTGCCGATGGCAAGCGCTTCGTCCTCGGTCTTGCCGGCGCGCCCGACGTGCTTGCACTCGTGCTGCTTTTCTCGAAGGTGCGACTGCCTTACGAATTCCGGGCCTATTCCGACGCCGTCCTGCTCCACCTGCCGTGCGATGCGCTGACGGCAATCCTTGATGCTGAGCCGATCCTCTGGCGCGACGTCGCACTCCTCCTTTGCACCCGGCACGGCGACAGTCTGCGCCTTCTCCACGACCAGACGCTCGGCTCGCTCGAACAGCGGATGGCGACGACGCTGGCTCAGCTTGGCCGGATTCACGGCATCGCGGCGGAAGGGGGCACCGAAGTCGGGCTCCGCCTGCCGCAGGAGCAACTGGGCGCGATGCTCGGGGTCACGCGGCAGAGCGTCAACCGCGTGCTGCGCGGCATGGAGCGCGCCGCCTTGATCGCGATCGATTACAACCGCATCACGATCCGTGACGTCGCCGCGCTCGAGGCAATCGCGCGGGAGGGCTAATGGCTCAGCGACCGCCCGAGGCGACGATGTCGACGTCGGTCATTCCGCCGTCGCGGCGCAGCATCACGACATAGGCAAGATCGCCCTTGGTGCCGCCGAGCATATGCTCGTTGCCGCGCACGCGGTGGTCGCTCGTATAGCCCGCACGCACCGCCATCGTGTGATAATAGTCGAGCACCCCCTGGATCGATGCGGCGGTCTGGAAATTGACAACGCGGATATTGCACTTGCCGCCGTCGACGCCCGCCGCCTCGCGCAGCGTCGCGCGCGGATAGACCGGGAAGGCCGCGGGCATGCGGTCCGCCCAGCCGTTCGAGTAGGTGAGCTTCGCATCGCAGCTGCCCTTGGTCTGCTCGCGCGCGAGCGCGCCGATGGTGACGGCGCGCTTGGAAGCGCAGTCGCCCGCGCAGCCTTCCTCCATTGGGAGCGCCTTGGGTGCGGCGAGGAGCTTGCCGGCCTTCATCGCCGCTGCCGCCTCGGCAGCGGTCGCAGCCTTGCCGGCAGCGACGCCGGGCACGCCGCCGTCGACCGGACGATTGCCCGGTCCCACCGCGTTGCGATTGGCCTGCCCTGCAAGCTTGGGGTCGACCATGATCTTGTCTTCAAGCGCGCCCTTGATCGCGGGATCGGCGCCCGTCAGCCCATCGTCGAGCGGCGCGAGATCGGCCTTTTCGGGATTGTCCCGGCAGCCGGCGAGCCCGGCGGTCGCGATCAGCAAACCGGCAACGAGCCATTTTCCGCGCAAGATCATCGCTAACACTCCCTTAATCTTTCATCCGGACTAGCCGAAGTCTGGTTAAGAAGATGTGAGGAAAAAGCGTTAACCGGTAAGGCTTTGTTAGCCGAAAACTGTCTCGGAGCGAGACGCCTTCGGGCTGCAGCGGATGAGGCGCGAGGTTTCGACCGCGGCCTGGCGGTGGACGACCGCTTCCCGGTAAACCGGGTCGGTGACCATTTCCATGAAGGCGCCGCTGCTCGGATATTCAGCGATGAAGACCGCGTCCCAGCTTTCGCCGTCGGGACCGATCACCATCGCCTCCATCGTACCGCGCCAGACGATCCGGCCCCCGACGCGCTGGAAGATTGCGCCGCTCTCGGCGCCATAATGGCGATAGGCCTCGGCGCCGGTGAGATCTTGGTCCGCGAGCGGATGGCCGGCGGGATAGGCGGCTTTCTCACGAAACCGGACGAGATTGAGCATGTGGATCACCGTGTCGCGCGGCAGCGCCTTGAAGGCGTCGAACTGCGCGCGTTCGGGGTCGACATGATGGTCGGTCATGGCATGAGTTCCTTGCGCTTTTGCCGCCACTGATCGGCGCTTTGCCTCCAGGCATCGACCGGCGCGTCCTCGAAAGGGGCGGGAAGGCGGGTCGGGCCGCTATTCGTGGCGCCGAGCCGTTTGGCGAGCGCCTGCGAGCGGTGATTGGCAGGATCGATGCTGTGCATGAGCTCGGGCCATTTCAGAAACTCCACCGCAAAGTCGCACGCCGCAACCGCGCCTTCGAAAGCATAGCCCTTGCCGGCGAATTTGGCGCGCACCCCATAACCGATTTCGGGACCCGGCCAGCCGTCGGGTTCCCAGGGGCCGAGCCGCCCGACCCATTCGCCCGTCGCGCGCTCGATGACCGAGAACATCGAATAGCCGCGGATGTGCCACGCGCCTGCAAGCGTGCACCAAAGCCGCCACGCCTCTGCGCGCGGGCAGGTCCCGCCGATGAAGCGCATCGTCTCCTCCTCGGCGCACATCTCGGCAAAAGCGGCGAAATCCTCAGCGGCGGGCGGGCGCAGGATCAACCGCTCGGTGACGAGAAGAGGTCCATTGAGCATGGCAGTCCTTTCGGCGAGGCGGCGAGGTGAGCCCGCTTCTGGGCGAAGAAGAAAGCAGGAGCAAGGCGCAATTGCGCCGGCGCCCAACAGACGAGGGCGCCGTCCGAAGACGACGCCCTCTCCATCACGCGGTGCGGGTGGAGGGGTCCGAACCCGCACCCGTAACGGTTTTGTGCAGCTTTTTAGCGGCAGCGATATTTGTCGCGGTCGATCTCGCGGCCGAGAAGCGCGCCGCCCGCGGCGCCGATTACCGTCCCAAGCAGCTTGTCGCCGTCGCCGGCAATCTCGTGACCGGCAAGGCCGCCGACAGCGCCGCCGATCAGAAGGCCCGTGGTGCCATTATCCTTCTTGCAGCGATAGCGGCCGTCGCTCCCGCGCCAGATGCGCGTATTCTTGTTGACGCGCTGGTCGCGCGCATAGTGGCGGCGATCGCGCTTCTTGCGATAGAAGCCTGCATCCTGGTCGGCCTTGACGAAAACATGGCCGGGCGCCGGGGCGGCGGGCGAGACGCCGGCATAGGCGGGGGCAGTGGCGGCAACGCCAATCGCCGCAACCGCTCCGAGCAGGCTTTTGGTGAGATTACGCATCATAAGTCCTTTCCTGGTTCGACGCCTCGATGCCTGACGGTACCCGGCGTTTCGCTGTGAGAACGGCTCCAAACTGAACTGCGTTGCATGAACCCTAGGCAACAAGATGAAAGGAGCGCTGACGGCGACGAACCGATAGGGTCTTGCCGTGCTCCCGATGAAGTGCGACATTGGATCCATGCTCAACTTCGCATCGATCGTCGTCGGCGTTATCGCATTGATCCTGGCCATTCCCGCCTTCATCCCGCTTCTCGGCTGGGCGAACTGGATCGTCGTGCCGATCGCGGTTGTCGGGCTTGCGCTCGGCGCGATGTCGAACCGGACCAGCGGCCGCAACCTCAATATTGTCGTGATCGTCGTCGGCGTTGTGCGCCTGATGATCGGCGGCGGTCTTTTCTGATCCTCTCCTCTTTCCAAAGAGCCAGATCATGAGTGACCCAAAGGCCTCCGCGGGGAGCGACCAGGGAGGGCTGCCCTACGCGCTGGCGGCTTACGGAATTTGGGGTTTCGTTCCGCTTTTCTTCAAGCTTCTGGAAAGCGTGCCGCCGGTCGAAGTGCTCTCGCAGCGCATCATCTGGTCGCTCCCGCTTTGCGTCGTCATCATGCTCGCCCGGCATCAGATCTACGACTTTCTGGCGGCCCTCAGAAATATGCGCGTTCTAGGCGGTAAACTCATAAACTGAGTTGCGCGAGGCGGCAGTGATTGATTCAAGGCTCGGGAAAGGAGTCTTGGAGATGCGTCGCCGTTTTGAGCTGACAGATTTCGAATGGTCTGTGATCGAGCCGC
>Ga0180222_1000842_pt1 | contig 38623 bp, 34 predicted proteins | sample eDN5th37CKraftOP_FD_151336 | JGI IMG/M metagenome (GOLD analysis project Ga0180222, IMG submission 151336) | Enriched Organic Plus compost microbial communities from Emeryville, California, USA - eDNA 5th pass 37_C Kraft OP (version 2) (version 2) ...
GGCGACAGCAGATAGAGCTCGCGCGCCTTGGCGCTGCCGAGCATCTGCGTGAGAAAGAACGTGCCGCCATAATCGCCCGAATAGCCGACCTTCGCGAAGGCCGTAGTGATCTTCACGGAAGCGCTGGCGATCCTCAGATCGCAGGCGAGCGCCATCGACAAGCCGGCGCCGGCCGCGGCTCCATCGAGCTGCGCCACCACCGGCTTCGGCATCTGGTGCAGGATGCGCGACACTTCCATGCCCCTGCGCAGGATTGCTACCTTTTCCTCGAGCGGCGGCGGGCTGGTGACGGCGGCCATGGCCTTGACGTCTCCACCGACACAGAACGTACCGCCCGCGCCCTTGAGCAGCACCGCACGAACGGCCAGATCATGCGCCGCCCGCTGCGCGGCCTCGATCAGGCCGGTCACCATCTCCGCATTCAGCGCATTGCGCCGCTCGGGCCGGTTCATCGTGATGGTGAGGAGCCCATCATCCATCTGCTGCAGGACCATATCCGTCATGGTTCGTTCCTCGACATGTGAGTGATCCGCCAGCGACGAAGCGCCACCGATCGAGACTCCGACCGGGCGCGCTGCCTGCGGATGAGCTCCTGAGCTATTTCTTCACCAGCGGGCAGCGCGATTCCGCGAGCGGCTGAAAGGCCTGATCGGCGGGAACGGTCTCCAGCAGCTTGTAGTCGTCCCAACGCCCCTTGGATTCCGCCGGCGTTTTCACTTCGAACAGATACATGTCGTGGATCATCCGGCCATCCTCGCGAATGCGTCCGTTCTTGGCGAACATGTCGTTGATCGGCGTCGCCTTCATGATCTTCATGACGGCGGCGGCATCGGTCGTGCCCGCATCCTTCACCGCCTTGAGATAGTGCATGACGGACGAATACACGCCCGCCTGCGCCGAGGTCGGGGCGCGCTTGACGCGTTCCATGAAACGCTTGGAGAAGGCGCGGGTCTCATCGTTGAGATCCCAATAGAACGCCTCGGCGACGATCAGCCCCTGCGCGGTCTGCAAGCCGACGCTGTCGATGTCGCTGACGAAGGCCAGCAGGGGGGCGAGCCTCTGCCCGCTTTTCGTCAGCCCGAACTCCGCAGCCTGCTTGATGGCATTGATGGTATCGCCGCCCGCATTCGCGAGGCCGATGACCTTCGCGTTCGACGCCTGCGCCTGCAGCAGATAGGAGGAGAAGTCGGAGGTATTGATGGGGTGGCGTACACCGCCCAGTACCTTGCCGCCCGCCTTGAGAACCACGTTCCGCGTGTCCTTCTCCAGATCATGTCCGAAGGCATAATCCGCGGTCAGGAAGAACCAGGTGTTCATTCCCTGCTTGACCGTGGCGAGTCCGGCGACGTTGGCCAGCGAATAGGTGTCGTAGGCATAGTGGACGGTATAGGGGCCGCAGGCTTCATTGGTGAGGCGGATCGATCCCGGCCCACTGAACATGATGATCTTGTTACGCGCCTTCGCGATCTCGGCCGCGGCGAGCGCCGTCGCCGAGGCTGCGACGTCGATGATCGCCTCGACGCCTTGGTTATCGAGCATGTCACGTGCGATGCTCGCTGCAAGGTCGGCCTTGTTGAGATGATCCGCGGCGATGATCTCGATCTTGCGGCCCAACACCTCGCCGCCGAAATCCTCGGCGGCCATCTTGGCCGCGGCTTCGGTGCCGGGCCCGGTGATGTCGGCATAGAGGCCGGACATATCAAGGATGGCGCCAAGCTTCAGGGGCGGCTTGACCTGCGCCAGCGCTGCCGTGCTCGACAGCGCCAACAGAATTGCTGCGATGCCCGATCCAATAGCTCTCACGCGTCCCTCCCGATATCATCATTATTGGCGATGCTCGCCGGCGTTGCGGCGATCATGCCGCAACGGGGGAGTTGCAGCAAGCGGCCGATCATGCGGGATGTCTGAACGGGTGAGGTGTTTGAGGCGCCGTCGGTTGGATGATCATGCGTGCGGAAAGAGATTTCCCACTTCACGGAATGAACTCGACCAAGCCTGTCGCTTCGGCCATAGTAAGGTCCCGACAAGATTTCAGACGCTCACGGTTGCCGAACATCATGCGTCGCCGGCGCGAGTCGCTCTCATCGTCTGCCATACATCTCATCGGCGCGGTGGTTTGTACGCTCGCCAACGCGCCGACATATGCGGCCGGAGCCTCGGCTTGCGCCAACAATCTGCTGGGCAAGGGTGTGGTCGCGCAGGTCGATGGCCTGACGTTGCGAATGACCGATGGCCGCGAGGTCCGACTGAGCGGGATCGAGCCCGCGCCGGAGCCGGCCTCTTCAACCGACCGCGCGCACGACCTGACGGCCGGGCAGACCGTGACATGGCACGGCGACGACGACACTCCCGATCGCTACGGTCGTCAGCATGGCTTCGTCATCCTTGAGCATAACGGCGCCCTCGTACAGGCGGCGCTGCTGCGGGCGGGCGCGGCGGTGGCGAGTGGCACCGTCTTGAATACTCCTTGCAGCTCTGAACTGACTGCCGCGGAAGCCGCCGCACGCGAGGCCAGGCAGGGCTTGTGGGCCGATCCGCATGCCGTCAGGAACGCGCGGAACTCCGACGACGTGCGAGCCGCATCGGGCCGCTTCGCGCTGGTCGAAGGCACCGTGCTCTCGGCACGGCAAGCGGGTGCGACATTCTATCTGAACTTCGGACGGCGCTGGACAAGGGACTTCGCTGTGACCGTCCCGCGGCATGTGAAAGGCTTGTTTGATCAAGGCGGCGTCGATTTGAAGGCGCTGGCGGGCCGGCGCGTGCGCATCCGGGGCTGGATCGAGCCGCATCCGGTTCCGCGCATCGAACTGCGCGCACCCGGACAAGTCGAAATCCTCGATCACCGCTGACCGGTCCCGCCCCGGCAACCCTCCCCGAAGCGGCGGTTCCCAACGCCGGAAGAAAGTCCGTTCAGGCCGCCAAGGCTGGTGCGACACCGGATCGCGAGCTTCAGAAAAAGCCCTTGGGCCGCGGGACATTCAGCGAATGAAGCTGTATGATGCGCCACTCGCTTAAGCCGCGAAGGAGACGAAGAGTACGACCGTGACGACGCAAGGTGTCCGGCACGATTTGAGACAGGTCCATCGCCTGCGGACATTGGCCGGCGCCATATGTATGGCGCTGCTGCTGTCCGGCTGCGGCGACATGGCCCGGTTCCAGACTGCTTCGCCGGCACCGCCGCCGGCGAAGCCTGCGCGCGTGGCCGCTGCCCAATCGCCCGCGGAGCGGGAACACCAGCGCATCCTCGCCTCCTATGGCGGCGCCTATGACAACCCGCGGCTGGAGCACCTCATCACCACCACCGTCAATCGCCTGGTGGCGGCGTCCGACCGTCCCGACCTCACCTACAAGGTGACGATCCTGAATTCCGGCGCGGTTAATGCCTTCGCGCTGCCCTCCGGCCAGCTTTACGTCACCCGCGGCCTGCTCGCGCTTGCCAATGATACGTCCGAGCTTGCCTCGGTGCTGTCGCACGAGATGGCGCACGTACTGGCCAAGCGCCTTCGCGCTGCCCTCCGGCCAGCTTTACGTCACCCGCGGCCTGCTCGCGCTTGCCAATGATACGTCCGAGCTTGCCTCGGTGCTGTCGCACGAGATGGCGCACGTACTGGCCAAGCATGCTGCGATCCGCGAGGATCAGGCGAGGCAGGCCGCGCTGGTCACACGTGTCGTGAAGGAGATGGGCAACGATCCCGATATCACCGCCCTCGCCCTTGCCAAGACCAAGCTGACGATGGCCAGCTTCTCCCGCTCGCAGGAATTCGAGGCCGATACGATCGGGGTCGGCATTTCTGCGCGCGCGAGTTTCGATCCTTACGGCGCATCGCGCTTTTTGACTGCCATGGAGCAGAATGCGGCCCTGAAGGCCGGACGCAACTCGATCGATCCGCGATCACAGGATTTCCTGTCGTCGCATCCCGCCACGCCGGAGCGCGTGCAAAACGCGCGGGCGATCGCGCGGCAGTTCAGCTCGCCCGAGAACGGTGAGCGCGATCACGAGGCCTATCTTTCCGCGATCGATAGCATCGTCTACGGCGAGGATCCGAGCGAAGGCTTCGTGCGCGGCCGCCGCTTCCTGCACCCCAAGCTCGGCTTCACCTTCCAGGCGCCGAGCGGTTTCACGCTGGACAATACCGCACAGGCGGTGATCGGCGTGCGCGAGGGCGGCGATCAGGCCCTGCGGTTCGATGTCGTGCGGGTGCCCGCAGAGCAAACGCTGGCCGAATACCTCAATTCCGGCTGGATGGAGAATGTCGACAAGTCCTCCACCGAGCAGCTGAGCATCAACGGCTTCCCCGCGGCCTCGGTGACGGCCGGTGGCGATCAATGGCGCTTCAGGGTCTATGCGCTGCGATTTGGCAGCGACGTCTATCGCTTCATTTTCGCCTCGCGGCAGAAGACACCGGCGAGCGAGCAGAGCGCCAAGGAGACGGTGCAGTCATTTCGTCGGCTCACCCTCGAGGAGATCCAGGCCGCCCGTCCGCTGCGGATCAAGGTGATCTCGGCGCAACCGGGCGACAGTGTCGAATCGCTGTCCCGCCGCATGGCCGGGGTCGATCATCCCGAGCAGCGCTTCCGCATCCTCAACGGTCTCGATGCCAATGGCAGAGTGAAGCCGGGCGATCGCGTCAAGATCATCGTCGATTGAACTGGACCAGGCTACGCGCGGTCCGCCGCAGCAGCATCTTCCACGCGCTGTCATTACCACGATAACAGCCGCCCGCGGGGTTGCATAGAAGCGCCTTATCCCGACCGAAGCGGCTCAATGTCGCTAACGGGCGGAAGCATTCGAGGCCATGGGCGCCCTGCCAGCGATGCCGGCGGTCCATCCGCTTCCACAACGTCCACAAAAGAAAAATGCCCGGACCTGGTCCGGGCATTTCGAAATGTCGATCCATCCCGAGGTTGCACACTCCGGATCGAAGCATGCAGGGATCGGAAACGAGTCCCGCTCCAGATCCTTTCCGCCACCAAAGTTTTTCACCATTTCACGGAAAACGATGAAAGACTCCGGAGCATTGGACTGAAGCGGTATTGGACTGACGCGTTTTCCCGCGAGCCGTTCCCGCTTCGCGCGAAAACGCTAGGGATCAGGCCGCCGCGTCGGTCACCGAGCTGTCGTCGTCCTCGGGATCGATATCAGACTCGGCGTCACTCTCCGCTTCCACCTTGGCGCCGCGGCGCGGGCTCTTGGCGAGCTGCCCCTCGATTTCCTTGACGGCCTCGGTCTCGGTGACGTGCTGGACCACCGCGATTTCGCGCGCCAGCCGGTCGAGCGCGGCTTCGTAAAGCTGACGCTCGCTGTAGGACTGCTCAGGCTGCGATTCGGAACGATAGAGATCACGTACGACTTCCGCGATCGCGACGATGTCGCCCGAATTGATCTTGGCTTCGTACTCCTGGGCACGACGCGACCACATCGTCCGCTTGATGCGGGCGCGGCCCTTCAAGGTCTCTAGCGCCCGCTTGACCAGCATCGGCTCCGAAAGCTTCCGCATACCGACATTGGCGACCTTCGCCGTCGGCACGCGCAGGGTCATCTTGTCCTTGATGAAGTTGATGACGAACAGCTCAAGCTTGGCGCCGGCAATCTCCTGTTCCTCGATCGCCAGAATCTGGCCCACGCCATGGGCCGGATAGACCACGAATTCATTGGTTTTGAAGCCCTGCCGCTGGGTGAGGACCTTCTTCGGCTCCTCCGCACGGACGGTCACAGCCGGCTTGACGGGCTTGGCCGCAGCCGCGGGCTTGCTCGCGGCCGGCTTTGAAGCAGGCTTGGCCGGCGTCTTTGCAGGGGACTTGTTTGCAGCAGGCTTGCTTGCAGCAGACTTGGCGGCAGCCGCCTTCGGCGGGACAGTCTTCGAGGTCGCCGCCTTCTCGGCCGGCTTCGCAGTCTTTTTAAGCATTTCACTTCTTTTGTTCTTGGAGGATTTCGCCGCCGAAGGTCTGGCAGCGGCCCGCGTCGCCTTGGCGGAAACACGGGTACGGCTCTTGGGAGCGCTCCGGCGGACCGGAGCCGTCTTGCCCGAATTCTTGGAGGTACTCTTCTTACGCGTTTTCTGTGACACAGCCTGTGCGCGAATTGTTTCGCGCCCCTGTCCAGTGTTTTCACGAGAACCCATCAGGGCCAAAAAACGGAGGCGCGAACAGGGTTCGGCTTGCTGAATATGGCGATATTACCACATTTCCTGCAAAAATCAATGATTTATGCCCGCACAAACGCATTCGGCGCGGCGCCGGGAGCCAAGGCATTCACGATAAGGTTAAGGTTCCAGCCTTGCCACCGGCGTGCCACTGAGATGGTAACGCCGTAGTCTATTGTCAATCGCCGCTGCCTGGCTCGGATGAGAAGTACTTCTCAAGCTTGCCTTCCATCCCGTCGAAGTCCTTGGCGTCCGGGGGAGCGTCCTTCTTCTGGGTGATGTTCGGCCAGGTCTTGGCATGTGCCGCGTTCAGCTCGAGCCATTTTTCGAGGTCCGGCTCGCTGTCCGGCTTGATGGCCTCCGCGGGACATTCCGGCTCGCAGACGCCACAATCGATGCATTCGTCCGGATTGATCACCAGCATGTTCTCGCCCTCATAGAAACAATCGACGGGGCAGACCTCCACGCAATCGGTGTACTTGCACTTGATGCAGTTTTCAGTGACGACGTAAGTCATCCAGGGCTCCGGAGCGGTCGAATTTTGATTGCTGGCGTAGCGCAGTCAGCCGGTGGTCGCAAGGGAAGCCTCGACGGTTCGGCACGTCGGCTTCAATCAGCGCTTGGCTGCAGATCGATATAGAGAGCGAGGGCCGCTTCCGCATCGCCCCGCCGTTCGGAAAAGCCGGTAACTTTCAATATTTTCGCGCGGTGATCGAGGGCAACGGTGACAACGTCCCCGATCTTCAGCGCATGTCCGGGAGCCTTCTGCCGGTTCCCGTTGACACGGACGCGCCCGGCCTCCACCAGCGCCGCAGCGCTGGTACGGGCCTTCACGACCCGCACATGCCACAGCCATTTGTCGAGGCGCTGACGCTGCAAGCTGTCGTTCCCGTGGCGGACTCCGCCGCCTCAATTGGCGTCCTTGCGGCCGGCAAGCTGCTCCTTTAGGGCTGCCAGCTTGGCAAACGGCGAATTGGGATCAACCGGACGATCACGATCCCGCTCCCGTGGTGCGCTGCTCGCGAACGGACGGACTGCAGGACCGCCCTTGCCGGGCCGACCGTCACGCCCCGCATGGAATTTGCCCTTGTCCCGTCCCTTCTCATGGGAGCGATCGCGGGGCGGTCGGCCCTTGCCCTCACCGGTATCCTGGCCAGTCCCTTGTTGCGGGCCCGCGCCAGCAGCGCCATGCGACCGATCGGGACGCTTGGCCTCGAAGGGGCGATCGCGGCGCCCGCGTCCCGGCCGGGGCGCCTTGGTCCCGTCTTCCCGGGCATCCGCTCCGGCGGCCTGCCCGCCTTGCTGCGAGCCCCGAGACCGATGATGATGCCTCTCGTGTCGCGGGCGCCGGTCTTCGGAGCGACCGCCCGGTCGCCATACTTCGACCATCGGCGGCGCCGCGACCTCTTCCGGTGTTGCCTCTGCGCTCCCGGCCGAAGAAACAGCTTCGCCGATTGCAGTTTGGCTGGCCTGCGCGTCGGCGCCTTCCGGCTCGACCTCTCCCGCCTCCCGCACAGCCGCTTCGACCGTTGGCGGTACGCTGGAATCCGCCTTGGCATCTGCCATGGCTTCCGCTTCGGCATCAGGCGCGCGCTGCTCCGGAGCGGCCGCATCGGGCGCCTGCAGCGTTGCGTGCCCCTCCGTCTCGTGATCGGCCTGTTGCGCGATTGACGACACGGCTGCGGAATCGGCGGGCTGATCAACCGCGGCGGCAGCATCGACTGCGCCGGGCGTGGCCTCTTCGCCGGCGCGGTCGGACGCGGCCTCTTCTTCGGCAGCAGCGGGAGCTGCATCCGCAGCCGGCGCTTCACCGGGGTTCGACTCGGCAGCAGACGCAGCCTCATCGCGACCAGCCGCAGCCTCTTCCGCAGCAGGTTCGGGTGCCGGCGCGGGTGCCGGCCGCAACTCCATGCGATAGCCCAGCGCGCGCAGGATGGACGCAAAGTCCTCGCCGGCCGAACCGGTCAGCGACGTCATCGCCTGCGTCACCACGAAACCGCGACCGTCGAAGGCTCCTGCAGGCTTCGGCACCGCCGTGCCAGCGCGCCAGGCCAGCGCCGGGCGGATCAGATCGGCCAGCCGCTCGAGAATGTCGACACGCACCGCACGCTCGCCGCACTGGCGATAGCCGAGAACACGATAGGCATCCCGGCTGAGGCTTTTGTCGACCGGAAACGATGTGCGGCCGCTCGCCGCGAGGTGCTGCGCGCTGGACAGCGCGCCGAGATCGACATTGTCCTGCTTGTGCGCCCATAGCTGCGAGGCAAGCGCACGCGCGGCCGGCTTCAGCAGCGACGGGACATAGATGTGATAGGTGCCGAACCGGACGCCGTATTTGCGCAGCGCCGCGCGCGCGGTCTGGTCGAGCTCCTTCACCTCCTGCGCCACCTTGCTGCGCTCGAGAACGCCCAGACCTTCGATCAGCTGGAAGGCGATGCCGCGCGCGATGCCGGTGACATCCTCGGCCTTGGCGAGTTCGAACAGCGGCCCGAGCAGCTTCTCGACATGGGTCTTCAGCCACAGATCGAGCCGGGCCTGCACCGCGTCCCGCGGCGCGCCGGTGAGCCGTTCATCGGCCACGATCCGGATGCGCGGATGCAGCGCGTCGTCTCCCGCCGCCAGCTTGGCGACGGCGTCGCCGGTCCAGCGGATGGTGCCGTCCGACGCCAGCACGAACTGATCGTCGGGCGCCTGCCCCAGCTTTTGCGCGCGCGCGTCAATCTCGCCCCCCAGCGCCTTCTGCGCAGCCGCCTGCAGCGCCTTGGTTTCCGAGCCGGCGTCGGCCGTGTCAGGCGCGAACATGAAGCCGTCAAGGCGGCCGATCACATGGCCCTCCACGATCACTTCGCCGGTCTTTCCGATTTCCGTGTTCAGCATGGTGTTTTCCCGCAAGCGGCGCATCAATACACTGGTCCGGCGATCAACGAAACGCTGAGTTAGCCGTTCGTGCAGGGCATCGGACAATTTATTCTCGAGTCCGTGGGAAATTTCCTGCCAATGCAGCGGGTCCGCCAGCCAGTCGGGACGATTTGCCACAAAGGTCCAGGTCCGAATCTGCGCAATCCGGCTCGATAACGTGTCGATGTCGCCATCGATCCGGTCCGCCTGCTGGATTTGTGCAGCAAACCAGGCGTCCGGAATGCGGCCTCTTCGCATCAGGAACCCGTATAGTGTCGTCACCAGTTCGGCATGCGCCGCCGGCGACAGCTTGCGGTAGTCGGGAATCTGGCAGACGTCCCACAAACGCTCGACCGCGGCCGCATCCACGGCGAAATCGCGCACCTCCGGATCGCGTGCCGCCTGATCCAGCACGCGGAGGTCCTCGGCCACCGGCGCGCGGGTCAGCGCGTGATGGTCAGGCGCCATGGCCAGCGAGGCCTGCAGCGCATCGAGCGAGCCGAAATCCAGGCTGGCATTGCGCCACTGCAACATCTTGACGCTGTCGAAGGTGTGGTTCTGCAACGCGTTGACGAGCTCGGGCTCGAACGGCGCGCAGCGGCCGGTGGTGCCGAAGGTGCCGTTGCGGGTGGCGCGGCCGGCGCGGCCGGCGATCTGCGCGAATTCGACCGGGTTCAGGCGGCGAAACTGGTAACCGTCGAACTTGCGATCGGACGCGAATGCGACGTGATCGACATCGAGATTGAGGCCCATGCCGATGGCATCGGTGGCGACGAGATAATCGACGTCACCGGATTCGAACATCGCCACCTGCGCGTTGCGCGTGCGCGGCGACAGCGAGCCGAGCACCACCGCCGCGCCGCCGTGCTGGCGCCGGATCAGCTCGGCGATGGCGTAGACCTCGTTGGCGGAGAAGGCGACGATCGCGGTGCGGCGCGGCTGCCGCGTGATCTTGCGGTCGCCGGCGAATTCGAGCTGCGACAGCCGCGGCCGCGTCAGGATATTGGCGCCGGGCAGCAGTTTCTCGATCACCGGACGCATCGTCGCCGCGCCGAGCAGCAGCGTCTCGTCGCGGCCGCGGCGATTGAGGATGCGGTCGGTGAAGACGTGGCCGCGCTCGAGATCCGCGGCGATCTGCACTTCGTCCACCGCGAGGAACGCGACATCGAGATCGCGCGGCATCGCCTCGACGGTCGATACCCAGAACCGCGGCTTCGGCGGCTTGATCTTCTCTTCGCCGGTGATCAGCGCGACCGCATCAACGCCCGCGCGCGCGGCGATCTTGTTATAGACCTCGCGCGCCAAGAGCCGCAGCGGCAAGCCGATGATGCCGGACGAATGCGCCAGCATGCGTTCGATGGCGAGATGGGTCTTGCCGGTGTTGGTGGGCCCGAGCACGGCGGTGACACCGCTGCCGGGCGCATGCCCGAAGCTCGAGGAGAACGGCGAAGTGGACAAAGCAACCATGGTTGTCAGGATTTCCTGCAATCGGACGGCGACATCTCGCACCGCCGCTCGAGATCGGACCGCCGGGGCGTCCGCAGCGGCGCGCGCCGCAGCGCAGGCCGTTGGCAGGGCCGCGGCAACTTATTGAGATGTCTCACAATGCAACGCTTTCCGTGGCGCGGTTTAAGCATTGGAACGAGTCCGGAACGAATCGCGCCCGAATCGCTGACTCGCATGGCACCACAACGGCGGACCGCAACATCTGGCGGCAACAGCGGGCGTAAACAACTACATCAGGTCTGACCCCGTCCAGATGAAGATAGGAAAGCGAAGCAATCATTAACACCCATGCGGGGGAGGATTGCGGCAAGAGTCAACCGGATTCATCATGCGGCGAACTGGCGGCGAATTGGCGGCGAATTGGCGTCCGCGGTTTTCGCGGCCCACCCGCGGCGAAGACCGCCCGTCAGCGCACGGCGGAGCGCGGCGTCGGCGCGGCGTTGAACTCGGTGGCGAACACCACCCCGGCGCCGAGCGGGGTCGGGATCGCCATCTTGAACGGCACCATCACGCGGGTGCCGGCGATCGGCACCAGCCATACCTCCATGGTGCGCTGGGCCGCGAGATACTTGATCGCGGGCCGATCCGGCACATAGCCGGACAGCGGGGTGAAATAGACCCCGCAGACCACGGCGGGACCCTGATAGCCCTTCGCCGCCTTCACCGTCTCGATCCGCTTGTAGGCGAGGCGCAGGTCGTAGCGCATGCGGCCGTCGAAGATCGCGGCGGCGGACTTGCAGGCCTCGGGCCCGACCGGATCGCCGCTGCCGGGAACCCGCACCATGCTGGCGGTCATCGGATCGAGCACGCCGCGGCGATGCGCCTCGGTCACCGGGATGCGGGCGGTATCCGCCGGGGGTTCCGGCGTGATGCTGGATTCGGTGACGTTGCCTGCCGCAAGCTGCATGCGGATGGTCTCGGCCTTCTTTCCGGTCTCGGTGGTGGCGGTGTAGCTCGCCGGGGCGAACTGGCCGTTGACGACGCGGCCCTCGGCCGCGCCGCTGCCATGGCCGCCGGCGAGCGCCTTGAGCAGGCCGACGGTGCCGCCATCGACGGCAGCGCGGTAGTGATCCTCGGCGATGTCGATGGTCCAGCTTCCGCGCCCGACCGGAATCCCGGCGAGGGTCGCCTCGTAGCGGGCGTCGAGCCGGGCCTGCGCCGCCGCCGGCCGCGGCAGCGCCGCCGCGGCAACGACGGCGACCAGCACGGCGCACGGTCCTCCGGCCGCCGCCAGGGGCCGGCGATGCTTCGCCAAACTCTTCGCAAACGGTTGTCCTGCCACCGTTTTTCCCAACGCCTGCGGATTCGTCCGGCCCTCGGCCGGAAAAATCGCGCCTGCTTCCATGTCAGAACCGATTGCGTCGTTTATATGATTGAGATCGATCGGGAAATCGCCTGTCCGGGAGGTCCCGCCGGGACCGCCCCGCGGCCGCAGCCCGCTTGACCTCAAGCGCGGCTGCCCCTATAGGTGCGCGCATCCTGAAATGGACGCGCGTCCAATCCCGACATTCGCAAGCACGCCTGCCGAACCGGATGCGAATGCTGGAGATGCGAATGCTGGAATTGGACCACTGGTTTTTGCCCCCCGCGGCCGCAGATGGCGCGCCCCGGGGATGAAAGAGGATTTTCCGCCATGTCCCGGCGCTGCGAACTGACCGCTAAGGGCCCCCAGGTCGGGCACAAGGTGAGCCACTCCAACATCAAGACCAAGCGGCGCTTCCTGCCGAACCTGGTCAATGTCACGTTCCAGTCGGAAGCGCTCGGCCGCTCGGTGCGGCTGCGGGTGTCGACCAACGCGCTGAAGAGCGTCGACCACAATGGCGGCCTCGATGCCTTCCTGCTCAAGTCCCGCGAGACCGTGCTGTCGCCGAAGGCGGTCGAGCTCAAGCGCCAGATCGAGAAGAAGCAGGCCGCCGCGAGCTGATCGCGCGGTCCGCTCATTCGTCGCTGCAAGTCTGAGGCAGCCGGGTCGCAAGGCCCGGCTGCTTTCGGTTTGGAGGACGCAACCAGCGCAGGCGGAGATTCGCACGGGCCTGCCCCCGGCATCCGGATTTCAGCGGCTCATATTCTTACGGACCCGAGTCGTCTCGCTTGCGGCTTGCCTCAACGAGACACGTGCGATGATCAACAGAAGGATCATCACCTCGTACTGCGGACGTAACGAGGGAAGCGCCGCGGGACACGTTGCCCGCGGCGCTCCGCGATCTATCGCAACCCGTTCCCGGGCATCCTCAGGGCCGTCGCCCTATCGCTCTTCCGGCCGATGCTCTGCAGGGCCATGGGCCGGATGCGGCTCGGGCGATCTTGCAGCCGGGCGCGGCTCCGGTCGCGGTGCAGGCCGGGCAACGGGCGCTTCGGGCCGGGCGGCCGCCGGCCTTTCCGCACGGGGAGCCTCGGCGTGCGGCGGTTCTGCACGCGGTTCGGCGCGAGGCTCAGGCCGCGCCTCGGGCCGGGCAGGTTCAGGCCTTTCCATACGGGGTGTCTCGACATGCGACGCTGCCGGTGGACGCTCGGCGCCGGGAGCGCGGCGGACATCCTGCGGTGCTGCTGCCGGAGAGCGAGGTTCAGCGCGCTCGTTCTGGGCAGGTGCCCCGGTGTGCTCGGGGCCGCGCGGGCTTTGCGGAGTGCCTTGTGGAGTACCTTGCGGAGTGCCTTGCGGAGTCATGCGCCCGGGTTCGTGCTGGCCCGGTGCGGCGCTGTGTTCGGGCCCGTGCGCGGCGGGCGCAGCCCCCGGCCGGGCGGCCGGCGTCTCCACCGGATGGGCAGGCGCAACCTCCGGCCGCTGCATCGCGGCGCCGCCGGGCGGATGCTGGTCGGGTCCGGCGCCGGGACGGGGCTCGGCGCCGGGCCTCAATCCTTGCGGCGCATTGGCGGGCGTGGTCGGGCCGCCTTCCTTCGCGCGCACGACGCCCGGTCCGCTGAACGCCGCGGGGCGCGGGGTTGCGGCGATCGCCGGCCTGCCGTGGTTGTTGGACTGGAAGAGGCCACCGTTCATGCTCGCGGTGCGCGCATGTTCGACCTGCGTCTGTGTCGGCGGCACATGCTGCTCGCGCGCGGCCGCTTCCTCGGCCGGGGTCGGCCGCGCCTGGATGCCGCCGTTGCCGCCGTTGAAGCTGATCCGCGTGTTATTGTTGTTGATGACGACGTTCTTCTCGTACACGTCCGTCACATGCACGTTGCCGAAGTTGTTGACCGTGCGGTTGTAGAAGAAGCGGCCGTTGTCCCAGCGGCCGCCCTCATAGCCGTTGCCGGTGTAGCCGAAGCCATAGGGAATGCCGCCGTAGAAGCCGACATGATCGGCCCAGTAGCCGCGATGGAAGGCGTAGACGCCGCCGACGAATGCCCAATAGCCCGGAGTCCAGAGCAGGCCGGGATGCGGCGGCTCGACCCAGGTGCCGGGCACCCAATAATAGTCGTAGTTGTTCCAGGCCCAGTAGCCGGGCGTCCAGATGTAGCCCGGCGCCGGCATCGGCGGTTGATCGTATTCGGGCAGCGGCGGCGGCGGTTGATCGGCGTGAATGACGGCGCCTGCGGCGGCCACTGCGCCAGATGGCGGAGGACACGCGCAGGTCTGCGCAAAGCCCGGCGCCTGCCATGCGACGAGGGACGCGCTTCCGAGCAGCACGGCAAGGGAGGCGCGCGTCAGGAGGGCATATGGGATCGTTTTCCGAGTCATGGGCGAGGTCCTTTCACGATGGTCGGTGGAGAGTGGAACGGGCTTGCTGTTGCGTGGCATGTGGCGGTCTCACACCAGCGTCATGTCCTTGGGCTGGAGAACCACGTCATGCGCTCGCGCAACTGCGTCGGCGCATAGAGATCGCGCAGGATGTCGCGCGTCGCGGCCTGCCGCGCGAAGTCGTTCAGCACCTGCTGCGCCGCGCGCTTGAGATCGGGATCGGCGATGTCGCGGAGCGCCTTGCCCTTCTCCGCGATGTCCGCGACGAGCGCGGCCATCGGCTTCTGCGCGATGGCGAGTGAATCGATCTGGGCCTGCGCCGCCGGCGGCAAGGCATCGGTGCGTGGCGGATGCAACTGTCCGTCGAGCCAGCGCGTGAGACCTTCGCGGCGCAGCTTCTCGAGATCTGTCTCGGTCGGGCCGAATGTCAGGCAATCCAGAACCCGGATCGGATCCGGCGTCGCGACGGTTGACGCGGCCGGCTGGGCTCCGGGCTGCGCAGCCCGGGCGCCCGAGCTTGGGATTGCCACGGCGAACGCACTCGCCAGAGCAAGGATCGCGGCCGCATGCGCATAGGCTTTCACGTTTCACCTCAATGAAGAGATGCCGATAACCCACGACCCTATGCCGCGTTCCTGAACCCGCACTGAAGGCGCCTTGCAGACGGTCTTCACCGGCGGTCACAATTCCGAGATCGGTACACAACACCCGGGGCGGGGGAGAGAAAAACGGCCTGCGGGCTTCCCCTGCCCCGCGAACACGCTATAAGCGCGGCTCGCCCGTCCTTTTCCGCTGTCCCCCCGCATCATGATCCGTCTCGACGCCATCTCGAAACAGCACGGCCACCAGATCCTTTTCATCGAAGCCTCGGCGGCGCTGCAGAAGGGCGAGAAGATCGGCCTCGTCGGCCCCAACGGCGCCGGCAAGACCACGCTGTTCCGCATGATCGCCGGGCAGGAGCAGCCCGACGAGGGGCAGGTCTCGGTCGATCGCGGCGTCACCATCGGCTATTTCAGCCAGGATGTCGGCGAGATGGCGGGCCGCAGCGCGGTCGCCGAGGTGATGGACGGCGCCGGGCCGGTCAGCGAAGTCGCAGCCGCGTTGAAGCAGCTCGAAGCCGCGATGGCCGATCCCGACCAAGCCGACAAGATGGACGAGATCATCGAACGCTACGGCGAGGTGCAGGCGCGCTTTCAGGATCTCGACGGCTACGCGCTCGACGCCCGCGCGCGCGAGGTGCTCGCCGGGCTCGGCTTCAGCGACGAGATGATGGAGGGCGATGTCGGCAAACTCTCCGGCGGCTGGAAGATGCGCGTGGCGCTGGCGCGCATTCTTCTGATGCGGCCCGAGGTGATGCTGCTCGACGAGCCGTCGAACCATCTCGATCTCGAAAGCCTGATCTGGCTCGAGCAATTCCTCAAAGGCTACGACGGCGCGCTGCTGATGACCTCGCATGATCGCGCGTTCATGAACCGCATCATCAACAAGGTGGTCGAGATCGACGGCGGCGCGCTCACCACCTACACCGGCGACTATGAATTCTACGAACAGCAGCGCGCGCTCGCCGAGAAGCAGCAGCAGGCGCAGTTCGAGCGCCAGCAGGCGATGCTGGCGAAGGAGATCAAGTTCATCGAGCGCTTCAAGGCGCGCGCCTCGCATGCCGCGCAGGTGCAGAGCCGCGTCAAGAAGCTCGACAAGATCGAGCGCGTCGAGCCGCCGCGCAGACGTCAGTCGGTGGCGTTCGAATTCCAGGCCGCGCCGCGCTCGGGCGAGGACGTCGCCAGCCTGAAGAATGTCCACAAGAGCTACGGCAGCCGCCGCATCTATGAAGGCTTCAATTTCTCCGTGCGCCGCAAGGAGCGCTGGTGCGTGATGGGCATCAACGGCGCCGGCAAATCGACGCTGCTGAAGCTCGTCGCCGGCGCCGCGGAGCCGGACCACGGCAGCGTCGCGATCGGCGCCAGCGTCAAGATGGGCTACTTCGCGCAGCACGCGATGGACCTGCTCGACGGCGAGCGCACCGTGTTCGAAGAGCTCGAATATGCCTTCCCGCAGGCCGGGCAAGGCAGCTTGCGCGCGCTCGCGGGCTGCTTCGGTTTCTCGGGCGACGACGTCGAGAAGAAATGCCGCGTGCTGTCCGGCGGCGAGAAGGCGCGCCTGGTGATGGCGAAGATGCTTTACGATCCGCCGAATTTCCTGGTGCTCGACGAGCCGACCAACCATCTCGACATGGCGACCAAGGAAATGCTGATCGCGGCGCTCAAGGATTACGAGGGCACCATGCTGTTCGTCTCGCACGACCGGCATTTCCTCGCCGCGCTGTCGAACCGCGTGCTGGAATTGACGCCGGACGGCGTGCATCAGTATGGCGGCGGCTATACCGACTATGTCGCGCGCACCGGCATGGAGGCGCCGGGACTGCGGAGCTGAGCGGCACGGCGTGACGGACGCCGGTCTTCCGCAGTGTCGCGAGGGCGGAGCCCGAGCCAGGACGGCGCGGGGCGGCTCAGTTGGCCTTGCCGGTGGTGCCGCTGGCCTGCGAATTGAGGGTGCCGGCCTGCTCCATCGTCGCCTTGAAGTAGCCCTCGCCGTCGCCCAGCGTGATCCGCCGCTGGCATTGCGGCGTGCAGCTGTAGGATTCCCGCTCCAGCCCGCGATAGACCGTGACCACCTGATCGCTCGGCCCTTCGACCTGGATCACGCGGTCGATCAGAATCTCGCCGGCATGGTCCATGGCGATGACGTTGGTGGCGCCATAGCCCTTGCCGGTGACGACGATGACGCCGCCGGCCTGCAGCGCCACGTCGGCGATCAGCGGATTGCCCACCACCAGCGTCGCCACCCGGCCCGGCAGCTTGACCAGCCTGGCCTGATCGACGTTGACCGCGATCACGCCGTCATCGGCACCGGCGCTTGTGGCGCCGAGCAGCACCGCGAGCACGGCGAAGGCGCATCGCGTCAGACGCCGCGTCATCAAGCCGGAGAAACGGAGAACCATTGAAGCCATCCCGCAAGGCGATCCCGATCCGGCCGCGACCCATGCGCCGCTTTGAAGCCGGATATGGCAAATGTGCCGTTAATTGATGAATGAACTGCAAACGGCGGCCGCGCCGCGCGTCCGCCATGGAATCTTTCGCAGCCGCAGACGCTTGCCGAAAATACCCATCGCTTTATGCGAATGCTTTAATTCGAAGTTTACCGTCTGCAAGAAACGCCTGATACATGCGGGTTTCTACGATCGAATTAACTGGCCTGAAATTTTCGACGCGTAGGGTCGCCGTCATGGTCACGGTGCTGAGAACGCCGTTTCCACCCAACGCTCAAGTTCGACAGCCTCGTGCACACACATGGAGTTTCCAATGAAGAATCTGATCCAGCGTTTCGCCAAGGATGAGTCCGGCGCGACCGCGATCGAATACGGCCTGATCGCCGCCGGCATCGCGCTGGCGATCATCACCATCGTCACCCAGCTGGGCGGCACCATCGCGGGCAAGTTCACCTCCATCAACACCCAGCTCCAAGCGGCTGGCGGCGGCGGCGGCGGTGGCGGCGGTGGCGGCACGCAGTAAGGTTGTCTCAAGCCGACCATCGGAAAGGCCCCGGCTTGCCGGGGCTTTTTCATCCCCGGCAAGCGACCCGCGCAGCGATCGACGATGATGCCCACGACGCCGCCTTCATTCCGGCAAGGCTCCTTCCAACAAGGCTCATTCCGGCAGGGGCCGGGACGCGCCGCCGGGCCGGCCCGCGGCCTCGCCGCCACCCAGACCGTCTGCATGGCGCTGGTGCTGGCGCTCGCGGCGCTGGCGCTGCGGATCGCCAGCGTCTGGTGAGCGGCATGTTTCGCGATCGTTCACGTTTGTCGGCTATGGCATTTTCGCGCGAGGCGGAGACCGGTTCGCGTGAAGACACCGCGTCGCAGCCTGTTTCGACGCCGCTGACACCACGGCAAGGGTGACCCCATGCTCCTCGATCTTGGCCGGCTGTTGCTGTTTCCGATGCTGGTGGCCTTCGCCGCCTCCAGCGACCTGCTCACCATGACGATCTCCAACCGGGTGTCGCTGCTGCTGGCCGCGAGCTTCGCGGTGATGGCCGCGGCCTCCGGCATGGGCGCCGCCGACCTGCTGCTGCACCTCGCCGCCGGCGCGCTGGTGCTGCTGATCGCCTTCGGCTGCTTCGCGATGGGCTGGATCGGCGGCGGCGACGCCAAGGTGGCGGCGGCCTCGGCGCTGTGGCTCGGCTTTCCCCACCTGCTGGAATATCTCGTCTACGCCTCGCTGTTCGGCGGCGTGCTGACGCTGGCGCTGCTCGAATTCCGCCGCTGGCCGCTGCCTTACATGCTGGCGGGGCAATCCTGGCTGCTGCGGCTGCATCACAAGGACAGCGGCATCCCCTATGGCATCGCGCTGGCGATGGGCGCCCTCCTGGTCTATCCGCAGACCGACTGGATCAAGGCCGTCGATCTCGGGCGCTTCGTGGCGGGCTGAGAGCCTGTCGTCCTGCGGCCCGAGCCGATGGGCCCGGCTCCGCCGGCCCGATGACAGGCTCCGCGAGCCTCGAAGCGTCATCCTGAGGCGGCGATGCCCTTGCATCGCCCTCGAAGGATGACGCGGGACAGCTCCGTCGCCCTTCGAGGGTCATGCTGCGCATGACCGCCTCAGGGTGACGGCGCCAATGCAATGGCTCGGCGAGTTCTCTCCCGTGTCCCGGACGCGATGCGGCGCGCAAGCGGTGCATCGCAGAGCCGGGACCGCCGCAAGGACAGGACGCGAACGCAGTCCGCAATCTCCGCCGCCGGAGCGGCCCCCGGCTCAGCGGCGCGGCATGGCGTGCCGCATCGCGTCCGGGAGCACGGGCCATACGAATCGACGGTTCACGCGCGGTCCTGGTCATCCCCGCTCCGGAAACCTTCCGTTAAGCGCGTTTCGATACCCGCCATTAACCATGCTTTGACGAATAAATGCTCAACTCCCGGTACGGCGACGATTGCGTCGCGGCGCTATTCGGGAAGTCAAGCGTATGAATACGGCACGCATCGTCGTCCTGGCCATCGCGATCGGGGCCGGTGGCCTCGCCGCCTATCTGGCGAGCGGGTCCGATCACAAGGCCGCGCCGCCGCCCGTCGCCCAGCTGCAGACGGTCGACGTCCTCATCGCCAAATCCGAAATTCCGCTCGGCAAGGTGGTCAGTGCCGGCGATCTGGAATGGCAGCAGTGGCCGGCCTCGGCCGCCAGCGCGAGCTTCGTGCGCCGCGACAGCCGCCCCGACGCCACCAAGCAGTTCACCGGCGCCATCGCGCGCGCGCCCTTCATCGCCGGCGAGCCGATCCGCGACAGCAAGCTGGTGATGGCGGGCGGCTCCGGCTTCATGGCCGCGGTGCTGCCGGCCGGCATGCGCGCCATCTCCACCGAAATCTCGCCGGAGACCGGCGCCGGCGGCTTCATCCTGCCGAACGACCGCGTCGACGTGATCCTGTCGCGCCGCGACCGCAACGGCGACCAGGGCGGCGGCGAAGGCGCCAGCTCCGAAACCATCCTGACCAATGTCCGCGTGCTGGCGATCGACCAGACCCCGCGCGAGAAGGACGGACAGAACACCGTGATCGGCAAGACCGTGACGCTCGAGCTGAAGCCGGAGCAGGCCGAGGTGCTGGCGCGGGCGCGCCAGACCGGCACGCTGTCGCTGGCGCTGCGCAGCCTCGCGGATGCCAACGCGGCCAGTTCCGAACCCACCGCCCGCCGCGACAGCATCAACGTCGTGCGCTACGGCGTCTCCACCAAGACAACCGCCCGGCAGTAACGCGAAGGACCTTGCTCAATGGCACGTCGGGACCAGCGCGGATCCCTCCGCACAATGATGAGGCAGGCGCTCTCGTTCGCCGCGATCGGCGCGCTGCTGCTCGATCCGATCGCCGCGCCCGCGCGCGCCGCGAGCCGGCCGGTGCCCTCGGCGTCGGCCGGGCTGCTCAATGCCCGCGCGCTGACGCTGGGCATCGGCAAGTCGGTGGTGATCGACCTGCCGCGCGACGTCAAGGACGTGCTGGTGGCCGATCCCAAGATCGCCAATGCCGTGGTCCGCTCGGCCCAGCGCGCCTACATCATCGGCGCCACCGTCGGCCAGACCAACATCGTGTTCTTCGACGCCTCCGGCGAACAGATCGCGGCCTATGACATCGCGGTGACGCGCGACCTCAACGGCATCCGCAACGCGCTGCGCCAGATCCTGCCCGGCGCCAACATCGGCGTCGAGGGGCTCGGCCAGGGCGTGGTGCTGTCCGGCTCGGTGGCGACCCCGGCGGAGGCGCAGCAGGCCATGGACATCGCCATCCGGCTGGTCGGCGACGAGAAGAACGTCGTCAACAGCATCACCATCCGCGGCCGCGACCAGGTGATGCTCAAGGTCGTGGTCGCAGAGGTCCAGCGCAACCTCATCAAGCAGCTCGGCATCGACCTCAGCGCCAGCATGAACTACGGCACCGCGGTGGTGAATTTCAACAACACCAACCCGTTCACCGCAACCGGACGCCCGCTGGTCGACGGCAATGCGCTCACCACCGGCTTCACCAACGCCGGCACCAGCGTGCAGGCCACCATCCGCGCGATGGAAAGCGCCGGCGTGATGCGGACGCTGGCCGAGCCGAACCTCACCGCGATCTCCGGCGAGAGCGCCAACTTCCTGGCGGGCGGCGAATTCCCGGTGCCCTCGGGCATCAATTGCACCAACGGCGCCTGCACGCCGACAATCACCTTCAAGAAGTTCGGCATCTCGTTGAATTTCACCCCGGTGGTGCTGAGCGCGGGCCGCATCAGCCTGCACGTCTCCACCGAGGTCTCGGAAGTCACCAACGACAACGCGATCCTGATCTCCGGCACCTCGGTGCCCTCGATCAAGACCCGCCGCGCCGATACCACGCTGGAAATTCCCTCCGGCGGCTCGATGGCGATGGCCGGCCTGATCCAGCAGCAGACCAAGCAGGCCATCAACGGCATGCCGGGGCTGGCCCGCCTGCCGGTGCTCGGCACGCTGTTCCGCAGCCGCGACTACGTCAACAACAACACCGAGCTGATGGTGCTGGTGACGCCCTACATCGTGCGCGCGGTGGCGCAGAAGGATCTGTCGCGGCCGGATGACGGCTTCGTCAGCGCCTCCGATCCGCAATCCGACCTGCTCGGCAGCATCAACCGCATCTACGGCGTGCCCGGCCGCATCCAGGCCGAGCGCGGCTATCGCGGCACCTACGGCTTCATCACCGATTGAGACGGGACCAGGACAACGGCCATGACCACGCAACGACCCGTCGGATCGCTTCTTCGCACCGCTGCGCTGCTGACCGGCGCGGCGCTCCTGCTCGGCGCCTGCAACCATGCGCGGCAGGAGGTGACCGCAAGCATCCCCGACGACTACCGGCTGCGCCACCCGATCGCGATCCAGGAGGCGGACCAGGCCATCACCGTGTTCGTCGGCAGGGGCCGCGGCGGCCTCAGCGCCGACCAGCGCGCCGAGATCGTCGCGCTCGGCCGCACCTGGCTGCGCGAGGGCACCGGCGCCATCGTGGTCGAGGTCCCGGCCCGCACCCCGAACGCCCGCGCCGCCCATGATTCGCTGCGCGAGATCCGCTCGCTGCTGGCGGCGAGCGGCATCCCGCCGCGCGGCGTCGTCGTGCGCCACTACACGCCGGCCGATGCGCAGGTGTTCGCCGCGATCCGCGTCAGCTATCCGCGGCTCACCGCGGTGGCCGGCCCCTGCGGCGTGTGGCCGGACGACATCGGCCCGTCGGTGAACAACAGGGGCTATCTCGACAACAAGGAATACTGGAATTTCGGCTGCGCCAACCAGCGCAACCTCGCCGCCATGGTCGAGAATCCGTCCGACCTGGTGCAGCCGCGCCCCGAAACTCCGGCCTATACCGCCCGTCGCAACGTGGTGTTCGACAAGTATCGCAAGGGTGAAGGCACCGCGACCAACTATCCCGATGCCGACAAATCCAAAATCAGCAACGTGGGACAATGATCAGCTACGAGCGCCAGACCCAGGACACCGCACAGGCCCCCGCTGCGCCTGAGCCCGACAGCCATATCGCGCCGGCTCCGCGCGTCTCGGTCCAGGCCTTCTGCGAGACGGTCGAGACCGCGGCGGTGGTGCAGTCGGCCGGCGAGGACCGCCGGCTGAGCAAGGCGCATATCAAGGTCCAGATGGGCGGCATGGCGGCGGCGATCGAAGCCTATCGCACCGCGCCGACGCCCAACGTGATCATCCTCGAGACCGAAGGCCGCAGCGACATCCTCGGCGGCCTCGACCAGCTCGCCACCGTCTGCGACGCCGGCACCCGCGTGATCGTGATCGGCAGCGTCAACGACGTGACGCTGTATCGCGAGCTGGTGCGCCGCGGCGTCAGCGACTATGTGATGGCGCCGATCGCGCCGCTCGACATCGTGCGCGCGGTCTGCGGCCTCTATTCCTCGCCCGAGGCCAAGGCGGTCGGGCGCATCATCGCCGTGGTCGGCGCCAAGGGCGGCGTCGGCGCCTCCACCATCGCCCACAACATCGCCTGGGCGATCGCCCGCGACCTGTCGCTGGATTCGGTGGTGGCCGATCTCGACCTCGCCTTCGGCACCGCCGGCCTCGACTACAATCAGGACCCCTCGCAGGGCATCGCCGACGCGGTGTTCTCGCCGGACCGGGTCGACACCGCCTTCATGGACCGGCTGCTGTCGAAATGCACCGATCATCTCAGCCTGCTGGCCGCGCCGGCGACGCTGGAGCGGGTCTATGATTTCGGCGCCGAGGCGTTCGACGCGATCTTCGACACGCTGCGCACCACCATGCCCTGCATCGTGCTCGACGTGCCGCATCAATGGTCCGGCTGGACCCGGCGCACGCTGGTGGCGGCCGACGACATCCTGATCGTCGCCGGGCCGGACCTCGCCAGCCTGCGCAACACCAAGAACCTGATCGACCTGCTCAAGGCCGCACGGCCCAACGACCGCGCGCCGCTGTACTGCCTCAACCAGGTCGGCGTGCCGAAGCGGCCCGAGATCGCCGTCAACGAATTCGCCAAGGCGATCGAGAGCCAGCCGATCGTCACCATTCCGTTCGAGCCGCATCTGTTCGGCTCCGCCGCCAACAACGGCCAGATGATCGCGGAGATTTCCGCGGGCCATAAGGTGACGGAGATGTTCCTGCAGGTCGCGCAGCGCCTCACCGGGCGCGGCGAGGCCAAGAAGCCGCGCAACTCGATCCTGGCGCCGTTGCTCGAGAAGCTGCGGGTCAGGTAACGGCAACCGGGTGGAGTTCCGTCGTGTTCGGCAAGCGTAGCGCATCGGGAAGCGATCCCAGGCCCACACCGGCCCCCGCCGCCGTGCTGGAGCCGGCCGCATCCCCGCATGCCCCGGCCCGCCCGGCCGCCGCCCCCTCGCCCGGCCCCGTCTCCTCGCCGCCGCTCGCGCCCGCGCGCGCCGCCGCGCCGGCTCCGGAGGCTCGGCGGTCCGAGACCTATTATCAGGTCAAGGCCACCATTTTCGGCGCGCTGATCGAGGCCATCGACCTCGCCCAGCTCGCCAAGCTCGACGTCGAATCCGCCCGCGAGGAAATCCGCGACATCGTCAGCGAGATCATCGCGATCAAGAACATCGTGATGTCGATCGCCGAGCAGGAGGAACTGCTCGACGACATCTGCAACGACGTGCTCGGCTATGGGCCCTTGGAGCCGCTGCTGGCCCGCGACGACATCGCCGACATCATGGTCAACGGCGCCGAGACCGTGTTCATCGAGGTCGACGGCCGGATCCAGAAGACCGGCATCCGCTTCCGCGACAACCAGCAGCTGCTCAACATCTGCCAGCGCATCGTCAGCCAGGTCGGCCGCCGCGTCGACGAATCCTCGCCGATCTGCGACGCGCGCCTGCCCGACGGCTCGCGCGTCAACGCCATCGTGCCGCCGCTGGCGATCGACGGCCCGGCGCTGACCATCCGCAAGTTCAAGAAGGACAAGCTGACGCTCGATCAGCTCGTCAGGTTCGGCGCGATCTCGCCGGCCGGCGCCGAGATCCTGCAGATCATCGGCCGCTGCCGCGCCAACGTGCTGATCTCCGGCGGCACCGGCTCGGGCAAGACCACGTTGCTCAACTGCCTGACGCAATTCATCGACAACGACGAGCGCATCATCACCTGCGAGGACGCCGCGGAGCTGCAGCTCCAGCAGCCGCACGTGGTGAGGCTGGAGACCCGCCCGCCGAACATCGAGGGCGAGGGCCAGGTCACCATGCGCGATCTGGTGCGCAACTGCCTGCGCATGCGGCCCGAGCGCATCATCGTCGGCGAGGTCCGCGGCCCCGAGGCCTTCGACCTGCTGCAGGCGATGAACACCGGCCATGACGGCTCGATGGGCACGCTGCATGCCAACAATCCGCGCGAGGCGCTGTCGCGCTGCGAATCCATGATCACCATGGGCGGCTACGCGCTGCCCTCCCGCACCATCCGCGAGATGATCTGCGCCTCCGTCGACGTCATCATCCAGGCCGCGCGCCTGCGCGACGGCTCGCGCCGCATCACCCACATCACCGAGGTGATGGGCATGGAAGGCGACACCATCATCACCCAGGACATCTTCGTCTACGACCTGATCGGCGAGGACGCCAACGGCCGCATCATCGGCCGCCACCGCTCCACCGGCATCGGCCGCCCGGCGTTCTGGGAGCGCGCCCGCTACTACGGAGAAGAGCAGCGGCTGGCCGCGGCGCTGGACGCGGCCGACGCCGACATCAACGTCTGAGGTGACGCATGACCCTCCAAGCCCTGGCGCTGGCGTTCCTTGCGGCGGTCGCGATCGGCGGCATCGCCTGGGTTTTCCTCTATCCGCTATTGTCCGGCGAACGGAAGGCCGAGCAGCGCCGCGCCTCGATCACGCGCTCCGAGGCGGTGGTGAGCGGCAGCATCCGCGACCAGCGCCAGCGCCGGCAGCAGATCGAGAGCTCGCTGAAGGAAGTCGAGGCCCGGCACAAGCATGACAGCAAGGTGCCGCTCAACACGCGCATCTCCCAGGCGGGACTGAACTGGTCGAAGCAGAAGTTCATCGTCATCTCCGCCGTGCTCGGGCTGTTGGCCTATGCGGTGACGTTCCTGAGCGGCGGCGGCATGCTGGCCGCGGCCGGCATGGGCTTCGCGGCCGGCTTCGGCGCGCCGCGCTGGATGCTGGGCTTCCTCAAGCGGCGCCGCGAGAAGAAGTTCCTCGCCGCGCTGCCCGATGCCGTCGACGTCATCGTGCGCGGCATCAAGGCCGGGCTGCCGTTGTTCGATTCGATCAAGGTGGTGGCCGCCGACGCGCCGGAGCCGCTGAGGAGCGAATTCCTTGCCATCATCGAAACCCAGACCATCGGCATGCCGCTCGGCGAAGCCTGCGCGCGGCTCTATGAGCGGATGCCGCTGCCGGAAGCCAATTTCTTCGGCATCGTCGTCGCGATCCAGCAGAAATCCGGCGGCAACCTGTCCGAGGCGCTCGGCAACCTCTCCAAGGTGCTGCGCGATCGCAAGCGGATGTCCGAGAAGATCCAGGCGATGTCGATGGAGGCCAAGGCCTCCGCGGCGATCATCGGCTCGCTGCCGCCGATCGTGATGTTCCTCGTCTATCTCACCACGCCGCAATACATCTCGCTGCTGTGGACCGAGCCGGTCGGCCGCTTCATGCTGGTCGGCTGCGCGCTGTGGATGGCGACCGGCATCATGGTGATGAAGAAGATGATCAACTTCGATTTCTGAGGGTGTCATGATTGATTTCATCATCGACCGGCTGCACGACGCCCGCTTCATGACGATGCTGCTGGCCGGCATCGCCGCCAGCGCCACCGCCTATACGCTGATCACGCCGCTGTTCGCCGGCGAGACCCTGTCCAAGCGCATGAAGGCGGTCGCCAGCGAGCGCGAGCGCATCCGCCAGCGCGAGCGCGCCCAGCTCGCGCGCAAGGAAAAGGTCTCGCTGCGCCAGACCCCGAAGCAGATCGTCTCCCGGATCGTCGACGATCTCAACCTCAACAAATGGGTGGCGCAGGAAGCCGCGCGCGAGAAGCTGGTGATGGCCGGCTATCGCGGCCATGCGCCCTACGTCACCTTCCTGTTCTTTCGCCTGGTGATGCCGATCGCGTTCCTGATCGTCGCGGCGCTCTACGTTTTCGTCATCACCAAGATGCAGCAGCCGCTGGCGATCCGGCTCGGCATCTGCCTCGCCGCCGCCTATCTCGGCCTGCAGGCGCCGATGCTGTTCCTCAGGAACGCCATCTCCAAGCGGCAGCTCTCGATCCGGCGCGCCTTTCCCGACGCGCTCGACCTGCTGCTGATCTGCGTCGAATCCGGCATGTCGATCGAAATGGCCTTCCGCAAGGTCAGCGTGGAGATCGGCTCGCAATCGATCCCGCTGGCGGAGGAATTCACCCTCACCACGGCGGAGCTGTCCTATCTGCAGGACCGCAAGGTGGCCTATGAGAACCTCGCCAGGCGCACCGGCCTCGACGGCGTGAAGTCGGTCTGCCTCGCGCTGCAGCAGTCGGAGCGCTACGGCACGCCGCTCGGCCAGGCGCTGCGGGTGATGGCGCAGGAAAACCGCGACATGCGCATGACCGCCGCCGAAAAGAAGGCGGCGGCGCTGCCGCCGAAGCTGACCGTGCCGATGATCGTGTTCTTCCTGCCGGTGCTGTTCGTGGTGATCCTCGGCCCGACCTATATCAAGATCGCGGCAATGCATTGAGGGGCAGACGGCGGCCTGCAAACACATGCGCCGCCGCTGTGTCCCGGACGCGATGCGGCGCAAGCGTGAGCGCCGTGCCGCTTCGCTGATCCGGGACCTTTACGGGACGATCCCTTCGATACGGTCCCGGCTCTGCGCCGGAGCGTTGCACGCTGCGCCGCGTCCGGGACGCGGATATCCGATTAACGATTACGCTTCAGGAATGCCGGCGCGATCCCGCCGCGGCGTCGCCCACCCGCGGCTGCGCGCCGCCGTTCAGCATCGCCTTGAGATAGGCGACATTGGCGGCGGCCTCGTCCGGCGGCAGATCGGCCTTGATGATCGCCTCCGCCTCGGCGAAGCGGCCCTGCAGGCCGACGGCGAGCGCCAGATTCTGGCGCACCCGCGGCCCGGCATTCGGCCGCGCATAGGCGCGGCGCAGCACCGTTTCGGCCTGCGGCAGCTCCTTGGTCAGCACATAGGACAGCCCGAGATTGGACAGCACCGACGGCTCCTCCGGCGCGATCCGCAGCGCGCTGGCATAGTAGTTGCGCGCCTCGTCATGACGGCCGAGCTGATCCAGCGCGGCGCCCTGCACCGACAGGATCCGCCAGTCCGGATTGGCCGGGGTATGGGCGCGGCTCAGGATATCGAAGGCCTTCTGGAAATCACCGTTGTCCACCAGCGCCTTCCCATAGAGGCCGAGCAGCGGCCGATGGCCCGGGTGCTGCAGCGTCGCCTGCTCCAGCACCGCCACCGCCTGGGCGCGCTGGCCGCTCCGCCGCAGCGCCTCGCCGAACTGCATCGCGGCCTCGACGCTCTTCGGGTTGGCGCGATAGCGCTCGCCATAGACATCGACGGCGCGCGCCGGATCGGCCTCGGCGCCCCGCGCCTCGGCACGCGCGCCGAGCGAGCCGGTGATGTCCGGCATGCCGGCGGTCTTGCAGCCGGCGAGACCGGACGCCAGCAGCGCCGCGAGCGCCGCCGTGCCCATCCACCGGAGCCGAGAAGGCTGTTGACGCATGGCCGATAAACCCGTCAATGCAGGGACACAGTCACGTGGGTTGATGACCTTCAATAGGCCGTTAACCCTAATGGGCGGTTAACCGGTTCCCCTCCCGGTCCGGCCGCACCGCGCGAGACCTTCATGCATCCAGCCTTCGAGCCGGCTTCCGCCATCCCCGCGATCCCGATCCATTTCGCGACGCCGTCGAGCTGGGACGCGCTCGCCGCGACGCTCGACGCCGCCGCCCGGCGTTTCGCGCAGGCGCAGGGCTTCAAGGTCAAGGCCGGGCAATGCGCGCTGCTGCCCGGCCCCGACGGCGGCCTCGCCCAGGTGCTGTTCGGCCTCGACGAGGCCGACAGCCCGCGCCACGATCCGTTCTGGCCCGGACAACTGCCGGGCCTGCTGCCGCCGGGGCTGTACCGCTTTGCCAACGCGCCGCACGAGGCCCGCCTCGCCGCGCTGGCCTTCGCGCTCGGCAGCTACCGCTTCACCCGCTATCGCAAGGGCGACACGCCGGAGGCGCGGCTGGTGCCGCCGCAGGGCGTCGACATCGACGCGGTGTCGCGCAGCGCCGAAGCCGTGGCGCTGGCGCGCGACCTGATCAACACGCCGGCCAACGACATGGGCCCGGCGGAGCTGGAAGCGGCGGCGCGCGACCTCGCCGCCCGCTTCGACACCAGCTTCGACTGCATCACCGGCGAGGCGCTGCGGCAGCAGAACCTGCCGCTGATCCACGCCGTCGGCATGGCCTCGCCGCGCGCCCCGCGGCTGATCGACTTCAGCTGGGGCGACCCGGCGGACCCCAGGGTGACGCTGGTCGGCAAGGGCGTCTGCTTCGACACCGGCGGCCTCGACCTCAAGCCCTCCGCCAGCATGCTGCTGATGAAGAAGGACATGGGCGGCGCCGCCACCGTGCTGGCGCTGGCGCTGATGATCATGGACGCGGGCCTTCGCGTGCGGCTGCGCGTGCTGATCCCGGCGGTGGAGAATGCGGTGGCCGGCAACGCCTTCCGCCCGTTCGACGTCTTCCCCTCGCGCAAGGGCTTGAGCGTCGAGATCGGCAACACCGACGCCGAAGGCCGGCTGGTGCTGGCCGATGCGCTGACGCTGGCCGACGAGGAGGCGCCCGACCTGCTGATCGACCTCGGCACGCTCACCGGCGCGGCGCGCGTCGCGCTCGGCCCCGAATTGCCGCCGTTCTACACGCAGGACGACACGCTGGCCGACGAGCTGGCGCAATGCGCGCGCGAGGAGCGCGATCCGCTGTGGCGGATGCCGCTGTGGCCGGCCTATGACGCCTGGCTCGACTCGAAAGTCGCCGACATCAACAACGCGCCGAGCGGCGGCTTCGCCGGCTCGATCACCTGCGCGCTGTTCCTGCAGCGTTTCGTGACGGCGGCGAAGCGCTGGCTGCATGTCGACATCTACGGCTGGACGCCCGCCGCGAGGCCGGCGCGCCCGGAAGGCGGCGAATGCCAGGCCGCGCGTGCGCTCTTCCGCCTGCTGAGCCAGCGCTATGGATGATCCGCGCCTGACGCCGGCGCGGCCGGAGGTCGCCGCGCGCTATCTCCAAGGCAAGGTGAAAGCCGCGCGCTTCGCCGACGGCGAGACCTTCGCGGTGATCGCCGCGCTGGCGCCGCTGCGCGAGGCGCCGCGTGCCGACGCCATGCTGCAGACCGAGGCGCTGCGGGGCGAGCGCGTCACCGTCTACGACCGGCCCGGCCGGGACAGCCCGAGCCACGGCTGGGCCTGGGGCCAGCTCGACTCCGACGGCTATGTCGGCTGGCTGCCGGAGGCGGCGCTCGGCCCCCCCGGGCCGCCGCCGACCCACAAGGTGACGGCGCTGCGCACCTTCGGCTTCCCCGGCCCGTCGATCAAGCAGCCGCCGCGCGCGGCGCTGCCGCTCGGCGCCATGCTCGCGATCACCCGCAGCGCCGACGGCTTCGCGGTGACGGATGACGGCCTCTATCTGCCGGCGCAGCATCTTGCGCCGCGCGATCAGGCGGCGCCCGATTTCGTCGCGGTGGCGGAAAGCTTCGTCGGCACGCCGTATCTGTGGGGCGGCAAGTCCAGCTTCGGCATCGACTGCTCCGGCCTGGTGCAGGTGGCGCTGACCGCAGGCGGCATCGGCGCGCCGCGCGACAGCGACATGCAGGAGGAAAGCCTCGGGGCCGACGTGCCGCTGGCGCAGATCGCCCAGCTCAGGCGCGGCGACCTGGTGTTCTGGAAAGGCCACGTCGCCATCGCCCGCGACGCCGCGACGCTGGTGCACGCCAACGCCTTTCACATGGCGACCGCGATCGAGCCGACCCGCGAGGCGGTGGCGCGCATCCAGGCGGCCGGCTGCCCGGTGCGACGGATCAAGCGGCTGTAGGCGGACAGCGTTGCCGGGCCGGTCGCCGTCATCCCGAGCGTGTGAACCGTCGTGGCCGTTTCTTCAGCGGCCCTCGATGGGCGACGGCCGCGACGATGCGTCATCGGGGCCGCGCCATCCTTCGAGGCTCGGGCTGCGCCCTCGCACCTCAGGATGACGGCCCTGATGCGCTCTAATTTCTGTCGGGGTTGACATGTGTCCCATTGCCGTCATCCTGAGGTGCGAGCGAAGCGAGCCTCGAAGGATGCGGCAATGGGCATCTACGTCTATATGCTCCGGTGTTCCGACGGCTCCTACTATATCGGCAGCGCGACCGGTGAAGATCTTTCCCATCGCGTCGCTCAACACAATACGGGGGCCTTTCCCGGCTACACCGTCCGTCGCCGTCCTGTGATCCTCGTTTGGTCAGAATATTTCGATCGCATCACCGATGGAATTGCCGCCGAGCGCCAACTCAAAGGATGGAATCGCGCCAAGAAGGAAGCGTTGATCAAAGGAGATTGGTCAACCCTGGCCATATTGGCAAAACGACGTGGTGGGCGATCGTGCAGCAACGTGTAGCCCCGCGCCATCCTTCGAGGCTCGGGCTGCGCCCTCGCACCTCAGGATGACGCCAAGGCTCGCTTCGCTCGCGCCTTGGGATGAGGCCAAGACTCGCGTCTCGCAGCTCGGGATGACGGAGCTCCCGGCCGATCACACCTATCCCTGCGCCACACCGGCCGCTGCGGCCGCTTCATTATGGAGCTCCCGCAACCGCGCACGGTTGAGCGCCAGCCATTGCAGCGCCGAGACGGTGAGCGCGTTGAGGATGCGCCCGCCCCGCAGCGCCGCCAGCGCATCGTCGACCGGCACCACCAGCGTCTCGATATGCTCGGTCTCGTCGGCCACGCCGTCCTGCGCCGCGACCTTCGACGAATCCACGAAGCCGAGATAGGTTGTGACCAGTTCATCGGTGAGCCCCGGCGTCGGCAGCACACTGTAGAGCCGCACCAGGGCGTCCGGCGCGGCGCCGATCTCCTCCTGGCATTCGCGGCGCGCCGCGGCGGCATCGCTCTCGCCCTCATCGACGCGGCCGGCGACGATCTCGATCATGTCGCCATCGCCGGTGGCGAGATGCGCCGCCAGCCGGAACTGGCGCAGCAGCACGACACGGTCGCGCGCAAGGTCCACCGGCAGCACGCCGGCGACACGGCCGCCGCGCAAGATATCGCGGCGCTGCGTCAGCATCGTGCCGTCGGGCACAGGCAGCCGCAGGGTGTAACGCTCGTAAGGCCGGAAGCCGCCGTCGTCGATCCGGCGCGGCGCCGACACCTCGACGGCGAGCGGACGGTCCGCCAGCCCGGCCGCCTCGTCGCGCTCAGCCATCGACGCCGTCCGTCGCCGCGCCGTTCGCCGTTTCCAGCCGGAAGGCGGCGGCGAACAGCGCGCGGGTGTAATCGCTCTTCGGCGACTTGAACAGCTCCGCCGCCGGGCCCTCCTCCACCACCTTGCCGTGACGCATCACGATCAGGTGGCTCGCCAGCGAGGCGACCACGCGCAGGTCGTGCGAGATGAACATGTAGGTGAGATCGCGCTTGCGCTGCAGGTCGCGCAGCAGGTCGACCATCTGCGCCTGCAGCAGCATGTCGAGCGCGCTGGTCGGCTCGTCGAGCACGATGAAATCCGGCTCCAGCACCACCGCGCGCGCGATGCCGATGCGCTGGCGCTGGCCGCCGGAAAATTCGTGCGGATAGCGGAAGCGCGTCGCCGGATCGAGCCCGGCGTCGGTGAGCGCCTTCACCACCCGCGCCTCGCGCTCGGCGTGGGAGAGCTGCGGCTGATGCACGCTGAGACCCTCGGCGATGATGTCGCCGACCGACATGCGCGGGCTGAGCGAGCCGAACGGGTCCTGGAATACGATCTGCATGTCGCGGCGGATCGGCCGCATCTGCCGGAAGCGCAGACCCTGGATGTCCCTGCCGAGGAAGACGATCGGCCCTTCCGACGAGATCAGGCGCAGCAGCGCCAGGCCGAGCGTGGTCTTGCCCGATCCGGATTCGCCGACCACGCCCAGCGTCTCGCCGCGCCGCACCGCCAGCGTCACGCCATCCACCGCCTTGATGTGGCCCACCGTCTTGCGCAAGAGGCCGCGCTTGACCGGAAACCACACCTTGAGATCGGTCGCCTGCATCACCACCGGCGCATCGCGCTGCGGCGGCGCCGGGTCCGGCTTCGGCTCGGCGGCAAGCAGCGCCTTGGTGTAAGGATGCTTCGGCGCGGTGAACACCTGCTCCACCGGTCCCTGCTCGACGATCTTGCCGTTGTTCATCACGCAGACGACGTCGGCGATGCGGCGCACGATGCCGAGGTCGTGGGTGATGAACAGCATGCTCATGCCGAGCCGCGCGCGGATGTCGGCGAGGAGCTGCAGGATCTGCGCCTGCACGGTGACGTCGAGCGCGGTGGTCGGCTCGTCGGCGATCAGAAGGTCGGGCTCGTTGGCGAGCGCCATCGCGATCATCACGCGCTGGCGCTGGCCGCCGGAGAGCTGGTGCGGATAGCTGCCGAGCCGCGTCTCGGGCTCCGGAATGCCGACCTGGGTCAGGAGCTCGAGCACGCGCGCCCGCGCCTGCGCCGCGCGCAGGCCGGTGTGAAGCTGCAGGATCTCGGTGATCTGCGCCTCGATGGTGTGGAGCGGATTGAGCGAGGTCATCGGCTCCTGGAAGATGATCGAGATGTCGTTGCCGCGGATCGCCCGCATCTCCCGCTCCGACATCGCCAGCAGATTGCGGCCCTTGAAGCGGATTTCGCCCGACGGATGCGAGGCGCTCGGATAGGGCAGCAGCTTCAGGATCGAGAGCGCGCTGACCGATTTGCCGGAGCCGGATTCGCCGACCAGCGCCACGCACTGGCCGCGCCCGATCGCATAGGAGATATGGTCCACCGCGACGACGGTGCGCGCGCCGGCGCCGAAGGCGACCGACAGATCGCGGACATCGAGCAATGGCTGGGTGACGGCATCCATCATGCGAGATCGCGGATGAGAGAGGACAGGGCCGCCGGGTCCGGGGAGACGACAGTGTACCCCTCCGGGAGACGCAATCGGTGATCACGCGAGATGATGATCCGGCAATCTGCGCGTATCGCCGTCACGGCATGGATGGCGTCCGGAAGCTTCGGCATACCAGCAACCTTGCGATAATCGGCCGTCTCGATCAGAATGTCGCGGCTCACCGGGTGGAGATCGAGAATCAGATTCAGATAGCTGCGTCGTTCAACGACACTCGCTCTGGGCAAGACTTCCGCCAATGTCAGTTCGCTGGTGACAGCGGTTCGCTTCTTTGCCTTCAGAAGTCCAAACAGCTCCTGAAGCGGCTGAAAGACCGCTGGCTCACCCTCAAGGGCATAGATGAAGATGTTGGCATCCAGATAGAGCCCGGATGCCGCGCTATCTTCAATCATCCCATTCATCCCTGTGGCGTCGGATATCCGCGTCAATCTCCTCGGCGGTTCTGAACGGTGGCCGTCGCGCAGCGAAAATCTCCTCGAGCGTCATCACGCGCTCGGGCGCCTTCTCCTCCTGCGTCACCGTGACCGTCACGGTCGCATCAGGATCGACGCCCTCCCGCAAATCGTCCGGAAGGCGCGAGGCCGGATAATGTGTCCGAATGATCCTGTTCATGGCCATCCTCTCATGGCGCCAGCCTAGCATATCCTCATCTGAACGTCTTGCGCGGGTCGAAGGCGTCGCGCACCGCCTCGCCGATGAAGATCAGCAGCGACAGCATGATCGCCAGCGAGAAAAAGCCGGTGAGGCCGAGCCACGGCGCCTGCACGTTGGCCTTGCCCTGCGCCAGCATCTCGCCGAGCGAGGGCGAGCCGGGCGGCAGGCCGAAGCCGAGGAAATCCAGCGCCGTCAGCGTCATCACCGAGGACGAGACGATGAACGGCAGGAACGTCATGGTCGCCACCATGGCGTTCGGCAGCAGGTGGCGGAACATGATCACGGCGTTGGAGACGCCGAGCGCCCGCGCCGCCTGGATGTATTCGAAGTTGCGCCCGCGCAGGAATTCCGCGCGCACCAGCCCGACCAGCGACACCCAGGAGAACAGCAGCAGCGTGCCGAGCAGCACGAAGAAGCCCGGCACCAGCACCGAGGACAGGATCAGCAGCAGGTAGAGCGAGGGGATCGCCGTCCACACCTCGATGAAGCGCTGGAAGGCGAGATCGACCCAGCCGCCGAAATAGCCCTGGATGCCGCCGGCGGCGACGCCGATGATCGACGACACCACGGTGAGGCAGAGCCCGAACAGCACCGAGATGCGGAAGCCGTAGATCAGCCGCGCCACCACGTCGCGGCCCTGGTCGTCGGTGCCGAGCCAGTTGTATTCGAGATCGCGGCAGCTCGAGAGCCCCTTCTTCTCCACCACGCCCTTGCACTCGGCTTCCGTCAGCAGCCAGGTCGGCTTCGAGGGCGCCGGCGTCGGCAGATCGAGATTGTGCGTGTCGTAGGAATAGCGGATCAGCGGCCAGACCACGGTGCCGCCCTTGTCGGCGATCTGCTTCTGCAGGTAGGGATCGCGGTAGTCGGCCGCGGTCTCGAAATCGCCGCCGAAGGCGGTCTCCGGATAGGTGACGAAGGCGGGCCAGTACCAGTGCCCGTCATAGGCGATGAAGAACGGCCGGTCGTTGGCGATCAGTTCGGCGAACAGCGTGATCGCGAACAGCACCGAGAAGATCCAGAGCGACCAGTAGCCGCGCCGGTTGGCCTTGAAGTTCTGCCAGCGGCGGCGGTTGAGCGGCGACATCGCGAAGCGGTTGTGCGAGGGCGGCGCGGCCTCGCCGAGCGGCGCCTGCATGGTGGTTTCGATCGGCTCGCGCGCGGACAGCGACATCAGACCTCCCGCGCCTCGAAATCGATCCGCGGATCGATCCACATATAGGTCAGGTCGGCGATCAGGTTCACCACCAGGCCGACCAGCGAGAAGATGAACAGCGTGCCGAACACCACCGGATAATCGCGGTTCAGCACGCTCTCGAAGCCGAGCAGGCCGAGCCCGTCGAGCGAGAAGATGGTCTCGATCAGCAGCGAGCCGGAGAAGAAGGCGCTGACGAACGCGCCGGGAAAGCCCGCGATCACGATCAGCATGGCGTTGCGGAACACGTGATTGTAGAGCACCTGCCGCTCGGTGCAGCCCTTGGCGCGCGCGGTCATGACATATTGCTTGCGGATCTCGTCGAGGAACGAATTCTTGGTCAGGAGCGTCATGGTGGCGAAGGCGCCGAGCGCCATCGAGATCAGCGGCAGCGTCAGGTGCCAGAAATAGTCGAGGATCTTCCAGTACCAGGGAAATTGCGCCCAGCCGTCGGAGGTGAGCCCGCGCAGCGGAAACCAGGCGAGGAAGGAGCCGCCGGCGAACAGGATGATCAGCAGGATCGCGAACAGGAATCCGGGAATCGCGAAGCCGACGATGATCGCCGCCGAGGTCCAGATGTCGAAGCGCGAGCCATCCGCCACCGCCTTGCGGATGCCGAGCGGGATCGAGATGAGGTAGGTCAGCAGCGTCATCCAGACCCCGAGCGAGATCGAGACCGGCAGCTTCTCCTTGATCAGGTCCACCACGCTGACGTCGCGGAAATAGCTCTTGCCGAAATCGAAGCGCATGTAGTTCCACAGCATCAGCAGAAAACGCTCGGGCGCCGGCTTGTCGAAGCCGAACTGCTTTTCGAGGCTCTTGATGAAGGCCGGATCGAGGCCCTGCGCGCCGCGATATTTTGCGTTGACCGCATCGCTCGCCGCGCCCATCTGGGTGCGCGCGCCGAAATCGCCGCCGCCCGAGCCGGAGACGCGCGAGGCGCCGCCGGTATCGGCGCCGGAGAGCTGGGCGATGACGCGCTCCACCGGGCCGCCGGGCGCGAACTGCACCACCACGAAGGAGACCAGCAGGATGCCGAGCAGCGTCGGAATCATCAGCAGCAGGCGGCGGGCGATATAGGCGGTCATGGCTTCTCCGTCGTCGCGGCGGCGGCCTTGGCGGGATCGCTCCACCACAATTCGATGACGCCGACGCCGTCGAGGTAGCGCGGCAGCCTTGCCGGCCGCGCGAACACGTCCCAGTAGGCCACCGGATGGTTGGCGCGGTACCATTGCGGCACCCAGTAGCGGCCGGCGCGGAACACGCGGTCGAAGGCGCGGCAGGCGGTGGTCAGCTCATCGCGGCTCTGCGCATTGATGATGTGTTCGATCAGCGCGTCGATCGCGGGGCTCGCGATGCCGGCGAGGTTGTAGGAGCCGTTGGTGCGCGCGGCCTGCGACGAGAAGAACGGCCGCATGCCGTCGCCGGGCGTCGCCGACATGCCGAAGCGCTGCACCGTCATGTCGAAGTCGAAGGTGTCGAGGCGGGCGCGGTACTGCACCGGATCGACCATGCGGACCGACGCGTCGATGCCGATGGTGGCGAGGTTCTTGATGTAGAGCATGTGATGCGGCTCGAAGGTCCGCTCGTCGAGCAGAAACTCGATCCGGAACGGCTCGCCGTTCGGCAGCATGCGCTTGCCGCCCTTGATGTCGCAGCCGGCGTCCCGCAGCAGCTGCGCCGCCCTGCGCAGCAGCGTCCGGTCCTGCCCCGAGCCGTCCGACACCGGCGGCGAGACCGGCGGCCCGAACACCTCGTCCGGCACCTGCCCGCGGAACGGCTCGAGCAGCTTCAACTCGTCGGGCGAGGGCAACCCGCCCGCCATCATGTCCGAGTTCTGGAACGGCGACACGGTGCGGGCATAGGCGCCATACATGATGCTCTTGTTGGCCCATTCGAAGTCGAAGGCCTGGACCAGCGCCTCGCGCACCTGCGGATCCTTGAACTTGTCGCGGCGGGTGTTGATGAACCAGCCCTGGGCGCCGGAAGGCGTTTCGTCGGGCAGCATCTCGCGCTTGACGCGGCCGTCCTTCACCGCCGAAAAATCGTAGCGCGTGGCCCACACCCGCGCCGTGAACTCCTCGCGGAACAGATAGTTCTTCGCGGTGAAGCCCTCGAAGGCGACATCGCGGTCGCGGTAGAACTCATAACGTACGGTGTCGAAATTGTAGCTGCCGCGCATCGCCGGCAGATCGGCGCCCCACCAGTCGCGCACCCGCTCGTATTCGACGAAGCGGTTGACCTCGAAGCGCGCCACCTTGTAGGGGCCGGAGCCGAGCGGAATCTCCAGCGTCGATTCATCGAACGGCCGCGATGCGTAATAAGCGCGCGAGAAGATCGGCAGGCCGGCGACAAAGAGCGGCACGTCGCGCGCATAGCCTTGCGCGAGGCGCACCATCACGGTGGCGTCGTCCGGCGCCGTGATGTCGACGACGTCGCGCATCTGCTGCCCGATCAGCGGATGGCCCTTGGTCTTCAGCGTCGTCAGCGAGAAGACGACGTCCTGCGCGGTGAGGCGGCTGCCGTCGTGAAACGCCGCCTCCGGCCGCAGCGTGAAGCGATAGCCGAGACGATCCCCGGAAATGTCGACCTCCCGCGCCGCGAAGCCGTACATCGCGTCGGGCTCGTCGGCGGCGCGCGCCATCAGCGTGGCGAAGGTCAGCGCCATGCCCTGCGCGCCCTCGCCCTTCAGGATGTAGGCGTTGAAGGAATTGAAGGTCTGGTAGGACTGGTTGTAGGCGCGCACCCACGGAATGGTGGACAGCACGCCTCCCTTCGGCGCCGCCGGATTGACGTAATCGAAATGCGCGAAGTCGGCCGGGTATTTCAGGTCGCCGAAGGCCGACAGGCCGTGCGCCACGCGGCCGCCCGGCGCGGCCGCGGATTGCTGCGCCCATGCGGAGCGCCGCGGCAGGAGGCTTGCGGCGGCGGTGGCGGCGCCGAGGCCGAGCATCTGCCGGCGATTGAACGTGATGTCGCGGGTCATCGGACGCGAACCGCGCGATCATCATCAGACGTCATTGCCGGGCTTGACCCCGCAATCCATCGGTTTCCAAAAAGATGGATGCGCGGATCAGGTCCGCCCATGACGATCTTGGTTTCCATCAAACGCAGAGGAATGCTCGCAAGCACGATTGCATTTCCGCTCAAACCCCTCACCCTCGCCTGCCGATCTTCGCCGCCTTGTCGGCGTCATACCACCACACCGTGGGAAACGCCGCCTGGGCATATTTCGGCATCGTCTCGGGGCGGCCGAAACGGTCCCAGCGCGCGGTGCGCTGGAACGGATAGGTGAATTGCGGCACGACGTAGTGATTCCACAGCAGCACGCGGTCCAGCGCGCGGGTGGCGGCGACGAGGTCGTCGCGGTCCTTGGTGAAGATCACGCGCTCGATCAGCTTGTCGATCGCCGG
>Ga0180222_1000844_pt1 | contig 38576 bp, 38 predicted proteins | sample eDN5th37CKraftOP_FD_151336 | JGI IMG/M metagenome (GOLD analysis project Ga0180222, IMG submission 151336) | Enriched Organic Plus compost microbial communities from Emeryville, California, USA - eDNA 5th pass 37_C Kraft OP (version 2) (version 2) ...
CTTGGGTGTGCTCACCGGCGCGCTCGGTCAGGCGACCTCCAGGGTCCGGATTGCTTCGGGAATCACCCACTTCCAATCCCGCCACCCCGCTCTGCTTGCATCCCTGGCGATGACGGCGCAGGCCATGACTGACGGCCGCTTCGTTCTGGGCGTGGGCCGTTCCGTCGATGCCATGTGGGATGCCGTCGGGCTGCCGCGCTCGACAAACGCATCGATCATTGACTATGCCGACATTTTCCGCCGACTCTGCCGTGGCGAGAAGGTGCGCTACGACGGACCGGCCGGAAAGTATCTGTCCCTGCGGCTCAACGACGTTCCCGATCAGCCGGTGCCGCCGTTGGTTTTCGCCGCGATCGGGCCGAAAGGTTTGGCGCTGGCCGGCCGGCATTTCGACGGCGTGCTGCTGCATCCGTTCCTGACCCCTGCCGCCGTAGCCCGCTCCGTCGCGGTGGTTCGAGATGCCGAGCGATCAGCAGGCCGGCCCGCGGGCAGCATCCGCGTGTATGCCACGGTGGTCGTCGCCTGTGATCTGCCCGCCGCGGACGAGGTTGCCGTGGTGGGGGCGAGGGCGGTCACCTACTACCAGATACCGGGATTCGGTGAACATCTGGCAGCGGTCAACGGATGGGACCAGGAACCGTTGCAGCGCTTGCGATCTCATCCGTTGCTGGCTGGTATCAGGGGTTCGGCGGACTCGGTGCTCACCCGGGAGCAGCTCGTGGACGTGGCATCGGTGTTGCCTGCCCAGTGGATCGGTGAGGCCGCTGCGGTCGGGTCGGCGGGGGACTGCCACCAGGTGTTCGAGCGCTTTCGCGAAGCGGGGGCCGACGAACTCGTCCTGCACGGCAGTACACCCGACCTGCTGACACCGCTCTTCGGGAAAACCGGCCAGACCGGGATTTCTGAATCAGTTAAACATTGAGCTAATTCATCTTAGACTTCGGGGATGGATCTGAAACTCCAACGCATCGCCGCGTGGGGCGGAATCGGCATGCTGGCACTGTTCTTCGTCTTTTTCATGCTGATCGCAAAGCTGATACCGCCACTCTCGCCGACCACCAGTGCTCAGGGCATCGCCGACTTCCTCACCGCCAACAAACTTCGGGTGCGAGTAGGTCTCGCGTTCAGCCTCCTGGCCGCGTGCCTTGCGCTGCCGTGGCTGGCCACGATCTGTGTGCGGGTGCGTCGCGTCGAGGGTCAGTGGGGGGTGCTGTCGGTGACCCAGATCTTCAGCGGGGTCATTTTTGTGCCGGGCTTCCTCTTTCCGATGATGGTGATGGCCGCAGCGGCCTTTCGGCCCGAGGAGCGTGATCCGCAGATCACGCAGGCGCTCAGCGACGTCTTCTGGCTGATGTTCATCGGAATCGTCGGCACCCTCGTGGTGCAGGCGCTGGTGCTCACGACCGCGTCATTCATCGACCGCACGGAACCAAGGACGTTTCCACGGTGGTTCGGTTACCTGAACGCGTGGTACGCGCTCCTCGCGTTGCCCGGTGGGGCGGTCATGATTTTCAACGACGGTCCGCTGGCCTGGAACGGTGTCTTCGCTTTCTGGATTCCGCTGGTGGCATTCTCTGTCTGGATGGTCGCGGTGACCGCGGTGCTGCTCCAGTCGATCAGTGCGGAGCAGGCGGCGCAGCCGCTGACTGCCGCGGCATCGTGACAGTCAGCGCACCCGCTGCCCTGGCGCCGACGCGGCGGATTCCCGGTGAACAAGGGACATGGGTCTTCCTGTTCGGCGACATGCTGGTATTCGGCGCGTTCTTCGCCACTTTCATGGTCGAACGGGCCAAGGCTCCCGAAGTCTTCGACGTTTCGCGCAAGACGCTCCATCTCGGAGTCGGGCTCGTCAATACGCTGGTGCTGCTGACGAGTTCGTTACTCGTCGTCGTCGCGCTGGGGGCACTGCGTTCGGGGGCTCGGTTCATCGCGGCGCGCGCTGTTGCGCTGGCGATGTTCTGCGGTGGATTGTTCATCGCGCTCAAGGTGTACGAGTACACATCATTGGTGGCGGATGGGCACGGCATCGGTGCCAATCATTTCTACCTGTACTACTTCATCCTCACCGGCGTACATCTGTTCCACGTCTGCGTCGGCGTGGGGGTCCTGGCGTTCCTGCTGACGCAGACCCGCAGGCGCGAGCTCAGTGAGACCAGGATGGCGGTCGTCGAAGGCGGCACGTGCTTCTGGCATCTGGTCGACTTGCTGTGGATCGTGCTGTTCCCGCTGCTGTATTTGGTGGCCTGATGTCCGGACCTTCTGCACTTCGATTCGTACCCCGTCGCGCCGGCCTGTCATGGTTGGTGCTCATCGCGGCGACGCTGGTGTCCTACACATTGGGGGTTGACCACGGCACCGGATCGGTCATGGTGGTGGTCGTGCTCGCAATCGCCGCGGTCAAGATCCGGCTCGTCGGGCTCGACTTCATGGAACTGCGCAGTGCCCCAACACCGTTACGCGTGGCGTTCGAGGGATACTGCCTTGGCCTATGGGGGATGCTGTCGGGGCTGTACCTGTTCCTCTGAACGAGCTCATCCCAGGAACTGCCGCTCCAGCTCCGCGACAAGATCCGCGACGGTGGGCACATCGGCGATGCCGGCGACGCTGTGTCCACCGCTGAAGATCATCCGCCACGGCTTGATATGGCGTGGGATGGTGGGGCGGCGCGCAGCGTCCAGTGGGGGAAGATTGTCGGGGTCCAGGCCGTGCGCCGCCAGGGCGGGTCGCAGGAAACTGCCCGGGACGCCGCAGACGGCGTCGGTCCAGACGACGTCGGCAAGGTCCGCGTCGGCCAGCATGCGTTTGTGGTCTTCGTGCACACCGGACTCCTCGGTCGCGATGAATACTGTTCCCATACAGGCCATGTCGGCGCCTAGCGCCTGCGCGGCCCGGATGCCGCCGCCGGTGCATATTCCTCCGGCCACCTGGATGAGGCCGTCGAAGAAGCTGCGCACGCGCGGTACGAATGCCATTGGAGAGAGGTCGCCTCCCAGCCCGCCGGCGCCGGCACATACCAGCATCAGTCCGTCGACGCCCGCGGTGGCAGCGCGTTCGGCCTGTACGACCGATACGGCGTCGTGGATCACGATCCCGCCCCAATCATGCACGCGAGCAATCACATCGGAGGGATCGCCGACGTTGGTCGTGATGATCTGGACTCCGTGGAGCCGGCAGAGCTCTAGCTCTCGGGCAAGTAGCTCAGCGGGTTTGGCGCGCGACACATTGATGTTGACTGCGAACGGGGCGGCCGCCGTCCCGCTGTTGTCGGCATGCCGTTGACGGGCGGAGTCGATGCTCTCGAGCCACGGACCCAGGCCCGCGTCCTTCCACGCGTTGTGGGTGGGGAAGCATCCGATCACCCCGGCTCGGCAACAGGCCGTGACCAGCTCCGGCGTCGACGCAATCGACATCGGCGCGGCCATCAGCGGCAGACGCAACCGTCTGAGTAAGTCGGCTTTGTCCACCGTGACAGCCTAGCCGCGAGCGGTCAACCCATTCGGACCGACGTCAGTGCGACCGGACGCCGAAGTGGATGTCGCGGATACTGGAGAACGGCGTGAAGCCATCCTTGCCCAGCCAGGACGGTGCGGCCTGATGTCCCGGCTCCGGGCGTGCCCAGTCCACCCACGTTCCCCAATCCTCCCGGCGCAGTTTCTGCTCCAGGGACTGCGGATATGCTTCCGCGGCAGCGGCATAACGCCGCGCGAACTGCTTCATCTCGGCGGGAATCCAGACGTCCTCCTCGGACCGCCACTTCCCGTTGCCCGCGTACTCGATGAACTGATACGACGGGAAGTCGATGGGCGGGGCGCCCGGCTCTGGATTGTCGGCGCGGTTGAGTACTTTGTAGGCGACGCGCGTGCCATCGATGAGGTACCACACCAGCGGGCTATACACCTGGGGTGCTGCGCCCATGGTCCCCTCGAGGAACTTGGTGATTTCCTCAGGGCCGGTAAAGGTTCCGTAGAAATGGTCGAAGTACGTCGCGTCGTCGGTGAACATACTGGCCCACCCCTGCCAGTCTTCCATGACCGGACCTGTCATGAAGTACCGGCGAAATTCCCGGTCGATCTCTGCTCTGTCCGCCATGGTCCTTACCCACCCAACCGTAGGCCGGTATTGCGGGTGCCGAACACGTCTGTGGCCATTATGGAACCCAGCTTGTTGGCGTCCCAGCGCTTTTGACCGTTGGAAACCGAGGCCACCGGATGCCAGCCCTTGAGCAATTGCAGGTTCTCGCCCATCGCGCGGATCACCTGACCGCTGATGTGCCCGGCCTCGGGGCTGGCCAGCCAGGCCACCACCGGGGAACCCAGGGACGGATCCTTCGGGTCGAATTCGTCCTCGTCGCGTTCGTCGGGCTCGATCGGTGCCTGCGCACCGGGCATCGACGCGGACATCCGGGTGCGTCCGCCCGGGCTGATCGCGTTCACGGTGGCGCCGATCGACGCCAGTTCCAGGCTCAGGGTCTGCGTGAGTCCCACGATGGCGGCCTTCGCGGCGCTGTAGTTGGTCTGTCCGAAGTTGCCGTGCAGGCCCGCACCTGACGTGGTGTTGATGATGCGGCCATATACCTTGCCGCCGTTGGCCTTCGATTCGTCCCGCCACTTGCGTGCCATCGCGCGGCTGGTCAGCCAGCTGCCCCGCACATGCACCCGCATCACCAGGTCGAAATCATCAACGGTCATGTTCCAGATCGCCTTGTCGCGCACGATGCCGGCGTTGTTGACCACGATGTCCAACCGGCCCAGCTGCGAGTAGGCCCGCTCGACAGCGAGCTCGACCTGTTCCTCGTCGCCGACGTCACTGAAATCCGAAACCGCTTTACCGCCCCGACTTTCGATGATCTGCACCACCTCGTCGGCCACCTTGCCGGTGCCCTCGCCGGACAGGCTGGTGCCCAGGTCGTTGATGATCACGGTGGCACCGTGCTTGGCCAGTTCCAGGGCGTGGCCGCGACCGATGCCGTGGCCGGCCCCGGTCACCAGGGCCACCTTGCCGTCGAGTAGTCCAGTCATGCGTGCTCCTCGCTAGGGGTGAAGATGGTCAGATAGGGGCTATCCGGGTCGTTCTCGTCGACGGGCCGGAACACCGCGGTAACCGGCATGTCGACTCGAAGGTTTTGTGGGTCAGCACCTTCGATGATCGTCATGAGTCGTGGGCCCTCGGTCAGTTCGACGATCGCCGCGACGTACGGCAGCCGCTCCTTGAACGGTGCCAGATCGTTCACGAAGACCGTCGAGAAGGTATAGAGCGTCCCGGCACCGCTGGCGGTCACCGCATGCACGTCCTCGCTCCAGCAGTACGGGCAGAACGGTCGTGGATAGTGGTGGACCTTGCTGCACGCGGTGCACTGGGTGATCAGTAACCGGCCGTCGCGCGCGGCCTCCCAATAGGGTTCGCTGGCCGGGTCGATGACGGGAATGTCTGCCCGTGCCTGAGAGGGAGCCACCGCTACCACCCGGTGAACTCGGTCGGGCGTTTCTCGACAAAGGCCTGCACGCCCTCCTTGGAGTCGTGCGAATACGACTGGATCTCCTGGGCCATCGCCTCCGCGACGAACGCCCCCGCCCGGTCGGTGTCGGGGGAGTCGTTCAGTAGCCGTTTGGTGAACGCGATCGCGGTGGTGGGTGCGGCCGCCAGTCGGCCGGCGAAATCGGTAACCGTGGCATCGAGCGCATCGGCCGCCACCACCCGGTTCACCAGGCCGAGGACCAAAGCCTCGGCAGCGGTGAGCTTCTCACCGAAGAACGCCAACTCCTTGGCCTTCTGCATGCCGATCCGCCGCGGCAGCAGGTAACAGCCGCCACCGTCGACCACCAGTCCGCGTTTGGCGAAAGACTCGGCAAAGTAGGCATTTTTGGTGGCGACGACCAGATCGGAGGCATACACCAGGTGAGCTCCGACACCGGTGGCCGCACCCTGCACCGCGGCGATCACCGGCTTGTTGCAGTCCAGCACGCTGGCCACCAGCTTCTGGGCGCCGTTCATGATGCGCCGCATCGGGTCCATCACCCGCTTCTCCACCGTGGCACGGCGGTCGGCCAGTGAGCCGACATCGGCACCGGCGCAGAAGTGTTTACCGTTGGCGCGTAACACCACCACGCGCACCTTGTCGTCGGCATCGGCGGCGGTCAGCAACGCGATAAGTGCATCGCGGTCGTCAGGACGCACCGCGTTGGCCGCGTCGGGCCGGTTCAGTGTGATGGTCAGGATGCCGTCGGTGGTGTCGGACAGCACTGCTTGTTGAGTGTTCATGGGGTATACGTCGCCTTGAGGTGTTTGATGCCGTTGACGAAGTTCGACCTCAGCATGACCGGCTCGCCGGCGGAGGTGATGTCCGGATAGCGGTCGTAGAGCATCTTGAATGCGACATTGAGCTCGAGCCTGGCGAGGTGCGCACCCAAGCAGAAGTGCGGCCCCGGCCCCCCGAAGGCGATGTGGTTGTTCGGCTTTCGGGCGATATCGAAGAGCTCCGGCTCAGCGAAGACCGCTGGATCGCGGTTGGCGGCGGGATACCACACCACGACCTTGTCGCCGGCATTGAAGGTGTGGGTGATCTCGCCTTGCTCATCGGTCAGTGTCACGCCGTCGCGGGTTACCGTGCGACGCATGTGAATCACCGGGCTCGCATACCGCAGGATCTCCTCGATTGCCGTCGAGGCAAGCTCGTCGTAGTCCGAGATTAGGCGGTCCCGCTGCTCGGGATGCGCACTCAGAATCAACAGGCCGTGGGTGAGCGCGTTGCGGGTGGTCTCGTTCCCGGCGCCGATCAGCAGGATGAAGAACTTGGCCAGCTCCTGCGGTGTGAGGTTTTCCTCGTCGGAGGTGACCAGCTTGCTGATCACGTCGTTGCGAGGGCTTGCGATGCGGTCCTCCGCGATGCTCTTCAGCAGGTTGATGAGCTGCTCACTGGTCTCCGTGACGGCAGTCTCGATGCCTTTGATGCTCTGGTCTGGTACGTACTCGGGGTCGGAGGCTCCGAGCACCACGTTGGTGGCGTGCAGGATGAATTGCTCATGCTCGCGCGGCACGCCCAGCATGTTGTCGATGATTCGGAGCGGTAGCAGCGTGGCGAACGAGGAAACGAAATCACACTCGCCTGAGCGTGGCATCTCCTCGAGAATCTCGGCTGTCGTCTCCTCTACAAGGCCACGCATCTCGGAGAGCATGCGCGGGGTGAATCCGCGAGAAACGATCTTGCGCAGACGCATGTGCTCGGGATCGTCCATGTCGATGATGGACCCGCGGTATTCCCGCATCTCGGCCGTCTGGTCGAAGATCTGGGTGCCCTGGCCCGAGCAGAAGTCTTCGGGCCGTCGACTGATCTGGGCTACGTCGCGGTGCGAGCCGACTGCCCAGAATCCGCGGACGCGCGGCGAGTCGGGTCGGCTGGTGCGGACGAATACCGGGCCACCCGCATCGCGAAGGTGTTGGTAAAGCTCAGCGCGGTCGGCCGGACGTTCCTGCCACCACTGCAGGTCGATCAGCGGTGCGAACTGCTGTTCATCGATGTCGATCGCGTTCACAACACCAAATTCTGGCACTAGTGTCACTTTTTGGCAATGTCCGGTGCGCGTTGTGAAGGCGATTGCTCGAATCTTCCTGCTAGCGCCACGGGATGTATCTAACATCAGTGTCACATAAGGGAATGGACTGAGGAGAGATATGGCAGACCAGGGGCCAAAGCGGGTCGGCATCATCGGTGTGGGTTGGGGTGCACACGTGCAGGTGCCGGGCTTCCGGGCAGCGAAGGGCTTCGAGCCTGTGGCACTTTGTGCACGTACGCCCGATCGGCTGGAACGGGTGGCCGCCAGGCTGGGCATCGAGGAAACCTCCACCGACTGGCAGTCGTTCGTCACCCGTGATGATCTCGACGTCATTTCGGTGGCGACACCGACGGTGCTGCACCGAGACATGACTCTGGCCGCGCTGGCGGCCGGGAAGCCCGTGCTGTGCGAGAAACCGCTTGCCGGTGAGCTCGACGCGGCCCGTGAGATGGTGCGGGCCGCCGCCGAGTCGAACCTGCCCACCGCCTGCTGCTTCGAGAACCGGTGGAATCCGGACTGGCTGGCAGTCGCCGACAAGGTGCGGTCCGGATTCCTGGGCACGCAATATCTGGCGCGAGTCAGTCGCAGTGCGTCGTACTGGCATCCGAGCCATCCCTTGCAGGCCGGCTGGATGTACGACCGGGACCAGGGCGGGGGATACCTGGCCGGGATGCTGGTGCACGATCTGGATTTCCTGTGCAGCATCCTCGGCAAGCCGGTGTCGGTGTGCGCCGAGGTGCGTACCAGTGATCCGGTCAGGGAGCGGCCCGACGGCACGAAGCTGAACGTCACCGCCGATGACACCGCGGCTCTGTTGATGCGGATGGAATCCGGAGTGACCGCGGTGCTGAGTGTTTCGGTGATGGGCGCCCACGCCGACCACTACCGACTGGAGCTGTTCGGTGCCGACGGCACCATCATCGGCGACGGCGCCCTGCGTTCGGCGGCATACTCGGCCGGCGCGGCCACTGACGACGGGCTGAGCCCGCTTGCGGTCGATGACCGCGAACCGGCCCATCCGGGGCAATTGCCGAAAGGTCTGGCTGGGCATGCAAGCCGGGCAATGGCACTCATGCTTGAGGACTGGCTGCCGGCCTTCGACGGCGCGCCCAGCTCGGCGGCCACCTTCGAGGACGGACTGCTGTCACTCGCGGTCATCGACGCCGCGCGCCGCTCCGCTGAAGGGGGCGGCTGGGAGTCGGTGCAGGTATAGGGGGGACCAACCTGCAACCGTCATTGAGATTGCGCTCACGGTTGTGAGAATCGAATTTCCACGACCCTGAGTGCAGTCTCAACGCGGTTCGTCCGACTGTTAGCCTTCTGCGGCCGGGTAGATAAGTACGCCACGGATATTGGCCCCCGCATGCATATCGGCGTAGCCGTCGTTGACCTTCTCCAGGGGATAGGTGCGGGTGACCATGGAGTCCAGGTCCACTTGTCCGGCGCTGCTGAGCTCGAGGATCTTCGGGATGTCGGCGCGGGGGTTGCCCGACCCGTACAGGGTGCCGATGATCTGTTTTTCGGTCAGGGTGAGGTCCATCAGGTTGGCCCGGATCTCCCGCTCCAGCATGGGGTGGATGTTGGTGACGACCAACTTGCCGCGCTTGGCGGTCATGGCCAGTGCCTGGCCGACGAGCTGACCGTCACCGACGCCCATCGCGCAGATGAACTTGTCCACGCCGCGGTCCCAGGTTGCCTCGGCGACAACGCCTTTGGCTTCGTCCCAGTTGGCTGCGGTGTGGGTGGCGCCCATCTTCACCGCTTCGGCTCGTTTGTATTCCGACGGGTCGATGACCGTGATGGTGCGGGCGCCCGCGAGACGGGCGCCCTGTACCGCCGCCGCGCCGATGCCGCCGACGCCCGCGACGGCGACGGTGTCGCCCGGTCGTACCTCGGCGGCGTACACCGACGATCCCCATCCGGTGATGAAGCCGCAGCCGAGCAGGCAGGCCCGGTCCAGGCGGTAGTGCTCCGGGATCTTCACGCAACTGGCCTCGTGCACCACGGTGTGATGTGCGAAGGACCCGACCCCACAGGCCAGCGCGAGATCCTGGCCACCGAAGTGGTGGCGGGCGGTCCCGTCGTGAATCTGCATGCCGGAGTAGATCTTTGCGCCCAAGTCACACAGGCTCTGGTGACCGGTCGAGCATGACGGGCAGCGCCCGCACGACGGGATGAAGCTGAACACGACGTGGTCGCCGGGCGCCAGCCACGAGACGTGCTCACCGACTGCCTTGACCACGCCCGCACCTTCGTGCCCGCCGATGCAGGGCAATGCGATCGGCATATCACCGGTGACCAGATGATCGTCCGAATGGCACATGCCCGAGGCGTGCAACTCGACCAGAACCTCGGTCGCCTTCGGCGGGTCGAGCTCGATCGTCTCGATCGACCACGGTGTATTGCGTTCGAACAGGACTGCTGCCTGCGTCAGCATTGATGAAATCCCTTTCGGATCAACGGATGATGGCTTGGTATTCGACGAATCCGGTGATGCCTTCCGGGCCGCCCTCGCGGCCGATGCCGGACTGTTTGAAGCCGCCGAACGGGCTGCCGAAGTCGAGCACGGCGGTGGAATTGACGGCCACCGAGCCGGCCTGCAATTGGGCCCCCACCGCGGCTGCGCGCTCCTTGTCGGCCGACCACACCGCACCCACCAACCCGTAGCGTGAGTCGTTGGCGATGGCCACCGCTTCTGCGGCGTCGTCGGAACCGGAGTCGTCGTAGGCGATCACGACGACGACCGGGCCGAAGACCTCCTCGCGGGCGATCTCCATATCGTTGGTGGCCGCGACGAGAGCAGGGGTGACGAACCACCCGGGCCGGTCGGGACGCTCACCGCCGGTGAGCACCGTGGCCCCTTCGGCTCGCGCCCGCTGCAGGAGTCCTTCGACCTTGTCGCGTGCCGCTTCGTTGATCAGTGGACCGACATCGGTGGAGCAGTCGGCTGGATCGCCCACATTCAGTGCGGCGACGGCAGCGGTCAATGCTGTCACATATTCGTCGTAACGACTGCGCGGCAGCAGGATTCGGGTCAGTGCGGCACACAGCTGGCCGTTGTTGCCCATCGCCCCGCCGACCAGCCCGGGCACCGTCGTGTCGATCGGTGCGTCGGGCAGCACGATGGCCGCGGACTTGCCGCCCAGTTCGGTGCTGCAGCGGCGGATTCGGGATCCGCACGACGAGGCGATGTGCGCGCCGACGGCCGTAGATCCGGTGAAGCTGATCTTGTCGACACCAGGATGCTCGGTGAGCAGCTCGCCGGTCGCGGCTCCGCCGTTGACGGCGTTGACCACGCCATCGGGGATGCCGGCCTCCTCGATCGCCTCCATGAGGACACCGAAGCTCAGAGGAGCATCGGGTGCCGGTTTGAGCACCACTGTGCAGCCTGCGGCCAGCGCCGGACCGAGCTTCAGCGCCGCGATGAACAAGGGCGTGTTCCAGGGCACGATCGCGCCGACCACGCCCACCGGTACCTGCCGCACGTCGACGACGCCGCCCGTCATCGAGGGCCGGGTCGCCGAGAACGGGTGGTCGGGTGTGATGGCGGCATAGGCCCGCAGCACTCCGGTGGCGGTGATGACCTGACCGAAGGTACTCCATGACCGCGGAGACCCGATCTCGGCGGTGGCCAGATCGGCCAGTTCACCCTTGCGGGACGTCAACGCGTCGGCCAGCCTTCCCAGCGCGGCGGCGCGCTCGGCGGGGGAGGTCTGCGCCCACGTGGGCAGCGCGCCTCGGGCCGCCGCCACGGCGGAATCCACTTCGTCGCGGCCCGCAATACCCACGTTTCCCAGCACCTCGCCGGTGGTCGGCGATGTCACCTCCAACGTGTCCGCGCCGGAATCGATGACCCACCTACCCGCGACGTAGCTCGCCGGCAAATCGACCGTCAACGTGTCCGCTCCACTAGCCATAGCTCCCGATTCTGGCAGCAATGTCATCTTTAGACAAGCTGCTCATTGGCAAAAAAGTCGCGTATGGATACCGTTGCTGAGTTTTTTCTGACACTATTGGTCACTATGACTGCAGCGCCTGACAGCCACGCCGATCTCGGCGTGGGACAACCCTGGGAAGTGGTGGTGGAACGTGGCAAGATCGCCGAGTTCGCCGACGCCATGCTCAGTGACGATCCCGCCTTCCGCGGTCCGGACGCGATCATTCCGCCGACCTTCCTGACCAGTGCTGCCCGCTGGGCACCGCCCGGGGTCCGGGTCGACGTGGGCTTCGACCGCAAGCGCCTGCTGCACGGTGAGCAGGAGTACACGTTCCACGGCGAGCTGCCGGCTGCCGGCGATGTGCTGACCGCGCAGGAGCGGGTCGTCGAGCGGTTCTCCAAGCCGGGCAAGCGAGGGGGCACCATGCGCTTTGCCACCGTGGTCACCGAATACCGCGACGCCGCAGGCGCTCTGGTGGCCGAAGCCAAGGCCACCTTCATCGAGACGGCGGCGAAGCGATGAACCCAGGTGATCAGGCGCAGCCGCGGGAATTCGGTCCGCTCACCCGACAGATGTTCGTCCGTTATTCCGGCGCATCCGGCGACCTGAACCCCATGCACTACGACGACGAGCTTGCACGGTCCGCGGGTTATCCGTCGGTGTTCGCGCAGGGGATGTTCTCCGCGGCGTTGTTGGCCGGCTTCGCCACAGACTGGCTGGGTGCTGCCGGGGTGCGCCGCTTCGGAGTGCGGTTTCGCGAACAGGTGTGGCCGGGCGACGTGTTGACCTGTTCCGGCACCGTGACTGCAGTGTCGGAGGAATCCGACGGTCACCGGGTGAGCGTCGAGTTGACCGCTGCCCGGCAGACCGGGGGCGTGGCGATCAGCGGCAGCGCGGAGTTCGTCGTACCCAAAAGCGGACCGCGAAACACGGCACATGGTGCCGCGGGTCCCGCGGATCAGCAATAGGCTGGTGACACCATGTCCGAAGCCTCGATAGTCCGCCGCGCCAGTTATGGCCCGTCCAGCCCCGCCGTGGGCGCCCGGGGTGCCAGCACCCGCAGCCGGATCACCGAGGTCTCGCTGGAACTGTTCGGTCGGCTCGGTTACTTCGACACGTCGGTCGACGCCATCGCCAAGGCCGCCGGGATATCGCGCGCCGCGCTGTATCAGTACTTCCAGGGCAAGGACGAGATCTTCCTGGAGCTGCTGAACGAATGCGGCAGCGCACTGTTCCGGGTCGCACGCCGAATCGGTCCCATGGGCCCGGACGAAACCGGCTTCGACAATCTGAACTGGTGGCTCGGCGAGTGGAGTTGGGTCTTCGAGAAGTACTCCACGATGTTCGTGCAGTGGACGGCGATCGCCTCATCGGACACCAAGGTGCGGCCCGCGATCACGGGGTTCGTGCGCAGCTACAACCATCGGCTGGCCGAACGCCTGGCCGCGTCAGGTCTGCAAGGTCTGGACCCCGAGGTCGCGGCCATGACGATGACCGCGCTGGTGCACCGCATCAACCTGTTCGTACACACCGACCGGGCCTACGGTCGCAGCGCCAAGGACGCCGTCGACACTCTGTCGGTATTCCTGCAGTTGGTGCTGTTCCCCGATACACCACCGGAGGTGCTGAAGTCACTGCGACTGCACGCCAGCCCGGACCCGGCCGCCGATGTGGACGCCGTGCCGGTGCCCGACGCTCCTGATCTCGCGGGTCTCTCCATTACCGAGCGCACCGCGAACCTGAGCAAGCGGGCCGTCGCCACTGTGACGACGCTAGCCGACGCCGGTGCCGCGCAGTTCCGGGCCAGGGGATACCGCAGCACCAGTGTCGACGACATCGTCGCCGCTGCTGAAGTGGCCCGTGGCACCTTCTACAAGTACTTCAGCGACAAGCAGGATCTGCTCGCCGCGGTGGGCGCCGAGGTCTACGCGGCCGGAAAGGCATTCGCCGAACGGATCGCGCAGGTCGATCCGGTGGCCGACGAATCGACACTGCGGCACTGGCTGGCCACCTACGTCGAGTTCTACGACCGGTACTCCGGCTGTATTGATGCTTGGGCCGAGGGCACCACCGACGACGCCACGATCGTCGGGATCGGTGAGAACGGTCAGGTGCTCATGGATATCGGTGCGGCCAGGATGCTGATCCGCCGACCGACTGCGTACCCGTACGACCCGGTGATCTCGGCATTGATCCTGCGTTCACTGGTCACCCGGGTGCCTGAAGCCGCCCTCGACCTGCCCGAGCAACTGAGCCAGGACGACGTCATCGATTTGTTGATGACCTGCATCAAGCGTGGTTTCTTCGCTCAGTCGAAGTGACGCCTGCGGCGATCAATTCGTCGATCTCGGCGGGCTGATATCCCAACTTGCCCAGGATCTTTCGGCTGTGTGCGCCGAGCGCCGGTACGTCACCCAGCACCGGTTCGATACCGGCCAGGCCCGCCGGCGGGGGCAGCGCCTGCGCGGGCCCACCAGGAGTCTGAATTCCGCGCCACCGGTCTCGGCCGGTGAGCACGGGATGGTCCGACAGGTGCTCGACATCGTTCATGCGCGCATGCGCCACCACCGCTTTGTCGAGACGTGCCTCGAGTTCGTCGGTACCCAACCGTGCCACCGTTTCGCTGATGATGGCCTCCAACTCGTCGCGGTGCGCGACGCGGTCCGGATTGGTGGCGAACCGCGGATCCGCGGCGAGATCGGCTTTTTCCAGCACGATTTCGCAGAGCCGCTGCCATTCCGGCGGATTCTGCACCGCCAGCAGAACCGTGCCACCGTCGCCGGCGGTGAACGGGCCGTAGGGGGCGATGGTCGGATGGCGCGCACCCGTGCGGGCGGGAGCTGTTCCGCCGTACCGGCCGTAGTAGAGCGGTTGGGACATCCATTCGACCAGCGCATCGAACAATGACACCGAAACCGGCCGCGCCACACCGGTGGTCGCGCGAGTGTACAGCGCGGTGAGAATGCCGGAGAAGGTGAACATTCCGGCCGCGATATCGGCGATGGACACCCCGGTGCGTGCCACCTCGGCCGGCGAACCGGTCACCGACAGCAGTCCGGCCTCGGCCTGCACCAGCAGGTCATAGGCCTTGCGGTCCTTCCACGGTCCGTCCTGACCGTAGCCGCTGATGGTTGCGGTGACTATTTGTGGGTGCGAGCGGGCCACCGCGTCGGCGTCCAATCCCATCCTGGCGGCAGCCCCCGGACCGAGGTTCTGCACCAGCACGTCGGCACCTTCGAGCAGGCGGTGCACGATCTGCAGACCCTCGGGTTGCTTGAGGTCGAGCGTCAACGATTCCTTGCCGCGATTGAGCCAGACGAAGTAGCTCGACTCGCCGTGCACGGAGCGGTCGTAGCCGCGGGAGAAGTCACCGCCCTGGGGGCGTTCGACTTTCACCACCCGGGCGCCGAGATCGGCGAGTTGGCGGGTCGCATACGGTGCCGCGACCGCCTGCTCCAGGCTTACGACGGTGATTCCCGCCAGCGGTGCATCCGTCATTTCGCCAGCGGATCCCGCGGAAGGCCCAACAGCCGCTCGGCGATGGTGTTGCGGATGATCTCGGAGGTGCCGCCGGCGATGGTCAGACACCGCGCGTACAGATAGGCGCGGGTCAGCTCGGGCGTTCCGCCCGCGATCGCCGAGGTGCCCGCCAGCTCCATCGCGAGTTCGCTGACGTGTTGCGAGGATTCGGCCTGCAGCAGCTTGCTGACGTTGGCCTCGGCTGCGGTGTCGCCGCCCGCGATGGCCCGGCTGGCATTGCGCAGATTCAACAGGCGCAGGGCGTGAAGCTCAGCGATCACCTCGCCGACGCGGTGCTCCCAGCGCGTCGCTGTTGTGTGGGAAGTGTTGTCCAGCAGCTTGATCAGATCGTCGGCACCCACATCGATGCTGCCGGAGCCGCCGCCGATCGACACCCGCTCGTTGCCCAGCGTGGCGCGCGCCACCAGCCAGCCACGATTGACATCGCCGACCACGTCGCCGTCGGGGACGAACACGTCGTCGAAGAACACCTCGTTGAACAAGGCCTCGCCAGTGAGCTCACGCAGAGGCAGCACCCGGACGCCGGGGGAGGACATGTCGATCGCCATCATCGTGACACCTGCGTGTTTCGGGGCGCCGGGATCGGTGCGTACCGTTGCCAGGCCCCATTGGCATTCGTGAGCCAAGCTGGTCCACACCTTTTGCCCGGTGACCCGCCAGCCGCCGTCGACCCGGGTGGCCGTGGTGCGCACCGCCGCGGCATCGGAGCCCGCGCCGGGTTCGGAAAACAGTTGGCACCAATTGGTCTGACCGCGCAGCACCGGCTCCACCCAGCGGGCCCGCTGGTGATCGGTGCCGGCTTGCGCGATGGTCAGCATCACCCACCCGGTGATGCCCAGGCCGGGTAGCTCGATACCGCTGTCCGCGGCGAACTCCTCCTCGATGACGAGTTGTTCGACCACACCGGCTTGGCGTCCCCACGGTTTGGGCCAGTGCGGCACCAGATAACCGGAATCGACCAGGTAGTCCCGCTGCTCGCCAGACGGCAGCTCCCGCAGCCGCGCGACCGCCTCGGCCGCCTCACGCCGGAATCTGTCGGCTTCGGCGGGCAACGAAAACGACGAGCCGCGTGCGGCCCCGGTGCGCTGCGCCTCGGTGATGTCGGCGAGTGCGTCGCCGACATCACCGATCAGCGCGGTCAGGCTCCGGGCCCGGCGCAGGTACAAGTGGGCATCGTGCTCCCAGGTGTAGCCGATTCCGCCGTGAAGCTGAATGTTCTTCTGCGTGATGAACGTCTGCATGCGTGTGGCGTGGGCGGCGGCGACCGCGCCGGCGAACGACGCATCGTCCAGATCGTTCGAGCGCGCCGCGTCCCACACCGCCGCGGTGCTCTGTTGGGCGGCTATGAACATGTTGGCCAGGTGATGCTTGACCGCCTGGAAGCTGCCGATCGTGCGGCCGAACTGCTCGCGGACCTTGACGTACTCGGTGGCCATACGCAGCGCCGCCCAGCCGACACCGACGGCTTCGGCGGCGGCGAGGATACGAAACGCGGTGCGTGCCTTGGCGCTCGCGCCGGAGAGAATTCTCTCGGCGGGTAGGGCGACGTCGCGCAGGGTGACATCGCCGATGCTGCGGGTGGTATCCAACCCGGCCAGCGGGGTGATGGTCACGCCGTCGGCCTCGGCGTCCACGACGATCAGGTCTGCGCTGGCGGCCAGGACCAGCACACCGGCGTCGGGCGCCCCGGCGATGGCGCGGGCGGTGCCATTGGCGATCAAGTCAGGGCTGAGCGTGATGTCTGTGGAGAGGCCCACGGCGCCAACCAGTTTCCCGCTCGCCAGGGAGGGGAGAAGCGCGGCGCGCAGCGTGTCAGCCCCGCAGCGGTCGATCACCACTGCGGCGGTCGCCGTAGGCAGGAACGGTCCGGGGCACAGTTCGTGACCCATGGCTTCCAGCACGATGGCCAACTCGGCGATGCCGAAGCCGGAACCGCCGTGCTCCTCGCTGATGGCCAGCCCATGCCAGCCGAGTGCCGCAGCCGCTTCCCACAGCTCGGCCGGGTGTGGCGAACCGCCGTCGAGAGTTGCGCGGGCGGCGGCGCGACTCTCGTGCCTGGACAGTTGACCCACGGCGGCCTCGGCGAGCTCGTGGTGCTCCTCGACGATGGCGAGCGCGGAGATGCTCACGATGTTACTCCCGGGATGGTGACGGATATGTCAGATGCAATCTAACATGACTGGTTAACAACCCGAACAGGCAAGGTTATAGATATGAACGGTGCATCAGATATCGGTTTTGACGGTGAAGCGAGGGGTGGCCCTCTGGTAGGTGTCAAAGTGGTCGAGCTGGCGGGCATGGGTCCCGGTCCGCACACCGCCATGCTGCTGGCCGACCTCGGTGCCGAGGTTCTGCGAGTACACCGACCGGGGCACGCGGGCAGCGGCGCTTCGCTGCGAGGTCGGCAGCTGATCGCCGCCGACCTGAAGAACGCCGACGACATAGAGCGGGTGCGCGAGCTGATCGACCGCGCCGACGTCCTCATCGAGGGGTTCCGCCCCGGCGTCACCGAGCGGCTCGGCCTCGGACCCGACGAATGCTGTCGTCGCAACCCGGGCCTGGTCTACACCCGGGTCACGGGTTGGGGGCAGACCGGCCCCCGTGCCCAACAGGCCGGGCACGACATCAACTACATCGGCCTGACCGGGCTGCTGCACGCCATGGGAACCCCGGACCGTCCCCCCGTCCCGCCGCTGAACCTGGTCGGCGACTACGGCGGTGGCTCGATGTTCGCCGTTCTTGGTGTGCTTGCCGCCCTGGTCGAGCGGCAAGGCTCGGGCCGCGGCCAGGTGATCGATGCCGCCATCGTCAACGGTGCCCCGATGCTGGGTCACGTGTTGTGGTCGATGCTGGGCGACGGCCGTTGGTCGGATCAGCGCGGTACCAACATCTTCGACGGCTCGGCGCCGTTCTACTGCACCTATGAATGCGCGGACGGTGGTTATGTCGCGGTCGGCGCGCTGGAACCGGAGTTCTTCGCAGAGATGCTGCGGCTGCTGGAGATCGATCCGGGAACCCTTGGTGCGCAACGGGACAAGGCTGGCTGGCCGGAGATGCGGCGGGTACTGGCTGAGGCGTTCCGGCAGCGGCCCCGCGATGACTGGTCGCGGGTGTTCGACGGTAGCGACGCCTGTGTCACCCCGGTGCTGACGGTCGCCGAGGCGGCCGAGGATGCCCAGCTGAAGGCTCGTGACGTGTTCGTCGAGATGGATGGCGTCCGTCAGCCGGCGCCCGCGCCGTTGTTCTCCCGCACGCCTGCGTCCCGGCCGGTGCCCGCACGAGCCGGGTCCCTCACGCCGACGTCGCGACCGCCATCCCGGTGATCCACTCCGGCACCGGTTCGTAGACCAAAGGGGTGACAGGACTGCCGCCGCCGGCCGCCCCGGCAGCGAGCCAAGTGCGAACCTCGTTGGCACCGGCGCCCGCACGGGAGTGTGCGCTGTCGACGAGCCGGATCAGTGCCTCGAGGTCCCACGTCGACACCGCTTCCAGCACTTCCGCATCCCAGTCAGGGCGAATCTTGTTGCGCGCGTCCGCCATACCTTCGGCGATGATTCGAGCCCGGTCTTCGTCGCTGAGGTCGTAGGTGTCGACTTCCAGGCTTGGCGGCGAATGCGACAACCCGCCGGTCCCGATCAGCAGCACGCGTTCGTCGACGCTGTCGAGGAACCGCCCGACCTCGGTTGCGAACTCGGCGACACGCCGCCCCGTGGGCAACGGAGCGGTGGCACAGTTCACCGCCACCGGGATCACGGGTTTGGCGGTCAGCTCACCGAGCAGGTCCCGAACCGGTTGGGCGAACGCATGATCCAGCCCGATATCGCGACACGCGGCGATATCGAATCCGGCGGACAGCAGGTGTTCGCACAAGCTACGAGCCAACGCGGACGGCACATCGAGAGCGCCGGCCGGGTGGCCGCCCTCGGCGAGGATCGACGCGGACAGTGCGACGCCGAAAGCGGGCACCACATGTCGGAACGCGCGGCGATGATCGCCACCGAACAGCACCACCACGTCCGGGTCGAACTCCCGCACCTTGTCTGCTGCGGCATCCAACGCCGAGCGGAACTGCCGACCGTAGACGTGCTCGACGTCGCGTTCCTTACCCGGGCTGTGGCTTGCGCAGACCACGAGTCGGTCAGGCCTCATACCTGTCACCTCCATAGAAGTGACACTAATGTTAGATGAACAGCCGCGCCCGGTGTGCATCGGCGGCTGAATCGGTGAGACGAACAACCTGGTCCTGGGAGGCGCGAAGGTGGCTACTGCAGATATCGTCGGCGAGCTGGAGGCGATCAAACAACTGAAAGCGCGCTACTGCAGGTTCCTTGACACGAAAGACGTCGTCGCGTGGCGGGCGTTGTTCGCCGATGATGTCGTCGGAGCGGTGGACCTGGCCGTGTCCACGGGCGGAGCTGATCCACGCACGACACCGCCGCTGGAGGGTGTAGAGCAGTTCGCGTCTATGGTGCTCGCCGTGGTGGCTGACGCGGCCACCATGCATCACTGCCACACGCCTGAGATCACGCTGACGTCCGATATGACGGCAACTGGGATCTGGGCTATGGAGGATCGGCTTGTCTATCCTGACGGGCGCCGGGTGGTCGGTGCCGGGCACTATCACGAAACGTACGAAAAGCGCGATGGCTCATGGCGAATCAAGAGCCTGCACCTCACGCGCACGTTCTTTGAGATCGTTGGCGATGTGGAAGCCGCTCTACCCGACGTTCTCAAGACCGGCGACAACTGATCGGGCCTCGGGTAACGCAGCGGCTCGTCGAGCATTCCACGGGTCACTGACATTCCGCGGGTCATTGACACTGTGACAGCCAACTGTCATCTTTGGTAGGTATCGCCAAAGGAGGCGCGCCAGTGACTGACGTTGCGAACCGGGACAGGATCGATGGGGCGGTCGCGCAATCGCCTGGCGAAGTCAAGACACTGAGGCCGGTTCTGTTCTGGTCAACGGTGGGCGCCGTGTGCGTGGCGTTCGCCGCCTATGTCTACCTGTCGTGGATCCTGTCGGGAAACGCGGCTCCGGTGGATCCGGGTGTCGACCCGATCCCCGGCGGCACCCGGTTGGCGATCACTGTTTTCCAAATCGCCTGCCCGATACTGGCTCTCGTCGCGATCGTCTACGTGGTCCGGAAGAGCCTGCGGGAGCGGCAGCTGTGCGTCGAGGCGGCCATCGTGATCGGGTCGACCATCGCCTGGTGGCACGACCCGCTGATCAACTGGTTCCAGCCGGTGCTCTTCTACAACGCGGGCCTGGTGAACTTCGGCAATTGGATGGAGAACGTCCCCGGCTCGCTGAGTCCGGGCAGCCGGTTCATGGCCGAGCCGGTGTTGATGATCGGGATGATCTATATCTGGATGCCGTTGGCCATGGGCTCACTCGCGCGCTGGGCCATGGGCCGGGCGCGTCACCGCCAGCCGACGCTTGGTCCCGTCCGGACGTTCTGTTGCGGGTGGCTCGCGGTGTACGTGATCGAGTTCCCGCTCGAGATCTTCGCGGTGCATCATGGGCTGGTCGCCTATCCCGCATCGATACCCAGTGTCACGCTGTGGGCCGGACAGACCGTGCAGATCCCGATCTACGGCCCCATTCTGTGGTCCCTGGTGCTGAGCTCCAGCGGCGCGCTGATGTTCTTCCGCAACCGCAAGGGCCAGATCCGGGTGGAGGCGGGCATCGAGACGTTGCACTGGGCCGGAACCAAAATGAAAGCACTGCTACGGGTGCTGGCGGTCACCGGCTTCCTTCATGTGGTCGCGATCGGCGTCTACGACCTGCCGGTGAACCTTGCTGGCCTCTACGCCGGCCCCACCGAGACGTACCCGACTTATCTGCGTACCCAGTACTGCGGGCCGGACACTCCGCGCGCCTGCCCTGACGGGACGCGCTTCGACGATCCCTGAGCTACTTCAGCACGGCGGGTAGCGCGGCGAACTCCTGGCGAATCAGGTCGTCGAGGGCGCGTCCCGGTGCTTCCAGCCATTGATTGAGCGCACGCTCGACGAGAAGCATTCCGATGGACGCCAAGAGCTGGCACTCACTGTCCGGGGAGGGGAGCCGGCGCCGTTCGGCGATCACCTTGGCCACGGTCTCAGCGTTGGCCGCGTGGTTTTTGCGCTCGCGGCCCAGCAGTACGAGCGAGGACGCGACTGCCTCGTGGTACTGCGCGATCCGCTTGCGGATGCGCTTGAGTCCGGGCGCAAGCAATGCGAACGAGTTCGCCATCGCCTCGAAATCGGACAACTCTTCGGGTTGGGCTAGGTAGACACCGCTTACCGCATCGATGAAGTCATACTCGCCGAAGAACAGCACCGACTCCTTCGTCGGGAAATACCGGAAGAACGTGCGCGGGGACACGCCTGCGCTTTCAGCGATCTGATCGGTGCTCGTCTCGTCGTAACCGTTGGCGCTGAACAGGTCCAGCGCCGCTTCCAGCAGCGCATTGCGCACCCGGTCGGCATGCTCGCCTCGCGGTGAACGGTCGCCCCGTGCCATTTGCCAACCTCCTCGACCGTCTCGGGTGTCCCGAGATTACAACGGCTGCGGCAATCGTCACATCGTTGACACCTGTCGCCGCGCCGACGATACTCACCTCAAGTATGACAGTCTACTGCCATACTGGGTCCGAGGCGCTGGTCGGCGTCGCAGAGAGGATGTTCATCCCATGACAGAGCTCGGCGTGACTGCAACCAGGAACATCAACGATCTTCCGTTCGCGCAAGACCGGTCACGTGCGTGGCGGGAACTGCGGGAGGCCGGCGAAGCGGTCAGTTCCGGTGAGGAGATCGTCCTGACCAGTGCCGCGGCGGTGGAGTTCGCCGCCAAGAGGCCCGACGTCTTCTCGTCGGCCCGTGCCTTCGACCGTCTCGGCAGCCCTGTTCCGTTGATTCCGATCGCGATCGATCCGCCGGAGCACACTCGATTTCGACGCATGCTCGACCCGTTCTTCAGCCCGAAGAAGATGGCCGAACGTGAGCCCGAACTGCGACGGCAGGCGGGTGAGTTGATCGATGCGATCGTGGCGGCCGGTGAGTGCGACGTGGTGCCCGATCTCGCCACTCCGTTTCCCTCCCAGGTGTTTCTGACGCTTTTCGGACTGCCCATGGACGATCGCGACCGCCTGGTGCAGTGGAAGGACTCTATTCTTCAGTTCACCGACCCCAGCAGTGCCGAGGCGACTCCCGAGGTGCTCGCGCACGCGATGGAACTGTTCGCCTATCTGACCGATCACATCGCCGAGCGGCGCACGGACACCACCGGCAGCGACATGCTCAGCCAGCTGATGCGGGACACCGAGGGAGGCATGTCGGACAACGAAATCCTCGGGCTGTGCTTCATGTTCGTGTTGGCGGGTCTGGACACCGTCACCTCGGCCGTGGGATTCTCCCTGGCCAAGTTGGCGGCTGACGCCGACCTGCGCCGACGGATCGCCGACGACTTCTCGCTGATTCCGGCGTTCATCGAGGACATGCTGCGTGTTGACGGTCCTGTTCCGTTTGCCCCGCGGGTCACCACTGAAGAGGTCGAGGTCGCCGGGAGAGTGGTGTCGAAAGGCACCACGGTAATGCTCAGTTACGGCAGCGCCGACCGGGATCCGCAACGCTACGAGGACGCCGACAACGTTCATATCGACGGCAAGGCAGTGCACTTCGCGTTCGGGCGGGGGCCACATCGCTGCCTGGGGTCACACCTGGCGCGCCTGGAGCTTCGGCTCATTCTCGAAGAATGGCACGCGCGCATCCCTGACTACACCCTCGCGGACGGCAATGAACCTCGGATGCCTTGGCCCACCGGGACCATGGCCCTGAAGTCTGTGCCCCTGATTATCAGGCCGTCGTAGCGACTCAGCCGACTTTGGGGATGATCTCCTCGGCCACCCACTGCATGTGGTCAAGGTATGCGTTGAAATCGCCAACCGGCGGCGGGTTCACCCAGGTATCGGTGACGCCGAGGTCGGCGAGCATGCCGCAGTTGTCGATCACCTGTTGTGCGCTCTGGCCGAACTGCGCATTGGGGTCGTCGACGACCGCATGTTCCTGACCGATGGACAGCACGGCCAGGCTGTAGAACAAGGAGAACGGCCGATCATCGAAACCTGGCTGGGAGCGCAGATAGTCCATTTTGGCCGGCAGTTCCTCCGGCTTCGTTTGCCATGGCGCCCAGCCGTCGCCGAAACGGGCTGCCCGGCGTAACACCGCATCGGCGTCTCCGCCCATCCATATCACCGGCCGCGGCTTGCGAATCGGCTTGGGCCCGAAGGCCACATTGTCGAACTTCACGAACTCGCCATCGAAGCTGGGGCTGTCGCTGGTCCACAGTTCGTACATGGCCGAAAGGCACTCGTCGGTGATCCGGCCGCGTTTGTTGAACGGGACCCCGATCGCGTCGAACTCGTCCTTGAGCCAGCCAACTCCGACTGTGACCTGTGCCCTGCCGCCGGAAAGCCAGTCCAGCGTGGAAATGGCCTTTGCGGCGATCACGGGATTGTGCAGCGGCAGGATCGTGACCATCGAACCGACGGAAATCGTCGACGTGGCACCCGCGATGAACCCCTGCGCCGTGGTGGCGTCGAAGTAGTGGTCGCCGGACAATTCGACGTGCCCGGTGGGCGTCAGGTAGTGCTCCGGCAGGAAGACCTGCGAGTAGCCCAGTTCTTCGGCGGTGCGCGCGACGCGGGCGATGTCGCTGCCGGTGAGTGCATGCTCCCATGGCTGAGTCACCGCCGCGACGTGCATGGTGTTCGGCAGGTAAACGGTGAATCGCATTGTGAGCCTTCCGGTTGTGACCAGCACTATTATGACAGTTCACTGTCAATCATCAAGAGGCCGACGTGAGTTATTGCGCGTGACCGGCTTTCGCCTCGGCTTCGCGGGTCAGGCCCGCTGCCAGGATCAGCTCTTCGTGGAGTTCGAACCACACGGTGTGGTAGGAGTCGATCATCGGGCGAGTCAGCCAGCTCACGTCACCTTCTTCGACTCGGGCCAGCGCTTCGCTCAGTTTTTCTGTATACCTGCGCAGGCGAGGTAGCTGCGGCACGACCGAATCCAGAATCCGCGTCACCCGCTCGTGCGTGACGTCGAGACGAGCCAGGACGGCGGCGTCGTACTCGGCGTCATCATGACCGTTGGGTTGGCCGTGTTTCACTTGCCAATCTGCTACGAGTTCCTTGAATTCGGCATTGACCGAACGGAATTCGTCGTAGATCGCTGTAATGGCGGCGGAGTCGATCCCGTTGCGTTCCTCGGCCAGCAGTTCGGCCAGGCGGTCTCGGCCAGCTGAGCTGATCTTCAGTGTCTTGCCTGTGACGAGTAGGCCGGACTCGACCAACATGTTCACCGTCATGGCAGTGGCGGCCGGAGCTTCGCCGAGCGTGGCGGCCAGATCCGCCTCGCTGACACGGCCTTTCAGCCGCACCGCCTGCAACAGGGTCAACTCGCTCATCGACTCACCTCTCGATGGCTGTGCCCGCGCGCCGCACTACGGACAGCACATCGGTATGCCCGGCGGCCAGCGCGATCCGGGTGAGCTCGGCCAGTTCAGGCGAGTCATTCTCTGACCAGGCGGTCAGTTCCAGAATGCCCTCCCGCACCTCGCCTTCGGTGCCGTCGATCGTGATCAAGCGGCCTGCCAGTGCATCCGCGACACCGGCACCGCATCCGACGACGGCCGGCCGGCCCAGCTCGCGCGACACGACTGCGGCATGCGAAGTGGCGCCACCTATCTCGGTGACGATACCGCGCGCGGCAATCATGCCCTGCACGTCGTCGGGGCTGGTCGAGGTGCGTACCAGAATGACGTCGACGCCTTCCTCGGCGGCGTCGATCGCGTCGTCGACGTCGGTGTAGGCCATTCCAGAAACCACTCCCGGACACGCCGGCAACCCCTTGGCCAGCAACGGCGCTTCCAGTCGGGTTTCGGGCTGCAGCGAGGGCAACAGCAGGGTCTCGATGTGGGCGGGGGTTACCCGCCGCAGCGTCTCCATGTCGTCGATGAGGCCTTCTCTGCGCAGCGTCAGTGCCAGCCGCACCGCCGCCTGGGCCGACCGCTTGGCCGCGCGGGTCTGCAGCAGCCACAGCTTGCCCTCTTCGACCGTGTACTCGATGTCCTGAACGTCGCCTCCCAGGCTTTCCAGTCTGCGGGACGCGGCCACGAGCTCGGCATAGACGTGCGGCTGCTGCTCGGCCAGCGCGCTGACCGGTTGCGCGTCGAACGTGCCGGACACGATGTCTTCGCCCTGGCCACCCGGTAGCCATTCGCCGAAAGGCTCGTCGGCACCGGTCATCGGGTTACGGGAGAACAGCACCCCGGTACCGGAATTGAACTCCCTGTTGCCATACACCATGGCCTGCACCACCACAGCGGTGCCACCCCGATCGTCGTGGCCGTGGTGGCTGCGATAGGTCACCGCGCGCGATGAGTTCCACGATGCGAACACGGCATTGATGGCACCACGCAGCTGAGCGAACGGGTCCTCGGGTACGGCGGCGGACATATCGCCGCCGAGCACGATCCGTCGGTACATGTCGGTGAATCGGGCGCGAGTGTCCGTGGCGAACTCTACGGAGAAATTCTCTGCCAACGCCCTTTCGACGGCGTCGGTCATGCCGAGGTTGAGGACGGTGTCCATCATGCCGGGCATAGACAGAGCTGCTCCGCTGCGGACGCTGACCAGCAGCGGAGATGAGCCGTGTCCGAATGTGCGGGAAGTGCGCCGTTCCAGGTGGCCGATGCTCTCGCGTAACGGCTCTTGCAGTCCGGCCATGGTGGTGTCCGGGTCGTCGAACCACTGGACGCACTTCTCGGTGGTGATGCAGAAAGCGGGCGGCACTGGCAAACCGTGGCGCCGCATGACGTTGATGCCATAACCCTTGTTGCCGAGCACCTCCCGCGGCAATTGTGCCGAGCCGTCGAGTAACACCACCGACGGGTGTGTGGTTCGGGTCATGGCTCCTGGCTTTCCGGCTATTGCTCACCCGGGCGTTGTGTAAGCACGGTATGGCAGGCGACTGTCATAGTCAACGGCCCCGCCGGCCGCTTTGGTGGCCCCCGAGAGCCCGCTTTCGGCGATTTGCACCCGCGCCGCCGAGCTGGTTGTAAGAATGACAGTTCACTGTCATAGTGAACTGAGGAGGAGCATGACAGACGACCTCGCTGTACGTGGTCTGACCGATCCGATCCGGGGCAGTAGCGAGCCGGACCGCCTGTGGACGCTGACCAATGTCGGCGAGGCCACCCCCGAGATCCTTTCCCCGCTGTGTTGGTCACTGTGGGGCAACGGGGTCGAGTTCGCGTCGCGTGGCGGCCTCCACGATTTCGGCGTCCTGCCCCGTGCGGCGCTCGTGGTTCCGAAGGACCCCAACCGGTGGAGCACAGCGTGCTTCTTCGGGAGGCAGGCGATGAATGTCGACCGAGCGCGCGAACTCGCGGGATTGCTGCCGGGCATGACGGGCGATGACTTCGAACGCGACCTGCTCGGTTCGGTCCGGCCGGATGCCACCCCGACACGAAGTGATCCCGCGCGGTTGCCGATCGTCGCGATCAAGGCCCCCAACGCACTGGCCCGGGGAGGTTGGGCGCCACGCCGTATGCACGACGAGCAGATGCGGTGGTGGCGCGGCACCGTACTTGGCGGCAATTGGACCGATTCTGCGGTCCTGTTGGCGGATTCGGTCGCCAGGTTCGCGGCGGTGATGCGGGTGCATGTGCGGACCAGGCTCGTCCTCAACGCGCTTCGCTCCCGGGTCGAGTCGATCGCCACAAGGCTCGGCCGTGCCGATCTGGTGCCGTCTCTGCTGGCCGGTTACGGCGGGGTGATCGAGACGGCATTGGCCGACGATGTGTGGTCGGTGGGTCACGGCAAGCTAGACATCCACGAGTTCGTGCGCCGACACGGTTTCCACGGACCGAACGAGGGCAATGTGATCGGGCATTCCTGGCGGGAGGACCCGAACGCAGTGTTGCGGGCCGCGGCATCGCATGTGGGTCGGCCGGAGGGTGAGCGACCCCGGCTGCGTGTCAACCGCGCAGTCGCCGTCCGGGAACGCGCTGAGGACGAACTACTTTCGGGCTTGCCGCGATTCCGGCGGACGCTGCTGCGCCGGCTGCTGCGGTTCACCGGGTCGCAGGTGCGATCGGTGGAGCTGACGAAAGCCGCGTTCCTGACCGCGATTGACGGGTGCCGGGCGGCGGCAAACGGATTAGGGAGCGAGTTGGTTGCCGCAGGCATTTTGGCGCAACCCGACGACGCCTTCTACCTGACGACCGAGGAGCTGCTCGGAACGCTACCGCACAACGTTGCTGAACTCGTGGCCTTTCGCCGCGCCCGGCGAGAAGAGTATCGACGATTCGAGATCCCCACGGTATTCACCGGGATGCCGAGTCCGGTCGAGGCGGCCGAAACGGTTACCCACGACGACCACGTGATTCGCGGAACAGCCGCTGGCGCAGGGGTATTCGAAGGCACAGTACGCGTAGTTCTCGACCCCGAGTCCGATGATGCCTTCGGCGATGGCGAGGTTTTGGTGTGCAAGTTCGTCGACCCGGGCTGGACCGCGCTGGTATCACTCGCCGGTGCGCTGGTCACCGACATCGGCAGCCCGGCCAGCCACGGCGCCATTGTCGCGCGTGAGCTGGGCATCGCATGTGTGGTCGGCACCGGCAACGGAACGCGCTCGCTGCACACCGGTGACGTGGTCCGGGTCGACGGAACGTCCGGTGAAATCGCCGTGCTGTCCCGGCCCGCCGACGAGAGGCAACGAAATTGACGAATCATCTGGCCGCCCACCTGCCCGCTGCGCGCGAAGCCGTGATACGTGAACGGCCCGACGTCCCCGGATGGACGGAGAACCTCCTGTTCACCCCGTACGACCCGGTCAACGACATCGGCATGTGGCTGCATCTGGGCACGGTCGCTGACGTGTGGGAGATCTGGGAGGACCGGGTGCTGATCGCGCTCCCGGAGGACCAGGGTGTTCTTGCCATGTGGGCATACCATCGCACGGTCCCCGAGCGGCAACCCGGGGGTGCGAACCTCGAATTCCGCTGTGACGAACCCTTCAAGCGGTGGAAGATCACGTTCGACGGATTCTGTGTGCGGTCGTCGTATGAGGCGATGCGGACCGGATTGCTGACCGATGGACCGAAAAGTCGGGTACAGCTAGACCTTTCGGTCGAATGTGTGACACCGGTATGGGATGCCGAATCGGGACCGCGGACCCCCACCGGTGCCGGTATGGCCGAACAGTCTTGGGCCCGAGAGCATTACGAACAGCTCATCACTGTCACCGGCCAGCTCACCGTCGATGGGGTGATCACCGCCATCAACTGCGGCGGGTGGCGCGATCATTCCCGGGGCCCGCGTGGAGCGGACACGTTGAAGGACTGGGGCGGACATGTGATCACCGGTGGTGTGCTGCCGAGCGGACGGGCGTTCGGGCTGTGCCGCTATTGGGCGCGTGACGGCCGGGTCACGTTGGAGGGTGCCTATGTCGTCGAGGACGGTGCGTTGCGGCATGTCGGCATCGAGAAGATTCCAGGGCCGGCCACCCTCGCGCGCGACGGCGAGACGTACGCCCTGGCATTGGCCGATGACCAGCCCATCATCGGCACGGTGTGTTCGTCACTGTGGCTGTCGATGGCCGACGGGCTGCCATACGGCGCGGCGCCCGGGGCGCCGGTGTACACCGTCAGTTGGGCGCGGGTGGAGTGGGGCGGCGAAGTCGGGCACGCCTATATCGAGCGGTCCGATGTCGCAGGTACGAGACCGCGTTGACTATGACAGTCTACTGTCATAAGTTCGAGTGACCCGAAGGGGCTGGTAAGAAAGGTGTTTACGTGGCAGACAACCTGTTTCTTGTGCTGACCAATCCGATCGACGGCGAAGATGACGCGTTCAACAAGTGGTACGACACCCAGCATCTTCCCGAAGTTCTCGATGTTCCCGGCGTCGTCGCCGCGCAGCGGTACGACATCGCGGAAGTGAAGGTGCCCGACGATCAGGACCTGCCCGCGCAGTTGCCTCCGCCCACCCACCGCTACATGGTGATCTACGAACTCGATGACGAACCCGACGTGGTGATGGCGGAGTTCCTCAAGCGTGTCATGGCGGGGACGCTGACGCTCGGTGAGTGGCTCGACCTGAGCACCGTGTCTTTGACTGGTTGGGTGCCGAGCGGCGAACGTGTTCTGGCGGAGCGGTAGTGGGTGAACTACTCGCTGGAATCCGTGCCCAGCGGGCCTGCTGGCGCTTCGATCCTGATGGCCAGGTACCCGATTCCGACGTCGAGCAGATGCTGACCGCGGCGGTGCACGCACCGAGCGCGGAGAACACCCAGCCCTGGACGTTCATCGTGGTGCGTGACCAGGAGAGTCGAAAACTGCTCGCCGAATGGTGGACCGAGACCTGGAACGCCGGCGGCGGCGACTTCGTCAAGAAGAGCCTTGACGACAAGGTGCTCGTCGCCGATCTCGAATACGCTTTCGCCAAAGGCGGATTCGCGGCGGCGCCGGTCGTGGTGGTGGCGTGCGCGGACACGGACCGGGTCGCCGAGATCTACGCCGCATCCTCGATCTACCCGGCCGTGCAGAACCTGCTGCTCGTCGCCAACGACCTCGGCTACGGATCATGCCTGACCACGGGTCTGACCACGTTCGGCATCGACCGGGTACGCGAACTGCTGGTGCTGCCCGACAATCTGATCCCGATGGCGGCGGTCTACGTGGGCCGGCCGCTCAAAAAGCTGTCCCCGCCCCGCCGGCGGCCCGCCACGTCGGTGACCTATCGCGAGCGGTTCGGCGCGTCCTGGTGACGAGAATGGAGTCATACCAATGTCATTGGCGATAACCGAGGATCATCGCGCGCTCGCCGAGGTGGCCGCCGCAATGGTGACCGGACGCGGCGGTGTCACCACGGCCCGCCGGATTCTGCTCGACCGCGACACCGTTGGCAGGTGGTGGACCGACGAGGGACTGTGGAAAGAGATCGTGTCGACCGGGTGGCTCGGCTTGCACGTCGACGAGCAGTTCGGCGGCCAGGGCTACGGACTGCCCGAGCTCACCATCGTGGTGGAACAACTTGGCCGCGCAGCTATCGGCGGACCCTTCCTACCCACCGTCGCCGTGTCGGCGGTGATCGCCGAGGTCGGCACTGACGAGCAGCGCAAGCGTTGGCTGCCGCGGCTTGTGTCCGGTGACGTCGTGGCCGGTATCGGGGCCAAAAGTGATGCCGCTGTCGTGGATTCGACGATTTCGGCCCAGGCTGTGCCCGCCTTGGCGGAGGCTGCCGCCGACGTGTTCCTGCTGCCGGTCGGCGAGGATCTGGTTCTGGTCGAGGCCGGGGATGCAGTCAGCACCCGGCGCATCGACTCGGTCGACCAACTGCTGCGGCCGGTGACGGTGCTGGGTTTGGCATCGGCACATGTCGCGGAGCTGTTCCCCGGGGGCGCGGCCGTCGCCGCCCGCACGGTGCGGCTGTTGGCGGCTGCCGAGGCGGTCGGTGGGCTGGGCGACTGCACCGAGATGGCCACCGCGTACGCGGCTACCCGCGAGCAGTTCGGTCGGCCGATCGGCTCCTTCCAGGCGATCAAACATCATTGCGCCAACATGCTGGTCGACACCGAGCTCGCGGTGGCCGCGACCTGGGACGCGGCCCGCGCCGACGAGGAGGAGGCCGAGCTGGCGGTGGCGATGGCCGCCGGGCACGCCCTGGCCGCTTACCAGCGGGTGGCGCTGCAGAACGTCCAGGTGCACGGTGGCATCGGCTACACCTGGGAACACGACGCCCACCTCTACATCAGGCGTGCGACTGTGCTGCAGGCCTTCGCAGGCGGCTCGGACGCATTGCAGGACAGGGTCATCGAGCTGCAGGCCCACGGAGTGCGGCGGGGTCACTCCGTGGACCTGCCGCCCGAAGCCGAGCAGTACCGGCAGGCGGCGCAGGAGTTTCGCGCCGATCTGGAGGCGACTGACACCGGGGGAGGCCAGAAGCTCTGGGCGCGCAGCGGGTACCTCCAGCCACACTGGCCCAAGCCGTACGGCCGCAATGCCGACAGCATCGAGCAGTTGATCATCGAGGAAGTTCTCGGCGGGCTCGACAAGCCCAGCCTGGGGCTCGGCGAATGGGTGATGCCCACGCTGCTGCAGCACGGCAGCCCCGAACAGATCGAGCGGCTGATGTGGCCCAGCCTGGAGGGCGAGGTGCGGTGGTGCCAACTGTTCAGTGAACCGGGCGCCGGCTCAGACGCCGCGGCGGTGGCCACCAAGGCCCGCCTCGTCGACGGCGGCTGGGTGGTGTCGGGTCAGAAGGTGTGGACGAGTGACGCGGTGAACTGCCAGCGAGGGCTCGCCACGGTGCGCACTGATCCGAACGTGCCCAAACACAAGGGCATCACGGCGATGATCATCGACCTCGCCGATCCGGCGGTGCAGATCCGCCCGCTCACCGAGATCACCGGTGAAACCTTGTTCAACGAGGTGTTCTTCGACGACGTATTCGTGCCCGACCGCGATGTGGTCGGCGCCGTGAATGCGGGCTGGACCGTCGCGATGGCGGCTTTCGGGAACGAGCGCGTCTCCATCGGCGGCGGTTCGGTCACCATGACCGCCGACGCCCTGATAGACCTGCTGGCCCGCCACCGCCCTGGCGACACCGGCCTGGCGCGCGATGTCGGTGCGCTGTTGATCGAGGCGTACACACTGGCGGCGTTGAACTTGCGGCAGGCCGCGCGGGCGGTGTTCGACTCGGGGCCCGGCATCGAGGGCAACATCGCCAAGCTCTTCGGCGCCGAGCATGCCCAGCGCGTCGCCGAACTCGCACTGCGAATAGCTGGTCCGGCCATCCTTGTCGGTGAGGACCCCGCCGTGGTGCACGACTACCTGTTCAGCAGGTGCCTGACCATTGCGGGCGGCACGTCGGAAATCGTCAGAAACCTGGTCGCAGAACGCATCCTCGGCCTGCCGCGCGAACCGGCCCAAGTAGAGCGGAGAACGACATGACGTGTGCCGTCGTCGGTATCGGACGCACCACTTACAGCCGCAGTTCCGGCCGCACCACGCGTGGCATGGCGGTGGCCGCCTGCCGCGATGCCATCACCGACGCCGGCTTGACACCGGCCGACGTCGACGGAATCTGCACGTTCATGGTCAACGATTCCGAACAGCCGATCTACGTCGGCTGGGCGTTGGGCATCGACGAATTGGCCTGGGCCAACGCCATGTACGGGGGTGGCAACCTCGTCGCCGACCAGATCGCCACCGCCGCCGCGGTGATCGAGGCGGGCTTGTGCAAGGCAGTGCTGGTGTACCGGTCGCTGAACGGCCGTTCCGGTCACCGCTTCGGCCATGTGGACGGTCCGCTGCAGGCCCAGCATCACGATCAGTTCGACACGGCGTCCGGTTTCATGGTGCCCCCACAGTGGTTCGCCATGTGGGCTCGCCGGCATCAACACGAATACGGTTCGACCTCAGAGGATCTCGGCCAGATCGCGATCACCCAGCGTGCCCACGCCGCTGCGAACGAGCATGCGGTGCGCCGTGAACCGCTCACCATGGACAACTACCTGGCCGCGCGGTGGATCAACGAACCATTCAGGGTGCTTGACTGCACGTCCGAGGTCGACGGCGCGGTGGCCATACTGATCACCGGCGAAGACATCGCCCGGGATTGCCGGCAGGACCCCATGTGGCTGGTCGGATCGTCAAATTCCCAAGGTGGGGCGGGTTGGACCGAATGGGACGACCCGACCGAGATGTACTCGCGCACAGCGGGTCCGAAGATCTGGGATAAGACCGGTTTGACGCCTGCTGACATGGACGTGGCGTGTATGTACGACTGCTTCACCTACACCGTGATGGCCACCATGGAAGGGTTCGGCTTCTGCGAGAAAGGTGAGGTCGGCAAGTTCTTCGCCACGGGGCGTGCCACCTACGGCGGTGACGTGGTGGTCAACCCGCACGGGGGCCTGCTGTCCGAGGGGTACATCCATGGCCTCAACCACCATTACGAGGCGGCGCTGCAGCTGCGGCACGCTGCCGGTGTGCGTCAGGTCGACAACGCACAACTCGCTCTGGTGACCGCGGGTGGCGGCCCGTTCGGTGGCGCCAATGTCTACAGCAGGGAGAAGCCATGACGAGTCCGACACTCCAGCCACCGATTCCGGTGCCGGACCCGGATACCGCGCCCTACTGGGAGGCTCTGAAGAACGGCAAGCTGATGCTGTGCCGCTGCGACGACACCGGAAAATGGATCCATCCACCGCTGGAACGCAGCCGGTACACCGGCGGCCCGGTCCATTTCGAGGAGGTCAGCGGCGAAGGGACGGTGTTCAGCTACATCGTGGTCCGCCAGGCGCTGGTGCCCGGCCGCACACCGCCCTACGTCGTCGGGCTGATCGAACTCGCCGAACAACCGGGCCTGCGCATCAACGCAGTCATCGACGCCGACCCCGCCGACGTGCGAATCGGTCAACAGGTCACACTGCGTATCGCCGACCTCGGAGAAAGTGGTTATCGCATACCCGAATTCGTCCTCACGTAGCCCCATCTCCGCGAGCGTGCGGGTCTGCTGTGCGACACGCCGCTCCCGGGCGGCATTCTGCGCACGCTCGCAGCTACGAGGACAACAGTGCTCCCGTGCCTAGATCTGAATACGCCTCGGCGAAGCGGCCCAACACCGTCTTCACGATCTCCACGGAGTACATCTGGTCGGGCGTGATCGCCCACATGCAGAATCCCCACGCCGGGCTCTCCCGGTAGGCGGTCCACATCTGCTCACGGTCCGGCACCGGTGCGACGCCGGCGTCGAGCAGACGTCCGCGGTAGTTGTCCAGCAGCTCTCGTTCATGGCTGCGCCGGAGCTCGGGAGCAAGTGCGCCGATCAGCGCGTAGCCGACATCGTGTGACCACGACCCACGCCGTACCAGTTGCCAATCGAGGACACCCATCCGACCGTCGGGCAGCGCATAGGTGTTCCGTGGGTGCGGATCGCCGTCCAGCAACGTGATCGGGTCGCGGGCTACCCGCTCCTGCAGACTCCAGAAGGCAGCTTCCATGGTGTCGATGTCGGTCCCGGCGGCCTCCAACATCTCGTGCTTGTACGGGATTTCCATTGCGAAACCGTTGGTGTGCAGGAAGTTCGCGAATCCACCTGTCAGAGGATGCTGCAGCCAGGCGAGGTCGGCCCCCTCGCGCAACCGCGGACTGTCCCAGAACGGGGCGTGTATCCGGCTCAACGTTGCCAACAGCTCGTCGACCTGCTCTACGGACAACCCGGCGACCGCGTCGGGCACTTCGGCGCCGCGCAGGGTGATGTCCTCGCCGACCACCAGAAATTGTGACGGACCATCGAGGTGATCGGCGAAGTAGGGTGCCATGGTTTCGACGTCAAGATCGTTGCGGAGGTCCCTGTAGAACCTCGTCTCGTCGTCGAGTAGCACCGTTCCACCGCCGCCTTCCGACAGCGACTCGTCCACTGCGGACGGCAGATCGTGCACGGTACTCAACTGAGTTTTCACGAAAAGCTTTTGAGGCAGCGCCGTTTCGGGTGCGTCGTAGTCGACGTCGAGGTGCAGGTGTGAGGTGGTGCCCTGCCAGGTGCTGCGTACCCGGATATCGGTGACAGTGACGCTCGGCAGGTGGCGACGCAGTAGCGACGTCAGCACTTCCGGTGTCAGGTCTTGTGGGGATCGAAGCGTCACGGGCACGGCCTGGCTGGTCATCGGTGTCCTCGTCCACGAAACTAATATGACAGTCGACTGTCATATTAACAGTGTGGGTGGTCGACGGGGTTAAGAATGCCCGAATGACGTGGCTCGCGCTGAGGAGGTCAGGCACTGCCCACCGGTCGGAAAAGCGGCAGCCAGACGCGGGTGTCTTCCTCGCCCGAGAGCGAAGTCCAGTCTTCGAAGAACACCTCGACGGGCATGCCGATCCGAATGTCCTCCACGGACAGCCCCACCACATTGGTGATCAGCCGGACGTCGGGCTCGTCGTCGAGTTCCACCATCGCCACGATGTAGGGCGGCTCGAAGCCAGGGATCCAGGGCTGGCGGTTGATGGTATAGGTCGCTACCTTTCCGCGCCCGGACACCGGCTCGGGTGCGACATCGGTGCTCCGGCAGCGCCAGCACGCCGGACCAGGGGGACGGAAGAAGTGCCCGCACCCGTGGCAGCGGTTGATCAGCAGCTCACCGCGCTCACCGCCGGTCCAGAAGGCGCGCGACTCGGCGGTCGGGCTTGGTGCCAGACGCAGTTGCGGACGCTGGTATTCGATGTCAGCTGTCACTTCGTGCCTCCCGCGGCTCTGAGCGACCGTCCGATGACCAGTCGCTGAATCTGATTGGTGCCTTCGAAGATCTGGGTGATCTTCGCTTCGCGCATATAGCGCTCGACACGAAAGTCGCGGGTATATCCGTAGCCGCCCGGTACCTGTACAGCGTCGGTCGTCACCTTCATCGCGGCATCGGTGGCGACGAGCTTGGCCACCGAGGCATTGCGAGAGTACGGCAGTCCCGCATCCCGCCGTCGTGCGGCATCCAGGTAAGTGGCGCGGGCCGAGTCGACGGCAGCTGCCATGTCAGCTAGGACAAAGGACAGCCCCTGGTGGTCGATAATCTTGCGGCCGAACGTGGTTCGTTGCTGCGCGTATGAGACGGCTTCGTCGAGTGCGGCCTGAGCCAGGCCGACGGCGACTGCGGCGATGCCCAGCCGTCCGGAATCCAGCGCGCTGAACGCGATCTGCAGACCCTGTCCTTCCGCGCCGATGCGTCGCTGTGCCTCGATGAATGCGTCGTCGTAGTGCGCCGTGGTGGTCGGAACCGCGTGCAAGCCCATCTTCTCCTCCGGCTTTCCGAACGAGAGACCGTCTGTGGCCTTGTCCACCAAGAAGCACGAGATGCCCTGTCCGCCTTCACCGGTACGCGCGAACAGACTGTAGAAGTCCGCGATCCCGCCGTGGGTGATCCAGGCCTTGGCGCCGTTGACGCGGTAGCCGCCGTCGACAGCGGTGGCCTTGCATGCCAATGCGGCGGCGTCGGAGCCGGCTTGAGGTTCGGACAGGCTGTATGCGCCGACCTGCTGACCACTGAGCATGCCGGGCAGCCATGCGCTTTTCTGCTCGGCCGTGCCGAAGGCGATCAGAGGGTGGCAGGACAGGACGTGGACGCTGACCGCCACCGCCACCGCCGCCCACCGAGCGGCGAGTTCCTCGAGCACCTGTAGATACACCTCGTAGGGTTGTCCGCCGCCGCCCCACTCCTCTGGATGGGGGTGTGTCAGCAGACCGGTTTCGCCGAGTGTCGAGAAGACCCCCTCCGGGTATGTCTCGTTGCGCTCGTGCTCGTCGACGATTGGATCGAGCACCTTGTCGGCGACATCGGCGGCAAGCTGGACCAGTTCGTGTGCTTCGGCAGTGGGCAGCAGGCGTTCGACGGTCATCAAGCTTCCTGCCACTGGCAGCCAGTCAGTTCGGCAGACATTTCCCACAGTCGGTGCGCGCTGACGGGGTCGACGGCCTTGTCCTTGAGTTTGGTGGGCTTCGGCTTGCCCCACTGATGCATGAGGCCACGCGGGGCGATGTAGGTGCCGTTGGGCAGCGTCGTGGTGATCGCCTGGATGGTGGAACGTGCGCCGTCGGCCGGACTCTGGGCGATGTGGGGGGAGATCACCCGGCCGGCCCACTGCAGCGCACCCGAACCGTCACGGGTGATCGAGGTGTTTGTCATACCAGGATCCGAGGCGTATGCGGTGACACCGCGGGCCGTCAACTCGCGTACGAACAACAGGTTCGCCAGTTTGGATTCGCCATACGCGGCGAACGGGTGGTAGCGGCGCCGCCCCCAGTTGAGGTCGTCGAAGTGAATCTGCGCGGTGGTGTAGTTGGTGCTCGCCACCGATACCACGCGATCCTTGATCCGGTCACCGAGCAGACAGGTCAAGGCGAAGTGGCCGAGGTGGTTGGTGCCCATGTGGGCTTCGAAGCCATCGGCCGTGCGAGTAAGCGGTAGGCCCAGTACGCCGGCGTTGTTCACCAGGACGTCGACGGAGTCGACCGTATCGGCGAACTTGCGCACGCTGGTGAGATCAGCCAGGTCGAGTTCGCGAACCTCGACGTCCCCCGACATGGTCTGCGCTGCCTCGTAGCCCTTGCTCAGGGTCCGGCAGGCGATCACCACCTGGTGGCCCGCCGCGACCATCGCGCTGGCAGTCGCCCTGCCTACGCCGCTGTTTCCGCCCGTGACGATGATCCGCACGTTGCCGCAGCCTCCTTCGCACCGATGTCTCGATAAACAGTAAACTATTTATCGCTTTGGCGGAACGGTGATCGGGGTTGAACGCTCGCGACGACGTGCGTTCTTCCGTTCCCGGGGACTGGTGTGCACCGCGGGGCAGGAGGGGCACTTCCCGCGACAGGGTATAGTTAGCGTATATAAGCAATGGGGCGGAGGCTTCGTAGCAGTGCCTGGAAGAGGATTTTCAGTGAGAAGTGAAGACGACACCTGGGACATCACCGAAAGCGTGGGTGCCACCGCGCTCGGCGTGGCTGCCGGCCGTGCCGCGGAGACGAAAAGCGACAACCCGTTGATCCGTGACCCGCACGCGCAGATGTTCCTCGATGCCGTGGGTGACAGCGTCCCCAATCTCTATGTGCATGACGGCGAACTGCCGCCCGAGCTTACCGAGATCGACCCCCGTATCGGCGAGCGGATGGATGCCATGAGGGGCTACATCGCCTCGCGCACCCTGTACTTCGACGAGTTCTTCATGTCGGCGGCCGGCGCAGGAATCAGACAGGCCGTGATCCTTGCGGCCGGTCTCGATACTCGGGCCTGGCGGTTGGACTGGCCGGCTGGCAGTCGGGTGTATGAACTCGATCAGCCGAAGGTGCTGGAGTTCAAGACTTTCACGCTGCAATCCCACGGGATATCGCCTGCCGCAGCGCATATCAGTGTCCCGGTCGATCTGCGACACGACTGGCCAACGGCTCTGAGGTCGGCTGGTTTCGACCCGGCGGCCCCGACGGCCTGGTCCGCCGAGGGTCTTCTGCCTTACCTCAGCGCCGCCTCGCAGGATCTGCTGTTCGAGCGGATCACGGACCTGAGTGCGCCGGGCAGCCGCGTTGCGGTGGAGGCGTTCGCCAATGACTTCTTCAGCGCTGAGAGCAACGCGCAGCGCGAAGAGCAGATGCAGCGTTACCGCGACGTCGCAGCCGAACTGGGCCGGCCGGAGATCCCTTCCTCGGGCAACCTGTTCTACGACGAAGAACGCTCCGATGTCGCTGACTGGCTCACGGCGCACGGCTGGCAGCCCGTCGCGATCAGCGCGTTAGATCTGATGGCGCGCAACAACCGTCGCGTACCCGCCGATCTGCCGGACGCCACTCCACAGAGTGTGTTCATCGAAGGCCGATTGTCCGACTAGTGTCGCGCGTCATTAATTAGTTTACAGTGTGGGATGATGGTGTATGCCGTCATCCACATTGGTGATCAGTTCTGAAGATCGTGTGACGTTGGAGTCGTGGACGCGGTCCTCGACGGTGCCTGC
>Ga0180222_1000845_pt1 | contig 38427 bp, 33 predicted proteins | sample eDN5th37CKraftOP_FD_151336 | JGI IMG/M metagenome (GOLD analysis project Ga0180222, IMG submission 151336) | Enriched Organic Plus compost microbial communities from Emeryville, California, USA - eDNA 5th pass 37_C Kraft OP (version 2) (version 2) ...
TGATGACGCAGGAGCAGGGCAAGCCGCTGGTCGAATCCAAAGGCGAGGTGCTCGTTACCGCCGACATCATCGACTGGATGGCCGAGGAAGGCCGGCGCGCCTATGGTCGCATCGTGCCGGGCCGTAGCAAGAATATCCGTCAGCTCGTCCTTCAGGAGCCTGTGGGCGTGGTCGCGGCCTTCACGCCATGGAATTTCCCCACGCTGACACCGGTGCGCAAGATCGCGGGCGCATTGGCGGCAGGATGCTCCATCATCGTGAAGGCGTCCGAAGAAACGCCGGGGTCGTGCGTCGAACTGGTGAAGTGTTTCGCCGATGCCGGGCTGCCCAAGGGCGTGCTCAATCTCGTATTCGGTGTGCCGTCGGAAGTGTCCGAGCATTTGATCGGCGCCGACAGCGTGAAGAAGATTTCGTTCACCGGATCGGTGCCGGTCGGCAAATTGCTGGCCGGCCTTGCTGCCAAAGGCATGAAGCGCGCGACCATGGAGCTTGGCGGGCATTCGCCAGTCGTGGTGTTCGCTGATGCCGATCCCGAAAAGTCAGCCGACACCATTGCGGCGTTCAAGTATCGCAATGCCGGTCAGGTCTGCATCTCTCCGACCCGCTTCTATGTGCAGGAGGGCGTCTATGATCGCTTCGTGAAGCGCTTCACGGAATTCGCCAACAACGTGAAGCTCGGCGACGGTCTAGAGAAGGACACCACCATGGGCCCGCTCGCCAATGCGCGCAGGCTCGATGCGATGGAAGCGATCGTGCAGGACGCCAAGAGCCGCGGCGGCACCATCGTCACCGGCGGCAAGCGGCGCGGCAATCAGGGCTATTTCTTCGAGCCGACCGTCATCACCGACGTGCCGGACGATTCCAAGATCATGACCGAAGAGCCGTTCGGTCCGGTAGCGCCGATCGTGCCGTTCAAGACTTTCGATGAGGTGGTCGAGCGGGCAAATTCGCTGCCCTTCGGTCTCGCGTCCTACGCGTTCACGACCAATACGCAGACCGCGACCATGATCGGTGACGCGCTGCAATCCGGCATGGTGGGGGTGAATTCGGTGGCGATCTCGACCCCGGAAACGCCGTTCGGAGGCATCAAGGAATCCGGTTACGGCCAGGAAGGCGGGATCGAGGGCCTTGAGGCCTACACCAATCGCAAGTTCATCTCACAGGGTTGATGCCCGCATGGAACGGTGAGCCGGTTCCGTCATTGACGCGATGTGTTCAAGACGGGACCGTATCATGCGTGGCCTATGGAGCGTCGTCGTTGCAAGCCTGATCCTCGTGGGACCACTCCTCACGACAGAGCCGGCGAACGCACAGGGCGCAGCACTCGGCTGGCGGCCTTATGTCGATGAACGGACGGGCACGCGGGTCGATTTTCCTGCCGGCCTGTTCACCGTTGATGCAGGCGAACCGGAGCGCGGCACCGGCCGGGTGTTCGAAAGTGCCGACGGGCGCGCCACGTTCTCCGCTTATGCCCTCGACAATGACGAAGGCCACACGCCGGAGAGCTATCTGCGCAGGTTCCTGAAGGTCGATCCCAGCACCATCGATTACCGGCGCGTGACCAATCGCTTCTTCGCGATCTCTGGCGTTCGCGACGGCCGCGTCTATTACAGCCGCTGCAATTTCCATGGCCGGATGCACTGCATCTACATTGCCTATCCCGAGCGCGAACTTCGCGCGTGGGACGGCATCGTCACACGCATCAGTCTGACGCTTCGCGGGCCGGCAGGCCTGTCTGCACGTTAGCCGCCTGGCAAACGCGCCAGATTTTCTCCATCGTGGCCGGCATGTCCATCTGCGCGGCAGCGGGCAATGCATCGGCGATGGCATTCATGATCGCGGCCAGTGAAGCGGTAGTGCCGGCTTCGCCGACGCCCTTCACACCGAGCGGATTGGTTGTCGCGGGAACCGGATGCGAATCGTCGCGCAGCAGCGACGGCATGTTGTTCGCGCGTGGCATCGCATAATCCATGAACGATCCGGTGACGAGCTGCCCGCTCGCGGCATCGTACACCGCGTGCTCCAACAGCACCTGGCCAAGCCCTTGCGCGATACCGCCGTGGACCTGGCCGTGCGCCAGCGTGTGATCCAGCACGGTCCCGCAATCGTCGACCGCATAATAGCCCACCACGGCGACTTCGCCGGTTTCCGGCTCGATCTCGACTTCGGCGATGTGACAGCCATTTGGAAAGGTCTGCGGCGTGTCGACGTCGCGCCTGGTGTCGAGGCTCTCGGCGATCTCGCCCTTGTCTTTCATTTCAGCGGCCTTGGCCGCAAGGTCGAACAGGCCGATCGCGCGATCGGTGCCGACCACCTCGAACTGCCCGCGGCGATAGGCGATGTCCTTCTCGTCGGCTTCGAGGATTTGCGCCGCCAGCATCTTGCCCTTTTCGAGCATCGCTTCGACGGTGCGCACCACTGCCGTCCCCGCGGTGATGGTGGAACGCGACGCGACGGAGGGCCAGCCCTTGATCTCTAAATCGCTGTCGCCCTGACGATGCTTCACCAGCGCCGGATCGATTGCGAGTTTGTCGGCGACCAGCCGCGGATAGATCGTCGCATGTCCCTGCCCGGTATTGCCGACATTCATGTTGACGACGACCGTGCCGTTGCCCGGAAAGGTCAGCCACGCGCCTTCGTTCGGCACTCCGCCGGAATGTTCGAGAAAGCAGGAGATGCCGATGCCGCGCAGCTTGCCATTGGCTTCGGATTCGCGGCGGCGATCGGCGAAGCGCTCGATTTGTGCGAGCGCCAGCGCCTTGTCAAAAATCTCGGGAAACGCACCGCTGTCGAAAGTGGCGCCCATCGCGGTCTTGTAAGGAATCGCGGAAGGCGGAATGAGGTTGCGCTTGCGAAGCGCGATCCTGTCGATGCCGGTCACGCGCGCGGCCTCATCGACCAGCCGCTCGATCAGGTAATTGGCTTCCGGCCGTCCGGCGCCGCGGTAGGGACCCGTCGGGATCGTGTTGGTGTAGACGCATTGCACGCCGATATCGATCTTCGGGATGTCGTACATCGCCGGAAAGCAGCGCGCGAAATTGTTGGTCGCGAGCTGGATGCCAGCGGAGGCGACATAGGCGCCGAGATTCTGGATCTGCCGCGCGCGCAGCGCGAGGAACTTGCCGTCGGCGTCGAGCGCAAGTTCTCCGATCGTGACGTTGTCGCGGCCCTGGTTGTCGCTGTTGAAGGCTTCCGACCGGCTCGCCATCCAATGGACCTTGCGGCCGTATTTCTTCGCCGCGGCAAGCAGCACCGGATATTCCGGATAGGCGCCGCTCTTGAGGCCGAATGCACCGCCGACATCCTCGGTCACGACGCGTAGCATCTGCTTGTCGATGCCCATGATCGCCGCGACCATGTCGCGCATCGGTCCCGCGCCCTGTGAGCAGACCCGCAGCGTGTAGCGCCCGCTCCGCGCATCGAAGCTGCCGGTGCCGCCGCGCGTTTCCATCGGCGCCATGACCATGCGCTGCTGCACGACGGTGACGCGCGCGACATGCGCGGCCGAGCGGATGATCTCGTCGACCGCGGCGACATTGGCGGGATCATCTACGGGGCCCGGATAGTCGAGCGCGAGATTGCCGGGGATGTCGTCGAACAGGCGCGGTGCCTCGGATTTCAGGGCCTCCCGCGCATCGACCAGGGCCGGCAATTCCTCGTATTCGACCGCCACGAGTTCCGCGGCATCAAGCGCCTGCGGCAGGCTGTCGGCGACCACCATCGCCACCGCTTCGCCGACATGCATGACCTTGCCTTCGGCGAGGCAGGGCCGGTGCGAGAACGCGATCTTGGCACCGCCGCGCCCGCCGATTGGCGGATGCCGCGTCACCGAGCCGATGCCCTCGAGATCGGCGGCGGTCAGGACGCCGAGCACGCCCGGCGCCTTCAGCGCCTCATCGAGCGAAATCCCGACGATCCGGGCATGAGCATGAGGCGAGCGCACGAAGACGGCATGGGCGACGCCCTGCTTCTCCACGTCGTCGACGAAATGGCCACGGCCGCGCACCAGGGCGTCGTCCTCGACGCGGGGGCCGTGAGAGGGGTGATCCGAATCGGCAGCCATGCGGGTGGTCTTAAGCGGCCGGAACGGCTTATGGAAGGGGCGTCCGCTGCGCCTTGATCATGTCCGCAATTCCGGCGAGCGACTCATTCGTCAGCGGGATATCGACCGGCTGGTTGCGTTCCGCCGAGAGATCGGCAGCGAGGTAGCATTCCATGACCGTGCGGGCGCTTTCCGGCGACACCATCGGCGGCCGGTCCATGATGCAGGATTCCAGGAAGTGGATGGTCTCCGGCCCCATCTGTCCGGCAAAGACGTGGTCGACCTGCTCGCCCGGCATGGTCGACATCGCGAACTGCATGCCGCCCTGCACGGTGTTGAGCCAATGGTCGCGCGCGGTGTCGTCGAGAAACAGCGACCCTTCCGTCCCGGTGATCTCGATCGTGGTGGCGCAGTAATTCGGATAGCTCGGCGGTAGATTCCAGCCGCCGCCGATGGCGACGAGGACGCCGTTGTCCATCTTCACGGTGGACCACATGATGTCGTAGGAGCCGTTGACCGGCTGCATATAGCCGTAAGCACCTTGCGAATAGACGCTGACGGGCTTCGCCGGCTCGAGCAGCCAGAACACAATGTCGAGGTCGTGCGTCGATTCCATCGCTGCGGGTGAAAGTCGGACGCGGCTCGCGATCTTCTTGCCGAGGCTGCGCGACAGATGCCGGCTCACCATCACCGATACCGGCTTGCCGAGCGTACCATCGTTCAGCTTTTTCTTGGCATAGGCGAACTTGGTGTTGAAGCGCTGCGAATAGCCGATCGTGAACTTGACGTTGTTGCGCTTTGCGATCGCGATCAGCTCGTCGGCTTCGTAAAGCTCGAGCGCGATCGGCTTCTCCAGCAGCACATGCTTGCCCGCCTTCAGGCAATCGCGCGCGATCGGATAATGCGTATTCTCCGGCGTGGTCGAAATGTAGACGACGCGAATGTCGTCATTTTTCACGATGTCCCGATAATCGAGCGTCGCGACCGCGGCATTAGTGAGGGCCTTGATTTCCTTGAGGCGGTCGGGCCGGATTTCGCAGACATGCAGCTTTTTCACGAGCGGATAACGCGACAGCGTTTCGGCGCGAATCCCTCCGCACCAGCCGGTGCCAATGACTGCGACTTCAACAGGCTCTACCGGCATTTCCTCTCCATTCCGCGTGACGTCCGGGGCAAGGCGCCTGGCGCCGCGCAGACCGGGCATTCTTTCTTGTTGCAAGCATTGATCGCGAGATGGATTGCCGGGTCAAGCCCGACAATGACGGCTCACGCCGCTTTCACGATGCCGAAAACCTTCTCGGCGAATTGCGGATAGACCTCGGCGAGTTCAGGCGCGACGACCTCGCGCATCAGGCGCAGCGTCTGCGCATCCGGCGCCGGCGTTTCCGGCACGCGGTCCGGCCGGTCGAAATCGAAGCCGGTATGTTCGACAATCTCATCGATGCTGTGCCCTGGATGCACGCTCTGCAATCGGAAACAGCGGCGCTCCTTGTCGAACGCGAACAGGCACCGATTGGTGATCAACGCGACCGGTCCGCCGCTGCGATAAACCTTCGGATCGCTCACGCCCGGCGCGCTGACAAAGCTCACCTTCGGAACAAGCGTGCGGCGTGAATGCTCGGTGCGAAACAGGATGACTTTCGGCACCACGAAGTAAAGATAGGCCGATCCGAACGAACCGGGGAAGCGCACCTGCGGCTTGTCATGGTCGCCGATGCCGACAAGGTTGATGTTGCCTTCGCCGTCGATCTCCCCACCGGACAGGAAGAAAACATCCATGCGGCCCTGGCCCGCGCAATCGAACAGCTCGACGCCGCCGTCGGTGAAGAAATTGTGCTTGCGGCTTTGCAACAGCGACACATAGGGCGGCCTTTGCGACCGGCTATTGGCGCGCGCGCGACACAGGAGCGCGGCCGCCGCCGGAATCGGCGAGGCATTGCCGACCGCGATATGCCGCACATCACCGATCAGATCGGCGACTGCCGCGATCAAGAGTTCTTCAGACTGCAATGACATGACCGATCGCTACGCCGCCTTCTTGCCGAATACATATTCATCGCAATAGCGCGCGAATCCTTCCGCGGTTTTCGCGAGCCGCGCATATTCGGCAAGATGCGCCACATCGACCGGATAATAATCCGGCAGCGACAGCGGCCAGGCGCCCCTTTCCACCACGGCGACCGCCTCGACATAGAAGCCGGGCAGCACGCCGGCGGCGAGCACCGGATCGCTGAGAAGATTGCCGTCGTGCAGGCGCTCCACCGTCACCACGGTCTTGCGCGAGGCATGCGCGAGCGTTGCCAGATCGCGCTGGCGCCCGATCCAGACGTTGCCGTCGCAGTCCGCCATCGGCGCATGGAACAGCGCAACATCGGGGCGGATCGCGGGCAGCAGAACGATCGGATCGTCATTACCGAACGGATTGTCGATCACGCGCCAGTCGCTGCGGACATTCATCAGGTCCGAGCCGATCAGCCCGCGCAGCGGCATGAACGGATTGCCCTTTTCCGCGGCTTCCAGCGCGGCGTAAATTGCGGGGCAGGTGGCGTCCTTCATCCGAAGGGCGCCGCCGGTCATGGCCGCGGTAAAGCGGGGTGCTGGTCCAAATTCGCCGAGGCTGACGGCGGAGGTTTCCAGGGTCTCCACGCCGCCGGCGCCAATCAGCATGTCGGCCTGCAGGGTCGAAGCCGGCAGCGCGACCAGATGCAGATTTTTCACATTGCGGCGGATCAACGCGCGCGTCGCCTCCATGGCGACGCCGGCCTGCTCGCGCGGCACCGCCAGCATGCAGCCATCGACGATCGGCGCGAGTGCGTCTTCAAGCGAAACAATGACCGGCATACGACCTCCGCTATACGATCATAGGTCGGCCGCGTGACGTTGCGAAGTCCTTGCAGCGCAGGGCACCTGTGTTACGAGACGGGTGACAACGCCGCGGGAGGAACGGATGGCGACGAATACCAAGATCGGCTGGATCGGCATGGGCCGCATGGGCTACGCGATGGCCGAGTGGCTGCTGAAGTCCGGATACGAGGTTTCGATCTGGAACAGGACCAAGTCAAAGGCCGAACCACTGACCAAGATCGGCGGCAAGGTGGTCGACAAGCTGTCCGACCTGAATAGCGTGGATGTGCTGTTCTCCATCGTTTCGGCCGGCAAGGACGTGAAGGAAGTCTATTTCGGCCCGAACGGAGTCGCGCCGAACGGCAAGGGCGCGATGCCCAAGATCGTGGTCGATTGCTCGTCCATCTCGGTCGACGATTCCGCGGACATCCGCGAGCAGCTGAAAGCGTTGGGCTCCGAATTCGTGGCCTGCCCGGTCTCGGGCAACGCCAAGGTGATCAAGGCCGGCAAGCTGTCCGCCGTCGCCTCCGGCCCCGAGGCCGCCTTCCGCAAGGTTGAGGACATGGTCCTCAAATTTGCGCCGAACGGCGTGTCCTATGTCGGCGACGGCGAGCTCGCACGCATCTGCAAGATCGCGCACAACGTGATGCTCGGCGTGGTGATCCAGAACCTCATCGAAATCACGCTTCTCGCCAACAAGATGGGCGTGCCGCGCGAGGCGTTCCTGAAATTCATGAATAACGGCGTCATGGGGTCGATGTTCACGCGCTACAAATCGCCGGCCCTGGTCAATCTCGACTGGACCACGACGTTCACGCCCGAATTGCTGCTGAAGGATCTCGATCTCGGCCTCGAACTTGGCCGCGAATGGAAAGTTCCGATGCCGACCACGGCGGCAACGCGCGAAATCCTGCAGGGCCATATCGGCAATGCGATCCTGCAAAAGGATCCGAAGGCCTATCTGGAAAAGGATTTCGCCACGTTGATGGAAACGATGGCAAACCTGTCCGGCATGAAGCTGGAGAGCGAGAACAAGAACGTTCCCACCGGCCTGGAATAGCCTGACTTCCGCCAACGTTGACGCAATTTTTACGGCACATCGCCCGAGGATACCGTCAACAAGCGTCTCTCCCCTTGTGAGAGACGCAGATCGTGCCTCTATAATTGGCACTGGTCTTGCTAATTCCGATTCGGATCGGAATCTTCAAGTCCCAGAGCCAAATGGAGGCCTTGATGCGAAAGTCACGACCCTTGCGCGTGGTGCTGCTGCTGGTCTCGGTGCTGGTACTGTCCGCCGCGTCGGGTTCTGCCTTCGCACAGGACGAGGGCGTCAAGATCAGCACGGACGACCTGTTGTCGTCCGTGGTCCGGATCAAGACCTACATCAATCCTGACGGCCGCACCGTCGACAATCTCGGCCAGGAGCGCGACGGTTCCGGCATCGTGATCGATGACGACGGTTTGATCCTCACCATCGGCTACCTGATGGTCGAAGCGCACGCCGCCGAAGCGATCACCAATGACGGCCGCAAGATACCGGCGACCATCGTCGGCTACGATCACGACACCGGCTTTGGCCTCCTGAAGGCCGTGGCACCGCTGAAGGTGCGGCCCATGTTGTTCGGCAATTCCAAGGACGTGAAGGTCGGCGATCCGGTCCTCGCCGCGAGTTTCGGAGGCCGCGATGGCATCGCCCCCGCGCGCGTCGTGTCCCGGCGCGAATTCGCCGGCTCGTGGGAATATCTCGTCGATGGCGCGATCTACACGGCACCCGCTCATTCGCATTGGAGCGGCGCGGCGCTCATCACCCGCGACGGCAAGCTGGTCGGCGTCGGATCGCTGATCGTCGGCGATGCCTCTGGCTCGGGAGGCGGCGCCGGCAACCTCTACATTCCGACGGACCTCTTGAAGCCGATCCTCGCCGACCTCATCGCCAATGGCGCGGTCGGCGGCGCGCCAAAGCCGTGGATCGGACTGAATACGCAGCCCACCGACCAGGGGCTCGTGGTTTCGCGCGTGACGCCCAACTCACCGGCTGAAAAGGCGGGCCTGCGCAAGGGCGACCTGATCACCAGGATCGCCGGCGATTCGCCGAAAACGCTGCCTGACTTCTATCGCAAGCTCTGGTCACTCGGTTCTGCGGGCACCGTGGTGCCGCTGGATATCAGCCGAGACGGCGCGGACCAGCACATCGATGTTCAGTCGATCAGCCGCATGGATCATCTGAAGCTGAAGAGCACGTTCTGAGATGCTTCGCACGAGGGCTCCGCTAGCCGCCGCGCGGCTCGGCGGAGCCCTTGCGCTCTATCTGGCGATAGTGCCCGCCGCGCTCGCGCAACCCTCGGCGTCCGAAGATTCGATTTGCCTGATGATCGAGTCAGCGGCGCGGGACCATGGCCTGCCGTTCGAATTCTTCGCCCGGGTGATCTGGCAGGAAAGCCGCTTCCGGGCCGACGCGGTCGGACCGGTGACCCGCAGCGGCAAGCGCGCACAAGGCATGGCGCAGTTCATGCCCGGCACCGCCGCCGAACGCGGCCTCCTCGACCCGTTCGATCCGGTTCAGGCTCTGCCGAAATCTGCGGAGTTCCTGAAGGAGCTGTGGCTGCAATTCGGCAATCTCGGGCTCGCTGCCGCCGCCTATAACGCCGGCCCCCGCCGCGTCCGCGAATGGCTTGCCGGCACAGGCCCAATGCCGGGCGAAACGCGCAATTATGTCTCCGCCATTACCGGCATGACCGTCGAAGACTGGGCTGCCGAGCGCACCAAAGCGCTGGAGGGGAAGCCGCCGGAGAAGCAGGAGCAGAAGCGACAGCCCGGTTGCGGTGAACTGATGGCGATGCTGAAGCGATCGCCGAGCCGCTTCCTCGAGCAGCTCACGCAGCGCGTGGTGCATTCTCTGGCGCAGCCCTGGGGCGTGCAACTCGGCGCCGGCTTCTCGCGCGACCGGGCGATGGCGATGTATGCGCGCGCGTTGAAGCGCTACGAGAGCGTGCTGGCCGGCAAGAGTCCCGGCATCCAGTCCACAACGATGCGAACGCGCGGCCGCGCGATCTTCTATCAGGTGCGGATCGGCACCGATACGCGGGCCGAGGCGAATGCGCTCTGCAACAGCCTGCGCAAGGTCGGCGGCGCGTGCCTCGTACTGCGCAACAGGGGGTAGGCGCCACTCCAAAGCAGTTTCGGTGGAATCACTTCGCTCCCGTCCTGTCATGCTCCGCGAGCGGGCATCCAGTAAACTCCTGAAGCAGTTGTATTGACTGGATCGTCCGCTTTCGCTGGCGAGGACACCGAGAGAGCAGCCCGCTTCCGTGAAAATAAATGTGCTCCGGCGATCGCCCATCCCTCCCCTTCAGGGGAGGATCGATCGACTGAGTGCAACGAAGGAGATCGGGGTGGGGTGATCGTCTGCAGCTTCTCCCACCCGGCTCGCTTTCGCTCGTCACCCTCCCCCGCAAGCGGGGGAGGGACAGGGAAGCATCACACCGGGAGCACGTTGGTGTATTTCACCTGCTCCAGTGCGAAGCTCGATTCGATCGAGGCGATGCCGTCGAGCCGCGTCAGCTTCTGTTTGAGGAATTGTTCGTAGGCCGCAAGATCGGCGACCACGACACGCAACAGATAATCGCGCGGTCCGGTCATCAGATAGCATTCCAGAACTTCCGGCCAGCGCGCGATCGCCTTGCCGAATTTCGCAAGTGCCTCCTCGCGCTGGCTTTCCAGCTTGATCGACACGAACACGCTGACCGGCAAGCCGACTTCGCGCTGGTTCAGCACCGCGACATAGCGCGCGATAATCCCCGCCTTCTCCATCAGCCGAACACGGCGCAGGCAGGGCGATGGCGACAGCCCGACCTTCTCGGCGAGCGTCGCGAGGCTCAAGCGACCATCTTCCTGAAGCAAGGCGAGAATCTTCCGGTCGATTGCGTCGAGCTGCATTTTGGCTGATTTCACCAACTATTGGCCTGATTTTGGCTGATTATGCCAATCCTGAGGTCTATCGTAGCGCAGTTTAGACGCCCCTGCCATCCGCGACGTGGGACACTTAAGTGTACGAAATTCAGCCGAGGGGGCGCGCCCATGCCCGAAACCCGCATCGAGATCCTGTCAGAACTTGAAAAGAAGGTGCTGTGGCTTGCCAGCTGGATGATCCACAACGCCAACCACATCCGCGAGAATGTCGACGGGCTGAAGGTCGGCGGCCATCAGGCGTCGTCTGCCTCGCTCGCGACCATCATGACGGCGCTGTATTTCGACATTCTGCGTCCGCAGGACCGCGTCGCGGTGAAGCCGCATGCCTCGCCGATCTTTCACGCGATCCAGTATCTCCTCGGCAAGCAGACCCGCGAGAAGCTGGAAAACTTCCGCGGCTACAAGGGCGCGCAAAGCTATCCGTCGCGCACGAAGGACATCGACGACGTCGATTTTTCGACGGGCTCGGTCGGTCTTGGCGTTGCGCAGACGCTGTTCTCCTCGATCGTGCAGGATTACGTGCATGCGCACGGTCTCGCGAAGGACAAGCCCGAAGGCCGCATGATCGCGCTGGTTGGCGATGCCGAACTCGACGAGGGCAACATCTTCGAGGCGCTGCTCGAAGGCTGGAAGCAGGATCTGCGCAATTGCTGGTGGATCGTCGACTATAACCGGCAGAGCCTCGATGCGGTGGTGCGCGAGGGCCTGTGGGAACGCTACGAGCAACTCTTCAAGAATTTCGGCTGGGATGTCGTCATCGTCAAATACGGCTCGCTGCAGGAAGAGGCATTCCGCGAGCCCGGCGGCGACAAGCTGCGCGCCTGGATCGATGCGTGTCCAAATCCGCTTTATTCGGCGCTGGTGTTTCAGGGCGGCGCAGCGTGGCGCAAGCGCCTCCTTGACGAGATCGGCGATCAGGGTCCGGTCACGGCGCTGATCGAGAAGCGGTCGGACGAGGAACTGGCGCGCCTGATGAACAATCTCGGAGGCCACGACCTGCCGGCGCTGATCAAGGCCTTCCGCAGCATCAAGCACGACAGGCCGGTCTGCTTCATCTGCTACACGGTGAAGGGCTTCGGCCTGCCGATGGCCGGCCACAAGGACAATCACGCCGGCCTGATGACGCCCGCGCAGATGGAAACCTTCCGCGCGCAGAACAACGTCCGCCCCGGCCACGAATGGGATCGCTTCGAGGGCTTGACGCAGCCGACTGAAACCATCGAGGCTTTTCTCGACAAGGTGCCCTTCGCGCAGCGAAAGAAAGCGCCGGCCGCAGCCCGCATTGCGATTCCGGCGACGCTGACCGTGCCGGCGCAAGCCGTGACCTCGACGCAGACCGGCTTTGGCGCCCTGATGAACGAGATCGGCAAGTCGAAGGAGGCTTATGCCTCGCGCATCGTCACCACATCGCCGGACGTCACGGTCTCGACCAATCTCGGCGCCTGGGTGAACCGGCGCGGCCTGTTCGGCCGCAACCCGATGCTCGATACATTCCGCAACGAACGCATCCCCTCGACCTTCGCCTGGGAATTTTCGCCGAAGGGGCAGCATATCGAACTCGGCATTGCCGAGATGAACCTGTTCATCGCTTTGTCGGCGCTCGGACTGGCGCACAGCATCGAGGGCGAGCGCCTGCTGCCGATCGGCACGCTGTACGATCCGTTCATCGCGCGCGGCCTCGATGCGCTGAACTATGCCTGTTATCAGGATGCGCGCTTCATCGTGGTGGCGACGCCCTCGGGCATCACGCTCGCACCGGAGGGCGGCGCGCATCAGTCGATCGCGCAGCCACTCATCGGTATGGCGCAGGATGGGCTTGCGTCGTTCGAGCCGGCCTTCGTCGATGAGCTCGCGGTGATCCTGCGCTTTGCGCTCGACTATATCCAGAAGGACGGCGACGCCGCGCCTTCGGAGCGCAACTGGCTGCGCGACGAAACCGGCGGCTCGGTCTATCTGCGCCTCTCGACGCGGCCGATCGAACAGCCTCAGCGCCCGATGACCAATGACTTGCAGCAGGCGATCATCGATGGCGCCTACTGGATGCGAAAGCCCGGACCGAACGCGCAGGTCGTCGTCGCCTATACCGGTGCAATTGCCCCCGAAGCGATCGAAGCAGTGGGACTGATGGGCGAGGACCGCCGCGATGTCGGACTTCTCGCCGTCACTTCGGCAGACCGCCTCAATGCCGGCTGGACCGCAGCGCAACGCGCGCGCGAACGCGGCCTTGTGCATGCGCGCTCGCATATCGAACGGCTGCTCGACGATGTGCCGCCGCATTGCGGACTGGTCACGGTGCTGGACGGACACCCGGCGACGCTGTCGTGGATTGGCGGCGTGCATGGCCACCGTACGCGCGGCCTCGGCGTCGAACATTTCGGCCAGACCGGCTCGCTACCCGACCTCTACCGGCATTATGGAATCGACGCCAACGCGATCATCGCCGCGGCGCAGACTCTCACCGCGGGACGCCCGATCCGCTATTTGCGGGCGCTGAGCTAGCCGCTCCCTTCCGGCTGTCATGGCCCGCGAAAGCGGGCGATCCAGTAACCACAAGGCTTCAAGAGGTACTGGATGCCCGCTTTCGCGGGGCATGACAGCAATGAACGATGCGATTCGATCTCAACCGAGATCGCGCTAATCGCGAAACGGCAGCGAAAGCATAGCGGCCTGGATCACCGACATCGCGAGCGTAATGCCGAAAGCGGCAACCACGATCGAAAGCGCATAAGGCAGGATCTTTGGCCGCGGCGTCCCCATCAGGGGCGGCAACCCGGTCCATAGCAGCCGGATCGCATAAAGCCCGAGAATGGCGAGGAACCGCAATCCGGGAACGATCAAAACGATCCCGATGAGCCACACCGGCGTGTAGGAATAAACCGCAAGCTTCAGCGCGTTGCCGAAATTGCGCTTGGTGTTGAACATCGGCGCAAGGACATCGATGACCAGCGCGGTCAGGTAAACGATGACGAAACTGAACAGATAACTGATCAGCGCTCGCAGCAATCCGAACGGAATCGAATCGTGCACCCGGCCGGCGGAGACCGATACGCCGACGAGGCTCGAGCCGATAAAGGCCGAGATCGCCGGAATGGCGGCCAGCAAGGCGACATAGCCGACAAGGAGCCGCGCGGGATCGCCTGATTCGGTCGCGATCAGCGGCCACTCCCGACGCGGATCGGCAACAATATTTCGGATGCGCGCAAGGAGCGGATGCATGGTCATGGTGACGGTGATATCCGGCGACTCTTAGGAAATCGTATGGCGGCCCGCAATCGCATCCGATCCTCAGCGCCGCGCATCCTCGCGCACCATCATGGCCCCTTTCTCCGCGATCATCATCGTCGGCGAATTGGTGTTGCCGGAGGTGATCGTCGGCATCACCGAGGCATCGATCACCCTGACATTGGCAAAACCGATCAGCCGCAGGCGCTCGTCAACCACCGCCATCGGGTCGTCCGCGCGGCCCATTTTTGCGGTGCCGACCGGATGGAAGATGGTGGTCCCGATGTCGCCCGCCGCCTTTGCCAGCGCCGCGTCGTCATCGCTGCGAACCGCTTCGCCCGGCAGATATTCCACCGGCTTGAACGCCTGCAAAGCCGGCTGCGCGACGATGTTGCGTGCCACCCGGATCGAGTCCACGGCGACCCGGCGGTCCTCGTCGGTCGAAAGATAATTCGGCTGGATCATCGGCTTGTCGGCGGGATCGGCGCTGCGCAGCCGCACATAACCGCGGCTTGCGGGCCGCAGGTTGCAGACGCTTGTCGTGAAAGCCGGGAAGTCGTGCAGCGGATCGCCGAACTTGTCGAGCGACAAAGGCTGCACATGGAACTGGATATTCGGCCGGTCGTAGCGCGGGCTCGACCGCGTGAATGCGCCAAGCTGGGACGGCGCCATGGTCAGCGGACCGCGGCGCCGGAAGGCGTAATCGAGCACCATGATCCCGCGCCGGACCAGCGACCGGTAGGTTTCGTTCAGCGTGGTGACGCCCGACACCTTGTGGATCAGGCGCAGTTGCAGGTGATCCTGCAGATTTTCGCCGACGCCCGGCTTGTCCAGCACCGGCGCGATGCCGTGTTCGGCGAGTTGCGTGGCCGGACCGACACCCGACAGCATCAGGATCTGCACCGAGCCGATCGCGCCCGCCGACAGGATCACCTCACCGCGGCAGCGCGCGATCTTGCTCTCGCCGTTCTGGCGGAAGCGCACGCCGGTCGCGCGCTTGCCGTCGAATTCGATCTTCTCGACGAGGCACCCGGTCTCGACCCGCAGGTTGCCGCGATGCATGACCGGCTTGAGGAAGCCGCGCGCCGACGACCAGCGCCGCCCCATCTTCTGATTGACGTGGAAATAGCCGCATCCCTCGTTGTTGCCGGTGTTGAAGTCGTCGCATTTCGGAATGCCGGCCTGCGCCGCGGCCTCCCGGAACGCATCGGTGATGTCCCAGCGCAGCCTCGGATATTCTACGCGCCACTCGCCGCCCACCCCATGGGGCTCGCCTGCGCCGAGGAAGTGATCAAGCTGCTTGCGAAACAGCGGCTTGACGTCGTCCCAGCCCCAGCCGGTGAGACCGAGCTGCCGCCAGTGGTCGTAGTCCGCAGCCTGCCCGCGCATGTAGATCATCGCGTTGATCGCTGAGCTTCCGCCGAGCACCTTGCCGCGCGGATAGTTGAGCGCACGGCCGTTCAGCCCCGGCACCGGTTCGGTCCGGAACATCCAGTCGGAACGCGGATTGCCGATCGCAAACAGATAGCCGACCGGGATGTGAAACCAGATCCAGTTATCGCGCCCGCCGGCTTCAAGGAGCAGCACGCGCCGGTCCGGGTCGGCGGAGAGGCGGTTCGCCAGCACGCAACCGGCGGAGCCGCCACCGACGATGATGGTGTCGTATTCGCCTTCCATGGGCGTGGCGGATGCCGCCATCCTCTCCTCCCCGGTTCGTCCCGCGCGCTGTGGCTCTGTTCTGGCCGATCTTGGCAAATGCCGGAAGGTTGCTAAAGTCCCGCGCGCGATCCGGCTGGCGCTGCGCGCGCCCCGGCACGACGGAACGGCGGTTCCCGAACACATCGCATTCGACCCTAGCTCGTTCGCCTTTCCCGGTGTGGCACAGCCATGTTGTCCGGGCGGCACGTCCCTGGAGAACCGCCATGCACAGACGACGCTTCACCATCCGGCTGGCCCTTTTGGGCGTCGCCTTGTGGCTCGCGCCGCAGGTCGCGACCGCGCAGGGCAAGAGCCTCACCATCTTCGCCGCAGCCTCGATGAAGAATGCGCTCGACGATGTGAACGCCGCCTACACCCGAGCCACCGGCATCAAGGTAGTGTCGAGTTATGCCGCAAGCTCGGCGCTGGCAAAGCAGATCGAGGGCGGCGCGCCCGCCGATGTCTTCGTGTCTGCCGACCTGAGATGGATGGACTATGTCCAGGACAAAAAGGCGATCAATGCAGAGACGCGCGTCAACCTGCTCGGCAACAAGCTCGTGCTGATCGCGCCGAAGGATTCCAGGATCGGCAACGCCACCATCGGAGAGGGGTTCAATCTCGCAGGGCTCGCGGGTGACGGGCGCATCGCGACCGGCGACGTGAAGGCGGTCCCGGTCGGGCGCTATGCGAAAGCGGCGCTGGAGCAGTTCGGCGCATGGGCCGCGGCGGAGCCGAAATTCGCGATGGCGGACAATGTGCGCGCGGCGCTCCTGCTCGTCGCGCGCGGGGAGGCCGCACTCGGCATCGTCTATAAGACCGACGCCATGGTTGAGCCCGGCGTGAAGATCATCGGCACGTTCCCGGAAGGCTCGCACCCGCCGGTCATCTATCCGGTGGCTGCAACGGCAACCGCGAAGCCCGACGCCACCGCTTATCTCGCATTCCTGCGCAGCCCCGCGGCGAAGCAGATTTTCGAGAAATACGGCTTCACCGTGCTGGCAGCGAAGCCGACGACCTGAACGCCACCGCATCAACCCTGTCCCGTGTTCGATCTCACGCCCGAAGAATGGACCGCGATCCTGTTGTCGCTGCGGATCGCAACCGTGGCGACACTGGTCGCGCTGCCGTTCGGTGTTGCCGCCGCCTGGGTGCTGGCGCGCAAGCAGTTTCCGGGCAAGGCGTTGCTCGACGGGCTGATCGTGCTGCCGCTGGTGCTGCCGCCCGTCGTCACCGGTTATCTTCTGCTGATTTCCTTCGGCCGGCGCGGACCGATCGGCAGTTTTCTGTACGAGACCTTCGGCATCGTGTTCTCGTTCCGCTGGACCGGCGCCGCGCTCGCCTGCGGGATCATGGCGTTTCCGCTTCTGGTGCGGCCGATCCGGATTTCGTTCGAGGCGATCGATACGAAGCTCGAAGACGCCGCAGCGACGCTCGGCGCAAACCGGCTGTGGCGCTTTGCGACCGTGACGCTGCCGCTCGCGATGCCCGGCATCATCGCCGGCACGCTGCTCTGCTTCGCCAAGGCGCTGGGTGAATTCGGCGCAACCATCACCTTCGTGTCGAACATTCCCGGCGAAACGCAGACCATCTCGGCGGCGATCTATACCTATACGCAGACCCCGGCGGGCGATGCCGCCGCCTTGCGGCTTGTGATCGTTGCGATCGTGATTGCAATGGCGGCGCTGCTCGCATCGGAATTCTTCGCGCGCAGGGCCGCGCGCCGGCTTCACGGAGATTGACCATGCTCAGCGTCAATCTTCGCAAGACCGTGGGCCATCTCGATCTGAGCATCGCGTTTCAAAGCAGCGGGCCGGTGACCGGATTGTTCGGCCCCTCCGGCGCGGGCAAGACCACGCTGGTCAACATGATCGCTGGACTGGTGCGGCCCGACGACGGACGTATCGCACTCGGCGACGTGGTGTTGTTTGATCGCGCGCGCCACCTCGACATGCCGGCCCATCAGCGGCGGATCGGTTATGTGTTCCAGGAAGGCCGGCTGTTCCCGCACATGACCGTGGCGCGCAATCTCGATTACGGCCGCTGGATGGCCGGGTTGCCGCATGATCCTGCGGAGTTCGCACGCGTCGTCGCGATGCTTGATATCGAACCGTTGCTCGGCCGCCGGCCGGGCAAATTGTCGGGCGGCGAGCGCCAGCGCGTCGCGATCGGCCGCGCGCTGATGCTGAGGCCGCGTCTGCTGCTGCTCGACGAGCCGCTGGCCTCGCTCGATCCCGCGCGCAAGAGCGAGATCATGCCCTATCTGCTGCGGCTGCGGGACGAGGCGAGGATCCCGATGGTCTATGTCAGCCATTACGCCCGCGAACTCAAACGCATCGCCAATGTGATCGTGCGGCTGGAGGTGGGCCGCGTCGCGTCAATCGGCGGGCCCGACATTCTGGGCAAGGCGGACGAAGCCGCATTCGTGTAGGCTTGCGGCAATGCACCCGCCGGCCCGCATCGTCTGCCTGACCGAAGAGACCGTGGAGACGCTGTATCTCCTCGGCGAACAGGACCGCATCGTCGGCGTGTCTGGCTATGCGGTACGGCCGCCGCAGGTGCGCAAGGAGAAGCCCCGCGTCTCCGCTTTCATCAGCGCCGACATCCCGAAAATTCTCGCGCTCTCGCCCGACCTCGTCTTCACCTTTTCGGATCTCCAAGCGGACATCGTGGCGCAGCTCATTCGCGAAGGCGTCGAAGTCCACGCCTTCAACCAGCGCGACGTTGCGGGCATCTTCAGGATGATCCGCACGCTGGGCGCATTGGTCGGCGTGCAGGAGAAAGCGGATGCGCTCATCGCCTCGCTGCGAAAGAAGCTTGACGATACGCGCGCCGCTTCTTGCGCTCTCGCAATCCGGCCGCGAGTCTATTTCGAGGAATGGGACGAGCCGATGATCTCCGGCATCCGCTGGGTGTCGGAGCTGATCGGGATTGCCGGCGGCATCGACATTTTTTCCGAGATTTCCCGCAGCAAAAGCGCCAACGAACGCATCGTCACGCCGGAAGCCGTCATCGCGGCTGCGCCCGACATCATCATCGGCTCGTGGTGCGGCAAGAAATTCGTGCCAGCGAAGGTCGCGGCGCGCGCGGGCTTTGAGCAAATCCCCGCGGTGAAGAACGGCTGGCTGCGCGAGATCAAGTCGCCGCTCATTCTGCAGCCGGGCCCTGCCGCGCTCACCGACGGGCTCGATGCCCTCGCCGCGATCGTTCGCGCGTGGAGCGAGGCTCAGGGCGCGGGCAACCGCGCGATCTCATCCGCCATGTAATCGAAGGCGGCGATGAGCGCCGGGCCGCCGCACATCGTGTAGCGCGTCGGCAAGGCAACGCGCCGCTCGGGCGGATACAGCTCACGCAACGCCGGATGCACCAGGAACAGCGCGCCCTGATCCGTTGCGGCGCTCGGCGGATCCTTGAGGAAGACGAAGTCCGGCTTCAGCACCAGGAATTTCTCCAGCGGAATGAATCCGCCATAACCTGCGGGCGCACCGGCCGGCGGCTTCAGCCCGGCTTCCGCGAGCAACGTCGCGGCAAGACTGGCCGGCCCCTGCGTGTAGCCGCCGCGCTCGACGACGAGCGCCGTGCGATCGCCTTCCGGCGCAACCGCGGCGAGCCGCGCACGCGCACGCTCGAGATCGGCAATCATGGCCTCGCCGCGCTCCGGATGCCCGAGCAAGGCCGCCATCTCGCGGATCTGCTTTCGCGCCGAGTTGAGGTCGCTGACGAAACCAGTCTCCACCACGCGCAAGCCCTGCGAGGTCAGCATCCGGCGTGTCACCGAGCGATCGTTAGGGCCGACGAGAACGAGATCGGGCTCAAGCAGAAGCGTCGATTCGGCCTGCCAGTCCGCTTTGCGGAAAGCGCGCGCCTTGTCGGCCACGACCGACAAGGCCGGATCGCTGGCATAGGGCGACAGCCCGGCAATCTGCCCCGGGTCGGCCAGCGCCACGACAAGCTGGTCCGCGCAAAGGTTGAAAGACACCACGCGGCGCGGCGCCGTCTCGGCCTGAACGGCGCCCGCTCCTAACGCGATGCCCAAGGCGACGCCGAAGGCGATGGCGAGCCGGCCGCACACTGTTCTCAGAACGCGCATCATGCGAGGATAGTGGCCGGGGCCCATCATCAATGCCAGCGTTATCCAAATCCGTTTGGCCGCTCAATGCGGCCCTCTCATTGCTCGTTGCCGTCCTGATGATCGCATCGCTCGCGGTCGGTCCAGCCGGCCTGACGCCGGTCGACGCGCTGAAAGCATTGTGGAGCGGCGACGGTGTGGCCGGCATTATCGTGCGCGAAATCCGTTTGCCCCGGACGTTGCTTGCGGCGCTGATCGGCGCGACGCTCGGCTTCTCGGGCGCGGCGCTGCAGGGATTGTTCCGCAATCCGCTGGCGGAACCCGCCCTGTTCGGCGCGCCGCAGGCCGCGGCGGCCGCCGCCTCCTTGGTGATCGCATTCGGCTTTCTCCCCGCAACCTCGCTCCTCGTGCCGATCGCCGGGATCGCCGGTGCGCTTCTCTCCGTCGGCGCGCTGGTGCTGATTGCGGGACCGCGCACGAGCCTCACCGTCATCCTGCTTGCCGGCCTTGCGCTTGCGAGCTTCGCCGGCGCGATGACCGCGCTGATCCTCAACCTCGCGCCGAATCCGTTCATCGCGCTCGAAGTCGCGTTCTGGCTGCTCGGGTCGCTGGAAGACCGTTCGCGCGACCACCTGATGATCGCGGCGCCCTTCATGGTGCTCGGCTGGATCGTCCTCCTCGTCCATGCGCGCGCCTTCCGCGCATTGACGCTCGGCGAGGATGCGGCGGTATCGCTGGGCGTCGATCTGCAGCGCACGCGCCTCGCCGTCGTGCTCGGCACCGCGTTCGGGGTCGGCGCCGCAACGGCGGTCGCCGGAGCAATCGGATTTGTCGGACTGGTGGCGCCGCATCTCGTCCGCAGCCATGTGCAGTCCGATCCGACCCGCATCATGTTGCCTTCAGCGCTCGCAGGTGCAGCCTTGCTTCTCGCGTCCGACATTTTGGTGCGCATCGTTCCATCCGCCATCGAATTGAAGGTCGGCGTGGTGACGGCACTGATCGGCGTGCCGTTCTTCCTCTACATGATCTTCAGCGAGCGGCATTATCTCGAGGGCGAGCCATCATGACGGAGTCGCTCCTGCAAGCTTCGAATATCACGGTACAGCTCGGCGGCCGCACAGTCGTGGACGGCGCCAATGTCACGCTGAACGCGGGCGAGTTCGTTGCGCTGGTCGGACCGAACGGCGCCGGCAAGACCACCCTTCTGCGGGCGCTGGCGGGACTTCTGCCGTGCTTCGGCGAGGTCATGCTGGACGGCGAAAAGTCGAGCGCGCTGACCGCGCGCGAGCGCGCCCGCCGTCTGGCCTATCTGCCGCAGGGCCACGCGTTCTCATGGCCGCTGCCAGCCGGCGAGATCGTTGCGCTCGGGCGCTATCCGCATGCCGATCCGTTTTCGCCGGTGTCGCAGCGGGACCGGACCGCTGTCGCGCATGCGATGGAAGCCACCGGGACGAAGGACTTCGCCGATCGTATCGTCACCAGGCTTTCTGGCGGCGAACGGGCGCGCGTTGCGCTCGCGCGCGTCCTTGCGACGGAAGCGAAAGTGCTGCTCGCCGACGAGCCGATCATATCGCTCGACCCCCGGCATCAGTTCGTGGTGATGGATGTGTTGCAACAGGTGGCACGCTCGGGCGGCGCGGTGCTCACCGTGCTTCACGATCTTGCGCTTGCGGCGCGCTATGCCAGCCGCGTCCTGGTGCTGGAACAAGGCCGCATCGCCGCCGACGCGCCGCCGCAACGCGCGCTCAGCCGGGAGCGGATCGCGCGGATCTTCGGTGTCGAGACGGACATGGTCCGCCTCGGCGACATGCAGGTGCCGATGGTGACGAAGCCGCTGTGATGCGGCCATGACACGCGGCCTCTCGTGACACCGTTCATTCCCGCGAAAGGCTCCTGGATGGCTATCCGGCGCGCCCGGCTTCCTCCTCGCGCAGCTTGAAGCGCTGCACCTTGCCGGTTGCAGTGCGTGGAAGGTCGGTCCGCAATTCGATCCAGCGCGGATATTTCCAGGTCCCGGCGCGCGCCTTCACATGCTCCTTCAGCTCGTGAAGCAGCGTCTCGTCCTTTGCATGGCCGTTCTTCAGGACAACGAACGCCTTCGGCTTGATCAGGCCGTCGCTGTCCTCTTTCGCTATTACCGCGGCTTCGAGCACGGCTTCGTGCGAGATCAGCGCGGCCTCGACGTCGAACGGCGAGACCCACATGCCCGACACCTTGAACATGTCGTCGGTGCGGCCGCAGTAAAAGTAGTAGCCGTCCGCGTCGCGATAGAACTTGTCGCCGGTGAAGGTCCATTCTCCCGCGAAGGTAACACGGCTTTTGCGCCGCTGATTCCAGTAGCCTTCGCCGGCCGACGGCCCGCGCACGACAAGTTCGCCGATCTCGCCCGGCGGCAGCTCGGCGCCATTCTCGTCCACGATCTTCAGCTCGTAACCCGGCACCGCCTTGCCGGTCGATCCGTAACGCACATCGTCCGGCCGGTTCGACAGGAAGGTCTGCAGCATTTCTGTCGAGCCGATGCCGTCGAGCACGTCGACGCCGGCAACCTCGCGCCAGCGTTCGCCCAGATGCGCCGGCAGCGCCTCTCCGGCCGAGACGCAGAGGCGCAGCCGCTCCGAGCCGGCGCCGCGCCGCATCGCGTCATGAGCAAGCAGCGCGGCATAGAGCGATGGCACCGCGTAGAAGATCGTCGGGTGATGCTTTTGCATCAGCGCGAATATTGCATCCGGCGTCGGTCGCTCCGGCCACAGGATCGCGGTCGCTCCGACCGACAGCGGAAACGACATGGCATTGCCGAGGCCGTAGGCGAAGAACAGCTTCGCGGCTGATAGCACGACGTCATCCGCGCCGATGCCGAGCACGCCCTGCCCCATCAGTTTCGCGGTCGCCATCAGGCTGGACTGGACGTGCTTGACGCCCTTGGGTTCGCTGGTCGAGCCCGACGTGTAGAGCCAGAATGCAACCTCGTCGGACAAGGTCGGCGCAACAAACACGTCGTCGGCACCCATGCGGCAGACCGCTTCGAATGGCAGCGGCGTGTGCCCGGCAAGCGAAGGCTGCGCCTCGGCGCCCGGCCCCGTGAGTATGACATGGCGAAGTGACGCGAGTGACGCCGCCGCCTTCCGCAAGCTCTCGGCATAGGACGCATCGGCCACGATCGCGCGAACGCGGCTGTCGGCTAGCATGAAGGCATGTTGCTCGGGATTGAGCCAGGTATTGAGCGGGATCACCACGATGCCGGCACGGATCGCGCCGAAGAATGCGACCGGATAGTCGACCGTGTCCGGCATCAGGAGGGCAATGCGATCTTCCGGCCGCAGGCCCAAAGCGAGGAGGCCCGACGCAAAGCGGCACGTCTTTCGTTGCAGCTCGCCGTAGGTGATCGTGCGCTGCGGATCGACGAACGCCGGCTTGTCGCGCAATCCGCGCGCGACATTGGCCTCGACGAAATCCGCGGCCGCATTGTACGGCCGGCGTTCCAGGTAAACCTCGGACACTGGACGCTCCCTTCGTCCAGTTCGCGGTTTCTTGTTGTTGGGCCGTTTTCGGCCGGGCTTTTGTTTTCGGAGCGCTGGAGGCGCTCAATGCAATGCGTAGGCCTTGGCCTGCAATTCGGTGAGGAGATCGGTCGACCCCTGCACGGCGAGCCGCTGGTGATAGAGCCGCAGGCCGTGAAGTCCGCCGAGCTCCTCGCCATTTCCGGCGCGTCCCGGCCCGCCGTGATGACATTGCGGCATCACGATGCCATGGCCGGTATGCGCATCGGCGATCGAGGGTTCGACCATCAGCAGCCGGCCATGCGAGGGGCCAAGCGCCGCAACCGCTCGCGCGAAGAAGCTCCGGTCGTCGCCATAGACCGACGCGACCAGCGAGCCGCCACCGCGCGCCACCAGCGCGAAGGCCTCGGCCTCGGTCTTGTATGGAATGATGGTCGCCGCCGGGCCGAACACCTCGGTATCGTGAACGGCATTGGCGCTCGTCCCGTCGGCGACGCGCATCAGCGTCGGTGCAACGAATGCCGATTTCGACGGATCGATGCCGTCGATCGCGGGCGCACTCGCACCCCCGGTCAGGATCTCCGCTTCCTTCGCGATCTTGCCGATGCCGTCGAACGCCGCGGCCTGCTGCGCGCGCGTCACCACCGGACCCATGCGCACGGATTCGTTGCGCGGATCGCCGAGCGTCGTCTTCTTCAGGCGCGCCAGCAGCGCCTCGGCCACTGCGTCGGCGCGCTCGGCTGGCGCGAACACGCGGCGGATCGCGGTGCATTTCTGCCCGGCCTTGACCGTCATCTCGCGACCGACTTCCTTGATGAAGGCATCGAAGGCGCCATCGCTCGCGCCGGGCGAAAGCAGCGCCGCATTCACGCTGTCGGCCTCGATATTCACGTGAACGCCGCGTGCGAGAATGTTCGGATGACGCAGGATGCGTCCTGCCGTCTCCGACGAGCCAGTGAAGGCAATGACATCCTCGCCGGTCACCTTGTCGAGCAGATCGCCGGCGCCGCCGCAAAGAAGGCTCAGCGCACCCTCGGGCACCACATTGGCGGCGATTACATCGCGCACCATCTCGTGCGTCAGCATCGCCGTGGACGAGGCCGGCTTCGCCAGCACCGGCACACCGGCGAGAAGCGCCACCGCCGCCTTCTCCCACAATCCCCAGCTCGGGAAATTGAAGGCGTTGATGTGAACGGCAACGCCGTGACGCGGCGCCAGCAGATGGATCGCCTGGAAATTCTCCGCCTTGGCGAGACGCACCGGCTTGTCATCGAGCAGGAAGGTTGCGTCGCCAAGCGGGGCACCGAGACGCGCATAATATTTCAAGGTGCCGATGCCGCCGTCGATGTCGATCGCCGCGTCGATCCTGGTATTGCCGGAATTGGCGATCGCGATCGCTTCGTATTTCGCGCGATTGGCAACCAGCACATCGGCGATCGCGCCTAGGAGCTTCGCGCGCTCGGCAAAGGTCAGCGCGCGTAGCGCCGGACCGCCCTTGTTGCGCGCGTGATCGAGCGCCGCCTTCAGATCGAGGCCGCGGGCGCTCGCGGTGGCGAGCACGGTGCCATGGACCGGATCGACCAGTTCGGTCTCGACGCCCTCGCCGCGCCGCCACGCACCGGAGAGATAGCTTTCGAGGGCTTGCGGCGCGTCACTCATGGTCCCGGACTCCTTGAGATCGCAGGCGTATCATGCATCCCGTCTGCAACCCGGCCAGACCAAGCTGCGGGATTTTGCTGCCACAAAGGTGGGACGCCCGATACGCGCGATGCGTTGCTGCTTCCCGTCCTTAGCGCGATTTCGCGTGAGGTGGAAACGCCTCGTCCCGGTCTTGCCGTCCCCGCGAAAGCGCGGACCCATGCCACCTGCAATTCAATAGGTGACCGTGATGCTGGTATTGCTCATGCCGTGGCGCCCAACCAAAGAGTAGAGCGCTCGCGCATTCTGGGGGCTCAGGCGAATGCAGCCATGCGATGCCGGACGGCCGAGCCGTCGCACCTCGGATGTTCCGTGAATGGCAAAGCCGTAATAGAAGAAAATCGAATGCGGCATCGGCGTCATGTTGTAGCGCCGCGAATAATGCATCTTGTGCATCGATTGCGGGCGAAAGGTCCCGGCCGGCGTGCCGTAGCCCTCCCGGCCGGTCGAGATCGGCCAGGTCGCGTAGGGCGCACCGTCGACATTCACGTTCATGCTTTGGCGCGACAGGCTGATCCTGATCTGCACGGACGCCAGCGCCTGACCGAACAGCGCATCGCCGCAGATGAGAAAAAACGCCGCAATGCAGGTCAGCAATCGGATCTGAATGACATGAAGCATGGCATGGGTCCGAGCTGACTGGTCCAGGCATTCATACGGACTGCAAAATCATCGTCCGCAGAGTCCTGATATGACACACGCGAAGGCGAAGGCCGTCAAGCAACGGAACCCATACGGGGAGCGCGGTTCGCCGAAGGTGGTAAATCGGATCGGTGAAAGGATGGTGCCGGCGGAGGGATTTGAACCCCCGACCACCCGCTTACGAAGCGGATGCTCTACCACTGAGCTACGCCGGCTCTCATGCGATGCGGTAAGGGGGCCTCTGTAACGGTCCAAACCCCTTTTTTCAAGCGAGGCGCGCGGGTCCTCAGAAAAAGAACAGGCGTTTCCAGCCGGGCGATGCGGAGCTGGGTTCTGACTGCGGCTCGCGGTCCTGATCGGGTTCGGGAGGACCGGGATCGTCCGGAACATGGGTGATCGGCACAACCGATTCCGGCACGGCGCGCGGGCCTTTTTTCACCGCGGGCGGTGCCTTTGGAGGGGAAGCCGGGGCGGGTGGCGGCGCAACCGGTGCCGCTGGTTTTGCCTCGATGGTGGGACGCGACGGCTCGAGCGCCACCGCCTCGTCAACCGGTTCGGACGCCTGACCGATGGCCGCCGGCGGTGCCTTCCATTCGAACGCATCGATGCGGCCCGAAACCGGGCAAATCGGCAGCCACCGATCCGAGACAAAGCCATCCGCGACCCAGGCGGGATCGCGGGCGGCGTGGACGGCACGCGCAGTCCATTCACGCGAGCGGCCCTCGTCGGCGAACTCGGCCTGTTCGAGATCGGCCATCAGCAGCGCCACACGCTGCGTAGGCTTGGCGACGAACGGAGCAAGCGCCTTGCGAGCCTCGGCAAATTCGCGGGCATCGATCGCGGCACGGGCCAGCGCAAGCGCGCTTTCCAGATGATCCGGTGCAAGCGCGGCAAGTTTGCGAACGCGACTGAGACGGTCACGCGCTGAATCGCCGAAGCGCAGATAGGCATAGGTTTCGGCAAGATCGGGATGCGGCGATTCTTCGAAAGCCCGCTCGATCAACCGGCTTGCCTTGCGCAGATCCCCGCCCTCGGCGTGATAGCGCGCAGCAAGCGCGACAGCAGGCACCAGCGTCGGCGCAAGCTTGACGGCTTCCTGGACCAGCGCCTGCGAGGTGTCGCGCTCGGTCTCTTCCAGGGCCAGCGCCCGGGCCGTCAACAACACCGCGCGATGGCGCCGATGTGTGTGACGGTCAAGCGCACCGGCGGCGCGGTTCTTCTCCAGCATATCGAGCGCGCCAGCCCAATCGCCATTCGCACAACGGATCTGCAGCACCGCCTGACCGGCCCAGGGCGACGATGGCGCGATGGTGGCGGCTTCCTCGGCATGGGCGATCGCGCTTGCGAGATCGCCACGACGCTGCGCTTCGATGAACAGGCCGCGCAACCCGAGCAGCTTGGTGTCCTCGCTCGCCGTCATGCGGCGGAAGGCTTTCTCGGCGGCGGAACGGTCGCCGCTCAATTGCGCCGCCTGGGCCGTCAGCAGCAAGGCCAGCGGATCGTCCGCCGCAATTCTCTTGACCTCGTCGGCATAGCGTTGCGCGGCGCGGGTATCGCCCGCACCGATCGCGATCAGCCCGCGCATGATGGCGCGCTGGCCGCGCGCGTCCTTGCGATCGCGCATCGCGGTTGCGACACGTGCCGGCGAGCGCCACAAGCCGCGCAGGATCGACCATGCGAATATGCCGGCGACAAGCAGCGCAAGCGCGACTGCGAGCAGCACCATCAGCGACGTCTCGATGTGCCAGCCGAGCCAGGTGAGGTGAACGTCGCCCGGACGATCGGCGAGCCACGTCACCCCAAGCGCGATCAACCCGACGATGATGAAGAAGGATGCAACCCGGATCATGACCGAACGTGCCTCACGATCCGGATTTAGCGAGCGCGCCAATCGCAGTCTGCGCGATATTCCGCGCAGCGGCGACCGCCGCATTGCGCGCTTGCGCTTTCTTGATCCAGGCCTCGGCCGGGGCGCGCACCTCGGGCGGCAGCTTCATCAATTCAGAGAGCGCATTGTCGATGTCTGCGGTCGCGGCGCGCGCTTCGATGCGCGCGCGGATGCTGTCGTGATCGTCGCCGGCAACGTCTCCGGCCGGCCGGATCCGGATGATATTTCCCGCGTTGGCCTGCAGGCGCTCGAGGAACGTGCCGGTTTGCGGGGTCGTCCCTCGGGCCGCTTTCCAGAGCGCCGGCATGAGGCTGGAGAGCTCGCGGCCGAGCGCCTGTGCGCTGGGCACACCTGTCGATGCATAGGGCTCCAGCACAGCGACGCTGGCGGCATCCGCCGCATGTGATTTTGCCGACGCGAGTTCGGCGGCAAACGGCGCGCCTTTGTCCACCGCGTCGCGCAACGCGATCGCCGTCAATGCGAACCGGCCTTTGGCATCCTCGGTCGCCATGCGGCGCGCCAATTCGGCTTGACCGCCGCGCGCTGTTTCCTCCAGCGTTGCGATGCGCTTGGCCACCGCTTCGAGATCGGCACGCGCCTCCGGTGATGCCGCCTGCGTGTTCTTGGCCGCTTCGGCAGCAGTGATGGCGCTCGATGCACGCTCATGCGCATCCCGCGCCAGCGCGGCAAGCTCGTCGTTTCGCTTCTCGCGCGCCGTCATCATGTCCGTCAGGGTCTTGACCGCGGATTCCGCGGCGGCAATGCGCGCGAGCAGTTGCGGATTGTCGGCGCGCGGCGCAGCGAGCTGCGATTCGAGTTTCGCAAGACGCTCCTGCAATTGCGGATCGGTTGCGGGCGCGGCTTTCAGCGCGGATTCGAGTTTCGACAGGCGCGCGTCGAGTTGCGGCGTATTCTTGCGCGCTGCGTCAAGCTGCGTCTCGATACGATCGATCCGCGCCAGCAATTCGGCGGAGCGGGACTCACCGCCGCTTGCCGCAACGGGCGGCGTTGCGTGCGTCGCCCACCAATACCCGGCGGCGAGGCCGCCCGCGAAAAAGACAACGGACGCCAGCGCGATGCCGATCGCGGACCAGGGGCTGCGCGCGGGCGGCGCCGGATAAACCGGAGGTGCGGGATCGGGCCGCGGTGCTTCACCGGATGTGGCGGCGTCCGCCGCCGGCTTGTCGGCCGCTTTTTCGGCCTGCCGGGGCGCCTCGTCGCCCTTGCTCCCGCCGCCCTCGGTTCCTGGCGCCTGTGATACCGGCGCTGCGGCCGGTTCCGGCTCGGGCTTTGGCGCCGGTTCCGGACTGATCTCCGTCGCCTTCAGATCGATCGTGGTCGGCCGGTTGCTGCGCCCGGACGCTGCGCCGGAGGGCCTGTTGGGCTCGTTTTTGTCGTCTGGCATGCTTTCGTCCTTCAAAGCGCGGTTTCCCCGGACGAGTGGCGAACGGGATTTCAGAGCCCCCGCGCACTGGATACTCGGGTTGCCGCATTGCGGCAACTTGCGAAGCCGGCCTCAGGATTTGCTGACCAGGTCCAGCATCGCAGCGTCGTCCCTGTGTTGGGCGACAACAATGGATTTCGCGTTAATCGCGGCGAGCGGTTCCGCGGCGCGCGCGGACAGGCAAAAATGCTTCAGACGCGCAGCCTGCGCTTCCGCGCCGGCCGCTCGCACGCATTCGACGAAAATGGCGGTACTGCGCCGCGAATAATGCATCACGCCATCGAACGCACCGGCCAGGAGTTCGTTCACGATGCCCGGCGCGAAATGTTGCGCGGCTCTCGCGCGATAGACCACCACGAGTTCGAGCGTCAGCCCGTAAACTGCAAGTTCGGCGGCCATGTCGCGCGCGCGATCGTCTCCGGCGAGATAAAGCAGCGGCAGGTGACGGTCGCGCAGATGCTGCCCCGCCACTCTCGCGAGATCCTCGCCGTCGCCGCCGGCGACGTGAATGCACGCAAAGCCGATCGCGCGGGCCGCCGCCGCCGTCTGCGCGCCGACGGCAAAGCAATCGAGTGCAATCAGGGATGCACGTTTCGGATGATCGGCAATGGCGCGCGCGGCATTGCCGCTTGTCAACAGCACGGCGGCGTAAGGGCCCGGACCGATCGCCGCGTCCGCAATCGTCTCGATCGTGAGCACCGGCGCGATGCAGGCCTCGTGTCCCATCGCACGCAAGGCGGTGGCGGTGCGCTCCGCTTCGGGCAAGGGGCGCGTCAACAGAAGCCGCATCATCCGCTCGTGAAGAAATCCGGCCCGCCGCGCGCCTTGAGTTCACGGCCGGCATCGGCGCCGAGCCTCTCGGCATCGGCCACCGCGCCCCGACGTGATGTTTCGAAAACCTCGCTGCCATCCGGCCGCAGGATCATGCCGCGGAAGCTGAGCGTATCGCCATCGACGGTCGCTAGCCCCGCAATCGGCGTGCGGCACGAGCCATCGAGCGCTGCAAGGAAGGCGCGTTCGGTCTCCAGCGCAATCCGTGTGTCGCAATGCGCGATCGGCGCAAGGAGATCGAGCGTGCGCGTATCGTCGAGCCGCGCTTCGATGCCGATCGCACCCTGTCCGATGGCCGGCGGAAATTGATCGAGCGGCAGGATTGCGGTCGCCTCCGCTTCGAGGCCGAGCCGCTTGAGCCCGGCAAGCGCAAGCAACGTCGCGTCGGCTGCGCCTTCGTCGAGCTTGCGCAGGCGCGTCTGCACGTTGCCGCGGAACGTCTCCACCCGCAGGTCCGGGCGCAGCCGCTTCACCAGCGCCTGACGGCGCAGCGACGCGCTGCCGACCAGGGCATTCGGCGGAAGGTCGGCGAACGACGCCGCCTTGCGGCTGATGAATACGTCGCGCACATCCTCGCGCTCAAGGTAAGCGACAAGCGCGAGCCCGTCCGGCAGTAGAGTGGGCATGTCCTTGGAGGAATGCACGGCGAGATCGATCTCGCCCGCCAGCAATGCCTCTTCGATTTCCTTGGTGAACAACCCCTTGCCGCCGGCTTCGGACAGCGGCCGGTCAAGGATGCGGTCTCCCGTCGTCTTGATGATGTGAATGGCAATGGCGTCGGCCGGGCAGCCATGCGCGGCCGCGAGCCGGTCACGCACGGTATGCGCCTGCGCAAGCGCCAGCGGAGAGCCGCGCGTTCCGATGCGCATCAGGTGCGCGGAAGAAGCGGATTGCGCCATCAAACCTCGCAATGCTAGGCCGGGACACCGTCCCGGCGCCGCGCCTTAAAGTCACCCCATAGGGCAGCGTCCGGGCAGGGATTGCAAGCCGATGATCGTGCTGGGCATCGAAACCACCTGCGATGAAACCGCTGCCGCGATCGTCGAGCGCGATCCGGGCGGACGCGGACACATTTTGTCCAACGTCGTCCTGTCGCAGACCGACGAGCACGCCGCCTTTGGCGGTGTGGTTCCGGAAATCGCCGCACGCGCCCATGTCGAGGTGCTCGATCTCCTGATCGCGCAGGCGATGGCGGAAGCGCAATGCGCGTTTTCGTCGCTCGACGGCATCGCCGCGGCTGCGGGACCCGGCCTGATCGGTGGCGTGATCGTGGGGCTGACCACGGCCAAGGCGATCAGCCTCGTGCATCGCACGCCGCTGATCGCGGTGAACCATCTGGAGGCGCATGCGCTCACGGCGCGCCTGACCGACGAGGTCGATTTTCCCTATTGCCTGTTTCTCGCATCCGGCGGCCACACCCAGATTGTCGCCGTGCGCGGCGTCGGTGATTATGTGTTGCTGGGCAACACCATGGACGACGCCATCGGCGAGGCCTTCGACAAGACCGCGAAGCTTCTGGGTCTCGGCTATCCCGGAGGACCGCAGGTCGAGCGGCTCGCCAGGCACGGCGATCCGAACCGCTTTGACCTGCCGCGTCCGATGCAGCACCGGCGCGAACCCGATTTCTCGCTGTCAGGACTGAAGACTGCGCTCCGGCTCGAAGCCGAACGGATTGCGCCGTTGTCGGACCGGGACGTCGCAGATCTCTGCGCCTCATTTCAGCAGGCGATCGTCGACACCGTTCACGATCGCTTGCGCGCGGGGCTCCGCGTTTTCACCGATCGCTTCGGCCAGCCGAACGCGCTGGTGGCCGCAGGAGGGGTTGCCGCCAATCAGGGCCTGCGCCGCGTGTTGCGAACGCTGACCGACAAGGCCGGAATCCGGTTGATCGTGCCACCGCCCGAGCTGTGCACCGACAACGGCGCCATGATCGCCTGGGCGGGTGCCGAACGCCTCGCCGCCGGCCTCACCGATCCGCTCGATACCGCCCCGCGCGCACGCTGGCCGCTGGCAACGGTGACGCATGCCGCAGCACGAGGGTGACATGCCGTATCAGCGTCTCTCGATCATCGGAGCTGGAAGCTGGGGGCTTGCGCTTGCCACCGCAGCGCAGCGCGCAGGTCGTGACGTGACCGTATGGGCGCACCGCGCCGAGACCGCCGAGACGCTCGCGCGCACGCGGGAAAGCCCGCGCCTTCCGGGAGCGAAGATCGACGCGCGCATTGCGATCACCGCCAGCCTCGATGAAGCCGTCCGGTGCGATGCACTTCTTCTCGCCATACCAGCGCAGGCCTTGCGCGAGGTCGCAACAGCGCTCACCGCGCTGATCACGAATGGCATGCCGGTGATCGCGTGCGCCAAGGGCATCGAACGCGACACCCGCAAATTCATGACCGAGGTCATCGCGGAAGCCGCGCCGAATGCGACGCCGGCCGTGCTTTCGGGTCCGAGCTTTGCGGCGGATGTCGTTCGGGGATTGCCGACCGCCGTCACGCTTGCCGCCGGCGACGAGAAGACCGCGACGACATTGGCGCGGGCGCTCGGCTCCGCGATGTTTCGGCCTTACCATTCCACCGACCTGCGCGGCGTCGAGATCGGCGGCGCCGCGAAGAATGTGCTCGCCATCGCCGCCGGCATCGTGTCCGGGCGCGGGCTCGGGGCGAGCGCTGCCGCGGCGCTCACCACGCGCGGCTTTGCCGAGATCCTTCGCTTTGGCCGCGCCCTTGGCGCGAAGCCGGAAACCCTGACCGGGCTGTCCGGGCTCGGCGACACCATCCTGTCCTGCTCGACACCGCAATCGCGCAATTTCTCGGTCGGCCTTGCGCTCGGCAAGGGATCATCGCCGCTGCAAGCCTTCAGCGGCGGCGCGCTCGCCGAAGGCGTTTATACTGCCTCGGCGCTGAGCGAGATGGCGCGCGAAGCCGGTGTGGAGATGCCGATCGCGGATGCCGTGGCCGATGTGGTCGAAGGCAAGGCCAGCGTCGAGGAAGTGATCGGGCGGCTGCTCGCCCGCCCGGTCCGTGCCGAGGTGTGAGAGATGCAATACTGGCTCGTCAAAAGCGAACCCGATTCATGGTCCTGGGACCAGCAGGTGAAATCCGGAAAGAAGGGCGAAGCCTGGACCGGCGTGCGCAACCATGCGGCCAAGCTGAATCTTCAGAAGATGAAGAAGGGCGACCTCGCCTTCTTCTATCACTCGAATATCGGCAAGGAGATCGTCGGCATCGTCGAGGTGGTGCGGGAAAGCTATCCCGACCCGACGGCCAAGGCCGGCGACCCTTGGGTGGTCGTCGATTTCGCGGCACGTGAGCCGATGAAAACGCCAGTTACCCTCGAAGCGATCAAGAGCGATCCCAAGCTGAAAGACATGGCGCTGGTCAAGCTGTCGCGGCTTTCGGTGCAGCCGGTGACGGCCGCCGAATGGAAGCGCGTCTGCGCGATGGGCGGCCTCTAGGGCGCGGCCGCCGCGATCACCTGCGCGAGCACCTTTTCACGTCCACCCTCGGACCGGCACGACTTCAGCGTGCGCGAAAATTTTTCGAGAATGCCATTCTCGAAGGCGGTCACCACCGTCTCGTGGACATAGCTCTTGCGGCAAATCGCTGGGGTGTTGGCCAATTCCTCGGCGGTCTCGCGAATAGCGTCCAGCACCTGCTTCCGGCGCTTGCGTTCGCTTTCGGCAGGCTGAATACGCGCCAGGGATTCCATCACCGCGGCCGACGCCAGCAGCGTTCGAAAATCCTTGAGCGAAATCGAGGTGCCCGCGATCGCTCGCAGGAAGGCGTTGACTTGCGCGGATGAGACACTGCGGATCTCGCCCGCCTCGTCGCGATACTGGAAGAGCCTGCGACCAGGTAGCGACTTCAGCACGTCCACCGCATGCACCAGCCGTTCGGCGTCGCATTCCTTCTGGACCTGCTTGCCACCCTTGGCGCGGAACGACAGCACAATACATCGATCTTCGATCGACACATTCGATTTGAGCAAGGTCGTCGCACCGCGCGTGCCATGGACACGGGTATATGACTCGTTGCCCGGCCGGATTGCGGTGCGCGCAACCAGTTCGATAACAGCTGCAAGTGCAAAATCCCGGGTGGGACTATCGCCAGCCAGGATTTTTGCAACCTTCCGGCGCACCTTCGGCAGAGCATCGACCATCCGCGCCAGTCGGCGCGCCTTGCGCAGTTCGCGCAACTTTTCCCAGTCGGGGTGATAGCGATATTGCAGGCGACCGGCGGCATCGCGGCCGACGGCCTGAAGATGGGCCGAGGGATCGGGCGCGTAACGCACCTCGTCGTAGGCCGGCGGGACCGCCAGCGACGCCAGCCGCGCCACGATGTCTTTGCGCCGCAGCGGACGGCCCCGTTCGTTGACGTAGTGAAAGGCCGCGCCACGCCGCCGACGGCTCCAGACGAGATCGTCGACCCGTACCAGCGTGAGCTTCAGCCGCCGCGCCAGCGAGATCGTGGATTTCGACCAGCGGATTGTGGCCGGCCCAGCCGGCACGATGGAGGGCGATACGAGTATCTTTGTATGGCTGTCACTCACAGTGTCCTACAACGGCGGCAGCGGCAAAGTGTTCCTGTGCGAGGCACACGGCCGCTCGGCGGGTATCGGATCGGCTATTGCCGGGCTCTGACGAAAGTGGGACATCGGGAGCCCTTGTCGCTCCCGGAACGCCTGTCGCATAATTGCGGCAAATCAAGACGGACGCAGGGGAAAACGCGTTTGAACCTGCGGCGTCGCCGGGAGGGATTCTATGTCGGACAAGATTTACGAGGTCACGGCCGATTGGCAGAAGCGGGCGTTCATCGATCACGCGAAATACAAGCAGATGTACGCGGACTCGATCGCCGACCCGAACAAATTCTGGGCCGAGCAAGCCAAGCGCGTCGACTGGATCAAACCCTTCACCAAGGTGAAGAACACCTCGTACGATCCGAACAATGTCTCGATCAAATGGTTCGAGGACGGCACGCTCAATCTGGCCTATAACTGCGTCGACCGGCATCTGGCGAAGCGCGGCAACCAGACCGCGATCATCTGGGAAGGCGACGACCCGAAGGATTCCAAGACCGTCACCTACAAGCAGCTTCATGCCGAAGTTTGCAAATTCGCGAATGTCCTGAAGGCCCAGGGCGTCAAGAAGGGCGACCGCGTCACCATTTATCTGCCGATGATCGTGGAAGCGGCTTACGCGATGCTGGCCTGCGCGCGCATCGGTGCGGTCCACTCCGTCGTGTTCGGCGGCTTCTCGCCGGACTCCATTGCCGGCCGCATCGACGACTGCAAATCGACCGTGATCGTGACCGCCGACGAAGGCTTGCGCGGCGGCCGGAAGATCCCGCTGAAGGACAATATCGACGCCGCCTGTGACAAGGCCGGTGGCGTGACCTCGGTGATCGTGGTCAAGCACACCGGAGCGCCGGTCAACATGAAGGCCGGCCGCGACATCTATTACGACGAAATCGCGAAGACCGTTCCGACTGACTGCCCCTGCGAGGAGATGAATGCGGAGGATCCGCTGTTCATCCTCTACACCTCGGGCTCGACCGGAAAGCCGAAAGGCGTGCTGCATACCACCGGCGGTTACGCCGTCTATACGTCGATGACGCACCAGTATGTGTTCGACTATCACGACGGCGACGTCTACTGGTGCACCGCCGATGTCGGCTGGGTCACCGGCCACAGCTACCTCGTCTATGGCCCGCTGCAGAACGGCGCGATCACGCTGATGTTCGAGGGCGTGCCGAACTACCCGACCAATTCGCGGTTCTGGGAAGTCATCGACAAGCACAAAGTGAACATCTTCTACACCGCGCCAACCGCGATTCGTGCGCTGATGCAAGCCGGCGACGAACCGGTGAAGAAAACCTCCCGCGCCTCGCTCCGTCTCCTCGGCTCGGTCGGCGAACCGATCAATCCGGAAGCCTGGGAATGGTATTACCGCGTGGTCGGCGACAGCCGCTGCCCAATCGTCGATACCTGGTGGCAGACCGAGACCGGCGGCATCCTGATCACGCCGCTGCCGGGCGCCATCGCGCAGAAGCCGGGCTCGGCGACGCTGCCGTTCTTCGGCATCAAGCCTGAGATCGTCGACGCCGAAGGCAAGGTGCTGACGGGGGCGACCACCGGCAATCTCTGCATCGCCGATTCCTGGCCCGGACAGATGCGCACCGTCTATGGCGACCATCAGCGCTTCGTCGACACCTACTTCAAGACCTATCCCGGCAAGTATTTCACCGGCGACGGCTGCCGCAGGGACGAGGACGGCTATTACTGGATTACCGGCCGCGTCGACGACGTGATCAATGTCTCCGGCCACCGGATGGGCACCGCGGAGGTCGAATCGGCCCTGGTGGCGCACCCCAAAGTGTCGGAGGCCGCCGTGGTCGGCTATCCGCATCCGATCAAGGGACAGGGCATTTACGCCTATGTGACCCTGATGGCGGGCGAGACGCCGAGCGAGGACCTGAAGAAGGAACTGGTCGGCTGGGTGCGCAAGGAGATCGGCGCGATCGCAGCGCCCGACCTCCTGCAATTCGCGCCGGGCCTGCCGAAGACCCGGTCCGGCAAGATCATGCGCCGCATCCTGCGCAAGATCGCCGAGGACGATTTCAGCAACCTCGGCGACACCACCACATTGGCGGATCCGGCCGTGGTCGACGACCTCGTCAACAACCGACAGAACCGCGCCACCGCGTAAACGCCTCTGCCGGATGAGATTCGGCAACGGACGCGTTGCCGAATTTCAACACTGTGCCTTTGTTGCCCGGACGCGCTTTTGCCGCTGCCGCGATTACGCTATTTTCCGGCCCAAATTTCGCGCCGCATTGGCCAAGGCAGAATCCGGGAATAACATCATGCGCTTACCGCTTGCCTTTTCACTTGTCCTTTCGGTGGTTGCTCCCTGCTTCGTCGCCGCAAGTCCGGCGGAAGCGCGGCAGGCCGTGTCCTTCCGCGAAGACTACATGCCGGGCACAGTGGTGGTGAAGTACAGCCAGCGCCGGCTCTATTACGTCATGGGTGGAGGCAAGGCGATCGCCTATCCGGTCGGCGTCGGCCGCGCCGGAAAGTCCTGGTTCGGCACGCGCTACATCGATGGCAAGCGGATCCGGCCGGCTTGGGCGCCGCCGCAGGAAGTCAAGCGCGACAATCCGCGGCTGCCAAACGTCATCCCCGGCGGGTCGCCTGCGAACCCGATGGGCGCGGCAGCGCTGACATTGTCCGGCGGCGAATACGCCATCCACGGCACCAACGTGCCGGGCTCGATCGGCGGCTTCGTGTCGTATGGCTGCATCCGCATGCACAATTCCGATATTCTCGATCTCTACAACCGCGTCGGTTACGGCACGCGCGTTGTGGTGACGCGCTAAGGCGCGTCGCCGACCGAATTTCCGGGGCGTCGAACGCGGACCCGATCCGCGCCAGCGATAACAAGATCGATCTGAACAGACGACGGATGGCCGGGCTCCTGCCCGGCCATTTCGTTTTCGCAAGCCGGCAGCCTGTTTCACCGGCCGGTCCTGTCCAGAATGTCCGTCAGATCGTCCGGCCGGTCGAGCATGATGTCGTGCCCGCATGGCAGCGCATGCGCATCCCAGCCGGCCTGCTTCGCCGCGTCGTAGAAACGCTTGAACGGACTTTCGCGCGGCAACACGGCGCCGTGGACATAGACGTTCGTCTTCACGCTGCGGTACGCGCCGGTGAGCCTGATCTTCTCGGTCATGGTGCCGATCGGCTGCGGCGCCGCGAGCGCATCGACCCGCGCGGCGTCGGTATCGTTGACGCCGAAATAGGCCTTGGCCGGCGGCGGCGGAATGAAGAGGCCGCCATTCTCGCCAGCGCGCGCAATAAACATCTGCGTGTTTGCGGGAATGTTGATGTCGAACAGCGACTGTCCGTCCTGCGGAACGAAGGCATCGACATAGACCAGCGCCGCGATCTTCTCCGGCATCCGATCAGCCACCGCGGTGATCACCATGCCCCCGTAGGAATGACCAGCCAGCACCACGTCCGACAGATCCTCGTAGCGGATCACGTTGCAGACGTCGGTGACATGGGTCGAAAGCGTGATGGTGCCCGACAGAAGATGCGACCGCTCACCCGCACCGGTCAGCGTCGGCGTGAACACGATGTGACCGCGCCGGCGCAAACGCTCGGCTACCCGCGCATATTTCCAGCCGCCGCCCCAGGCGCCGTGGACGAGTACATAGGTGGCCATAAGATTCCTCCCGCACGGTCACGGCCGGGGTCGACCCGGCCATCCAAGTGTTCACTGGCTGCGTGCTTTTTTGCTTGATGGATGCGCCGGTCAAGTCCGCGCATGACCGCAGACAAAGCTCCGCCGGCCCTATTTTTTAGCCGGCGCGGGCGCGCCCGTTATTCCATCTCGCATTCCTTCCCCTGGATTACCCAAGGGCGCGCGGAACGCCGGGCTTTCAGCCAGCCCATGGCCTCATGCGCGATGTGTGAAAGCGCATGAGCGTAGTCACCACGGACCGCCGATTGCGTCGGCGTTCCGCGCGCGGTGTTTGAGGCTTGCTCTGCGACAACCCCGGAGGAGCGACGCCCTGGCACGGGCGG
>Ga0180222_1000847_pt1 | contig 38375 bp, 28 predicted proteins | sample eDN5th37CKraftOP_FD_151336 | JGI IMG/M metagenome (GOLD analysis project Ga0180222, IMG submission 151336) | Enriched Organic Plus compost microbial communities from Emeryville, California, USA - eDNA 5th pass 37_C Kraft OP (version 2) (version 2) ...
GCAATTACCCTCGTCGTTTCTTGCCCTATAGCGGAATTTCCGTCGATCTTCCACGCCTTTACGTGTCAGAGAAAGCTTTGCGGATCTATATCCACCTGCACCCTGATCGAGCCTTTTTCCCTTGGCGCAGCCGCCAGCAGCGCACGGATAAACCCTTGAATATCGGCGCGTTTTGTCCCGTGCACCAGAATGCGGAAACGGTGGCGTCCGCGCACAAGTGCCAGCGGCGCTTCGGCGGGACCGAGCACGGAAATCTCCGGGGAGAAAGGTGCCGCGCGCCGCAGCGCCCGTGCATGGTTTTCAGCGTCCGGGCGATTGTCGGCGGAGATGATTAGCGCTGCAAGCCGTCCGTAAGGCGGCAGGTTGCTGCGCTCGCGCTCCTCGATCTCGCGGGCATAGAATGCGTCTGCATCGCCGCTGACGATGGCCCGCATCACCGGATGATCGGGCTGGTAGGTCTGGAGAAGCCCGAGGCTCTTGCGCCCGGTTCGCCCCGCGCGCCCCGTTACCTGATTGAGCAACTGGAAGGTGCGTTCCGCCGCGCGCGGATCGCCATTGGCAAGCCCCAGATCGGCATCCACCACGCCCACCAGCGTCATGTTGGGAAAATTGTGGCCCTTGGCGACAAGCTGTGTGCCGATGACGATATCCGCCTCGCCTTTTGCGATAGCATCGAGTTCCAGCCGCAGCCGCTTCACGCCGCCCGCCATATCAGACGAAAGCACTATGATTCGCGCCGCATCGAATGTCGCCGCCACTTCCTCGGCGATGCGTTCCACGCCGGGACCGCAGGCCACCAAATGATCGAGCGTGCCGCATTCGGGACAGGCTTGCGGAACCGGCTCGTGATAGCCGCACTGATGACACATGAGCTGCCCGCGAAAGCGGTGTTCCACCAGCCAGCTCGAACATTGCGGACACTGGAAACGATGGCCGCAGACCCGGCACAGCGTCAGGGGCGCATAACCGCGCCGGTTGAGGAACAAAAGCGCCTGCTCGCCGCGCTCCACCGTCTTGCCGACGGCTTCGGTCAATGCAGGCGACAGAAACCGGCCCGGCGGCGGCGGCGAACGCCGCATGTCGATGGTCTTCAGGTCGGGCAGCGCGGCTTCCGCATAGCGTCCGTAGAGCTTGATTCGCTTGTAGCGCCCCTGCTCCGCATTGACCTGACTTTCGATTGAGGGCGTGGCCGATGCCAGCACCACCGGAAAGCCGCTTATATGGCCGCGCACCACCGCCATGTCGCGGGCATTATAAAAAACCCGGTCTTCCTGCTTGTAAGCCGGGTCATGTTCTTCGTCGACGACGATCAGCCCCAGTTCCTTGAAGGGCAGGAACAGCGCCGACCGCGCGCCCGCCACAACCCGCACCGTGCCTTCCGCTATCTGCCGCCAGACGCGTTCGCGGGTACGCGGCGCAAGATCGGAATGCCATTCGGCGGGCTTTGCGCCGAACCGGTCATGGAACCGGTCTAGAAACTGCTGCGTCAGCGCGATTTCCGGCAGCAGAATCAGCACCTGCCTGCCCTGCTCGATCGCCTTGGCGACCGCTTCGAAATAGACCTCGGTCTTGCCCGAACCGGTCACGCCGTCGAGAAGCGAAACCGAAAACCCGCCAGCTTCCACCGCTTCCGACAGCATTTCAGCCGCAGCCTGCTGGTCTTCCGAAAGCGTGGCCCGCGCATAATCGATATCGGGCTTTGCCACCACGGCTGGCGGCGGTAGCATCACTTCCTCGAAAACGCCTTGCGCCTTCAGCCCGTCCACGACCGTCATCGAAACCCCTGCCGCATGGGCAAGGCCCGATCTGGTCCAGGCCAGCCCGTCGCGGGCAAGCTCCATCACCCGCGCCCGGGCGTCCGTCATGCGCTCAGGCTCATGGCCGCAATAGCGAAGCCCCGGCACCGACGGTTCGGGGTCGAAGGCGGCAGGCACGCGCAGGACCATGCGCGCCACCATGCCGGGCGGCGACAGCGTATAGTCGGCTGCCCAGCGCATGAAGCGCAGCATGTCGCCCCCGACGGGCGGGCAATCGAAAACTTCCGAAATTTCTCGCAATTTTCTGGCATCGACGGCATCGGTTTCGCCTTCGCAGACGATCCCGCCCACCTCGCGCGGTCCAAGCGGCACGCGCACGATCGATCCGGGCTGGACGTTCATGCCGGGCGGAACCATATAAGAGTAAGGCCGCTCCGCGGGCATGGGCACGAGCACGGGAACCACCCGGGGGCCGAGCTCTGGAAACAGACCAGAAATGGGGTTTGCAATATCGTGCGAATCTTTCGACATGATCGCGTGACCTTGGCGCGGCTTTGCGCTAAAGAAAAGCCACCTTCCGGGAATTAAATGGTTTTAAATTCCTCAAACCCACCCGCGCTCATTATGGAGGAACGCTGTTATGAAGTTTTTCGTGGACACTGCGGACGTCAAGGAAATCCGCGAGCTCAATGACCTTGGGCTGGTCGATGGCGTGACCACCAACCCGTCGCTGATTGCAAAGTCGGGCCGCGACATTCTTGAAGTCACCAAGGAAATCTGCAGCATCGTCAAGGGTCCGGTCTCGGCGGAAGTCACCGCGACGGATTTCGACGGCATGATGAAGGAAGCCGCCGTTCTTTCCAAGCTCGCCGACAATATCTGCATCAAGGTTCCGCTGACGCTGGACGGCCTGCGCGCCTGCAAGAAGCTGTCGTCGGAAGGCCACAAGACCAATGTGACGCTGTGCTTCTCGGCCAATCAGGCCCTGCTCGCCGCCAAGGCTGGCGCGACCTATATCTCGCCCTTCATCGGCCGTCTGGACGATACGGGCATCAACGGCATGGAACTGATTGCCGAAATCCGCACGATTTATGACAATTACGATTTCCGCACCGAGATTCTTGCCGCTTCGGTTCGCACCGTCAATCACGTCAAGGAAGCAGCTCTCATCGGCGCCGATGTCGTGACCGCGCCCCCTGCCACGCTGAAGGCGCTCGTCAAGCATCCGCTGACCGACAAGGGTCTCGAAGCTTTCCTCGCCGATTGGGCGAAAACCGGGCAGAAGATCGCCTGATCGGCGACCTGAAGAGCAGTTCCAGCAAAAGCGCGAAGCGGTTTTGCGCAGGATAATGTTTAAATGAAAGGCGGGCCATCGGCTCGCCTTTTTTATTCCAGCACCGTTTCTCCATCCTGCTTGCTCACCCGGATCGGCCGCGCGCCGCATTGCTCGGCAATGGCGCTTGCAAGGGTGGCGGAATGCGTCACCACCCAAATCTGGCTGCGCTCGGATGCCTGGGCGATCATGCGGGCAAGCGAGGGAAGCATATCGGGATGCAGGCTCGCCTCCGGCTCGTTGAGGGCGATCAGCGGCGGCAGGCGATAGGAAAGCAGCGCGCCGGCAAGGGCAAGTATGCGGATTTGCCCGTCGGACAATTCTCCGGGCCGGAATATTCGTTGCGGAAAGGCGGGAAAGTTCAGGCCGAAGCTGGCTGTTTCGCCGGGTTCCGGAACATCCAGCGCCGCACCGTCCAGAGCCTCGGCTATCAGCCGGTCGAGGTCGACCGTATCCTGGCGAATATGGACCAGCGTCGCGAAAACGGCAGCAAGATTGCCGCCATCCTCATTGAGCATGGCGGCGGTCGCGGCAATGGCAGGCTGGCGCGTCGGCGCATCCCGGTCGCTTCTGAAGCCATGGTAAAAGCGCCAGCTTCGCATCTGCGCGGCAAGATCGCCGATCTCGGGATAATGACCGGATTGCCCAAGCACCGCCAGCGCGCTTTCCGAGCTCAGCAGGCGTGACGGATGCTCCATACGCCGTCCCTCGCCGTCGCGGGCGAAGACAGCCGGGCCGCGCCGACTCATCAGATCGACAGGACGGCACCCCGTATCGAGGCTCAGTTCCTCTTCCTTGATTTGCGGCTCGAAGCGAAAGGCGCCGGAGACCGGCGGCGGCAGCCCCGCCTCGACACTGTAGACAAGCCGCGATGCCAGCCTTTCATCCTCGAAATGGGCTTCCAGAATGATGCGCGCCGGTTCGCTCTTGCGGCGGCTTCCGCCCCACATCGCCGACTGCATTCCGCCTTCACGCACGATTTCAGTTGAGAAATTGCCCTCGGCAGCGGCTTTCACCAGTTGCAGGGCGCGATAGAGGTTGGATTTCCCGGCCCCGTTCTCGCCCACAAAAACCGCTACCTGCCCGAGATCGACACGAACGGAACGCAACGAACGATAGCCCTTCGCGGAAAACGAAACGAGACGCATCATTGCTCCCTGAAACACAAAAGGCGGCACCGAGAGTACCGCCTTCCGCCAGATCGGACCACCCCAACTTAGTGCATTTCCAGCAAAAGCGTGAAACGGTTTTGCGTTCGCAAATGCGGGAAAACAAATGGATAGAGCGGTTCCAACGTTACCGAGAAGACAGCAACCGCTCTATTGGAGCTTCGACATCTTTTGCGCCAGAGCGAGGAATATCTGTTCGGCCAGTTCTTCCGCGGCGCGCTTGCGCGCATCGCGTTCGGCACGCAGGTTCGCAAATTCCTGACGCGGACGGTCAAAGGAAGCGCCGACCGTGCGAGTACCCGCGGCAAGCGGCTTGCCGTCCTTGTCACGCAGCACGAAATTCGACGTCGCCTTGACGATACCGGCCGATGGACGACCGGTACGGTCGGTCGTATCGCCAACATCCACACTCACTGCGGCAAGCGTATAGCTGCTCAGGCCAAGGCCAAGCCTATAGGTCGGGTTGGCCGGCTCGCCGGCGCCGCCGCCGAGCAGGAAGATCAGACGATTGCGGACCTGCTGGCCGAACACGTCGCCAGCCGGATCGATCGCGACCGAAGCGAGCTTGGTGCGCATGTCCGGCGTCACGCTGCCGCCTATGGTTCCACCGGCGCCAGCGCCGGAGGAGTAAAGCGGCTGCACGGTGCATCCAGCCATCAGAACCGCAGCCCCAAGTGCGAAAAACACCACGCGGTGCGCTTTGATTGCGGAAAAAAAGCGGTCAGGCAACGACATTGACGATCCTTTGCGGCACCACGATAACCTTCTTCGGCGAGCCCCCGTTGAGCGCAGCCTTGACGAAGTCAAGTTCGAGCACCGCCTGCTGGATGCTAGCTTGATCAGCGTCGCGGGCGATTGTCAAATCCCCACGCTTCTTGCCATTGATCTGCACGGGCAGAACGATCTCGTTTTCCACCACCAATGCCGGGTCAAACACCGGCCAGGCACTGCGGGCGGCCAGCGTTTCACGACCGTCAATCGTGCCGCCCAGCGCCGCCAGGCACTGTTCGGCCAGATGCGGCATCATCGGCGCCAGCATCAGGATGAGCTTTTCCGTGGCGTCGCGGACAGCGCCCTTCAAAGCGTCGTCCGCATTGCCCGAAGCAACCTGCTGCAAGGGACCTGCAACCGTGTTGACCAGTTCATAAAGACGGGCAACGCCGCGGTTGAAGGCCAGCTTCTCGATATCGTCGCCGACAGCCTTGACCGCCTTGTGCGCGGCCTTGGAAACGGCAAGCGCCTCGCCCTCTGTTCCCGCCTTCGGCGCAACGTCCTTCAACTGTTCGGCAGCTTCCGAGATCAGACGCCAGACGCGCTGCACGAAACGATGAGCGCCTTCGGCACCGGCTTCGGTCCAGATCACGTCACGCTCGGGCGGCGAATCGGACAGCATGAACCAGCGCGCCGTGTCGGCCCCGTAGGAAGCGATGATATCATCCGGGTCGACAACGTTTTTCTTCGACTTGGACATTTTCTCGATGGAACCGATTTCCACAGGCTCGCCCGTCGAAAGCAGGGTCGCGCTGCGCTTGCCATCGCTTTCCTCGATGCGGATATCGGCGGGCGCCACCCACTGGCCATTGGCCTTGTAGGTTTCGTGCACGACCATGCCCTGCGTGAACAGGCCCTTGAACGGCTCGTCGATGCCGACATGACCGGCAACCTTCATCGCGCGGGTGAAGAAACGCGAATAAAGCAGATGCAGGATCGCGTGTTCAATGCCGCCGATATACTGGTCGACCGGCAGCCAGCGGTCGGCAACCGCGCGATCCGTCGGCTCGTTTTCCCATGGCGCGGTGAAGCGCGCATAATACCACGACGAATCGACGAACGTGTCCATCGTGTCCGTCTCGCGCCGCGCATCGCCGCCGCATTTCGGGCACTTCACATGACGCCATGTGGCATGACGGTCGAGCGGATTGCCCGGACGGTCGAACTCGACGTCGTCCGGCAGCTTGACCGGCAGATCGGCGCGCGGCACCGGATTGACGCCGCAAGCCTCGCAATGGATCATCGGGATCGGGCAGCCCCAGTAGCGCTGGCGCGAAATGCCCCAGTCGCGCAGGCGGAACTGCACCTTGCGGCTTGCCTGCGGGCGATTGCCGAGTGTGGTCTTTTCCAGACGGTTTGCCACTTCGTTGAAGGCGGCTTCCGGCGAAAGCCCATCGAGGAAGCGCGAATTGATCATCACGCCGTCATCTGTATAGGCCGTGTCACCGATGCTGAATGTCGCCGCATCCTCGCCCTTCGGCAGGACGACAGGTGTAACCTTCAGCTTGTATTTATTGGCGAAATCCAGGTCGCGCTGATCGTGCGCCGGGCAGCCGAACACCGCGCCCGTGCCATATTCCATCAGGACAAAATTGGCGACATAGACCGGCAGCTCCCAGTTCTCGTCGAACGGGTGTCTGACCTTCACGCCAGTATCGAAACCTTTCTTCTCGGCGGTTTCAAGTGCTGCCAGCGACGTGCCTTGCTGATGGCATTCCTCGATGAAACCGGTGAGCGAGGCATTGTTTTCAGCGAGCTTCTTCGCCAACGGGTGATCGGCGGAAATCGCCACGAAAGCCGCACCGAACAGCGTGTCGGGGCGGGTCGTATAGACTTCGATTTCCGAGAAACCTTCCGGCGCGGTCTTGCCATCCAGCGCGAAGCGAACCTGCAAGCCTTCCGACTTGCCGATCCAGTTGCGCTGCATCAGGCGAACCTTTTCCGGCCACTGGTCGAGCGTGTCGAGACCGGCCAGCAATTCCTCGCTGAAATCGGTGATCTTGAAGAACCACTGCGTCAGTTCGCGCTGTTCGACCAGTGCGCCCGAGCGCCAGCCGCGACCGTCCACCACCTGCTCATTGGCAAGCACGGTGTTATCGACCGGGTCCCAGTTGACCTTGGAGGTCTTGCGCGTCACCAGACCTTTTTCGAAAAGGTCGATGAACAGCATCTGCTGGCGATGATAATATTCTACGTCGCAAGTCGCGAACTCGCGCGACCAGTCGAGCGAAAGCCCCATCGATTTCAGCTGGCTGCGCATGGTCGCGATGTTCTGGTAGGTCCATTCCTTGGGATGAACCTTGTTCTGCATCGCCGCGTTTTCCGCAGGCATGCCGAACGCGTCCCATCCCATCGGATGAAGCACGTTGAACCCCTTGGCGCGCTTGTAGCGGGCAACCACGTCACCCATCGCATAGTTGCGCACATGACCCATATGGATGCGCCCCGACGGATAGGGGAACATTTCAAGGACATAGTACTTCTCGCGGCTGTCGCCATTGTCGGTTTCAAAAGTCCGGTCTTCTTCCCAGACTTTCTGCCAATGAGCTTCCGCCACGCGCGGATTATAACGTTCGGCTGCCATGACCGTATTTACTCGTACGAAGGTGATGCAATAAGGAGAGTCGATATTTAATGGCGACCTTCACCACGTATTGGCGAAAGCGTCAACCTTTTGCGGATGAAAAGCCTGAAAGCGAGAGTTTCATGTCGGATATCGTAGCGAACCTGAACACGGTCAAGGCCGCAATCGCCCAAGCTGAAAAGGAAGCACAGCGCGATAAGGGCTCCGTTACGCTTGTCGCGGTGTCGAAAACCTTCGACGCGGATGCCATCCGTCCCACGCTCGATGCAGGCCAGCGCGTCTTCGGCGAAAACCGCGTGCAGGAAGCGCAAGGCAAGTGGCCGCAACTGCGTGCGGATTATTCCGGCATTGAACTTCATCTCATCGGCCCGCTGCAATCCAACAAGGCCGCCGATGCCGTCGCCCTTTTCGATGTTATCGAAACCGTCGACCGCGAAAAGATCGCCGCCGCCATTGCCGATGAAATCAGGAAGCAGGGCAAAAGCCCCAAACTCTATGTGCAGGTGAACACCGGCCTTGAAGAACAAAAGGCTGGTATTGCGCCGAAGGAAGCAGTCGCCTTTGTCGAACGCTGCCGCAAGGAACATAGCCTCGCCATCGAGGGGCTGATGTGCATCCCGCCTGCGGACGAAAATCCCGGCCCGCATTTCGCGCTTCTGGAAAAGCTGGCGCGTGAAGCAGGCGTCGAAAAGCTCTCCATGGGCATGTCGGGCGACTATGAAACCGCCATCGGCTTCGGCGCGACATCGGTGCGTGTCGGCTCGGCCATCTTCGGCGGGCGGAGCTATACCATCCCCGCCTGAGTCCCTTGTCCCCTACTATTTGTTTTGTCGCATTATCCTGCGCAAAACCGCTTCACACTTTTGCTGGAAATGCTCCTAATGCAGGACGATCTCGCCCTGCACGTTCCTCCAGTCCGAGGGGCCGAGCAGCCGGAAATGCGTGTAGCTGACCGAATGCAACGGCCCGTCGATTTCCCTGTTCCAGAACTCGATGAAATGATTGAGCACCGGAAAATCCGGCGCGAGGTCATAATCCTGCCAGACGAAAAGCTGCAGCAGATGCGGATGGTCGGGCAGGTGGTAGAAGACTTTCGCCGTCGTCAGGCCGTAGCCTGCAAGCTGGAGTTCAAAGGCTGATTTCGCATTCAAAGCGGACGTCGTCATGGCGATTTCCCCTTTTTGTGAAGAGCCATATTGCAAGGCTCCTGATTAGAAGATAATCACTCCAAATGGTTTTTAAACTGTAAAAACAATATATTAGCAACAATCGACAGCGAGTGCTGCCAGCCGTCCTTCCCTACGATGCGTCATTGTGGATCATGGACGCGCCGATTGTCTAATTTACCTTGCCCTCGATGGAAGGTAGACAGGGCACCCGATGGTCTTGCCATTCTCGGCAGGCCGTCTCATCCGGCGGGAGGTGCCGGGCAGTTTTGGGTGCATTATGCGAGCGGGACATGGCTGTCCGGTTCGCGGAATGCTGAAGGAGGAAATCATGTCGGAAAAGCTTTACCCGGTTCTTGCCGAGGCAAAGAGAAACACGCTCATCGACAACGCAACCTATCTCGATTGGTATCAGGAAAGCGTGAGCGACCCGGACGGCTTCTGGGCAAAGCACGGACGGCGCATCGACTGGTTCAAGCCCTTCACCAAGGTCAAGAACACCGATTTCAACGGCGACGTGTCCATCAAATGGTATGAGGACGGCGTCACCAATGTTTCCTATAACTGCATCGACCGCCACCTGAAGAACCGTGGCAACGAGGTCGCCATCATCTGGGAAGGCGACAATCCGTATATCGACAAGAAGATCACTTATCGCGAGCTTTATGAAAACGTCTGCCGTCTGGCGAATGTGCTGAAGAAGCACGGCGTGAAGAAGGGTGACCGCGTCACGATCTACCTGCCGATGATCCCGGAAGCCGCCTATGCGATGCTGGCCTGCGCGCGCATCGGCGCGGTGCATTCGGTCGTCTTCGCCGGTTTCTCGCCGGAGGCGCTGGCCGGCCGTATCGTCGACTGCGAATCCACCTTCGTCATCACCGCCGATGAAGGCGTGCGCGGTGGCAAGCCGGTTCCGCTGAAGGAAAACACCGATACCGCCATCGACATTGCCGCCAAGCAATATGTCATGGTCAACAAGGTTCTCACCGTGCGTCGCACCGGCGGCAAGGTAAGCTGGGGACCGGGCCGCGATCTCTGGTACCATCAGGAAGTGGCAAGCGTCGAGCCCACTTGCGATCCGGAACCGATGAACGCGGAAGACCCGCTCTTCATCCTCTACACCTCCGGTTCCACCGGCAAGCCGAAGGGCGTGCTGCACACCACCGGAGGCTATCTCGTCTATGCATCGATGACGCATCAATATGTCTTCGACTATCACGATGGCGACATCTACTGGTGCACGGCAGATGTGGGCTGGGTGACGGGCCATTCCTATATCGTCTACGGCCCGCTCGCCAACGGCGCGACGACGCTGATGTTCGAAGGCGTGCCCAACTTCCCCGATCAGGGGCGTTTCTGGGAAGTGGTCGACAAGCACCATGTCAACATTTTCTATACCGCGCCGACGGCCATCCGCGCGCTGATGGGTGCGGGCGATGAATTCGTCACCCGGTCGTCGCGCTCGACCTTGCGCCTGCTCGGCTCGGTCGGCGAGCCGATCAATCCGGAAGCCTGGGAATGGTATTACAACGTGGTTGGCGACCAGCGCTCGCCGATTGTCGATACGTGGTGGCAGACGGAAACCGGCGGCATTCTCATCACGCCGCTGCCGGGCGCAACGGACCTGAAGCCCGGTTCGGCAACACGGCCGTTCTTCGGCATCAAGCCGGAACTCGTGGACAATGAAGGCGCGGTCGTCGAGGGTGCTGCGGACGGCAACCTCTGCATCATCGATTCGTGGCCGGGCCAGATGCGCACGCTTTACGGCGACCACAAGCGCTTCGTTGAAGCCTATTTCTCGACCTATAAGGGCAAGTACTTCACCGGCGACGGCTGCCGCCGCGACGAGGACGGCTATTACTGGATCACGGGCCGTGTCGACGACGTGCTCAACATTTCCGGCCATCGCCTCGGCACGGCGGAAATCGAATCGGCGCTCGTCTCGCATCACTCGGTTTCGGAAGCCGCCGTTGTGGGCTATCCGCATCCGATCAAGGGACAGGGCATCTATTGCTATGTCACGCTGATGACCGGCGAGACCGTCCATGACGAAGAGGCATTGCGCAAAGAACTGACCCAGCACGTGCGCAAGGAAATCGGCCCCATCGCGACGCCGGACAAGATCCAGTTCGCGCCGGGCCTGCCGAAGACCCGCTCGGGCAAGATCATGCGCCGCATCTTGCGCAAGATCGCCGAAGACGAGTTCAGCGCACTGGGCGACACCTCGACATTGGCCGATCCGGGCGTCGTGGACGACCTGATCGAAAATCGCCAGAACAAGAAATAACAAACGAAAGGCCGGGATTTCCCGGCCTCAGATTGATTACAAACCCCTCGATTTTTGGCGGCAGTCAAAAATGAGGGGTTTTGATTCTGATTTGTTCACGTTTTGAATCTGTGACGTTCCGTGAATCTGAGGCGATTTTGACCCTGCCGGAGGTTTGTCAGCAGCCTGAGGCCGGGATTTCCCGGCCTTACTGCTTTGAAAGCACACCGCCCTCCTCATCCTGAGGAAGCGTCCTGAGCTTGCCGAAGGACGCTGTCTCGAAGGATCAGGAATGAAGCAAACCCTCGTCCTTCAACACGGTGCTGCGCACCGGCTCAGGATGAGGGCGTTGCAGGAAGTTGGATGGCCGCTAAAAGTTTGGTGAGATTTTCGTTCCTGCATCCCAAACTTTTTAGAAGTCTATCGTCCGCCCCTTGATCTCCCAGTCACCATAACGGGCGGGATCTTTTCCGCCGCGACCGCCAATTTCGCGCGGTGCTTGCGCTTCCTTTTCGGCGGCGCGGCGTGCTTCGGCTTCCTTCAAGGCGCGCTGGGCCGCAGGCGGCAGGTCTTCAAACGTGCGCTTGTCCACATTTTCCGGGGCTTCGGTTGCGTCGGTTTTCTCGCTCATCGGTCACATTCCTGTTGGCTGCATCTGCTCCCATTATTGAAGCGAAGCCTTTTCATACCCATCATATAGGCAGAAAGGCTTGCCGTGCAAAACCCTTGCGAGGGCGCGCGGCTCAAGATTTGGAGACCGCCACGGATGAATATGACGAAAACTGCCATGCTGATCGCCCTCATGACGGTCATGTTCATGAGCATCGGCTATTTGCTGGGCGGCGGAGGCGGCATGATGATCGCGCTTGTGATCGCCGTCGCCATGAACCTGTTCGGCTACTGGAACTCCGACAAGATGGTGCTGCGCATGTATAATGCGCAGGAAGTGGACGAGCGCAGCGCGCCTGATTACTACCGCATGGTGAGCGGCCTTGCCGCCAATGCGGGCCTGCCGATGCCGAAGGTCTATATCATCCATGAAGACCAGCCGAATGCCTTCGCCACGGGCCGCAACCCGGAAAACGCCGCCGTTGCCGCGACGACCGGCCTGCTCAACCGGCTTTCGCCGGAAGAAGTGGCGGGCGTAATGGCGCATGAGCTGGCGCACGTCCAAAACCGCGACACGCTGACCATGACCATCGTGGCGACGCTTGCCGGTGCGATCTCCATGCTCGGCAATTTTGCTTTCTTCCTTGGCGGCAACCGCGAGAACGGCAATGGCATCATGGGCGTCGTCGGCACGCTTCTCGCCATGATCGTCGCGCCCTTTGCCGCCATGATCGTGCAGATGGCGGTGAGCCGCACCCGCGAATACGCCGCCGACAGGCGCGGCGCGGAAATCTGCGGCAATCCGCTATGGCTGTCGTCGGCGCTGGGCAAGATCGCGCGTGGCGCCAAGGTCATCCCGAACGAGGAAGCCGAACACAACCCGGCGACCGCGCATATGTTCATCATCAATCCGTTGAGCGGGCGCGGCGCGGATAATCTTTTCTCGACCCACCCGGATACCGATAACCGCATTGCAGCGCTTGAGCAGATGGCTGCCGAAATGGGCATCCGCTCCGCCGGAATGGCGCCGCGTGCCGCTGCCCCTTCCCAAAGCACCGGTCCATGGGGTAATGCAGGCGGCAATAGCAATGGCGGTTCCGGTTATCGGGGACCATGGTCGTAAATAAAGAAGAGTAGTGTGAACGATAAAAAACCCGCGCCGAAGCGCGGAAACAGGAAGCCGCAAACCAACAACAACATCGCGGATCTGCGCCCCGGTCTGGCGGCGCGTTTGTGTGCGGCGCGCCTGCTCGGTGCGGTGATCGAAAAGAAAACCTCGCTCGACGGCCTCACCGACAATACCCACGGCCATCCGCAATATCTGGCGCTGGAGCCGCGCGACCGCGCGCTGGTTCGCGCCATTCTGGGCTCCGCATTGCGCAATCGCGGCAGCATCGAACGCGCCATCAACAAGCGGCTCGACCGGCCATTGCCGGAGAATGCGGTGGCGCTGAAACACCTTTTGCACGTCGCCATCGCCCAGATTTTCTATCTCGACCTGCCCGACCATTCGGCGGTCGATCTGGCGGTGGAAGCGGCTAACAACGATCCGCGCAACCGCAAATATGCCGGTCTGGTCAATGCGCTGCTGCGGCGGCTCGCGCGCAACAAGGAACGCGCTCTCGCTCACACGCTTGAGCCCGAAACCAATGTGCCGGAATGGTTCGCCAAGAGCATAACGGATGCCTATGGCGCGGAAAAAGCCGCAACCATTCTCGCCATGCACGCCTATGAGCCGCCGATCGATTTTACGGTCAAGGGCGATGCGAAGGCATGGGCCGAAAAGCTCGGCGGCGTGGCGCTTCCCAACGGTTCGGTGCGCCTGCAAACGGTCGAAGGCAATCTCACCGACCTGCCGGGCTTTGCCGAAGGCGACTGGTGGGTGCAGGATGCGGCGGCAAGCCTGCCCGCCCGCCTGATGGGCGACATCAAGGGCAAACGGGTTGCCGACCTCTGCGCCGCCCCCGGCGGCAAGACCGCTCAGCTCGTGCTTCAGGGCGCGGATGTGACCGCGCTCGACCTTTCCGAAAACCGCCTGAAGCGTCTCAACGCCAATCTGGAACGGCTCGGTTTCAAGGCGAAGACCATCGCCACCAATCTGATGGATTTCCAGCCGGATGAATTGTTCGACGCCGTGCTTCTGGATGCGCCCTGCTCGTCCACCGGCACGGTGCGCCGTCACCCGGACGTGCCATGGACCAAGACGCCGCAGGACATTGCCAAGCTTGCCGAACTTCAGGGCAAGCTTCTGGCGCACGCGGCCACGCTGGTCAAACCCGGCGGCGTGATCGTCTTTTCCAACTGTTCGCTGCATCCGCTCGAAGGCGAGGAAATGGCGCGCAAGGCGGCGGAAAATCCGCTGCTGGAGCCATACCCGATCACGGAGCAGGATTGTCCCGGCCTTGAAGGGCTGGTGACGGCAGAAGGCTTTTTGCGGTCCACCCCTGCAGACCTGCCGCCGGATCGTTTTGACGGCAATCCGCAAATGGCTGGCATGGACGGCTTCTTCGCCGCCCGCTTCAAGCGCGTATAAAACCGCTAAATAAGTGTTTTCGCATACCGGACGCGCTTCCGTCCGGTATGGTTAACGCTCGATTCACCATTTCAGTACAATTGTATCAAAGGAAACCGGCTGTTCGATTTGGCCGCAGCAGAATGACAAACGATACGGAGAAAGACCGGGTGGCAGTCGCCCTCAGCGAAACCCCGCACCTTTGGGGACTGGCCGTTGCACAGGCGTGGCGCAAGTTCAGCCGCCGTCTGCGCATGGGGCCGCTTTATCGCTGGCGCTTCACCGGCTTTACCCCGGACCGCATTCTGATCGCCCCGCCAGACCTGCGCGTCGCCGACCCGCAGCTGGCGCAGGAATTCTATCATGGCCGCTTTGCGCTCGCCGGTCGTCTTGTCGAAACCGGCGGATTGTCGCCTTTCGCCGTCGAGCCGCCGACACCGGAATGGGAGGCAGCCCTTCAGAGTTTCGGCTGGCTGCGTCATTTGAAAAGCGCCAACAGCGAACTGGCAACCGCCAATGCGCGCGCGCTCGTCGATGACTGGATGCGCATGTTCGGCAAGCGCATCGGCGGTCTGGCCTGGTCGCCGGAAGTCACCGCCCAGCGCATCATCGCCTGGCTGCAGCATTCCAATCTCATTTTGTCGGGCGCGGAACTTCCCGCCTATCGCAAATTCATGCGCTCGCTCGCCATGCAGGTGCGTTACCTGCGCACTGTCGCCGCCGCCATGGATGACGGCGAGGAACGCTTGCGCGCCCGCATCGCTCTTGCCTTCGCAGCGCTTGCCTTGCCAGTCTCGCCGCCGACGGCCCGCGCCGCTCGGCGCAATCTGGAATATGAGCTGAAACGCCAGATTCTGCCCGATGGCGGGCATATCTCGCGCAATCCCGTTACGGTGCTGGAACTTCTGGCCGATCTTCTGCCGCTCCGCCAGACCTATGCCAACGGCACCGAATCGCCGCCCAAGGCGCTGATCGAAGCCGTTGAGCGCATGTTGCCGGCACTGCGCTTCTTCCGTCATCAGGATGGCAGCCTCGCGCTTTTCAACGGCGTTGGCCCGACAATGCCGGAACGCATCATTTCGGTTCTCCGCCACGATGAGACCGCCGGATCGCCGCTCACCCATGCGCCCTATTCCGGCTATGAACGGCTTTCGATGGGGTCCACCACCATCATCGCCGATACCGGACTGCCGCCGCCGGTGACCGCATCGCGGGATGCCCATGCGGGTTGCCTCGCCTTTGAAATGTCCTCCGGGCGCCAGCGCTATATCGTCAATTCCGGCATCGACCGTTTCGGCCCGCCGGTATTTCGTCCCTTGGGCCGCTCGACGGCTGCGCATTCCACCGCCACCATCAACGACACGTCCTCGTGCCGTTTCAGCCTCAATGCGGGCCTTTCCAACATGATCGGCACGCCGATCATTGCAGGCCCGACCCGCGTGCAGCGCGACCGGATCGAGGAAATGGGGCGGCAGGGATTTGTTGCCAGCCATGACGGCTATGCGCGCCTGTTCGGCATCTATCACGAACGCCGTCTTGTGCTGTCGCATAATGGCAGCGTCATCCAGGGTGCCGACCGCTTCTATCGCGGCGATGGCCGTCCGTTGAAAGCCAACGGGCGCGACAATATTGCCGTGCGTTTCCACCTGCACCCCTCGGTCGATATTTCCTTCGATGAAAACGGATTGATCGTCCTGTCAGCGGATCGCGACGATACCTGGGTCTTTTCCTGCTTTGAAGTTGCGCCGCAACTGGAAGATTCGATCTTCTTTGCAGGCTTCCGCGGCCCCGTGACATCGAAACAGATCGTGCTCTCCTTCCCGGCGTCCGACCTGCCGGAAGTGAACTGGCAGTTCAGCCGCGTCGCGCTTGGCAGCTACGTATAAAGTTCAAATTGGTCTTTTGCGGTAGGATTCTCGGCGCGCCTGTGTTAGGGCGAGCCGTCCACTTTCCTGAACGCATCCGTTTCAGCAACGAAGAGACCAACTCCCTATGGCTGTCAGCTCCAAGCATATTCCCGCTCCCGATCTTCATCGGGTGCGCCGCGCCCTCCTTTCCGTTTCCGACAAGACCGGCCTGATCGATTTCGCCAAGGCGCTTCATGCGCAAGGCGTCGAAATCCTCTCGACCGGCGGCACCGCCAAGTCGATTGCCGCAGAAGGCATTCCGGTGAAGGACGTGTCCGAAGTCACCGGCTTCCCGGAAATCATGGACGGGCGCGTCAAGACGCTGCATCCGGCAGTCCATGGCGGCCTGCTCGCCGTGCGCAATGATCCGGAACACGTCGCGGCCATGGAAGCACACGGCATTGGCGGCATCGATCTCGCCGTCATCAATCTCTATCCGTTCGAGGAAGTCCGCTTCCAGGGCGGCGACTACGACACGACCGTCGAGAATATCGACATTGGCGGCCCGGCGATGATCCGCGCTTCCGCCAAGAACCACGCCTATGTCGCAACGGTCGTTGACCCTGCCGACTATGCCGACGTGGTGGCCGAACTGGAAAAGCATTCCGGTTCCCTGCCGCTCGCCTTCCGCAAAAAGCTTGCCGCCAAGGCCTTTTCGCGCACCGCAGCCTATGACGCCGCGATTTCCAACTGGTTTGCCGAGGCAATCAACGAAGAAACGCCGGTCTATCGCTCGGTCGCAGGCAAGCTGCATTCCGTCATGCGCTACGGTGAAAATCCGCACCAGACGGCTGGCTTCTATCTCACCGGCGAAAAGCGCCCCGGCGTCGCCACCGCGACCCAGCTTCAGGGCAAGCAGCTTTCCTACAACAACATCAACGACACCGATGCGGCTTTCGAGCTGGTGGCGGAATTTGATCCCGCCCGCACCGCAGCTGTCGCCATCATCAAGCACGCCAATCCATGCGGCGTGGCGGAGGCATCCACCATCAAGGAAGCCTACCTCAAGGCGCTCGCCTGTGATCCGGTTTCAGCCTTTGGCGGCATCGTTGCGCTCAACAAGACGCTCGATGAGGAAGCAGCCGAAGAAATCGTGAAAATCTTCACCGAAGTCATCATCGCACCGGATGCCACCGAAGGCGCTCAGGCCATCGTCGCCGCCAAGAAGAACCTGCGCCTGCTCGTGACCGGCGGTCTGCCGGACCCGCGCGCCAAGGGCATCGCTGCCAAGACGGTTGCCGGTGGCCTGCTGGTCCAGTCGCGCGACAATGGCGTGGTCGATGACCTCGATCTGAAAGTCGTCACCAAGCGCGCGCCGACCGAAGCCGAACTCAACGACCTCAAATTCGCCTTCCGCGTCGGCAAGCATGTGAAATCGAACGCCATCGTCTATGTGAAGGACGGCGCAACGGTTGGCATCGGCGCAGGCCAGATGAGTCGAGTCGATTCGGCCCGCATCGCAGCCCGCAAGGCCGAAGATGCAGCCGAAGCCGCCGGTCTTGCCGAACCGCTCACCAAGGGCTGCGTGGTCGCTTCCGATGCGTTCTTCCCGTTCGCCGACGGTCTGCTGTCCGCAGTTCAGGCTGGCGCAACCGCTGTCATCCAGCCCGGCGGCTCCATGCGCGACGACGAAGTGATCGCCGCTGCCGACGAACATGGCATTGCCATGGTCATGACCGGCATGCGTCACTTCCGCCACTAAATCCTTGTGAGCCACATATTTATCGAGGCCCCGGAACCAACCGTTCCGGGGCCTTCGTTTAGATCGGTTCTGATCCTAGCGGAATCCCGGAACCGATCTATCTCTTTGTTTTTTCGCATTATCCTACGCAAAACCGCTTCGCACTTTTGCTGGAAATGCTCTATTTTGAGTTTCATATTCTTTCGTTTACATTCGTTTCGAACAGATTTGGAGGAGCCCGCCCCATGACGCAGTTTATCGGTTCCATCGACCAGGGAACCACGAGTTCGCGTTTCATCATCTTCGACAGGCAGGGCGATATCGTCGCGAGCGACCAGCGCGAACACGAGCAGATTTATCCCAAAGCGGGCTGGGTCGAGCACAATCCGGCGGAAATCTGGCGCAACACGCAGCACGTCATCGCGGCTGCACTCAGGAAGGCAAATCTGAAGCCGGGCGACATAGCTTCCATTGGAATCACCAACCAGCGCGAAACCACGCTGCTCTGGGACAGGAAGACCGGCGCGCCGCTTTATAATGCAATCGTCTGGATGGATACGCGCACCGACGAACTGGTCGCCCGTTACACCAAGGAGGGCGGCGCGGACCGCCTGCGTGAAAAGACGGGCCTTCCCATCTCCACCTATTTTTCCGGCCTCAAGCTGCGCTGGATACTCGATCACATTCCGGGAGCGCGCGAAAAGGCCGAAGCGGGCGATGCGCTTTTTGGCACTATCGACACATGGCTGGTCTGGAACCTCACCGGCGGCACCGATGGCGGCATTCACATCACCGATGTGACCAATGCCTCCCGCACCCAGCTTATGGATCTTTCGACGCTGGAATGGGACGCGGATATTCTTCGCCTGTTCGAGATTCCACCGGCCTGCCTGCCGGAAATCCGCTCTTCCAGCGAGGTCTATGGCGAGATCACCCTGCCCGCGCTTTCCGGCGTCAGGCTGGCGGGCATTCTGGGCGACCAGCAGGCAGCGCTCTTCGGTCAGGCCTGTCTGGAACCGGGCGAAGCCAAGAACACCTATGGCACCGGCTGCTTCATGCTGATGAATACCGGCGAGAAACTGGTGCCCTCCAATTTTGGGCTACTGACCACGGTTGCCTACAAGCTCGACGGCGCCAAGCCGGTCTATGCGCTGGAAGGGTCCATCGCCATCACCGGCGCTCTGGTGCAATGGCTGCGCGACAATCTCGGCATCATCAAGAACAGCGGCGACATCGAAACGCTGGCGCGCACTGTCGAGGACAATGGCGACGTCTATTTCGTTCCGGCTTTCTCCGGCCTTTATGCGCCGCACTGGCAGGATTCCGCGCGCGGCATCATCGCTGGCCTCACCCGCTTCGCCAACAAGGGCCACATCGCGCGCGCAGCACTTGAGGCAAGCGCCTACCAGGTGCGCGAAGTGCTGGATGCGATGGTGAAGGATTCCGGCGTCGAGATCACGGAACTGCGCGCCGATGGCGGCATGACCGTCAACGAGCTTCTCATGCAATTTCAGTCCGACATTCTGGACGTGCCGGTCGTGCGCCCGAAAATCATCGAGACGACGGCGCTCGGCGCCGCCTATGCGGCGGGACTTGCCGTCGGCTACTGGAAATCGACGCAGGACATCGTGGAAAACTGGCAGGTGAGCCATCGCTGGCACCCGCGCATGTCAGCCGAGGAAAGCACGCGCCTGTTCCGCTCGTGGGAAAAGGCCGTGCAGCGTTCGCTGGGCTGGATCGAATAAAGGCCGCGTTCCGGCCCGTCACAACGGGCCGGATGAAAGCGGCTTGTCCGCGGGATAGGGCGTTATCGCCGTCAGATAGAGCCCAACGGCAAAGAACAGCAACAGCACCGACATGCCGAGCGCCGCCGACTGGCTGAGAGCGGTGATGGTCGCCACCAGAAACGGCCCGAGAAAGCTCGTCGCGCGTCCCGCCAGCGCATAAATGCCGAAATAGCGGCCCGATTCCTCCGGCTTGATGCTGCGCGCAAACCACGAGCGGGCGGATGCCTGCACGGGGCCGAGCGCGGCGCCGATCATCAGCCCGTAGACCAGAAACACCTGTTCGGAAACCGTCGAGAACAGTCCTTTCGTCTCGGCGTGGCCAACCGGCACAAGACCCAACAGCAGGGAATCCGCTTTGGTGGAAACGATGCCGAATGAAGCCACGAGCAGCAGCACCAGCGATCCCATTACAATGGCTTTCGAACCGATCCTTGCGTCAAGGCGCGCGGCAACGAGGCAGCTCAGGATCGCCGACACATTGGTGATCATGCCGAAGAGGCCGATTTCGTTGATGCTCCAGCGAAACAGTGAAGCGGCATAACCGGCCCCGAGAGCGACAATGGCGTTGAGCCCATCCTGATAGACAAGGCGGGCGGCGAGAAAGCGGGCAATGCCCGGACGCTTTCGCACTTCCCCCAGCGTCGATCTAAGTTCAGCCAGACCGCTGCGGACCGCCTGACGCAGCGGCTCACCGCGCGCCTGATCCGGCGTGAACAGGAACATCGGCATGATGAACACAAAATACCACAGCGCCGCGATAGGCCCGGTGATGCGGGCATCCTCGCCGCTGGCCGGATCGAGCCCGAAGAGCGGCGGAAGCCCGATCAGTGTCTTGCCGGTCTCGGGCGACGCCGCCAGAAAGACCACGACGAAGATCAGCACCAGAACCCCGCCCAGATAGCCGAGCCCCCAGGCCAGATTGGACACTTTGCCAATCTCCCTGGCGGCGACCAGCCGCGGCATCATGGAATCGTTGAAAACGATGGAAAATTCCGCCGAGACCATCGCGATGCTGAATGCCAGAAGCACCCAGAACAGGCTTGCGCCCGGCACCGCAAACCACAGCGCCAGCAGGCCCGCGATCTTCAGGACCGCAAAGAAGCCGATCCATGGCTTGCGCGAACCGGTCTTGTCCGCAATCGCCCCCAGAACGGGCGACAGAATGGCGATCACGAAGCCCGCGGCGGCAAAGCCGTATCCCCAGGCGACCTGCCCCGCTTCCGGCGTATCCGCCATGCGGGAGATGAAATACGGACCGAAAATGAAGGTTACAATGACGGTAAAGAACGGCTGTGCCGCCCAGTCGAAAAATATCCAGCCCCATACGCCACGTCGCGAGACATGGCTGCGGACAGCCACAAGCTGATCGCTCAATTACTCTTTCCTCCCCCACGCCCGAAGCTGCTTCCGGCGATAGGCACCATGCGCCTTTGGCGTATGAAAACAATCCAACCCCATACATTTACGCGCAGCGCCTTCCAAAAACCGGCTTCGATTTTCGGGGCGGATGCGCGCGGACCAGCCGAGCCAATCGGCTGTTTCATTCCTCCAATGTACGGGATGAATTTCAGACCCAAATCATATTAGCCCGAACTTATATCCATAGATGAAAGTTGCAAAGGAAATAAAAAGGGCGGCCGAGGCCGCCCTTCTACAATCAGGTGGTTCGTGTTTCGGCAGGATCGCCGGAACCGCTCCAACTATTTGTTTTGCCGCATTTTCCGGCTTTTCTACTGCGCCAGATCGGACATCAGGCCGGCCGCAACCGCCAGTCGCGAAACGGTCAGGTCGCCACCTTCCGTCAGCGCAACCATGCGGTTCCGTACCTGCTCGATGCGGGCGCCATCGGCTGCAAACCAGGCTGCCGCCGGGTCCTTGTCCTTGGCAAAACGCTTGAGCGCCGCAATGGTGATGCCGCGTGCGGCCTGCGTGATCGTATCGCTTGCCCGTGACAGCGCCAGCCCGTCATAATAATCCGTGACTGGGATAGCGCGTGCGGCTTCCTCGATGCGGCCGATGCGGAAGGCTTCCGAAACGCCGAAATAGGTCTTGGCGGTGACCACCCGGTCGGCGCCGGCCAGATGCGCGATCAGCGCAATGTCCGGCATGATGCCTGCAAGCTGGAGATTGGCAAGACGCTGTGCCAGCTTTTCCGGCGCGCCCATTTCCACGAAGGCGGCCTTGTCGGTCTGAAGCGCGCTCTTCAGATATTCCGGCATCAGCCCGTCGAAACGCGGCTCCAGTTCGGCACGGGCGCGGGTGATCGTATCCACCAGTTCCGTCAGGTTGGCGCGGGTCGTGTCGTTGCGCAGCACCCATGCCGTCGTCGCCTGCAGCATTTCGCCGACCAGATGGTAGAACTGGTTCTGCACGTCGCCCGGCACCTTGTTATCGAGCGCATCGATGGCGTCATAGATCGTGTCGATATCGAAACCGTCGCGCACCGCCACATAGGCGCGGACGATATCGGCAGGCGACTTGCCGGTCGTATCGGCCAGACGGCTGATGACGGTGATGCCGCCGCGATTGATGACATCGTTTGCGAGCAAGGTGGCGACGATTTCACGGCGCAGGCGATGGCCGGAGATTTCCTCCGCATAGGTCTTCACCATGCGCTTGGGGAAATAGCCCATCAGCAGCGACTGGAAGTAAGGCTCGTCCGGAAGCTGGCTCGCCACCAGATCGTCACAGAGCGACAGCTTCGCATAGGCCAGCAGAACCGCCAGTTCCGGGCGGGTGAGCGGCTGGCCAGCCTTCTGGCGCTCGATCAGCATGGCGTCGGACGGCAGGTTCTCCACCTTGCGGTCGAGAAGCTTGCGGGCTTCCAGTTCCGCCATGAAGCGGGCCTGATAGGGCAGTTCCGCCAGTCCCTGACGTTCGCTCAGCGAAAGCGCCAGCGGCTGCAGGTAATTGTTGCGCAGGACAAGCGCCGACACATCGTCGGTCATGCTGGTGAGAAGCTTGTCGCGCGCCGGGCGCTTGAGCTTGCCCGAACGCATGGCGGCAGCGAGCGCGATCTTGATGTTGACCTCGACGTCCGAGCAGTTGACGCCTGCCGAATTGTCGATGGCGTCCGTGTTGCCGCGACCGCCCGACAGTGCATATTCGATACGCCCGCGCTGGGTCACGCCAAGATTTGCGCCTTCGCCGATCACCCGCGCGCCGACTTCCGAGCCGGTGATGCGGATCGCATCGTTGGCGCGGTCGCCTACCTGCGCATCCGTTTCGGCGGACGAGCGGATATAGGTGCCGATACCGCCGAACCAGAGAAGATCGACCTTGGATTTCAGGATCGCCGTCATGATTTCCTGCGGCGTACCGGAGGTCTTGCCAAGGCCGATGGCTTCGGCCGCTTCCGGCGACAGCGTAATCGTCTTCTGGCTACGGCTATAGATGCCGCCGCCAGCCGAAAGCTTGGAGCGGTCATAGTCCTGCCAGCTCGAACGCGGCAGCTCGAACAGACGTTTGCGCTCGGCAAAGCCGTCCGCCGGAACCGGGTTCGGATCGATGAAGATATCGCGATGGTCGAACGCCGCCACCAGACGGATCTGTTCGGAAAGCAGCATGCCGTTGCCGAACACGTCGCCAGACATATCGCCCACACCGGCAACCGTGAAAGGCTCGTTCTGGATATCCATGTCGAGTTCGCGGAAATGCCGCTTCACGGCTTCCCACGCGCCGCGCGCCGTGATGCCCATGCCCTTGTGGTCGTAACCGGCGGAACCACCCGACGCGAACGCATCGTCCAGCCAGAAATCATGCGCCTGGCTGATGGCGTTGGCCGTATCGGAGAATGTGGCCGTGCCCTTGTCGGCGGCAACGACGAAGTAAGGATCGTCATTGTCGTGACGCACGACTTCCGCCGGCGGCACGACATGGCTGTCCTCGATATTGTCGGTGACCGACAGAAGCGTGGAAATGAAGACCTTGTAGGCATCGCGACCGGCTTCAAAAACCGCATTGCGGTCGCCGCCGACCGGCAGGCGCTTCGGATAGAAGCCGCCCTTGGCGCCAACCGGCACGATCACCGCATTCTTGACCTGCTGCGCCTTCACGAGACCCAGCACTTCGGTGCGATAATCCTGTGCGCGGTCCGACCAGCGCAAGCCGCCGCGGGCGACCGCGCCGAAGCGCAGATGCACGCCTTCCACTTCCGGCCCATAGACGAAGATTTCGCGATAGGGGCGCGGGTCCGGCAGGCCGTCGACCAGACGCGGATCGAGCTTGAAGGCGAAGGTGACGCGCGGCTTGCCCTCGGCATCCGGCTGATAGGCGTTGGTGCGCAGCGTCGCCTCGATCAGATTGCGGAAACGGCGCAAAATCTGGTCGTCATCGATGCTCGGCACGCCCAGAAGCGCGGTTTCGATGCCGTCGACCAGCTTCTTTTCAGCCGCATCGCGGCGCTTGGCCGACGGGTTGAAACGCAGGTCGAACAGCGAATAAAGGTCGCTGGCGATTTCCGGATAGCGATTCAGTGCTGCCGCGATGAAGCCCTGCGAATAGGCGATGCCCGCCTGTTGCAGGTAGCGGCCATAGGAACGCAAAATCATGATCTGGCGTGCCGTCAGCCGCGCGGTCTGCACCAGCGCGTTGTAGCCGTCATTATCCGCCAGACCGTTCCAGACATTGCGGAACACGTCTTCCAGCATCTCGCCATCGTCGGAAAGATCGACGGGCGCGCCATAAGCGTTCACGAGCTGCATGTCGTGAAGGTAGACAGGCGCGCCATCCTTGCCCGCATTTGGCAGGTCGATGGTCTGCTCGCTGACGACGCGGAAGCCCATGTTTTCCAGAAGCGGCACGCGCTGCGACAGCACAACTGGCGCGCCGTGATGATAGATTTTCAGCGAAACCGCGTCCGGACCATCGGTGCGATAACGATAGAAATCCACGAAAAGCGGAGCTTCTGCGCTGAGGCCGGCGATGCGTTCCGCATCGACCAACGCTTCCGGCGCCGTGAAGATTTCGCGATAGGACGGCGGGAAGCTCGCGGCAAGCGCAACGGTCTTTGCCTCGGCGCTGTCCGAGCTTTCGCGCACCGCGTCGTCCCAGGTGCGGACAATGGCGCGCACTTCAGCTTCCAGCGCTTCCCGGTCCACATGCGGCGTGGAGCGTTCATGACGGCGGATGACGAACTGAACGCGGGTCAGGCCGTTCTGCAGGAAGACCGGATGGAATTCAAAGCTGTCGCCGCCATAGACGTCGACCAGATAATGGCCGATCTTCTCGCGCACGACCGAGTCGTAACGGTCACGCGGGATATAGACGAGCACCGTGGCGAAACGGCCAAAGCGATCGAGACGCGGCACGGCGCGAACGCGGGGACGTTCGCCGAGCGCCAGGATCAGTTCGGCATTGGCCGTGAGGCTTTCCACATCGATCTGGAAAAGCTCGTCGCGCGGATATTCTTCCAGCACGTTGATGAGCGCCTTGCCCGAATGGTCCTCGCGGTTGAAGCCCAGATGCTTGATGACCGCATCGGCCTTGGAGCGGATGAACGGGATGCCCGCGACCGAACTCGTATAGGCAACCGAGGTGAAGAGGCCGACAAGGCGCAGTTCGCCGACGGCTTCACCCTTCTCGCCGAATATCTTCACGCCGACATAATCGAGATAGGAGCGGCGATGCACCAGCGAAAGCGAGTTCGCCTTGGTGACGATGAGCGGCTCGCCGCCGTCGAGGAATTCCGTCACCTCGCGCGGCGTCACCGTGTCGTCGTCATCCTTGCGCAGGACCCGCACTTCGTGATCGTTGAGGATGCCGAGCGTTTCCTTGACCGGAACCAGTTCGCGCTTGTCGCCCTTGCCCTTGAAGGTCAGTTCGCGAAGGCCGAGGAAGATGAAACGGTCGTCGCGCAGCCATTCCAGAAAGGCGATCGCTTCCGGCATGGCCGGATCGCCCGTCATTTCGTGAACGCGCTTGTAATCGGCAATGGCGCCGTCGAGGCGCTTGAGCATCGGCTTCCAGTCGCTGACGGCGGCGCGGACCTGTCCGAGCACGCGCTTGATGGCGGCGGTCAGGTCGGCCTTGGCCTGCTTGTCGAGGGCCGGGAGATGAATCTGCACCAGGCTGACGCGCTCGACGCCCTTGGCAGGCGCAAGCTGCGATGCTTCGCCGAGAATGACCAGCTCGTCCTTCTCCCGGGCAATATCCAGGACCGGATGCACGACCATGAAAATCTGGCTGGCATGATCGTTCAGCTCACCCATGATGGAGTCGAGCAGGAACGGCATGTTGTCGTTGACGATGGTGATGACACTCACCGGGCGACCATGGCGTTCGATGCCGTTATCGACGCTGATGATGCTCTTGCCCTTGCGCCAGGATTCAAGCGCCGCATAGCCGTGACGGGCCGAACTGTCGAGAGCGGCGGCATCGTAAGCGGCCAGATCTTCTGGCGGCGCCCATTCGAAGAGAAGCTGCGAGAAGGCCGTAAGCGCCTTCGACTTTCCTCCCTTCTTCTCCTCCTTGCCTGCCTTGGAACCCTTAACCTTGCTCGACCGATCCTGCTTTGCAGTCACGTCGGATACTCCTGTCATGATGGCAATGCGCGCCAAACTAGCAGATTAGGCACCGGATTCGATGGCAATTCGCTGAAAATAACGAAAAATTTCCCGGAAAGTCAGAAAAACAGCATTTAATCCATTTAATTTGGAACAAAACTTCGAAAACTTCCTGCGAAATTTCGGATTATGCCGGAAGAATTCTCCACGACCCCCACGAAACCCGTCAGAGGCGCGAAGCCGTGGGTCGGTTTCGCCGCATTTCAGACTAAAGTTGCAGATGATTCTGATGAAGAATGAAGTGCTCAGAGCTCGATCAGGTGATCGTCGAGTTCATTCACATTGTCCGGGCCTGCCGGGAAATGCTTCTCCAGCAATAGCCCCGCCTGACCGATTGCCAGCACAAAACCCTCAGCCACCTGCGCCTGCGATGCATGATGGATGAGCGTTGCGACAATCGCGTTCCACTCGTCCTGTTCCACACGCGCGTGGATGCCCGCATCGGCGATCACCTCGGCATAATGTTCGGCCATGGAGACGAAGAGCAGGATGCCGGTGCGGTTCTCGGTGATATGCACATTGCGCGCCAGAAACTGCTGCACGGCATTGAGATGCGCGCGCTTGTAGCGGATGCGGCGCGGCACCAGCAGCATCCGGATGGCCGGAAAGACCCAGAGCACCAGCATTGCGGTCAGAAACGCCGCCAGCACCGCCAGGCCGAACATGGGCAGGCGGATATCGAACCAGTACCAGTGCGCGAGAAAGGCCGCGACCACCGCGGCGACCAGAATGCCGCAAGTCGCCACAAAGCCCGCCGCAAAGAAATAATCATCGCTGGAACGTGCCAGAACGGCATAGATCTCACCGGCTGTTTCGGCTTCCGCCTTGCGGATCGCCTCGGCGATGCGGGCATGGTCCTCGGCGCCAATCAGCGTGTGATGCTTCATCGTTGCGTCTCCCTACCAGCTGCCCGAGGCGCCGCCGCCACCCGATGAGCCGCCACCGCCGGAGAAACCGCCGCCTCCCCCGCCGGACGACCAGCCACCGCCGCCGCCCCAACTGCCGCCACCCCTGCCACCGGAGCCGCCGCCGCGATTGTTGTAATCCACGACCATGCCGAGCCACTGATATTTGCCCGGCCCGATCTTGCGTCCGAAAACCGGCGTCAGGATCGCCATGCCGAAACCGCCGAAGAAGATCAGGCACCAGAAGGTGATGAAGACGACGAACACCCAGTCGACATCGTCCGAGCTTGACTGCACATTGCGCTTCGCCCGTGCTTCAAGCTCCGCCGCATCGCCGGACAGCACCGAAAGAATGCCGTCCACGCCCTGCACGATACCGTTCGAATAATTGCCGGTGCGAAATTCCGGAATGATGGTGCCATTGATGATGACGCTTGAAAGCGCGTCGGTCATCACGCCTTCGAGACCATAGCCGACCTCGATGCGCACCTTGCGGTCGTTGGGCGCAACCACGAGCAAGATGCCGTTGTTTTCTTGGCTCTGTCCCAGCGCCCAGGCGCGGAACAGACGGTTGGAATAGGTTTCGATGTCTTCGCCATTGAGGCTTGGAACCGTCACCACGACCACCTGATCGGACGACTTCGCTTCAAAATCGGCAAGCTTTTGCGTCAGTTGCTGGCGCTCAGCCGGATCGATGATCCCCGCCGCGTCCACCACGCGGCCCGTCAGGGCCTGCGCGGGCTTCAGCGCATCCTGCGCCAGCGCATTGTTCAGCGCCAGAACGCTCGAAAAAATCAGGAAAGCGAGCGCAAGCAAATGTCGCGGCCCAAAAAGACCGCAACGATCACGCAAGAGTGCCGCACGCGCCATAAATCGCGCCGTCAGTTGAAGTTGACTTTGGGCGCGGTCTGGCTGCCCGCATCAGCGCTGAAGCTCTGCATGGGCTGCGCATCGCGATACCATATCCATGTCCAGATCATCGTCGGCATGGTGCGCAGCGACGTGTTGTAGACACGAACCGCCTCGATATAGTCGCGGCGCGCCACGGCGATGCGGTTTTCGGTGCCTTCAAGCTGCGACTGCAAAGCAAGGAAGTTCTGGTTGGCTTTCAGGTCCGGATAGCGCTCGACGACCACCATCAGGCGCGACAGCGCGCTCGTCAGGTTGGCCTGATTATCCTGAAACTGCTTGAAGAGTTCGGGATTATTGAGCGTTTCAGGCGTGATCTGCACCTGCGTGGCCTTGGCGCGCGCCTCGATCACCGCTTGCAGGGTTTCCTGTTCGTGAGCGGCATAGCCCTTCACGGTCTCGACCAGATTGGGCACGAGATCGGCGCGGCGCTGATACTGGTTCTGCACCTCGCCCCAGGCAGCCTTCGCCCGTTCCTCATTGGTCGGGATCGTATTGAAACCGCATGCGGAGAGCAGCGGAACCAGAACGACGAGACCAAGAGCGATGAAAATACGGCGAAAAGAGAAAGAAGTGGCAACCGTCGCAGCCGACATGGACTTCTCCTGAAAAGGGCGCTTTGCCAAGCGCCGGGGGAACAAATTCGTCACCCGCACCTACGTGTTCACGCAAATGCGAGCCGTCAAATCAATAAGATAAGCGATTTTGGCGGCGCGTCCAGCCCATTCAAAATGGCGGATTAAAAAGAAAAAAGCGACGGATTGCTCCGCCGCTTTTTCTAAACGCAAACTGCGCGAAAAAATTATTCGCTTGCAGCTTCTTCAGCCGGAGCAGCAGCGGCTTCTGCGGCGGCTGCGGCAGCTTCAGCAGCCTTTGCAGCGGCTTCTTCTTCAGCCTGCTTGGCCATGGCCAGACGTTCCTGCGCCTTCTTGCCCGGCTCACCCTTGGTCGGGTTGCTGCGTGCCGGACGCTTTGCAAGGCCAGCCTGATCGAGGAAGCGCAGAACGCGGTCGGTCGGCTGTGCGCCCTGTGCAATCCAATGCTGGATGCGGTCGGCGTCGAGCTTCACGCGTTCGGCGTCCTTGGCCAGCATCGGGTTCCATGCGCCAACGGTTTCGATGAAGCGGCCGTCACGCGGGCTGCGGACGTCGGCAACGACGATGTGGTAGTAAGGACGCTTCTTGGAGCCAGCGCGGGCCAGACGAATCTTCAGAGACATTTTTTCTTTCCTTTAGACAATTGCTTCGCCCGGGATGACCGTGGCAAAACGGGTTAAGCTATCGATATAGCTATTGTTTCCCGCCGTGATTGGCGGCGGTATGCTCATGATGCCGAATGACTTCCTTCACGATGAAGTTCAGGAATTTTTCAGCAAAATCGGGATCGAGGTTGGCGTCGACTGCGAGCGCGCGCAGACGTTCCACCTGACGCTTTTCGCGGGCCGGATCAGCCGGTGCGAGACCGCGCTCAGCCTTCAGAACGCCGACAGCCTTGGTGCAGCGAAAACGCTCGGCCAGCATATGGATCAACGCCGCATCGATATTGTCGATGGAGGCGCGCAGTGCCAGAAGTTCAGCCGGTGCAGTATTCTGTTCGTCGCTCATGATGCTCACTTCTTCTTCGGCAGACCCGGAAGGCCGCCACCGAGACCGGGAAGCTTGGGTCCGCCCAGACCGGGCAGACCGCCCGGAAGTCCGCCGCCGGGAAGACCCGGCAAGCCGCCGCCTTTCGTCAGGCCCGCTGCTTCCGCCTGCTTGGCCAGCGCCTCAAGCTGCTTGGGGTCCATCTTGGAGAGATCGGGCATACCGCCCATTCCACCCAGACCGCCCAGCCCCATCTTATTCGCGAGACCGCCCATCATCTGCTTCATCATTCCGCCCTTGCCCTTGCCCATGACTTTCATCATGTCGGCCATCTGGCGATGCATCTTGAGAAGCTTGTTGATGTCGGCGGCAGTGGTGCCGGAACCCTTGGCGATGCGCTGCTTGCGGCTGTGCTTGAGAATATCGGGATTGGCGCGCTCGGCCTTGGTCATGGAACCGATGATGGCGAGCTGACGGTCGAACACCTTGTCGTCGAGACCGGCGGCTGCCACCTTGTCCTTCATGCCTGCCATGCCCGGCATCATGCCCATGATGCCGCCCATGCCGCCGAGCTTCTTCATCTGCCTGAGCTGATCGGCAAGATCGTTGAGATCGAACTTGCCCGACTGCATCTTCTTGGCCATCGCGGCGGCTTTTTCCGCGTCGATGTTTTCGGCAGCTTTTTCGACCAGCGAAACAATGTCGCCCATGCCGAGAATGCGGTCCGCGATGCGCTTGGGATAAAACTCCTCAAGCGCATCCATCTTTTCGCCGGTGGCGATCAGCTTGATCGGCTTGCCGGTGATGGCGCGCATGGAAAGTGCCGCACCGCCGCGTCCGTCGCCGTCCATACGGGTGAGCACAATGCCGGTAATGCCGACGCGCTCATCGAAATTGCGCGCCAAATTGACGGCGTCCTGACCGGTCAGGCTGTCGGCGACGAGCAGGATTTCATGCGGATTGGCGGCCTTGCGGATATCCGCCATTTCCACCATCAGCGGCTCGTCGATATGCGTGCGGCCCGCGGTGTCGAGAATGACGACATCGTGCGCGCCAAGCTTTGCCGCCTGCACGGCGCGCTTGGCGATTTCCACCGGCGACTGGCCGGCAATGATCGGCAGCGTGTCGACGCCGGTCTGGATGCCAAGCTGGCGAAGCTGTTCCTGCGCGGCCGGACGGCGCGTATCGAGCGACGCCATCAGTACCTTCTTGCGCTGGCGCTCGGTCAGGCGCTTGGCGATCTTGCCCGTGGTGGTCGTCTTACCGGAGCCCTGCAAGCCGACCATCATGATGACGACGGGCGCAGGCGCGTTCAGGTCGATGGATACGCCCTCGGTGCCGAGCATCTCGACAAGTTCGTCATGGACGATCTTGACGACCATCTGGCCGGGCTTGATGCTTTTGAGGATTTCAGCGCCAACGGCTTTTTCCCGCACCTTGTCGGTGAAGGAGCGAACCACTTCCAGCGAAACGTCGGCCTCGATCAGCGCGCGGCGCACTTCGCGCAGCGCCGCCGTCACGTCGGCTTCTGAAAGAGCGCCGCGTCCGGTCAGGCCGTTCAGGATGGAGCCAAGACGCTCCTGAAGTGATTCAAACATCGAATTTCCTTTTAATCCGAGAAGAGGCTTATGCTTCGTCAGGGATAAATCGTCCCGTGGCTCTGCCAGTTCAAGAAGCAACCAAAGCGGTACAGCACCCGAGGGCGCATCGCGCTGTCGGATGTGGACCTCCGGGATCGCTTTATACCATGATGGGTCCCGGTCGGTGGCTCGCGTTCTGAAGATCGCGGATAGATTGGTGCAGGCTTTAAGGCGATCGGCCCGCAATGTCAAGCAAAAGGCCGGAATACGCTGAAACCGGCCCGGTTTCCCTTGGGCGCATCTCGTTCCGAAAATCGTTTCACACTTTTCGGGATGCGCCCCTGAAACAAACCGGGGCCGGTTTCACGTTCGATTGCGTTTATTGTGCCGCCACACCGGCCAGCGGGTCGCCGATGCCCAGCACATAAAGCCCGATCATCAGCAGCGTTCCCGCCAGCACCACGTAATAGATCGTGGGGATGACGGTCATGCGCAGGGTGGTGCCTTCACGCCCCAGCAAGCCGACAGTCGCCGAAGCCGCAACCACGTTGTGGATCGCGATCATGTTGCCCGCCGCAGCACCGACCGACTGGCCGGCAACCATCAGCGCACCGGAAATGCCGAGCCCTTCCGCCACGCCATATTGGAACTGGCTGAGCATGAGGTTCGATACCGTGTTGGAGCCTGCAAGGAACGCGCCCAGCGCACCGACGGACGGCGCGAAGAACGGATAGACGTTTCCGACTTCCGTCGCCACCCAGTCGGCCACCATCAGCGGCATGCTGACCAGTTCCTTGCCGTTGACGCCGGAATTGATCATGACACGCACCATCGGCACGGTGAACAGCAGCACGAAACCCGCCCCCACCAGCGTCTTGGTGCTTTCACCGAAAGCCTTGGCGAACTGCCCGCCATTCATGCGATGCAGGAAGAAGGTGATCACGCAGACGATGACCAGAAGGCCGCCCGGCAGGAAGAGCGGCGTGAAATCGCCGCCGATCCCGGCTTCGCCCATGATGTCCTTGGCAACGAAGGTGATCGACTTCAGCGCATCGCCCACGGACGGGAACACGCGGCTGACGACGAGGAAAATCGCCAGAAGCACATAGGGCGTCCATGCCAGCGCCAGCGGAATCTTCTTCGATGTCAGCTCATCGAGCTTGATTTCGACGCTGCCGAGCCAGGTTGAGGGCCATTCCGATGCGGGCGGGAAATCCCAGGTCTGCTTCGGCATGAGAAAGCCGCTGCGCGCTGCGAATGTCGCCAGCGCCAGACCGACGAGACCGCCGATCATGGACGGAAATTCCGCGCCGAGGAAAACCGCGCTCAACACATAGGGAATGGTGAATGCGAAAGCCGCAAACAGCGCAAAAGGCAGAATGGCAAGGCCTTCCGTCCAGGAGCGGTTGCGCCCGAAGAAGCGGGTCATGAGGACCACAAGGAACAGCGGCATGAACGTGCCGCACAGCGCGTGCAGGATCGCCACTTCCGATGTGATGATATGGAAGAACTGCTCCCAGCCCGAGCCGACGCCCTGCAATTGCGCCGTCAGCGCCTCGCGATTGAGACCGGACTGAACGCCGACGATCAGCGGCGTGCCGACGGCCCCGAACGAGACCGGCGTGGACTGGATCACCAGTCCGAACGTGACGGCGGCAAGCGCAGGAAACCCGACCGCCACCATCAGCGGCGCCACCACGGCGGCAGGCGTGCCGAAACCGGATGCGCCCTCGATGAACGAGCCGAACAACCAGGCAATCAGGAATACCTGGATGCGGCGGTCCGGGCTGATCTGGGCGAAGCCCGATCGGATGGCGGAAATGCCGCCCGAATATTTAAGCGTGTTGAGAAGCAGTATCGCCCCGAAAATGATCCAGAGCAGGCCCGCCGTCTGGATCAGGCCCTGAATGGTCGAGGCGATGACCCGGTTGCCGCTCATGCCCCAGATCGCCATGGCGATCACCACGGTCAGCACATAGGTCACCGGCATCGCGATGCGGGCCTGAACACGAAATCCAACCAGCATGACGCCGGCTACAAGAATTGGCAGAAACGCAAATAGCGCAAGAAATCCGTTCGACATGTGGCGTCCTCCCCGTCAATGTCACGAACGTTGAAACTAGCTATGAAACGCTGGTAAAGAGTTTTTACCAGTTAGACCATAAGCAATAGGTATGAAAGCCACAGCTTCCAAGCAAAAAATTTCACCCGTCACCGGGCGCGAACAAAAGCTTGCTGTTTTGATGCAAAAATGTTTGTAAGCGCGGCATTTCGCACGTGCCTCTGCCCGTTTTGCCGTTGCCGCATGACATTTGGTGTAAGGAATGGCAAATTCGCGTTGAGGTCGAATCAACTCCAAAGGAGAAACGAATGGCATTGGTTGCCAAGGGCCGGACTTGGACGGCAGCAGCAGTTCTTGCAATGGGCATGATGACGGGAACGGGCATTGCCGAGGCAGCCCAGTGCGGCAACAACGCCGCCGGTTATAATGCCTGGCTCCAGCAGACCCTGAAGGAAGCGCCGTCGCGCGGCGTTGGCAAGGTGGCTCTCAATGCGCTGGCCAACACCAAATATGCGCAGGCCACCATCAATGCCGACCGCAATCAGAAGAGCTTCAAGCTCTCCTTTGAAGACTTCATGAAGAAGCGCGGCGCCGACACCATCATCAAGCGCGGTCGCGCCCAGAAGCAGCAGAACGCCGCTCTCTTCGCCGCGATCGAGAAGCGTTATGGCGTTCCGGCCGGCCCGCTGATCGCCATCTGGGGCATGGAAACCGGCTTCGGCTCCTATCTCGGCAAGCAGCACACGCTGTCGGCCGTCGCAACGCTGGCCTATGACTGCCGCCGTTCCGAATACTTCACCGGCCAGCTTTATGCCGCTCTCAAGCTCATCGATGAGGGCGACCTCAGCCCGCAGGCGGTAGGCGCGATGCATGGTGAAGTCGGCCAGACCCAGTTCATGCCGGCAAATGTCCTGAAATATGGCGTCAGCGGTTCGGGCGGCGCCCATTTCGACCTGCGCAACAAGGCGGACGCGCTGCATTCGACGGCGAACTTCCTCGTCGGCCATGGCTGGCGGCGCGGTGCAGGCTATCAGCCGGGCGAACCGAACTACGGCGCGATCCAGGGCTGGAATGCCGCGCAGGTCTACCAGCGCGCCATCGCCGTCATGGGCAAGGCCATCGACGGGAATTAAAGCATGGTTCCGAAAAGCGGGAACCGGTTTTCGGAAAAAATCATGCTCCAATAAAAATTCGGAGCGGGATTTAGTTCAAATCGTCCCGCTCTCAGGCCGCGATCCGCAATTTCGCTTTGAAATTGCCACAGAAAAGCCGCAAGTTTCACAAAATAGCCCCAATCTTTGGGGCTATTTTTGCATGTTCTGATGCGATTTTTCGCGTTTTGGGAAGAAAATCACCGATTTCCGATGGCCAAAATAAGGCAACGGCCCCTCTCGACATGAAAGGAGCCGTTCCAAAACACTCTTCTCGAATATTCGATCAGGCTGGATCGGGCCGCTTGAAATCACCTGTCTGGTGATCCATCACCCAAAGCTCGCCGGTCGAAATATCGAACCATGCGCCATGCAGGGTCAGCTTGCCCTTCTTCTCCAGAATATCGACGCAGGGGAATGTGCGCAGATTGTTGATGGAGTAGCGGATGGAGATGCGCTCCAGCGCCGTCTGGCGTTCGCTCTGCGTCATGAGTTGGTTGCCGCTGACAGCTTCGGCGGCGGGCGCGATCAGGCTCATCCATTTTCCGATGAAGTCGCCCGGGGAAAGCGGCGCGCTTTCGGTGTCGAGCGCCGCCTTGATGCCGCCGCAGCGGCCATGGCCCATCACGACGATATTCTTCACCTTGAGGCTCTGAACCGCGAATTCCAGTGCGGCGGAAGCGGCATGATATTCGCCATCGGGCTCATAGGGCGGAATGAGGTTGGCAACATTGCGCAGGACGAAGATTTCGCCGGGCGCCGTGTTGAAGATGGTTTCGGGAGCCGCACGGGAATCACAGCACGCGATAACCAGCGTTTCGGGTGATTGTCCCTTGTCGGCCAAATGGCGGTATCGTGCGGTTTCATGGGCAAAATGCTCGCGCATGAAGGTTCGATAACCGGCGAGAAGTGAGTCTGGAAGATCAACCATATTTTTCCAATATCCCTATCGAAAAGCGAGATCAATCGAAATGCACGATACGGGCTGCGTCGAATTGGACGCAGGTTTTCGCTCGCATTCACGCATGTTTCTCAAGCCCATATCGCCATGCGGAGACCGAAATCGTCACGTTCCACATGGCCGGGATACGGACGCGCCTCGCCACGTGCATGGCGACGGGCCACGAGATACATGGCGCAGGCATCGAGAAAGTCATCCTCCTTCGCGCCGCGCGGAACGGGACTTTGCAAAAAATCTTCCGGCAGTCCGCAGCCGCGCAGCAATGCCCGGCGCTCGCCCAGACCTTCCGGGTTTACGCGGCCCTTGATCTTCTTGGGCAGCGCCATGGCCTTCATGCCGTTCAGCGCGGCAAAAGCCAGTTCGGGATGCGATTCGATGACGCGCATCGCAAGTCCGGCATCGCCGCGCAACAAGGCGTCAAGCTCGCAAATCTTCGGGAAAAGACCAAATGCCTGCCTCGAAACCTTGCGCGGCGGATCGGTCCGTTCGAGCGACAAGGAACAGCTTTCGCGGTAATCAGCGGCATAAACGGCAGCGCGCGGCGGAATGGAGAAAAGGCTCGACTGCCTTTCACCAAGATGCGCCCGCGCGGCCCGCTCCGCCGAACGCACGCCCTTTTCGGGCAGACCGATCGGCATATCGACAGCAATGATCGCCTTGTCGGGCAGCGACGCCGCCAGGACGGCAAAGCTGCCGAACACTTCGGCCCGCAAGCGCCCTCCCTCGCCGATCACCGCGATCCAGCCGCCGGGACAGCCATCGACGCCAGCGAACATGGCGGCGATCTGCATCAGGCGCGAAATCCCTTGGTCGGATGCATCAGCCGCCGCGTCTGCACCATGGCCATCGGCGTTGCAAGGCTCGATGCATCGGCCTCCAGCATCAGCTCGTCCGCGCCCCGCTTGGCCGAACGCGCCATGATCTCGAACACCGCCGCCGTTGTGCTTTGCAGCATCTTTTCCTCGGTCATGCCCGAAAGACGCCGCGCCAGAAACACCGCCGAGGTCAGATCGCCAAGCCCGTTGGTCGGGCCATCGACACGGCGATGCTCGGCCATCAGCGCCATGGTCGGGGTCAGCAGAATATTGCCGATACTGCCGGTCATCAGCGGAAAGGCCGATGTGACCAGCATGGTCGCCGGACCGGCTTCCAGTGCTGCTTCCATCAAGGCGGTATTATCTTCGAGCGGCACGCCCGTCAGCCAGGAAAGCTCGAACCGGTTGGGCGTCGCAATATCGGCCAGCGGCAGAAGCCTGTCGCGAATGCCGGTCGCCGTCGCTTCGGGCACGTAAAGCCCCTTCTCGTCGCCGATGACCGGATCGCAGAGATAGACGGCTTGCGGATTTTTCCCCTTCACGGTCTTGACCAGTCCGGCAACGGCCTCCGCCTGTTCGGGATGGCCGAGATAGCCGGTCAGGATAGCGCCCACTTCGCCAAGCCATGGCGCGCGCTCGAGATCCTGCATCAGGCGCGAAAACTCTTCCGCCGGCGGCACGATGCGCCCCGCGGACCCGTGTCCCGGATGCCAGGGCAGCACCACGGTCGGCACGGCCCAGACGGGAAAACCCAGTGTTTCCAATGCGAAAACGGCAGCCCGATTGCCGACCGATCCGCGCACGACGTGGCTTGAGATGACAATAACGGTTGTCGCATCCGAAGGCGCAGAGAGCGTCATTTTGTACCTTGGGTCAGGACTTGTTAATTATACAAGAAGAAAAGGCGAAGGAAATGTGTTCATTTTCGAGACTTTTCGACAAAGTAGCCGGGCGGATGGACCACATCCTCTGGACACCGAAATGACTGGCGATCTGCTGCGTCGAACCGCTCGGCCGGGGGAACCACCCCGTCCTTCGCGGCTCTCCTGGCAGCTCTTGTCATTTCAGGTGCCATTTCCAACAAATTAATAAGTCCTGACCCTAGCTTTGCATGAGATAGAAAATGAGCCAAGCGATGATCGCCAGCGTGATGAGGAGGCCGAGCCCGCGCCCGACACGTGTGGCCCAGAGTTCTATGGGATCATTTTCGGGCGCGTCGGCGGCGGAAAGATGCTGCGCCGTGCGGGTAAATCCGCGCCGCACGATGCCTTCGGCCCCGGCCTGCTCGCGTTCAAGCCGGTCGAGAATACGCCGGGCCTCTTCCTGACGCTCGCGTCCCGGCCCGCCGCCTTCTCCTATGCCCGCCTGCTGGCGCTCGCCCATGCTCTGCCCTTTGCGATGACTCGGTTTCCCACCGAAAAACAGGCACAGCATCACGCTCCGAACAGCGTTCTGCAAGCAGTTTATTGCAATCTCATGCAAGCTTTACGATCAGCTTCCCGAAATTGCCGCCTTCGAGCAGGGAAATGAAAGCTTCCGGCGCGTTCTCCAGTCCCTCGACAATATCTTCGCGGTAGCGCACCTGCCCATCGGCAATCCACTTTGCCATGTCGTGGTAGAATGTCGGTCGCTGATCGGCAAAGTCGCGCTGGATAAAACCGCGAATGGTCAGGCTTTTCGACAGAACATCCCGCATCACCAGCGGCAGGCGGTCTGCCCCCTCGAACGGCCCGCTCTGATTATACTGCGCGATCAGGCCGCAGACCGGCACACGCGCAAACTGGTTCAAGAGCGGAAATACCGCATCGAAAACCTTGCCGCCGACATTCTCGAAATAGACGTCGATGCCCTTCGGGCAGGCAGCCGCCAGTTCCTGCGCGAAATTCTGGCTGCGGTGATCAATGGCCGCATCGAAGCCGAACTCGTCGATCAACGCCTTGCACTTATCCGCCCCGCCCGCAATGCCGACGGCGCGCGCGCCCTTCATCCGGGCAATCTGCCCGACAGCAGAACCGACCGGGCCGGTTGCCGCCGCCACCACGACGGTCTCGCCCGGTTTCGGCTGGCCGATGGTGAGGAGGCCCGAATAGGCGGTAAAGCCCGGCATGCCGAGCACGCCAAGCGCCGTGGTCACAGGAGCCTCCTTCGGATCGAGCTTGCGCAGGGTCGAGGCATCGGCGACCGCATAATCCTGCCAGCCGGAATGCGAAAGCACGAAATCGCCCGGTGCAAAGCCCGCGCTCCCGCTTTCAACCACTTCGCCAACCGTGCCGCCCTCCATCACATCGCCGATGGCGACCGGCG
>Ga0180222_1000857_pt1 | contig 38122 bp, 36 predicted proteins | sample eDN5th37CKraftOP_FD_151336 | JGI IMG/M metagenome (GOLD analysis project Ga0180222, IMG submission 151336) | Enriched Organic Plus compost microbial communities from Emeryville, California, USA - eDNA 5th pass 37_C Kraft OP (version 2) (version 2) ...
GCGGCCGGCCGGGGGAAGGGGAAGGCGAAGGCATGGAAGTGGCGATGCGCGAGAGAAAGGGATGCCATTTTAGACAGCCGGGCGGCGCGGCGGTCCTTCAGGCACAATGCCGCTTGCCCCGCCGGGGGCCGTCGGCACGCGTCCGTGCCGGCCGACGTTGTGCCGGGCCGCCCATGCGCGCACGCGCGGCCCGGACGCGGGGCGCAACATGGCGCCGTCGGCCAGCCCGCCCGAGGCGGGGCCGGCCGACGGCGCATATAAGGAGCAAGACAATGAAGGCAATACGCACCCTGGGCGTCGTCGGCGCGGGCGCCATGGGACGGGGCATCGCCCAGATCGCGGCGCACGCCGGCCTGGAGGTCCGCCTGCACGACGTCAGCGCCGGGGCCGTCGCCGCGGCGCGCCAGTCGCTGCAAGAGGTCTGGGCCAGGCTCGCGGCCAAGGGCAAGCTGACGGAGGACGAGGCGCGCGCCGCCCTGGCCCGTGTGCGGCCCTGCGATGCGCTGGCGGACCTGGCCGGCTGCGACGCCGTCATCGAGGCGGTGGTCGAGCGCCTGGAAGTCAAGCGCGAGCTGTTCGCGCAGCTGGAAGACATCGTCGGCGACGACGGCATCCTGGCCTCGAATACCTCTTCGCTGTCCATCACCGCCATCGCCGCCGCATGCCGTCTGCCGCAGCGGGTCGCGGGCTGCCATTTCTTCAACCCGGTGCCGCTGATGAAGGTGGTCGAGGTCATCGACGGGCTGCGCACCGGCCCCGCCGCGAGCGACGCCCTGGAAGACCTGGTGCGCCGCATGGGGCACACGCCCGTGCGCGCGCGCGACATGCCGGGCTTCGTCGTCAACCATGCCGGGCGCGGCATGAATACCGAAGGCCTGCGCCTGGCGCAGGAGGCCGTCGCGCCGTTCGACCAGATCGACGCCATCATGCGCGAACAGGCGGGCTTCCGCATGGGGCCGTTCGAGCTGATGGACCTGACCGCGCTGGACGTCTCGCACCCGGTGATGGAATCCATCTATCGCCAGTTCTACGACGAGCCGCGTTTCCGGCCCTCGCCCATCACGGCGGTGCGGCTGGCCGGCGGGCTGGTCGGGCGCAAGGCCGGCGAGGGCTTCTACGCCTATCCCGACGGCCGCCGGCAGGCCATTGCCGAAGCGCCGGCGCCGGCCGCGGACACGTCCCTGCCGGTCTGGGTCAGCCCGGACCACGAGCAGGGCCATGCGCTGGCGCTGACCCTGTTCCGCCAGCTGGGCGCCACGCTGCAGACCGGCAGCCGGCCGGGACGCGATGCGCTCATCGTGGTGACGCCCTATGGCGAGGACGCCTCGACGGCGGTCAGCGGCCAGGGCCTGGACCCGGCGCGCAGCGTCGCCGTCGACACGTTCAACGGCTTCGAGCAGACGCGCCGGCGCACGCTGATGACCACCCCGGCCACGCTGCCCCGGTGGCGCGACGCGGCGCACGGGTTGCTGGCGGCCGATGGCGTGCCCGTCAGCGTCATCCAGGATTCGCCGGGCTTCGTGGCGCAACGCATGGTGGCGACCATCGTGAATATCGCGTGCGACATCGCCCAGCAGCGCATCGCCGCTCCGGCCGACATCGATCTGGCGGTGACACTGGGCCTGGGCTATCCCCAGGGGCCGCTGGCCATGGGCGACTCGCTGGGCGCGGCCCGCGTGCTGGAGGTCCTGCGCAATCTGCAGCGGGTCACCGGCGATCCGCGCTACCGGCCCAGCCTGTGGCTGCAGCGCCGGGTGCAGCTGGGCATGTCGCTGCTGGCCGAAGCCGCCTGCTGAGGCGCGCCCGTTCCGGGGTTGGCTTTGTTGCCGGCCTCATGAAAAACGCCCTCCGGCGCGAGCCGGAGGGCGTTTTGTCTTTGTCCGGACGGGCCGGGCGGTTCCTACTGGGCCGCGTGGACCATGTATTCCACCGCGGCGCGGATGTCGTCGTCGCTGGCGTTGGCCGCGCCGCCCTTGGGCGGCATGGCACCCTTGCCCTGGATGGCGGTGGCGACCATGGTGTCGATGCCGGTGGCCACGTACTTGGCCCAGGCTTCCTTGTCGCCGAACTTGGGCGCGCCCGCCACGCCCGTGCCATGACAGGCGAAGCAGGTGGACTTGTAGAGCTTTTCGCCGGCCGGGTTGACGGCCGCCTGCGCAGCGGGCGCTTCGGCCTTGGGCTCGGCGGCGGGGGCTGCGGGAGCCGGCTGCGCGGCCGGTGCGGGGGCGGCGGCTTGCGGCGCCGCAGCGGCGGCAGGGGCCGGGGCAGGAGCCGCTTCGGCGGGCTGGTCCCCGTCTTCCGCCTGGGCGGGCTCGGCCGGCTCGGGGAAGTCGGCGCCGGCCTTGTTGGCCATGTAGACCACCGCGCGCGCGACCTCGAAATCGTCCAGCATGGGGTTGCCGCCCTTGGCGGGCATGGCGCCCTTGCCGTGCAGGGCCACGTTCAGCATGGACTCGAAGCCTTCCTTGATGAACTTGCCCCAGGCCGCGCTGTCGCCCAGCTTGGGCGCGCCGGCGACTCCCGCGGCGTGGCAGGCCGTACAGACCGTGGAGTAGACCTGCTCGCCGGTCTTGAATACCTTGGGCGCGTTGGCGTCGACCAGTTCGAACTTGGCGACCGGAGCGATGCGGTTGTCGATGGCTTCGGGGGTCAGGGTGTCGGAGCCGGCGCCGGTCTTGCTGCCCGCCGCCACCATGTTGACCAGCATGATGATGACGATGATCGGCACCACGAACGCCAGCACCACGGTGACGATCAGCTGCTTCGGCGTCTTGATGAGAGAACCGTGTTCTTCTGAGTGTTCCTGCTCGTTGCTCATGACCAAATCCTGCGTATCGGGGTAGCGGACCGCCGTGCCCGGTGGCGGGCGGCAGCCGAGGGCTGTCGGCGCACAGGAAGCGGATTCCGTCCGGCCCGCCCGCGTGCAAACGCCAGATTATAACGGGATATGACCCGGCCGCCGGTGCGGGGGGTGAAGGGGCCGCGCCAGCCCGGCATGACGGGCCCGGTCCTGGCGTGCCCGCGCCTCGGCGCGTCCCGTGGCATAAGCCCGGTGCACGCAAGCAGGCGCACGCCAGCCAAGGTACAATAGCGAGCTTCGCGCCCGTAGTTCAATGGATAGAATGAGAGTTTCCGAAGCTCTTGATACAGGTTCGATTCCTGTCGGGCGCGCCAAACAAGGAAAAGCGGAGTGCCCGGTTATCGTCGGGCACTCCGCTTTTTGTCTTCAGGCGTGCGGGGCTGGATCGTTGTCGTCTGGCCTGTCCGGGCCTGCTTGCGGCCGCCGGCGGCCGGAGCCGTTCAGCCCTGCGCGAGCCTGCCCGCCAGCGCCTTGCGATCGATCTTGCCCACGGAGTTCTCCGGCAGGGCGTCCACGAAGATGATGTCTTCCGGCTGGTAGATGCGCGAGAGGCGGCCGGCGACGGCCGCCTGGATGGCGGACTTGTCGGCCCGCGCGGGCGCCGCGGGCACCACGAAGGCGACGGGCACCTCGCCCAGGTCGGGGTGGGCGCGGCCCACCACGCAGCAGCCCCGCACATCCTGGCAGGCGCTGATGGCCTGCTCGATCAGCGTGGGGGAAAGGTTTTCCCCGCCGCGGATGATGACGTCCTTGAGCCGGCCCGTGATGTAGAAATAGCCCTCTTCGTCCACGCGGCCCAGGTCGCCGGTGCGCAGGGTGGCGGGCGCGGGCTCGAGCACGCCGTCGCCCACGGTGCCCAGATAGCCCAGCATCAGGCTGTCGCCCTCGATGCAGATCTCGCCGTCCACGCCGGGTTCGGCGATCTCGCTGCCGTCCGGGTGGCGCAGGAAGACGCGCTGCCGGGGCAATGCCCGGCCGATGGAGCCGACCCGGCGCCGGTCCGGCGGGTTCATGGTGGAAGTGCAGGTGGCTTCGGACAGCCCGTAGGAAACGATCAGCGGGCAACCCAGGAAGGCTTCGATCCGCTCGTGCAGCTCGCGGGTGATGGGCGCGGAGCCGCAGCGCGCGAACCGCAGCGCGGCCAGGCTGGCCGGCGAGAAGGCCTGGTCCAGCATGCGGGAATACATGGTCGGCACGCCGGTGATCAGGCTGGGGCGGTGCAGGTCCATCAGCGCGGGCATTTCCTGGGCACGGAAGCGCCCGGCCAGCACCACCTGCGCGCCGGCCAGCAGCGGGCTGAAGATCTGGTTGTTCACGCCGTTGGTATGGTAGAGCGGCATGACGTGCAGCAGCTTTTCGCCCGGCGCGAGGCCGGTCGCGGGGATCACGCCCAGGGCGTTGTTGAGCACGCCGCGGTGGCTTTGCAGCACGCCTTTCGGGCGTCCGGTGCTGCCCGAGGTGAAGAGCAGCAGGGCCGGGTCCTCGGGTGCGATGTCGCGGTTCCAGTACGGCGCGGCCGCCGGCAGGGCGTGGGTTTCGAGCAGGCGCACGCCGGGCAGGCCGCGCAAGGCGTCCGCTTCGGCGCGGTCGGCCAGCACGGTCGCGATGCCGGCAGTGGCCAGCCGCCCCAGGATTTCTTCCCGCGTCAGTCGGGGCTCCAGCGGGCAGGGGCAGGCGCCTGCCGCCATCGTGCCCAGCAGGGCGACCACCCCGGAAAGCGAACGCTCCATCGCGATCGCCACCCGCTGGCGGGGCGCCACGCCGGCCTGGCGCAGGCGGCCGGCCATGGCGGCGGCCTCGTCGGCCAGCAGGCCGTAGGAAAGCGTGACGGCGCCCCGTGCGTCCGTGAGGGCAGGGCGGTCCGCCCATTGCGGAGTGGCCCATTGCGCCAGGAAGGCTTCTGGCAGGGTGGCGTATGGCATGCGGCGGCCCTTTCGGCGTAGCGGCTTTCTCCGGGCGGGGCTGGCGGGCGCACCCGCCGGCCTGCGCGGCAGGTGCGTTCCGATGCGCGCGGCCCACCCGCTCAGATTGACGCTGGGGATGCGATATGGAATTCTATAAAAATTAAATCATGAAATCCGAGTCCTGATAAATGGGACCGTACCGGAGCGAGGAGACAATGAAAATACGCATCCAGCATATCGTCGGGGGGCTGCTGCTCGCAGCCTGCAGCCTGGCGTCGGCGGCCGACTGGCCGTCGTCGCCCGTGCGCCTGGTGGTGCCCTATCCGCCCGGCGGGGCGTCCGATTTTTCCGGGCGCGTCTACGCGGAGGCGCTGACCAAGATCCTCGGCCAGCCCGTGGTGGTCGAGAACAAGGCGGGCGCCGCGGGCGAAATCGGCGCACAGGCGGTGGCCAACGCCCCGGCGGACGGCTACACCCTCCTCATGGCGGCTGCGGGCAGCCTGGCGATCAATTCCCTGCTGCCCTCGCGGGAGCAGCAATACAAATTCCCGGACGCCTTCCGCGGCGTTTCCATGGCGACCTCGACGCCGCTGGCCATCGTGGTGCGCGCCGACCTGCCCGTGCACAATGTGCAGGAACTCATCGCGCTGGCCAAGCGCGAGCCCGGCAAGCTCACCTACGGTTCGGCCGGCTACGGTTCCTCGCAGCACATGACCGGCGAGAAGTTCCAGCTCGCCACCGGCACCAAGCTGCTGCACGTGCCCTACAAGGGCAGCGGCCCCGCGCTGGCCGACCTCATGGGCGGGCAGGTCGACATGATCTTCGACACCACGCCCACGCTGATGGCGCAGGCCAAGAACCCCAAGCTGCGCTTCCTCGGCGTCACCACCAAGGACCGCGCCGAACTGCTGCCCGACGTGCCGACGCTGCAGGAGCAGGGGGTGGCGGGCTACGACGTCAGCACGCGCTACGCCGTGCTGGCCCCCAAGGGCACGCCGGACGCCATCCTGAACCGCCTGTCGGAAGCCATGAAGCAGGCCGCCGCCACGCCGGCCCTGCAGCAGGCCGTCTCCGCCCAGGGCGCCAGCGCCGTGCCGACCTCCCCGGCGCAGACCGACAAGGCGCTGCTCGACGAGGTCGCCATCTGGGCCGACGTCGTCAAGAACGCCGACCTGAAATAGCGGCCGCAACCCTTCCAGGACCGAAGCCATGACCGGACAGGACGACATCGCCGTCGTCGGGGGCGGCTCGATCGCCACGACCTTTCTCGCCCAGTTCGTGGCGCGGCTCGAGCGCGCGGGCGGCCCGCCCCGTCCCGTCCGGGTGCGGGTCTTCGAGCCGGCAGCCGAGCCCGGCCGGGGCGAGCCCTATGCCGACGACCTGTCGACCAACCTGCTGAACATCCCGGCGGGGCGCATGTCGGCCTATGCCGCCGACCGCGGCCACTTCCTGCGCTGGCTGAGCGAGGAAGGCGCCGGCCGCCCGGCGCGCCACGGCGTGTCGGACCCCGGCCCGGACGATTTCCTGCCCAGGCCGCTGTTCGGCGAATACCTGGCCTGGGTCCACGCCTCGGCGGTCGCCCGGGGCGCGGCCCTGGGCATCGAAATCGAACGGGTGCCGGCGCGGGTGGATGCGCTGGATCTCGCCGCCGACGGCACGGTCGTGCTCGAGGCCGGCGGGCGCCGCCATGCCGCGCGGCGGGCCGTGCTGTGCAACGGCAACCTGCCATCCGTGGCGTTTGCGCACCTCCAGGGCCGGCCCGGCTACTTCAATGATCCCTATCCGGTACGCCGCCTGGTGCAGTCCATCGATCCCGACGCCGCGGTGGGCGTGCTGGGCACCAGCCTGAGCGCCATCGACGCCATCGTGTCGCTCAAGGAAGGCGGGCATCGCGGTCCCATCCTCGCGGTATCGCGCAACGGCCGGCTGCCGGCCGTGCGCAGCATCGTCCCCAGCCGCGTCGCGCCCCAGCCTTTCGGGCTGGACGAGGCCCTGGGCCTGGCGGCGGCGCACGGCGGGAACCTGACCCTGCGCCACGTCTACGACTGGCTGTGCGCCCGGGTTACCGCCGCCGGCGGCACGCTGGATCCCGCCGACATGGTCGGCCGCACGGACGGCGACGCGCTGGCCCTGCTGGACGACGAGATCCGCCGCGCGTCGACCGACTCCCGCCTGTGGCAGGCGGTGGCGGCCTCGCTCAACGAAGTCATCGAGCATGTCTGGCGCCTGCTGCCGGAAGGCCAGCGGCGCGCCTTCCATGCCGACTGGCGTTCGCTGTGGATGGCCCGCCGCGCCACCTTTCCCATGGCCAACGCGCGCAAGCTCAAGGGCTACCTGGAATCGGGCCAGCTGCGCGTGGCCGGCGGGTTCCGGTCCTGCACGGCCGGCGAAGGCGCCGGGTTCGCCTTGCGGCTGGAAGACGCCGGCCGGGCATCGCCGGAATCCTGCCGTGTCGATTTCGTGGTCAACGCCACCAGCTTCTCGCTGGACGTCGCCCGCAGCGCCGACCCCCTGGTGCGTTCCCTGCTGGCGCGCGGGCTGGCCAGCCCGGACCCGTTCGGCGGCTTCCTGCTGGACCACGATACCGGCTGCCTGCTGCGCCCCGACGGCGTCCGGGTGGAGTCGGTCAGCCTGCTGGGCAGCCTAGCCGCCGGCACGTATTTCTGGACGTCCTCGCTGGACGTCAATGCGCGGCTGGCCGACGGCCAGGCCCGCCGCCTGGCCGGGGAACTGGCGCCGGGCCGCGAGGTACCCGTCCGCGCCGAAGCCGCCCGGAAATGACCGCCGGGCCGCGGCTTGCGCGGCCCGAGGGGTTTCGCGGCGCCGGCCTCGCGAGTCCGCTCGTGCCCCCACGCTTGCGGGTGCCCGGTACTTAATCGGATTTTTCGATGAAAAACGATCTGAACATTTCGCTTACTTGGCGCGGCGTCCTCGCCTAGACTGGAATTTCACCGACAGCCGGGCGATCAAGGAGACACATCATGCACGCGATCTCGAATGTCCTCAACGAAGGGGCGCACTGTGAAACCGGGGCGATTCCCCGGGCGCCGCTGCAGGGGCCCATGGTATGGGACCGGTCCACGCTGCGGCCGGACGACGGCATCGTGCCGCTGGACGACGCGGCCCGCGCCGAGCTCGACGCGGTCATGCATACGTTGCGCGCCAACCCCCTGCCCATCGAATTTCTCGAACCCTCGATGTTCCGGCTCGAGGCCTGCAAGGCCATGATGGACCGCTGCCGCGGGATCCTGGAAGAGGGCGTCGGGTTCGTGATCGTCGACCGGCTGCCGCTGGACGACTACAGCAAGGCGGAGGCCAAGGCGGCCTACTGGCTGCTGGCCCGGCTGCTGTCGCGCCCCGTGGCCCAGAGCTGGGACGGCAAGATGATCTACGACGTGCGCGACATGGGCAAGCCGCCCGGCAACGGCGTGCGGCCCGACGTCACCAACGCCGAGCAGAACTTCCACACCGACAACAGCTACAACCTGTGCCCGCCGGACTACGTGGCGCTGCTGTGCCTGCAGCCGGCCAAGGAAGGCGGCATCAGCAGCATCGTCAGTTTCCATTCGGTGTTCAACGCCATGCTCGAGCGCCATCCCGGCCTGGTCGACCGGCTGTTCGCTCCCTATCTGTTCGACCGCCAGAAAGAACACGCGCCCGATGCTCCGCCCGTCATCAGCCATCCGCTCATGCAGGTGCAGGACGGGCGCCTGACCTGCCGGTTGTCCCATCGTCACGTCATCGCCGGGTACAAGATGGCCGGCATCGAGCTGGACTCGCTGGGAGAAACCGCGCTGGAAACCCTCGAGGAAATCATGCTCGAGCCGCATTTCTGCCGGGAATTCTTCTTCGAGCCGGGCCAGATCCAGATCGTCGACAACCGGCGCCTGGGCCATCGCCGCACCCACTTCATCGACTACGACGAGCCGGAGCGCAAGCGGCACCTGGTGCGCCTGTGGTTGCGCAGGGCCGGCCGCCTGTTCTACAACGGCTAGCTGCGTCGCGTCCCGGAAGGCACCGCGCCCGGTTCTCCGGGCGCGCCCCTGGCAGGGCGCGACGCATGGCCGCAGCCGCCCTGCGGCAAGCCTACGCAACGCGTCCGGGCGCGCTTCCGGGGACCCATGAACATCAGGCAGCTCGAAACCTTCATCCGCGTCGTCGAGGACGGCAGCTTCGCCGCGGCCGCCGAATCGCTGCATTGCACGCAGTCGACGGTGTCGGCCCGCATCAAGGAGCTGGAGCACCATTTCGGCGTGCCCCTGTTCGACCGCGGCGCCCACCGCAACCGGCTCACGCTCCAGGGCCAGGAGCTGTACGACGGGGCGCAGGAACTCCTGGACCTGGCGCGCGGCCTGCGCGAGCGCATCGGCAACGAATCCGCCATGGCGGGGCTCTTGCGGCTGGGCGCAGTCGGCCACGTTGCCAGCACCTGGCTGCCGGCGCTCGTGGCCCGGCTGCGCGAGCGCCATCCGGCCTTGCGGGTGCGGATACAGGTAGCCCTGAGCCGCACCCTGGTCGACCAGCTGGTCGCCGGCCAGCTGGACATTGCGCTGGTGGCCGGCATACCGGCCGAGCCCTCGCTGCGAAGCGAGGCCGTGGCGCGCGATGCCTTCGTGTGGATGGCCAGCCCCAGCCTCGAGATCCCGCCGCAGGCCTGCCACCCCGCGGGGCTGGCGCAATGGCCCCTTCTGTCCTTTCCCGAGGATTCCCACCATTTCCCCGTCGTGAAGAAGTGGTTCCGCGACGCGGGCGTGCCGTTCCGGATCGCGATCACCTCCAACAACATGGACCTGCTGGCCCGGCTGGTGGCCGAGAAGCAGGGCATCGCCATGCTGCCCCGGGACTACTACACCGCCGACATCGAGGCCGGCAGGCTACAGGTGCTGGAAACGACCCCGCCCATCGAGAGCGTGGACTTCTACCTGGCGTATTCCTCCAAGCGCAACCCGGCCTTCGTGCAACGCATCGCCCGCTGCATCCGGGAAGTCCGGCCCTGATTCCGTAGCCGGGCGTCCGCCCGTGGCCCCGAACCGCGCCATTGACACCGGCGTTCCGGCACCTTAATCTATCTTCATAAACATTCGAATGATTCGAATGATTAAGGAGGAAGATAAAGTGAAAATCGTTGCAGTCGAAACGGCAGCCGTCCTGGTACCCAGCAAGGGCGATTACCGCATGGCCCGCGGCGTGCACGACGCCCTGCGCTCGGTCGTGGTGCGGGTGCGCACCGACGAGGGCGTCGTGGGCGCGGGCGAGTCGCACCAGGGGGTGGCGGGTTATACGCCGGAAACGGTCGAGACCATGCGCGCGGTCATCGACCACGTCTACGGCCCCTTGCTGGTGGGCCGGGAACTGGACGCGGTCGAGGCGCTGGTGAGGGACATGGCGCTGGCGCGGCAGGGCAACCGGTTCGCCCGGTGCGCCGTGGAAATGGCCTTGTGGGACGCCATGGGCAAGGCCTGCGGCCGGTCCGTGTGCGCGCTGCTGGGCGGGCCGGTACGCAGCCGCCTGGCGCTGTCGGCGAGCATCGGCATCGACGACGCCGACGTCATGGCCCGCAAGGCCGCGGAGTATGTCTCCGGCGGTTTCCGTACCGTCAAGGTCAAGGTGGGTACGCCCGACGTGTCCATGGACCTGGTCCGGGTAAGGGAAATCCGCAAGGCCGTCGGAGCCGGTGTCGCCATCCGCATCGACGCCAACGAAGGCTACGCCCCGGACGTGGCCCAGGCCTTCATTCGCGGGCTCGACGGGTTGGACATCGAGCATGTCGAGCAGCCGGTGGCCGGACCCTACCTGGACGCCATGGCCAGGCTGACGGGCATGGGCATCGTGCCCATCCTGGCCGACGAAAGCGTCCACAGCCCGGAAGATGCCCACCGGCTGATCGCCATGCGGGCGGCCGACGCCATCAAGATCAAGCTGACCAAGGTCGGCGGCTATATCGCCGCGCGCAAGATCATCGACCTGGCCGAGGCGGCGGGGCTCAAGCTGGTGATCGGGCAGGGCATCTGCTCGAGCATCGAGGCGGCCGCCGAGGCGCAGCTGGCATGCGCCTACCCGCACATCCACGAAGTGGCCGAAATGGTCGGGCCCACCAAGCTGCGCGGCGACCTGGCCGACCCCGGCCTGGACCTGGAGGGTGGCTTCCTGGCACTGCCGGAAGCGCCTGGCATCGGCCTGTCACCGTCGCAGGCCCTGCTCGACAAGTACCGCTATCCGGCGCCTCATTGACGGGTGGGCGAGGAGCGGACGGCGGAAAGGAAAACAACAGGAGGAGACGAAGATGAAAGCGTTCGGAGCATGGATGGCCGGCGCGCTTTGCGCGCTGGCCGCGGTCGGGGCGCCGGCTGCGGCGCAGGAGTCTTACCCGGCCAGGGCGGTCAAGATCGTCGCCCTGAACCCGCCCGGAGGGGTCAGCGACACGCTGGCCCGCGTGCTGGGAGAAGGGCTGGGCGGGCTCTGGGGCAAGCCGGTGGTGGTCGAGAACAAGGTAGGCGCCGCCGGGATCATAGGCTCGGAGCAGGTGCGCACCGCAGAGCCGGATGGATACACCTTGCTGATGGCCTTCGTCGGCAACCTGTCCATCAATCCGGGGCTGTACAAGAAGCTGCCCTACGATTCCGAGCGGGATTTTGCCCCGGTGTCGCTGGTGGGCAGGTCGCCGCTGATGCTGATCGCCCACCCGGACCTTCCGGTGCGCAACCTGGACGATCTGGTGCGCGCCGCGAAGCGGCAACCGGACGCCATTACCTATTCCTCCGCGGGCGTCGGCAATGGCGCCCACCTTGCGATGGAACTGCTGCAGGGCATGGCCGGCATCAGGCTGTTCCACATTCCCTACAAGGGAGGGCCGCAGGCCGCGTTGGCCGTGGCCTCGGGAGAAGTGCAGTTGTCGTTGACGACCATCCCTACCGCCTTGCCCCTGATACGTAGTGGCCAGGTGCGGGCGCTGGCGGTGACCACCGCCGAACGGCTACCCGCGATCGAGGGGCTGCCCGAAGTCACGGCGATACCCACCGTGGCCGAGTCGGGGCTGGACGGCTATGACGTGACGACATGGTTTGGAGTGGTGGCCCCAGCCGGGACGCCGGCCGCTATCGTCGGGAAATTGAACCGGGACATTGCCACGGTGCTGGGTCAGGAACGTTCCCGGCAGCAGATCCTCAACGCTGGGCTGATTCCCGAGTCGGACACGCCGGAAGCCTTCCGCGAACTGATCGCGGCGGAAACCCGCCGCTGGAAGGCGGTCATAGAGGCCCAGGGCGTCGCTACACAATAGCACCGTAGTAAACTTCCGGCCTTCGCCCGGGGCGGGGCGCAGCCTTCCCGGAGCGGCGCGCATCCCTTTTTTTCGGGAGCGGGACCGCGCGGCGACAGGAGGACAGTCCACTGACCGCAAAAGATGCCATCGCAACGGGCAAGACCGCGCTGTACCGGCAGATCCGGCGCGAGATACTGAACTGCCTGGAAAGCGGAGAATGGAAGGCCGGGGACCGGCTACCCAACGAGCCCAGCCTGGCTCAGCGCTGGGGCGTGGGCATCGCCACGCTGCGCGCCGGCATCGGCCAGTTGGTCGATGCCGGCATCCTGACGCGCAGGCAAGGGCGCGGCACGTTCGTGGCCCCGCTGGCATCCTACGGCAGCTCGCTGAGGTTTTCCAATATCTACGACGACGACCGCCGCCCGGTGCGCACCGAGCGCGAGGTGCTTTCGCTGCGCACGGAGCGGGGCGACCGCGCGGTCCGGCAGGCGTTGCGGCTGGATGACGAAGCCGGTTCCCTCAAGCATGTCGAAGGCGTGCTGAGGGATCGCGGCGCCGTGGTCGCGACGCTGGATCTGTTCCTGCCTTCGGAGCCGTTTCGCCGCCTGACGCGCCATGACCTGCGCCAGGGCGACCGCAACCTCTACGCCATCTACCAGGCTTGCTGCGGGATCACCGTGCTGCGCATGGAGGAACGCATCCATGCGCGCGCCGCCACCGAGCATGCGGCAGCCCGCCTCGGCATCGAGCCCGGCGCGCCGGTGCTGCTAGTGGAGCGGGTGGCGTTCACCTTCAACGACACCCCCGTCGAATTGCGGCGCCGGTGCTTCGAGGCGTCCGGCTACCACTATCTGTTCCGGCAGGACCGGATCGACTGACCCCGGAAGCGGTCAGCGCGGCGGCTTCAGCGCCCGGTGGTAGCGCGCCACGTAGCTGTCGAAGTCTTCGGTGTTCCGGGCCTCCAGCTCCTGCTGGCGCGCGAGCGAGTCGCGGGCCATGTCGCGGTAGGCCTGCCGGGCCGGCGCGTCGAAAGGGTCTTCGAGCAGGGCCTGCGCGTGCCGCCGGCTGAGCGCCAGTGCATAGTCGTGGAACGAGACGCCGCCGGCGCGCAGGTCGGCCAGCAGCCTGGCCGACGGGGTGGCGTCGGGGTCGTCCAGCTTGCCGCGCTGCGCGCGCACGGCGTCGCTCCATTGCGTGCCGCCGGCGGATGCGTCCAGCAGCCCGGCACAGGCCTCGATGTCCGTCAGCAGGTCCTGGCCCCAGTCCCGCAGGGGCACCGTGCCGTCGTCGCGGTGCAGTTCCAGCCCCGGGCGCCGGCCTTCGCGCACCACCCGGTGGAAGTTGCCCGCGCTGCGCCGGCAATGCCCGTCCACGGGGAACAGGGGGCTGTCCTCGAGCGCGCAGTAGACCAGGAAGGCGTCCATGAAGCGCGCGGTCTGCAGGCTGATGCCCTCCGGCGCGTAGGGGTCGATGTCCAGGCAGCGCACCTCGACGTACTGCACCCCGCGCTCGGCCAGCGCGGTTACCGGCCGCTCGCAGCGGCCGGTGGCGCGCTTGGGCCGGATGCTCGAGTAGTACTCGTTCTCGATCTGCAGCACATTGGTGTTGAGCTGGATCCACTGCCCGTCGCGGTGGGTGCCGATGCGCTCGTAGTCCGGCCAGGGGCGGGTGACGGCGTCGTACAGCCGGGCCAGAAAAGTGGTCAGGTCGTTGTAGCAGAGCGTGAGCTGGGACTGCGCCTGGTTCTGGTAGCCCAGGTCGCTCATGCGCAGGCTGGTGGCGTGGGGCAGGTACAGCGTGTCGGCGTCCAGCGATTGCAGGCCGCGCTCCTGGCCGCGCAGGAAATCCCGGGACAGCGCGGGCGAGGCGCCGAACAGGTACATCAGCAGCCAGCTGTAGCGGGTGAAATTGCGGATCAGCGCGATGTAGCCGGCCGAGCGGCGCTCGCAGGGGTCGCCGCCCGGCAGGTCCAGCAGCTCCCAGACCTCTTCGGCCAGCGAAAAGTTGTAGTGGACGCCGGCGATGCACTGCATGGTCTTGCCGTAGCGCTCGGCCAGGCCGCGCCGGTAGACGTGCTTGAGCATGCCGGTGTTGGAGGTGCCGTACCAGGCGATGGGGATGTCTGCCTCGGCCGGCAGGGCGGCCGGCATGGAGTGGTTCCATACCAGCTCGCCGTCCAGCTCCTGGTAGACGGCGCGGTGGATCTGCCGCAGCTCGGCCAGCATGGCGGCCGGGTCGGCGTGCGTGCCGGTAATCAGTTCTAGCAGGGCTTCCGAGTAATCGGTCGTGATGCGCGGGTGGGTGAGCGCCGAGCCCAGCCCGGCCGGGTGGGGGGTGGCCGCCAGCCGCCCCTGCGGGTCCACGCGCAGGCCTTCCTTCTCGATGCCGCGCAGGGTGCGCGAGAGCAGCTCGCGCTCGCCGTCCAGGCGGGCCAGGCGCTTCCGGAGTGTATCGGTCACGAATCGACCTTTAGTCTTGTCATGTCGGGAGCCGATTTTACGGGCACTGCCGCGCCGCCGCTTCGATGGGCCTGCCGGCGGCAGGGGCGGGCAGGGCGGCCAGCCACCGGTCCAGGTCGGCGTAGACCGGTGCGGCCAGCGGCGGGCTTTCGTTGAAGACCTCGTGCCAGGCCTGGCCGTACCAGCGCAGGTCCACCCGTCCGGACGGCGCGCGAGCGGCGAACTCGCGGCTGCCCGCCGGGTCGACGATGGCGTCGTCGCCCGCCACCAGCAGCAGGGTGGGCACGTCCAGTCCCGGGGCGCGTTGCAGCGCCTCGCGCCCGGCCAGGTCGATGAAGCGCGCCAGCCGGCCCGTCAGGCAGCGGTTGACCAGCGGATCGGCATGGTAGGCCTGCACGGTTTGCGGGTCGTGGGACAGGCGCGGCGTGGCCAGGCCGTGGCGTACGCGCAGGTCGGGCGCCAGGTCGGCCAGCAGGTTGAGCGCGGCCCGCAGCCATATCGGCACGGCGACCCGGAAGGGTGGCGAGCTGAGCGCCAGGCCTTGCAGCGCGGCCAGCCGGCGCAGCGCGATCAGCGCCGCCACCGCGGCGCCCATGCTGTGGCCCAGCAGCACCGGCGGCTGGTCCAGGCCGCGCGCCCAGTCCGCGATCATCGGCACGGCGTCGGCAACGAGGTCGTCGCGATGCCTGAGGCCGGCGCGCGGGCCGGCCGAGCGGCCGTGCCCGCGGTGGTCGTGCGCCGCCACCTGCCAGCCGCGCGCGTTCAGCCAGCGCGCCAGCCGGTCGTAGCGGCCGGCATGTTCGCTCAGGCCGTGCAGGATGTAGACACCCCGCCGCGCGGGGGCGGGCGTTTCCCAGCGATAGGCGGCCAGCGGGGTGCCGTCCGGCGCGTCGACCATGGATATCGGCGACAATTCCCTCTCCTGATCCCGCGTCGGCGCGGCATCCGTGGCGCATTGTCCCCGACTTTGCGGCCGATTGCAGCGGCGGGCGCGGTTTTCGCATCGAGGTATCGGCAGTGGCTTTCCAAGACGTATCCCGGCGCGCCTGGCGGCGGGCGGCCTGTATCCTGGCCGCGGCAGCGTGCCTGGGCGCCTGTACCCCTGAATACAACTGGCGCGAACTGGAGGTGGCCGGCGGCCGGGCGCGCGCCGCCTTCCCCGCCCGGGTGCAGATCGAACAACGCCCGGTGGTGCTGGAAGGGCGCGAGCTTTCCTTTACGCTGACCGCCGCGCGGGTGGGCGAAGCGGTATACGCCGTGGGCTACGCCCAGGTGCCGGCGGACCCCGCGCTGCAGGAGCGGCTGCGGCGCGCACTGGTCGAGTCGCTGTATGCCAACATGGGGGTGCCGCCGCCGGGCGGGGCGCCGGAAGGCGACATCGAGATCCGCGCCGAAGTGGGCGGGCGGCCGACGCTGCTCATGGGGCGGGTGCGCGTCTACGGCGACGCACTGGTCGAGGCGGTGGCCGCGGGGCCGGCCGACGAATTGCCGCCCGAGCGGGCTAGCGAATTCCTGCGCTCGCTGACGCCGAGCCGTTGACCGCGTCCAGCAGCCCCTGGCGCAAGGCGCGCGCCACCGCGGCGCGGCGGTTGTGCACGTGCAGCTTGCCGCAGGCGTTCTGGAGATGGAAATTGATCGTACGTTCGCTCAGGCCCAGGATGGTCGCCGTCTCCCAGCTGGTCTTGCCTTCGGCGGCCCATCGCAGGCAGATGATTTCCCGTTCGGACAGTTTTTTTTCCATTGTTGGTGTACCCTTTGGCGCATTTGCCGCCACGCGTGGCGCGCGCAAATGATGTCCAAGCCCGACCGGATGCTGCAAATCCTGATCCGCGGGGGGATCGCAAAACCAATCTACCCCGGAATAAACCGCTGATGGGCGCCGTCGTCGCGTTTTATGTCGCCACCGTGGGGCTGCTGGCGCCCCTCATGGCCTGCGTCGGCGTCGGCCTCTTCTGGGGCAAGAAGGAATATCCTTTCGCGGGCGCCTTCGTCACTGTGCTGGTGACTTCCGTCACCACGCCAGCGCTGGTATTCGAAACCCTGGTTACCACCGAGCTGGACAACCGCATGCTGGCGGACATCGCCGGCGCCACCGTACTGGCGCTGCTGGTGTGCGGGCTTGCCTGCGCCCTGGTGCTGCGTCTGTGCGGCCAGCCGGTGCGCAAGCTGCTGCCCACGGCCTGCGTGCCCAATGCCGGCAATCTCGGCCTGCCCGTTTCGCATCTGGCCTTCGGCGACGTCGGACTGTCGGCGGCGGTGGCCTTCTTCGCGATCAACTCCTTCATCCAGCACACGGTGGGTGTGCGCCTCCTGCCCGGCACGTCGGGGACGGCGGGCGGCTGGAAGAGCCCGGTGCTGATCGCCTCGGCGGCGGCGGTCGCCGTGCGCGCGGCCGGCCTGCCGATGCCCGGCTGGATACTGGAGTCCGCGCATCTGCTGGGCAGCCTGACCGTGCCGCTGATGCTGCTCAGCCTGGGCCATGCGCTGGCCCTGATCCCGTCCTCCGGCCTGAAGCTGGGCGCGGGAGTCGCCGCGCTGAGGCTGTCGGCGGGGCTGGCTTCCGGCCTGGCCGCGGCCGGGATGCTGGGCCTGTCCGCGGACCTGGCCGGCGTGCTGGTGCTGCAGATGGCCATGCCCTGCGCGGTCGTCAGCTATATGTATTCGCGGCGCTATACCGACATGGGGGATACGTCGGCCGGCGCGGTGCTGGTTTCCACCGTGGCCTTTCTGGCGCTGGCGCCGCTGTTGCTGTGGCTGGCCGCCGGCCCCCGAGGGTGAGGTTTCCGCAGCTGGTTCCGGGCGCTCTCCCGCCGGATTGCCGCTCGCGCGGCGATCCGGCGCGAACCTCGCGCGGGGGGATTGGGGGGGTTTCCGGGACGGTGCGTTATCGCGCCGACTGGACGAAGAGGCTGCACACTGCCTCGGTCAGCGGTTTCTTTCCGTGGTGGCGCCGTTCCAGCATGCCGACCCGGCGGATCACCGGCCGGCCCGGCAGGGCCTTGACCGCCAGCTGGCGGCTCTGCCGCCAGTCGGCGTTGGCCAGCAGCGGCAGCACCGCCACGCCGTAGCCCTGGCGCACCAGTTCGGCGATCGCCTCCACCGAGTTCAGCTCCAGGGTGACGTTGGGCGTCGCGCCCAACTGGGCGATGGCATGGTCCACCAGGCGGCCGGTCCACAGGCTGCGGTCGAACTGCAGGAAGGGCTCGGTGGCCAGCAGCGCGCGCGCCGAGCGGCGCCTGAGGCGGGCCGGCACCACCAGCACCAGCGTTTCTTCGTAGAGCGGCGTCCACACCATGCCCGGGTCCGGCCCGTTGGGGGGCTCGGTGACGATGGCCGCGTCGAGTTCGCCGCTGGCCACCCGCGCGGCGAAATCGCCGGACTGGCCGGCCAGCAGCTTGATCTCCAGGGCAGGGAAGTCGCGCTTGATGCGCGCCAGCACGTTGCCGAAGCCGCCCATCAGCGAGGACACCAGGGCCCCCATGCGCACCGACCCGCGCAGCTCGCCGCCGGCATGCGACAGCAGGCGGTCGTAGGCCGCCACCAGCTCTTCCAGTTGCTTGAGCACCGCCTGGCCCTGAGGGGTGGGGACTACCGCCTGCGCCTGGCGCTCGAACAGCGGCGCGCCCAGCTCGGTTTCCAGCGTCTTGATCTGCAGGCTGACGGCGGCCTGGGTCAGGCCGACCTGGCGGCCGGTGGCGGCGAAGCTGCCCAGGCGGGCGGCGGTCAGGGCGGTACGGAACTGGCGGATGGAAGGCATATAAAAATTCCTTTGCCTACCAAAAATAATTAATAGTTTTACTTTTGTCAAAGGGCGCGGCACCATTATGGACCGGCGACATTCCCCATTTCCTGAGCAGCGACTCCCATGACCGAAAGCTCGACCACGCTGCGCGTGTCCGTATGGCGCGGCGGCGAACAAGGCGGTTTCCAGGACTTCGACGTCCCCCGCCAGGACAACCAGACGGTGCTCGATCTGGCCACCCACATCCAGCGCCACATCGATCCCACGCTTTCCTACCGCTACGCCTGTCGGGTCGGCATGTGCGGGTCCTGTGCCATGACCGTCAACGGGGTGGCGCGCTGGACCTGCCGCACCCACGTGGCGCGCGTCGCCAAGGACGGGCGAATCGAGCTCGCCCCCTTGTCGAACATGCCCATCGTCAAGGACCTGGTGGTGGACATGGAGCCGTTCTTCGACAAATGGCAGGGCGCCCGCGGGCGCTTCCACGGCGCCCACACCCGGCACGAGCCGCCCGCCCGCGTGCAGCCTTCCTCGCCGCAGCGCCAGGCGGCCGACGCCGGCATCGAATGCATAGGCTGCGGCGTCTGCTATGCGTCCTGCGACGTCGTATCGTGGCGCCCGGAGTTTCTCGGCCCGGCGGCGTTGAACCGCGCCTGGACCCTCTTCAACGACGAGCGCGACCGGCTGGGCGCCGAGCGCCTCAGGGCGGTCGCCGGCGACGCCGGGTGCCATGCCTGCCATACGCAGGGGTCCTGTAGCGTGCGCTGTCCCAAGCAGCTGGCGCCCACCGCCGGCATCGCCGGCCTGAAGCGGGCGGTCGCGCGCGCGGCCGTGCGCGGCGAGCTCGACGCCGAGTCCGCGGGAGGCCAGCCATGAGCCCCGCCGTGCAGGCGGCCAAGCGCTGGTACTGGCAGCGCATCAGCGCCATGGCCATGGCGCTGTTCGTCACCGTCCACCTGATCGTCATGATCCTGGCCATACGCGGCGGGCTGACGGCCGCGGAAATCCTGGGCCGCACGCGCGGCAGCCTCGCCTGGGGCGCCTTCTACGGCATCTTCGTGGTGCTGGTCGCGGTGCACGGGGCCATCGGCCTGCGCAACATGCTGGCCGAGACCGGCCGGCTCTCCGAGCGCGCGCTGTCGGGCATCAGCCTGGCCGCGGGCGCGGTGCTGCTCGTCATGGGCCTGCGCGCCGTGGCGGCCGTCACGCTGGGAGGGGGAGCATGAACGTCTTCGACCCGATCGCCCGCGCCGGGGAGCTTGCCGCCGCGGCCGCATGCCGCGCCGCCGGGAGGGCCGCCCGATGAGACGCAACGATTTCCGGGCGCGCGGCCATGCCGGCTGGCTGGCCTTCGCCGTGCACCGCCTGACCGGGCTGGCGCTGATCCTGTTCCTGCCCTTCCACTTCTGGACGCTGGGCCTGGCCCTGGGCGGGGAAGAGGCGCTCGACGGCGCGCTGCGCTGGTACCAGATGCCGGTCTTCAAGTTCGGGGAATGGGCGCTGGTGCTGTGCCTGGCGCTGCACATGGCGGGCGGCCTGCGGCTGCTCTGGATCGAATTCGGGCAATGGCGCGGCCTGCGGCTGCGCTGGATTGCCGTCGGTTCGGTGCTGTCGCTGGCGGTGTCGCTGGTTTTCTTCGCCAACATGCTGGGTTGAATCATGTCAGAGATCGATTACGCCAACGTCGAGGAAGCGGCCCGCGAGCTGTACATCCGCGCGCTCAAGCTGCTGCCCGACGACATCAAGCAAGGGTTCGAGCGCCTGCAGGAAACCGAAAGCTCCGAGCGCGCCCGCACCATCCTGGACACCATGACCGTGAACATCCGCGTCGCGGAGGAAAACGAGAACCTGCTGTGCCAGGACACGGGCATCCCCATCTACAACGTCTTCATCGGGCGCAAGGTGCGCGTGGACGGGTGGCGCCTGAAGCAGGCCATTGCGCGCGGCTGCGAGCGGGCCACCCGCGAGCATCCGCTGCGCTCCAGCGTGGTCCATCCCATCAGCCGCAAGAACGAGCACACTTCCTGTGGGCCCGGCGTGCCGGTCATCCACGTGGATTTCGTCGAAGACGACGACCTGTTCGAGATCGAGATGATCCCCAAGGGCAGCGGTTCCGAGAACAACTCCTTCCTGCGCATGGCGATCCCGGCCGAAGGCCTGCCCGCGGTCAAGAAGTTCGTCATCGACAGCGTGGTCCAGGCCGGCGGCAAGACCTGTCCGCCGACCATCGTGGGCGTGGGCGTGGGGGGCACTTCCGACCTGTGCGTGGCGCTGGCCAAGAAGGCCGCCACGCGGCCGCTGGGCTCGCATTGCGCCGACCCCCTGGGCGCGCAGCTCGAGGCCGAGCTGTCCGAGGCGGTCAACCGGCTGGGCGTGGGCCCGCAGGGGCTGGGCGGCGATTCCACCTCCTTCGCCGTGCACGTGGAACTGGCGGCCACCCACATCACCATGAACCCGGTGGCGGTCAACATGCAATGCCATTCGGCGCGCCGGGCGCGCGCCCGCCTGGCCGGCGGCGGCATCGAGTACGGGTTCTGAGGGAGCGGACCATGGCGCATTACGAATTCGACATGCCGGTGACCGAAGCGCAGGCGCGCAAGCTGCGCGTGGGCGACACCGTCACCCTGCAGAAGACCCTCTACGGCATCCGCGACGCCAGCTATATCGCGATGTTCGACAAGGGCCGCAGCACGCGCTTCGACCTGCGCGGCCACGCCGTCATCCACACCGCGCCCAACGTGCGCAAGGTGCCCCCGTCCGACCGCTTCCCGGCCGGCTACGAGCCGATCTGCATCGGCACCACCACTTCCTCGCGCATGGAGCGCTTCACGCCGCAGCTCATGAGCCAGTGCGGCGTGCGCTTCATCGTGGGCAAGGGCGGCATGCACGCCGGCTCGCAGAAGGCCTTCGCCGAGATGGGCGGCGCCTACCTGGCCATCGTCGGCGGCACGGCCGCCCTGGAAACCACCTGGATCGAGCAGATCGAGGACGTCGACCTGGACGACCTCAATCCCGAATCGCTCTGGAAGTTCCGTATCCGCGACTTCGGTCCGTTGCTGGTCGCCATGGACAGCCACGGCGGCTCGCTCTACGACGAAGTGGGCGGCGACGTCGAACGCCGCCGCGCCGAAGTCCTGGCCTCGATGGGGGTCGCATGAAGGCCGCCGACCTGCAGGAAATCCGCACCGACGTCCTGATCCTGGGCTCCGGCGGGGCCGGGCTGTTCGCGGCCCTGCATGCCCACCAGGCCGACCCGGGGCTGGACATCACCGTGGCGGTCAAGGGCCTGCTGGGCAAGTGCGGCTGCACGCGCATGGTGCAGGGCGGCTACAACGTCGCGCTGGCCGAGGGCGACTCGCCCGAGCGCCATTTCATGGACACCATAGAAGGCGGCAAGTGGCTGCCCGACCAGGAACTGGCCTGGACCCTGGTGAATACCGCCGTCGAGCGCATCCGCGAGCTCGAGAACGAGCTCGGCTGCTTCTTCGACCGCAACGAGGACGGCACCTTGCACCAGAAGGCCTTCGCGGGCCAGACCTTCGACCGCACGGTGCACAAGGGCGACCTCACCGGCATCGAAATCATCAACCGGCTGGCCGAGCAGGTCTGGGCGCGGCGCATCAAGCGGCTGGAAGAGCACCGCGCCATCGAGCTGATCCCCTCGCCGGACGGTTCGCGCATCGCCGGCGTGCTCATGATCGACATGCGTACGGGCGATTTCCGGCTGGTGCGGGCCAAGGCCGTGCTGCTGGCCACCGGCGGGGGGCCCACCATGTACCGTTTCCACACGCCGTCCGGCGACAAGAGCTGCGACGGCCTGTCCATGGCCCTGCGCGCCGGCCTGGGCCTGCGCGACATGGAAATGGTGCAGTTCCACCCCACCGGCCTGCTGGCCGGACCCAACACGCGCATGACCGGCACGGTGCTCGAAGAAGGCCTGCGCGGCGCCGGCGGCTACCTGCTCAACGGCGCGGGCGAGCGCTTCATGGTGGCCAACCACGAGCGCGCCGAGCGCGCCACGCGCGACATCGTCTCGCGCGGCATCTACGCCGAAATGCGCGCCGGCCGCACCACGCCGGCCGGCGGGGTCTACATCCAGATGAGCCACCTCGGGCCCGAAAAGGTCCGGCGCATGTTCAAGGGCATGGTGGAGCGCTGCGCCGACTGCGGTTTCGACCTCGCCGGCGGCCTGGTCGAAGTGGTGCCCACGGCGCACTACATGATGGGCGGCGTGCTGTTCCGTCCCGATTGCGGCACCGAGCTGCCTGGCCTGTTCGCGGCCGGCGAGGATACCGGCGGCGTGCACGGGGCCAACCGCCTGGGCGGCAACGGAGTGGCCAATTCCACCGTGTTCGGGGGCATCGCCGGCGACAGCATGGCGCGCTGGGTGCGGGGGCAGGATTTCGCCGCGCCGGACACCGGGCGCATCGACCAGGCCCTGTCCTACGCGCTGGCGCCGATGGCGCGCCGCGGCGGCGACCTGCACGCCCTGCGCGAGCGGCTCTCCACCTGCATGTGGGACGATGCCGGCATCGTGCGCGACGCCGCCGGGCTGGCGCGCGCGGCCGACACGCTGGAATCGCTGCACGAAGAGCTGCACCGCATCGGCGTGGCCGAATCGTCGCGCGCCTTCAACCTGACCTGGCACGACTGGCTCAACCTGGACAACCTGATCCAGGTCAGCCGGGCTGTCGTGCGCGCCGCCGTCGCGCGCGAGGATTCCCGCGGCGCCCACTACCGCGAAGATTTCCCCGAGGTGCGCGACGTCGAACATTCCTGGTTTTCCGTGGTGCGCATGCGCGACGGGCAGATCGAGGTCCAGCGCCAGCCTGTGGCCTTCACCCGCGTGCGCCCGGGCCAGACCCTGCTCGAGCCTGCGGCCGCCTGACGCCATGCCGGCAGCCCGCCCCGCTTCGCGCCCGCAGGCCGTCTTTCCGGCCGGCCGGCCGCCCTGTCGGCCGCCGGCGCGCTGAGGCTGGCATACTGGCGCGCAGGCGGCAACCGGTTTCCCCTTCATTCATAGGAGCAGCCTGCATATGGCTACCCAGAAACGCGGCGCGGACCTGCTCGCCGAATCCATCCGCCGCGCCGGCGCGACGCGCATCTTCACCCTGTCGGGCAATCACATCATGTCCGTCTTCGACGCCGCGTTGAGCGCCGGCATCGAGCTGGTGCACGTGCGCCACGAGGCGGCGGCGGTCCACATGGCCGACGCCTGGGCCCGGCTGACGGGCACGCCTGGCATCGCCATGGTGACGGCCGGCTCCGGCCACGGCAACGCGGTGTCGGCGCTGTATACCGCGCAGATGTCGGAATCGCCGGTGATCCTGCTGTCCGGCTCGGCGCCGGTGTCCAGGGCGGGTTGGGGCACGTTCCAGGAAATCGACCAGCCGGCCATGGCCGCGCCGGTGACCAAGGCGTCCTGGGCGTCGGCGTCGGCCGACGCGCTGGCGGGCGATTTCGCCCGGGCCTGGAGCCTGGCGGCCAGCGGGCGGCGCGGGCCGGTACACCTGAGCCTGCCCACCGATGCGCTCGAAGGCCCCGCCGCGGGCGATCTGCCGCCGGAATCGGCCTATGCTGCCCGGGACGACGGCCTGTCCGGCGACGCCCTGGCCGCCGACATCGTGGCCCGCCTGCAGCGCGCCGACCGCCCGCTGGTCGTCGCCGGGCCGGCCGGGCTGACCGACCGCGGCCGTCCCGTCATGCGGGCATTGCAGGAAGCCATCGGCATCCCGGTCGTGGCCACCGAAAGCCCGCGCGGCAGCAAGGACCCCGGCCTCGGCGCCTTCGCCCAGGTACTGGCGCAGGCCGATTGCGTGCTGCTGCTGGGCAAGAGGCTGGACTTCACGCTGGGCCACGGCAAGCCGCCGGTCATCGCCGAAGGCTGCCGATTCCTGCAGATCGATGCCGATGTCTCCGAGCTGGAGCGCAGCCGCCGCGTGGCGGGCGACCGGCTGGAGCGGGCCGAACAGGCCGAGCCGCTGGCCGCGGCTGCGCAGCTGGCGCGCGCCGGCGGCAAAGGCAGGCACGCGGCGTGGGTGGAAGAAGTCCGCGCCGCCTGCGATTACCGGCCGCCCGAGTGGGCGTCGGCCGGCCAGGCCCCGGGCCGCGGCATCCACCCGGCGGCTCTGTTCGGCCCCGTCCAGGCACTGCTCGACAGCCACCCCGACTCGGTGCTGGTATGCGACGGCGGCGAATGCGGCCAGTGGGCCCAGGCCTGCCTGCGCGCCCCGCACCGTGTGGTCAACGGCGTGGCCGGCGCCATCGGCGGCGCGCTGCCCATGGCCATGGGCGCGCGCCTGGCCTATCCCGACGCGCCGGTGGTGGCCGTCATGGGCGACGGCACCTTCGGCTTCCATTGCGCCGAAATCGACACCGGCGTGCGCCACGGCCTGCCTTTCGTCTGCCTGGTGGCCAACGACGCCCGCTGGAATGCCGAATACCAGATCCAGCTCAACACCTACGGGGCCGACCGGCTGGTCGGCTGCGAATTGCTGCCGACCCGCTACGAGCGGGTGGCGGCCGGCTTCGGCGCCCAGGGTGCCTACGTGGACGACCTGGCGGCCCTGCCCGCCGCCCTGAGCCAGGCCGCCGCGGAACGCCGCGTGCCGTACTGCCTGAACGTCACGCTGGAAGGGCTGCCCGCCCCGGTGGTGCGCAAGTAGCATGGAGCTCATCGCGCTGGTGGCGCTGGCCTCCTGCGTCGCCGGCTTCGTGCAGGGGATGACCGGCTTCGGCTTCGGCATGGCCTCCATGGTGTTCTGGTCCTGGACGCTGCCGCCCGAGCTGGCTGCGCCGCTGGTGGTGTTCGGCTCGCTGGTCGGCCAGCTGCTGGGGCTGGGCGCCCTGCGCCGGGCCTTCGACCTGCGGCGCGCGCTGCCTTTCCTGGTGGGCGGGGCGCTGGGCATACCGCTGGGCGTGGCCATGCTGCACCGTATCGACCCCGGCCACTTCAAACTGGTGATCGGCGCGGTGCTGCTGGTCTATTGCCTGTCGCTGCTGTTTTCCGCGGAACTGCCCCGTATCCGCCGGGGCGGCAGAAAGGCGGACGGCGTCGTCGCGTGGGTCGGCGGTTTCATGGGCGGGCTGAGCGGCATGTCGGCCGCCGCGCCCACCCTGTGGTGCGTGCTACGCGGCTGGCCGCGCGACCAGCAGCGCGCGGTGTTCCAGAGCTTCAACCTGACGGTGCACGCCCTGACGCTGACGGCCTACGGCGTGAGCGGCATGCTTACGCCCCAGACCCACCGGCTGTTTCTCGTCGTGGCGGCAGCGATGCTGGGGCCGACGCTCCTGGGGCTGTGGCTGTACCGCCGCTTCGACGACGCGCTGTTCCGCAAGCTGGTGCTGGCGCTGCTGGCGGCATCGGGGGCCATGCTGCTGGTTTCCGGCTTGAGGCACTGACAGGCAACGGGCGGCTCGGCCAGCCTTGTGGAGTCATCCAGTACACTGATGAAAGAGCGGCGCCCAGGTGGAGGGCGGCCGGTCGTTGTCATGACCCGCGAAGCGGTCAAGCAAGACAATCCAAATCCGCCATTTTCGGAGCCCGGGACAAAACAATGAACGCACGAAATGCCGACGGCAAACCGGATAAACCGGGGGATGCTATCGAGACAGGACATCTATGGCAGCGTCCCGGGTTTCTCATCCGGAGGCTGAACCAGATCCATATTTCCTTGTTCTACGAGAGCTGCAAAGACTTCGGAATTACACCCGTCCAGTATGGACTGCTCACCACCTTGAGGGAGCACCCGAATATCGACCAGACGTCGCTTTGCGCCGAAGTCGGCGTGGATCGCACGACCATGGCGGATGTCCTGCGCCGTCTCGAAGAGCGGGGATTGGTCAAACGCAAGCCGAGCCCCACCGATCGCCGCATCAAGACCGCCAGCATCACGCCCCGCGGCCTCAAGGCTACGGAAGACATGTACGAAGCGATGCGCGATGCGCAAATCAGGTTCCTCTCCCCCCTGCCGCCGAAGGACAGGGTCGCTTTCATACGCATGATGATGCAGCTCGTCGAAGGCAACAATCAATACGGCCGGACCCTGCTAAAGCATTTCGATTAAGGGCCCCGGGCCGGTGCCGCCCGCCGCTGGCCTTTTCCCGCTTGCGCCGTCAGAGGGCCCCGAGTATGCCGAGGGCTTGGTCTCTCGGCATGACTGCCGCGTACTTTTGCGCCATGTCGAACAGGTTGGCTTCGTGGGGCCCTATCGCCCGGTCTCCGACACAGTCCGACAGGACGAAGGGCCGGAATCCGCACTGCATCGCATCGACGACCGACGCGCGCACGCATCCGCTGGTGACGGCACCGGCTACCACCAAGGTTCGGACGCCCCGATGGGCCAGCCATGCCGACAAACCGGTTCCAAAAAAGGCGGAAGGGACGGTCTTGCGTATGACCAGCTCTCCCTCGCGTGGCGAGAGCTCAGGAACGATGGCGCTGTCGTGTCCATGCTCCTTGAGCGCCAGCAAGCCGGGGACTTTCTCGGTAAAAATATTCCTGTCCGCATCATCGTCGGCGAAGACGATACGCGTATGCGCGACAGGCCATTTTCTGTCGCGCGCGAAGGCAAGAAGCGTCACGGTATTAGAGATGGCCGTGGAGATATTGCCGCCGCCGAAGCGGTCGCCGTCCGCGAACCCGTTGACGAAATCGACAATCAGCAGGCCAACCGGCGCCACGGGTTCGAGGTGGGCGCCGAAGCTCTGCCGTGCGTAAGTTGCAAGATCGTTCTGCGTTGACATGGTCAGCCCTTAGCGGTCCAGTACTACGCCATTGCGGACCACGGCCTCGCCGTCCAGGTAAACGTCGCAATGGCGAAGCGGGATATCGATATGGCAGGCCGTGGTCCTGCTGCCGCCTGCCTCGTTGTTGGGGCCGAGCGAAAACAGAAAGTTTCCTTCGAACGCGCGGGCATCCATTCCGAGAGTCGCCTCGCGGTCGTACAATCCCAGCGTCGACCAGTGCGCTCGCGGTTGCAACCCCCATCCTATGTGCGAGATCGCGTAGGCTTCGCGATCATCGAAGGTGGCCATGTATTCGGATAGCAGCTGGGCGTCGATGCCGCCGTCGATACGCGTGGCATAGCCTTTCTCGACCGTCAGTTCGACGGCCTCCTGCACGTAGCATTTCTGCGGCAGCAGAATGTCTCCGCGATCGATAACAATGCGGCCGTGCGCAGTGCCATCGTCAGGGAAGGTCAGGGCGAAGCCGCTGGGCCAATGATCCCACCTGCCGGGTTCGTCGACGAACCCGTACTCCGCGATCGGCTGGAAGTCACCAATAGGACAGTGCAGATCCGTACCGGCCGCCGACACCACATGCATTTCCCTGGCGCCGGCGATACGGCTTTGTGCCGCCAGGACACGCTGCCGGTCTTCGAGGGTCGGCACAAGGCGCACCAGCACTTCGGGAGGTTCGACGGCCAGCAGGATCCTTGTGCCGCCCCGAAGTATGTCCAGCTGTTCGGGCGAGAAAAGCAGGGTCATGAGGTCCAGGACCAGGTCGCTTGCCTTGAGCGCTGCGATTGCGGCGCGATTTCCGGTTAGAGGCGTGGTGCCGAGATAGGCCAGTGCGTCCCGGCTGAGCGCTCTTTCGCCATTGATCGGGGGCAGGTCCAGGCGGTTCACCACCGCGCCCATCGACTGGGTGGCGATCAGCGCCGTCGACAAGGTTTGCGGATGCGTCGCCGGGCCGGTAAGAATGGTCACTGTTTGACCGGCTTCGAGACGTGAAAGCGTCAAGACCTGTTTCCAGGCTTCCACCATCTGATAGTCGCTGACTGGCATGAATGACCTCCAGGGAAGCCACACCGGCCCATGCGAGCCGGTTGCGGAAAGTTCTTAAACTGGGGCGCCGAGAAAGGTGCCGAAGGCTTCGTAGAAACCTGGCTCGTTGTCCCATGGGATCATATGACCCGCGCCGGACACCCGAACGTGCAGCACGTTAGGTACGAGTCCGCGGATTTCTTCGACATCTTCGTCGGTAACGACTCCGCCGTGTTCGGCAGTCATCAGCAGAGACGGGACGTTCAGCTTCGGGAGATCCGCATGGATGTCGTCGCTGTGAAAGCCGTCGAAACTCTCGCGCACCGCGCGTTCATCGCAGGTGTGCAGCCACTCCGCGCGTAGCCTCAGCTGCGCATCGGACCAGCTTGGGCAGAAGACTCGCATTGCCTCGGCGTCCATGCCTTCCCGCGCCTGGGCCATCGAATCGATGTACCACGAGAGCTTTGCCGGGTAGGCCCGGCGTCCCGGCCCCGAAACGGGGGGGTCGATCATGGCGAGGCGAGCCATGCCGGACGCGGCCCTGGCTGTCCGGATGCCGATCCGGGCCCCCATCGAATGGCCGATGACGCTGTATCGCTTCAGCCCCAACGCCTGGGCGAAAGCGGCCAGGTCTTCGGCCTGGGCATCGAGGCTGTAATCGAGCTGGCTCGAGGCCGATGACAGGCCTCGTCCTCGGATATCCAGTACATAGGTGTCAAAGGTGGCGCCGAACCGCTCGCCTACGAAGCCCCACGTGACGGCAGGACTGGTAATGCCGGGGACGATGATCACCGGATCGTGCCGTGTACGCAAACCCGTGTCGCCTCCATATCGCAGGTAGTGCTGCCTGATCCCGTTGGCCTGAACGTTCGCGCCGTAGAGGAAAGTCGTAGACTGGCTCATGTCTTTGCTTCGATTCATAGGTAGTCAGTAGGCGCCCGACAGCAGCGCGCCCCCGCCAGGGACGACCGGATCCAGCCCCAGCGACTTCAGCATTGCATAGGTCGTCGCGATCGCTGCCGTCAGTACGGGTTTTCCGGTCATTGCTTCCACTTCTGCCACCGCCGGAAGGGATGGCATCTGCACGCATGCAGACAGAACGACCGCATCGGCTGCCTGATACGGGAGCGTCTTGACGATGTCCGGCAGTAATGCGGGGTCGTGGCGACCGACTTCCAGATTGTCGGGAATCTCCAATGCTCGATAGCCGATCACCTCATAGCCCTCGTTGCGGATGTAATCGACGACCAGCTCCGTCAAAGGCCGCATATAGGGCGCCACCACGACGATCCGTTTGGCGCCGATAACCTTCAGGGCATCGACAAGCGCGCCGGCACTGGTGATCACCGGAGCCTCGGCGCCATTCTGGACGGTCTTTTCCGAAAGTCTCCGTTGCGAAACCCGGTGATAGCCGTGACCCATGGCCATGATGGCGACCAGGCATGCATAGCCCAGTACATCGACTTGCGCATCGCTGAGTTCAATCGCACATCGATCCGACTCTGCGTCCATCGCGGCCAATTCTTCCTTGACGACTTTCTTCATGCGCATGCGGCTGGAGTGGAAGGTGAATCGCTCCGGAAGAATCATCTGCCGGGCTATCAGCATGGCGGGTATTTCGGTTTCCATTGTCGTGTTGGAACTCGGCACGATCTGGCCGATGCGAAAGCTCTTGGTCACAGTCTGCTCCTTGTTGATTGGGCCGGTCGGCACGGCGGCTTGATGTTTACAGCCCGAAGATGCGTTGCGCGTTGCCATGGCATACAAGCTGCCTGACGCTTTCGTCCAGCGGCGCACGTTCAATGAAATCGGCGGCGATGGCCGTGGATTCGTATGGGTAGTCAACGGAGAACAAGACGGCTTCCGGACCCATTTCCCCGATCGCGCCAGCGAGTGCCGGCGCCGAACATACACCGGACGTGGTAATCAGGATATTCGTGCCGATATAGGCCGAGGGCGGGCGCTCGAGCCGCACGCCATGCGTATACACCGCGAATCGGCTGTCGAAGCGCCAACGCATGAACGGCAGGCCCTCGCCCATGTGGCCGAGGATCACCCTGACTGCGGGGAATCGGTCGAAGACCCCGCCGAACAGCAGGCGCAGCGCGTGGCTGGCCGTCTCGACCTGCCAGCCCCAGGTGGCCCCGGCCAGTTCGGGATGCCCCTCGAGGACCCCAGGCATAATCATGGCGTCTGCCGGATGCAGGTAAAGGGGCACGCCGAGGTCCTGGAGGGTTTCCCAGAACGGATCGTAGGAGCGGTCGTCGTAATATTTGCCGAACGTATGGCCGTTTACCAGCGCTCCCTTGAAGCCCAGTTCCTTGACGGTTCTCGTGAGCTCGCGAGCCGCTTGAAGCGGCGAATGCATGGCCAGGGTCGCGAAACCGCCCAGCCTTGTGGGGTTCTGCGCAACCTGCCGCGCGAGAAAATCGTTGCTGGCCTGGGCATGCGAGGCTGCCTGTCCGGCGTTTTCCTCGCCCTGTACGCTTGGGCCGGTCTGGGAAAGTATGGAATAGGCGATGCCGGCCTGATCCATTTCCTGGATCCGCTGGCTGTCGAAGTCGGCGAGTCTGGCAGCCAGCTCGCGCAGGACGGCCGGGTCGATGTGGCGTGTAAACGCCTTGGCATAATTCGGCAGGCCGGGCGTCGAGAAGTGTTCTTCGAGCGCGATCTTTCGTATGCGGGTATTCAATTGTGCACTCCTTTCAGACCGGATATGCCAGGTCGTTGGCGATCACGGCGGTGTCGTATACGGCCTGGCGTTCCCGCAGCAAGAGCAGGTTTCCGTTGCGTGCGAAGCGGTCATAGAGGCGGCCGGCCTGATGAAGGGTGGTCGCTCCTTCCACGAGAGTCTGCAGCAGCATGTAATTGCTCTGGGAGACGATCTCCTCGTTTCCGACATCAAGAATGCGTACATTGGAGACGATATGCAGGACTCTGCGGGGGGCGAACATTTGCGTACGCGCAATCGCGACTGCACGATCGTGCAGCATGTCCTTTCCCTCCGCATATACCAGTCCCACGGGCAGACCGAGTGCCGCGTTCTCGTACTCGGTCACTCTGTACAGGCAGTCATCCGTGAAGAAATCCGGCCAGCGTTCGATATCCCCGCTGTCCAGGACGGCACAGTATTCGGCGTGAAACTCTTCCACGGCAGAACGGGCGGCCAGCGCCTTGTCGTGATCGACACTCTTTTTTTCGAATCCGCTCAGCATCTAGAACTCCATGATTTTCCGATAGTGTTGGTACATCGAGCGGATCGCGGCTTCCGAGATCAGGTTGTCGGCCGTTCCGATTTTTTCCGCGTCGAGCTTGACGATGCTTCGGTCGGTAACGGAGCGGCGCACGCCTTCCTGAACGAACTTCATGGCTTCGTTGTCTTCCAGGCCGAGGAACCCGGACGGACCCATCAGATTCCCCTGGCGTAGCCTGTGCTGGACCATTTCCTGCGAGTCGTCCTCGTAGCCGAACATGGTCCACAGCATGATCATGCTGTTCGGGCCATTGGGTACGATGTGGCGTACGCCCAGGGTGTTCATTTCACGCTGCACGATCAAGTTCGGCCATATGGTCTGCATCGTCACGGACCATTCGGAGTCGAACTCCTTTACGAACTCCAGAAACCGTTCGTCGCGCAATCGCATTCCTTCATGGAAGGAACGCATTTCTTTTTTCTTGTCTTCGTCTATGTCGGCATAGAGAGAGTCGCTTTTCGCAGAGGCCATCGTTCCATGGATGCCGTACTTGCTATCGGCCACCATTGCCGAACGGTTTCCTGCGACCAGAAGGCCGAACACCACCAGAAACGAATGAAGCAGCGTCGCGTGGTAAGGGTCTTTCAGATTCTCGTGATACATCTTCCAGTTGCATGGAAGTTCGTTCTTGTAGAAGCCCAGGACCTTGAGCTTCTTCCCATTGAATACGACGTCGAAGTCCTTGATGATTTCCGGCGTCAGATAATCCTGCAGCGGTTCCATGTCGGGAGCGAACGAGGCAAAGATCACGCCGTTGCGCGTGGCCACCGAGAGCTTTCTCAACCCATGCTGCTCGTTCCGGAAGTCTTTGGGCATTCCGCCGCGCTTGTTCACGCCCCGCTTGAATGGGATGCCCTGCAGGTTGCCCTTGAGGTCATAGGACCATTGGTGATAGGGGCAGACGAACTCCGAATTGTTGCCCCTGCTATGCCGGCAGAACTCGGCGCCCCGGTGCGCGCAGCGGTTCTCGAACACATGGACGGATCCGTCTTCGGCCCGGGAGACAACCACGGGCGTGGGGCCCACGTACGAACGCTTGAAATCCCCTGCGTCAGCAATCTCCGCTTCCAGTGCCACGAAGTTCCAGGTGCGTCCATGGAATATGCGTTCGATCTCCCGCTGGTACACGGATTCATTCGTGTATACCCAGTCGGGTATGGCCTGCAGGCCCTCCCGAGGCCAGGACAGGGAATCGATGGAAGCGTTCTTGCCGGGCAGAGGCGCTGCGCCGATGACGGTTTCACAGGAATACATGCATGGTCTCCGAAGCTTAGTGTGCGGCCCGGTCAACTTGACGGAGCTTTACGCTCATGTCGGCCAACCGCTCGGGGTCGATCAGGATCCCCTGTTCCACGATTCTCTTTAGCGCGCGCAGTTCCCCGCCTTGATTCAGGGCTAGCGCGTACACGACGGCCCGGCCGTGCAGGCCCATGATCAGCGTCTTGTCGTCCGCCGCCTGGCGTGTCACCCATCGGTCGATAGAGTCGTCCATCAGGCCGAGCATCTGGATGTTCCAGTCGTATTGGTCGGTCCAGAACCATGGGGTCGGGTCGTAAGAGGAGGGGTCGCCCAGCATGTTCTGCGCGGCGACGATCGCCTGGTCTTTCGCGTTCTGCCAGGATTCCAGCCTTGTCCGCCTTCCCGTCCGGCCCAGGGGGAAGTTGGTGCAGTCTCCCGCGGCATATACGTCGGGCGCGCTGGTTCTGCACCGCTCGTCCACGACGATGCCGTTGTTGACTGCGATGCCCGATGCCCGTGCGAGCCCATCGTTCGGCTCTTGGCCGACGGCAATAACGCAAAGATCGAATGTGGAGACTTCTCTTTCGTTCGACACTTCCACGGCAGCGTCCTGTTCTTCGATCCGCACAGCGCCCGAGTTCAATACCACGCGTACCCCGTGCAGGGCGTGCTTTCTGAGCAGCCTATCGCTGAACCCGGTCGGCATGGCTCTGGCGAGTAGGCGCGGTGCGGACTCGAACACGGTGACCGCCAGCCCTCGGGTTCTCGCGCTGGCGGCGATCTCCAGTCCGAGAAATCCGCCGCCGATGACCGCGGCCGATCTCGACTGCGCGATCAATCCGCGCAACTGCAGGGCATCGTTCAACGTTCTCAAATACGCTATTCGTCCGGAAGGAGGGGCCGCCGCCAGAGGGCGGGCCCGCCCTCCCGTCGCCAGAAGGCACTTTTCGTAGTCCAGCGTTTCCCCGGATTCCAGCCATGCTTGCCGACGTCCGGTGTCCAGATGCGCGACCCTGCCGACAATATGTTCGGCGATCGATCCGTCGCGGAAGCCGGATTCGTCCAGCCAGGCTTCGAAGCCGCTCTCGCTGTCTTCGGCAAGCAGGACGCTTTTGGATAGCGGAGGGCGCTCATAGGGCGCGAACGGCTCGTCTCCTACGAGCAGCAGACGGCCCCGGTAGCCGCCGGCCCGCAGCGCTTGGGCGGCGTATCCGCCGGCCTGGCCGGCGCCGACTATGAGAAAGGGTTTGTCCACGAGTGTTCTCGCGTTCAGATGTCGATCAGGACCGCACCGTCCTCGACATGCACGGAATAGGTGCGGACCGGCGCTGTCGCCGGGGCGCAGAGGGCAGCGCCGGTCTTGATGTCGAACTTGCCCTGATGCAGGGGGCATTCGATGCATCCGTCCTCCATGTATCCGTCGCTGAGCAGCGCAAACTGATGGGTACAGACGTTATGTGTCGCGTAGACGTCACCGTCGACCAGATACAGGGCGATACGTTCGTCGCCCAGCGTGACCGGAAAGGGTTCGTCTTCCGCCAGGTCCGATAGATGTGCCGCGAATTTCAATACCATGGAGTGCCTGTTATTTATCAGTATGCTGATGATATAGTCGAATGCTAGGCCTATCCGCCCTGGACGTCAACCGATCCGTGGCTAGGGTTAACCCGTGACGACCGGCCGGCATGGTGACTGGACCCGGAACGCGCGAGGGTATGGCGCCGGTCGGCGCCATGATCACGGCAGCGGCTCCCGAGGGTACAGCCAAGCGGTCGCGATAGGCACCTGAGCCTCTCGCCCGGGATAACCCTAGGCCAAAATCGATTGACGCTGCATGCCGATAAAATTATGATTTCTTTGTCAGCATACTGATAAATGAGGCAAGGCATGCCAGTCCGGCAGAGCCCGGACCAGGGGATGAATTGCTGTGCCGGGCCATTGCAACAGCCGTCAACCCAAATTATCAGTATACTGAAATAATCCGTATTTTACGGGCGTTCGGCAACGATTCCTACGGGATTGGAGTATGCGATGAAGACTAGAGTTGACGGCGGGTGGGTAGTCGGGTTCGCCGACGGCGGCCACAGGATGCTGCGCAATGCCTGTGTGGTGTACGAGGGAGAGCGTATTGTCTATGTGGGGTCGGAATACCCCGGCTCTGTCGACCGCGTCATCGATGCCACCGACAGCCTGGTGTCGCCCGGGTTCATCGACACTCATGTACATTCCGGCCATCGCGCCCTGCACAAGCTATTGGCCGATGGCGGTCGGAAGGACTTGTTTGGCCAGCCTTACATGGACGTCACGATAGCTCGCGACGGCACCAAGATTCAGGGCTATCCCAACTACCTTACCAGCGAAGAGGCGAAGACCGACCCTGGCATCGCCCTTCATGCGGCTTTTACCGTAGCCGAACTGCTGCGCAACGGCGTGACCACTTTCGTCGAACTGGGCGGACATGTCATGGTGCAGCAAGCGCTCTGGAAACAGTGCGAAGCGCTCGGGGTCCGCGGCTACCTGGGTCCCGGCTATGACAGCGGGCGTTGGGCGGCTGACGAAGACGGGAAGCTGCGCCGCCAGGCCTATCCGGACGGCGGCCTGCATCTATTCGAAGCCGCGTTGGACTTCATCAGGCGCGTGCAGGAGCATGGCAACGACCTGGTGCATGGCATTCTGGTTCCGCGCGAGATCGAAAATTGCAGCGTCGACATCTTGCGGCGCACGGTCCAGGCCGCGCGGGACCTTGGCGTGCCCATGGCGACGCATGCCGGCTACAACGTCATCGAATTCTACGAAGTCATACGCGAACACCGCATGACGCCGATCGAACTTCTGGATAGCGTAGGTATGCTCACGCCGGAACTGAACATTGGCCATGCCAACCTGATTTCCGACAGCCCCCGCCTGAATTATTCCGGCGGCAGGGACCTCAAGCTGATGGGCGACAACAAGGTTTCCATCTCGCACTGCCCCATCAACATCGTGCGTCGAGCCCGTGTACTCGACTCCTGGAAAAAATACCGAGAAGCTGGCGTCAATCTCACTATTGGCAGCGATACGTATCCGCGCGACATGGTCATGAACATGCGTACGGCTTCCTACCACGGAAAGGTGATGAGCCACGACCTGACGGCCGCCAGCGCAGCCGAAGTCTTCGAGGCGGCGACTCTCGGAGGCGCGCATTCGCTTGGCCGTGGGGACCTCGGCCGACTGGTGCAAGGCGCACGTGCCGACATCATCACGGTGAAGGTCGAGCGCAAGGACGTCCTACGCTACGGCCCCATCTGGGATCCGATACGCAGCCTGGTGGAGTGCGGTATCGGCGACGACGTGGATACGGTCATTACAAACGGCCAGGTGCGTATGGAGAACGGATGCATCCAGGGCGTGGATCTAGGCGAACTGCGCGAGGCCGCGCAGGGATTCGGAGAGCATGTCTGGGGAAACGTGCAGGAATGGGATCCGTTGAAAAGGACGGCACATGCCATGTGTCGTCCGTCGTTCTGTCCTGATTGCGACTAGTGTCGAAGCCGCAAGGCAGGAACTTAAAAACTTCTGTAGGAACAAGGGGAACTTCATGAAGAGCATTATTCGTCGATGTGCTTTCGGCCTGGCCGCCGCCATCCTGGCTGGCGCCGGAGCCCATGCACAAGAAGACACGGACGCGTTTCCGACCAAACCCGTCTATGTGGTCGTGCCTTATGGCGCGGGCAGCGCGGCAGACACCCTGGCGCGAACCATGGCACAGAAGCTGTCCGAGATATGGAACCAGTCCGTCATCGTGGAGAACAAGCCCGGTGGGGTGGGAACCATAGGTATCAACTTGGTGGTCAGGTCTCCTGCCGACGGATATACGCTGGTATCTGTGCCCGTGTCCGACCTTGCGGTCAACCCGCATCTCTACCGCACGCGTCCGTTCGACGTGTTCAAGGACCTCGCGCCGGTCAGTCAGGTAGGGGCGGCGCTGAACGTGCTGGTGGTATCCCCGGCGCTGGGCGTTAAGAACGGAAAAGAGCTGATCGCCCTTGCCAAGAGCAAGCCCGATGGCCTGACGTATTCGTCGCCGGGGGTAGGCAGCCAGGCCCATCTTGCCGCCGCGATGTTCGGCCTGGCGGCGGGCATAAAGATGCAGCACATTCCGTACAACGGCGTCGCCGCGGCGCTTAACGATGTAGTCGGAGGCCAGGTCGACATAATGTTCGCCCAGTTGCCGTCCGCGTTGCCGATGATTCAGGCGGGAAGGGCTCAGGCGCTGGGGATGGCGTCCGAACGACGCTCGTCTCTGGCACCCGACATTCCGACCTTGGAAGAATCGTCGGGGGTGTCTATCGGTGATGCGGTGTCCTGGTCCGGCCTGATGGCTCCGGCGGGAACCCCCTTGGCCTTGCGGGAGAAAATCGCGGCTGCGGTGACGCAGGCCATGCGCTCGCCGGATATCCAGAAGAGGCTGGCCGTCATGGGAACGGTGGGCCTGGGCGGGACGCCGCAAGAGCTTGCCAAGGCCATGCAGGACGATTCCAACCGGTACGGCAACGTCATCAAGACGCTCGGCATCAAGCTCGACTGAGCTGCCGCCCGACCATGGCCCGGTCCGGCGGCCCGGGCCCCGGCTGTCGTCAGTTAAGCCTTGCCGGCTTGATAGCCAAGTTGCGCCAGCAGGCTATCAGGCACTTCCACGCCTTCCCGGCGCGCGCGCTCCTGCAGGCGCTGGCGCCGGTCGCCCGGCACGCGCACGCCTTCGTCGGCCAGCATGGCCGCGATCAGGGTCTCGATGCGCTCCAGGTAGACCTCGCGGCCGGCCAGGGCATCGGGGTCGATGACCAGGAAGGCCTGACCGATGCGTGCCTGGTTGCCCTCGTCGACGAAGAAGGAATCCGCCTCGAAGCCGAAGTGCGCGCCGGTCAGCGCGCAGGCCAGCAGTTCCACGATCAGCGCCAGCATGGCGCCCTTGACGCCGCCCATGGGCAGCATGCTGCCCGTCAGGCCGGCCTTGGGATCGGTGGTGGGGTTGCCTTCGGCGTCCAGGGCCCAGCCCAGGGGGATGGGCTTGTTCTCGCGCGCGGCGGTCAGCAGCTTGCCGCGCGCCACTTCCGACAGGGAAAGGTCGATGACCACCGGCGGCTTGTCGCGGCGCGGGAAGGCGGCGGCGATGGGGTTGGTGCCGAACAGGGCGCGCTTGCCTCCCCAGGCCGGCATGGCCGAGGGCGAGTTGCCCACCGCCAGGCCGGCCATGCCGGCGCCGGCGACGGCTTCGAGGTGATACGCCGCCACGCCGAAATGGTGGCTGTTGGTCACGCCCACGAAGGACACGCCGTGCTGGCGGGCGCGCTCGACGGCCTCGCGGATGGCCAGTTCGCAGGCGGGGAAGGCCAGCCCCGCGCCGGCGTCGACCAGCGCGGCGCCGCCGCGTTCGCGCACGACGCGGGCCCGGGCCGCGCCTTCCACGCGGCCGTTGCGCAGCTGCGTGGCGTAGGACGGCACGCGCGAGACGCCGTGCGAGGCCAGGCCTTGCGCGTCGGCGTAGACCAGGGCGTCGGCGGCCGCGCGCGCCATGTCGGGGTTGGCGCCGGCGGCGGCCAGGGCGGAGGCGGCCAGCCGGTGCAGGGCCTCCAGTTCGATATGAGCCATGATGAAT
>Ga0180222_1000861_pt1 | contig 38075 bp, 43 predicted proteins | sample eDN5th37CKraftOP_FD_151336 | JGI IMG/M metagenome (GOLD analysis project Ga0180222, IMG submission 151336) | Enriched Organic Plus compost microbial communities from Emeryville, California, USA - eDNA 5th pass 37_C Kraft OP (version 2) (version 2) ...
TCCTGCGCAAGCTCGGCAAGCGGCTCGGCCACGCGCAAGAGGCGGCGGAATAGCCGCCCTCCATACGTTCCGCGAATGTGCTAGTATTGTTGTATTATGATGCTGGCGACCGATCTTACGCGCGACGCGATCCTCTCCGATCTGCGGCGGCTGCAGCCGCAGCTACGCGCGCGCGGCGTCAGCGGGCTTGCCATTTTTGGATCGCGGGCCCGTGGCGATCACCGGCCCGAGAGTGATCTCGACGTCCTGGTGGACGTCGTCCCAGGCCGGAAATTCTCGCTGCTCGATCTGATCGGCGTGTCGCATCTGATCAGCGACGCTCTCGGCGTTCACGCCAATCCGGTGATGCGCCGCAGCCTCGATTCCAGAACCCGGGCTGCGATCGAGCGCGACTTGATCGAGATTTTTCATGAATGAGCGCGTCTATTGGCGGCTGCGCGACATGAAAGCCGCGATATCGGACATCCGCGCGCTGCTCTCCGGCAGCAACATCGACGTTCTCGTATCCAACCGTCCCACGCGTGCGGCTTTCGAGCGGTTCCTCGAAATCCTCAGCGAGGCGTCACGCCATATTCCGGAGCAATCGAAGGCGGAATTTCCTGAAATTCCCTGGCGCCAGGTGGCCGATCTGGGCAATTTCATTCGGCACGCCTATCACCAGATCGACCTGGAGGTGCTGTGGTCCATCTATAAGAACGATTTGGATGCCATTGAAAGAACGGTTGATGTCCTCATTGCCAGATCGCGTCCGTCCGGCGTTTGAAACGCCGACAACGCGGATGTCCCACCCGAACCGGCGCACCGCTCTCCTCGGCTTGGCCTCGCTCGCGCCGGCGATGGTCATCGCCCTGCCCGCGAGCGCCCGCACCACGCGCACGGTCACAACCACGCAGTTCGCCGAGATCAAGGTGTCGCTCGACACCACGATCAAGGGCATCCGCGCGCTCGCCGCCGACTGCGCGCGCGAGGGCGATCGCTGGGCGGCGAAGTGGCGGCGCGACGCCGCCAAGGCGCTGCGCGAGGAGCCGGACATGCAGGAGCGCGGCGTGCACTGGTCGCTCGAGCGCGAATACGAGACGCGCTCGGTGATCGGCCGCTATGTCAGCGTGGTGCGCGCCGACTATCTCAACACCGGCGGCGCGCATCCCAACCTGCTGATCGACACCATCCTGTGGGACGGCGCCGTCAACAAGCGCGTCAGCATCCGCCCGTTCTTCAACGAGACCGCCGACAACGGCCCGGCCATGACCGCGCTCGCGGAGCTGGTGCGCGCTGCGGTGCTCGCCGAGAAGAAGCGGCGCGACATCCCGCAGGAGCTCATCGACGATCCGGAATGGCTCAAGGACATCACCCCCGAGCTCACCGGCCTCGGCCCGGTGACGCTCGCGCCCTCGACCGAGCCGAACCGCAGCTCCGGGCTCACCTTCCACTTCCATCCTTACGCGGTCGGCCCCTATGCCGAGGGCAGCTACACGGTGTTCGTGCCGTGGCAGAGCTTCGAGCCGTTCTTGTCCGCGGACGGCCGCGCGCTGTTCGCCGGTGAGCGCCCTGCCGACGATGCGGCGAAATATCAGCCGTGACCGCGGCCGGCGACGACATCGATAAGCGCGCGGCGCGCATCCGCGGCGGCGACCGCGCCACGCTGGCGCGCGCCATCACCCTGATCGAGAGCCGGCGCGCCGACCATCGCCAGGCCGCGCAGGCGCTGTTGCAGGCGCTGCTGCCGGCGACCGGCCATGCAGTGCGCGTCGGCATCACCGGCGCGCCCGGCGTCGGCAAGTCCACCACCATCGACGCGCTCGGCATGCATCTGATCGGCCACGGTCACAAGGTCGCCGTGCTCGCGGTCGATCCGTCCTCGACCCGCACCGGCGGCTCGATCCTCGGCGACAAGACGCGGATGGCGCGGCTCGCCGTCAACGACAGCGCCTTCATCCGGCCGTCGCCGTCATCGGGCACGCTCGGCGGCGTCGCCGCCAAGACGCGCGAGACCATGCTGCTGTGCGAGGCCGCGGGCTATGACGTTGTGCTGGTCGAGACCGTCGGCATCGGCCAGTCGGAGACCGCGGTCGCCGACATGACCGACTTCTTCCTCGCCCTGATGCTGCCGGGCGCCGGCGACGAATTGCAGGGCATCAAGAAAGGACTGGTCGAGCTCGCCGACATGATCGCCGTCAACAAGGCCGACGGCGACAACATCAAGCGCGCCAAGGCCGCGGCCGCGGAATACCGCGCCGCGCTGCATATCCTGACGCCGCGCTCGCCGAACTGGACGCCGCCGGTCGTCACCTATTCGGCGCTGACCGGCGACGGCATCCCCGCGCTGTGGCAGCAGGTCATGACGCACAGGCAGAAGCTCACGGCTTCGGGCGAGCTGGCGGCACGCCGGCGCGAGCAGCAGGTGAAATGGATGTGGACCATGCTGGAGGAGCGGCTGTTCGCGCGGCTGCGCGCCGATCCGGCGATCCGCGCGCGGCTCAAGGCCGCCGAGGCCGCGGTCGCCGAGGGCCGCCTGACGCCGACCGCCGCGGCGGACGAGATCGCGCGGCTGCTGCAGGCATAGCTGTGCCGATCTTGCGCTACTTCTTCGCGAGTCCCGGATAGGGCGCGCGCTGCAGCAGGCCGGCCAGATGCACGGCGCCCGCGACCATCAGCGTCGTGGCATAGGTCGTCACCTTCGGCGAGGTCTTGAAATCCTTGTAGTCCTTGTCGCCCATCGCCTCGCCGACCCAATAGGTCACGGCGTTCGGCGGCAGCGTGAAGCCGACATCGTTGAGCGCCTGGAACAATTCGGCCGAGACGTGGTGCGCGCCGTCCTCGTTGCCGACCACGGCGACCAGGCCGAGCCGGCCGTAGGACGGCATGCGATCCTTGTCGTCCTTCTCGTAGAGGAAGGCGTCCATGCGCTCGAGCACGCGCTTGCACACGCTCGACGGCTGTCCCATCCAGATCGGCGTGCCGAGCACGAAGACGTCGGCGTCGAGCACCTTGCGCCGCAGCCGCGGCCAGTCGTCGCCGTCGCCCTCGTCCGATTTCACGCCCGGCTTGATGTTGCAGTCGACCGCGCGGACGATCTCGCCCTCGCCGCCATGCTTGCCGAATTCGTCGAGCACTTCCTGCAGCAGCTTGTCGGTCGAGGATGCCGCCGGCGACGGCTTCAGCGTGCAGTTGAACGCGAAAATCTTCAAAGCCATAATCGTGAGAACCGTGTCGGACTGCCCATCACCAGCGACGCCCGAAATCGGCGCTGCCGTGTCTGCAACCCGCGCGCGCAGGCAAATGTTCCATCGATGATCTCGGTTCTGCTCACCGGCTTCGGACCGTTTCCCGGTGCGCCGGCCAATCCGACCGGCGCGCTCGCGCTGCGGCTCGCCCGTCTGCGGCACCCGGCGCTGCACGAGGCGCGGCTCGCCGCCCATGTGTTCCGCGTCAGCTATGCCGCGGTCGATCGCGAACTGCCGGCGCTGATCGCCCGCCATCGGCCGGACGTGCTGCTGATGTTCGGGCTTGCCGCGCGCACGCGCCATGTCCGCATCGAGACCCGTGCCCGCAATGCCCGCGCCGCGTTTCCCGATGCCGACGGGATCGCGCTGCCGCGCCGCGCCATCGTGCCCGGCGCGACGCACCGGATGCTGCCGCAGCCGACGCCGCACATCCTGTCGGCGAGCCGCGGGCTGCGCGCGCCGGTGCGGCTGTCGCGCGATGCCGGCGCCTATCTGTGCAACTATCTGTGCTGGCGCGCGCTCGACATGACGGCGCAGCCGGACGGGCCGCAGCTCGCCGCCTTCATTCATGTGCCGAAGCTCGATACCGTGCCGCGCCGGCGCAGCCGCGACGCCTCCGATCGCATCACGATGGACGACCTGGCGCGGATCGGCAGCCGCGTCCTGCTCGCGCTCGTCGTCGCCGCGCGCCGACGCCGGTGCGCGCCGCGGCCGCAGGCAAGATGACGAAAATGTCATGCGCCGCCGCCGGCTTGCCGTTTTTCCGCGAGAGCTTACCTGCATTGCCACTGCCGCCATGTCATTGAGCCTCACCCCGCAACGCCGCCCGTTCCGAAAGCCGCTCGTGCTGCTGATCCTGATGCTGTTCCTGGTTCCGATCGCCGCGCGCGCGGCGATCTACGCGGCGCATGGCGGGCCGTTGAGCTGGCGCGAGGCCGACTGGTCGAGCACCGGCGCGCTGCCGCCGGCGCGCGAGCATCCGCAGGCACGCATCATCGTGTTCTCCGGCCGCACCGGCGGCTGGAAGGGCGTGGTCGCGGTGCATAGCTGGGCGGTGGTGAAGCCGGCCAATGCCGCGGCATGGACGCGCTACGACGTCGTCGGCTGGGGCTCGCCGGTGCGGATCAACGGCTGGGCGCCGGACGGGCGCTGGTTCGGCGACAAGCCGGCCACGGTGGTCGATGTCAGCGGTCCGCAGGCCGAGGCGCTGATCCCGAAGATCGACGCGGCGGTGAAAGCCTACCAGTACCGCCATGCCGGCGATTACAAGATCTGGCCGGGACCGAACAGCAACAGCTTCATCGCGGCGCTGCTGCGCGCGGTGCCGGAGCTCGGCGTGACGCTGCCGCCGAATGCGATCGGCCGCGACTTCCGCGACGGCTTCTATGCCGGGCTGACCGACAGCCGCACCGGCGTCGAGCTCAACCTCTGGGGTTATGCCGGTTTCAAGCTCGGCTGGGTCGAAGGCATCGAGGTCAACCTGTTCGGGCTGGTCGCCGGCCTCGACCTGCGCCGGCCCGGCCTCAAGCTGCCCGGCTTCGGCCGCATCGGCCTCGACACGCTGCTGCCGCAGGCCGCCTGACGGCCATCATTGCAGGCGGATCATCGCCAGGCCGACCACCACCAGCGACGCGGCGGTGACGCGCGCCGCGCGCAGCGGCTCCTTCAGCGCCACCACGGCCAGCACCGCGCCGAACAGCACGCTGGTCTCGCGCAGCGCCGCGACGATCGCGATCGGCGCCACCGTCATGGCCCAGATCGCGGTGCCGTAGGACGCAAGCTGCATGGCGCCGCCGGCGAGCCCGCGCCGCCAGTAGCGCGGCATCGGCGTCAGCACGGCCGCCCCGCCGCGCGCCAGCGCATAGGCCAGCATGACGAGGCCGGTGCCGACGAACAGCCAGACCGAATAGGCATGCACGTTGCCGGCGAGACGGCCGCCGATGCCGTCGACCACTGAATAGCCGCAGATCGTCAGCGCCGTGAACAGCGCGAAGCCGACCGCGCGGCCGTCGAGCCGCGCAGCATCACGCCCGCCGCGGAACGACAGCATCAGCACGCCGGCGGCGAGCGCGGCGATGCCGGCCCAGCCGAGCGGCGTCAGCGCCTCGCCGACATAGAAGGTTGTCACCGCCGCGGTCATCAGCGGCGCCGAGCCGCGCGCCAGCGGATAGACCTGGCCGAGATCGCCGGTCCGGTAGCCTTCGATCAGTCCGGCGAAATAGAACAGATGGATGGCGATCGAGGCGATCAGCCACGGCCACGCCGCCGCATCCGGCAGCCCGGTCAGCGGTGCGCAGAGAAGCGCCGCGACCGCGCAGCCGAGCGAGATCAGCACCGTGGTCGACAGCGGCTCGAGGCCGATCTTGATCAGCGCGTTCCAGCCGGCATGGCACGCCGCGGCCGCCAGCACCGCCGCGAAGACCAGGCCGTCCATCGCCGCAGGTCAGCGCCGCGCCGCGGCCGGCGGCCACAGCTTCGGCCCGGCGCGCAGATAGGGCGGCGGCACCGGCACCTCGGCGCCGAGCGCCTGCGCGGCATGCCAGCCCCAGTGCGGATCGTCGAGCATGGCGCGCGCCAGCGCCACCATGTCGGCCTTGCCCTCGGCGATCAGCGCCTGCGCCTGCTGCGCCGTGACGATCGAGCCGACGGCGCGGGTCGCGATACCGGCCTCGTGCTTCACGCGCGCGGCAAGCTCCGCATTGTAGCAGGGACCGGTCGGGTTGCGGATGTCGGCCTGCACGCCGCCCGACGACACATCGACATAATCGAGGCCAGCATCCTTCAGCGCCCTGGCGCAGGCCACCGCTTCCTCGGGCGTGATGCCGTCGTCGTGCCAGTCGCTGCCGGTGATGCGCGCGCCGAGCGGCGTTTCCGCCGGCACCGCGGCGCGCACCGCCTTCGCCACCTCGAGCGGAAAGCGCAGGCGGTTCTCCAGCGCGCCGCCGTAGCGGTCGGTGCGGGTATTGGCGAGCGGCGACAGGAATTCGTGCAGCAGATAGCCGTGCGCCATGTGCAGCTCGATCGCGTCGATGCCGATGCGCAGCGCGCGCCGCGCCGCCGCGACGAATGCCTCGCGCACGCGGGCGAGATCGTCCTCGCTGGCGGCGTGCGGAATGTGCCAGCCGGCGCCGAACGGCAGCGCCGAGGGCGCGATGGTCGGCCACGGATCCTCGGCCGGGCCGAGCGCGCCGCCGCCCTGCCACGGCCGCTGCGCCGAGCCTTTGCGGCCGGCATGGGCGAGCTGGATGCCGAATCTGGCGCTGCCGATGCGGCGGCAATGCGCGATCACCCGCCCCAGCGCGTCCTCGCAGGCGTCGGAATAGAGACCGAGGCAGCCATGGGTGATGCGGCCGTGGCGCTCGACATGGGTCGCCTCCAGCACCACGAGCGCGGCGCCGGAATTGGCCAGCATGCCGAGATGGGTGAGATGCCAGTCGCTGGCGCAGCCGTCATTGGCGCTGTACTGGCACATCGGCGACACTGCGATGCGGTTGGCAAGCTCCAGGCCGGCCAGCCGGATCGGCGAAAACAACGTATCCATGGGGGTCTCTTGCAGGATGATCTCTTTGGGGCTCTCGGGAGCCGCAGCGCCGGACGGCGCCGCGCTGGGATCATAGCCGAGCGCCGCGCAGCGGCAACCGCAGGCATCAGCGGCCCGCGACAATGATCAGGCGGCGTCCCGGGTCGGTGCGCGGCGGGCGGCGCCGTCGCACAGCGCCGCGTCGCCGGCGATCGCCTTCCAGCGCTCGATCATCTGCGTCAGCTTGCGCAGCTCGGCGACGAATTCCGGCTCGGTGTAATAGTGGCGCCAGCGGCCGCTGTCATAGAGGTCGACGAAATGCGCGCGGCGCTTGAGCGCAAGCTCGCACCATTTGCCGACCATCGCGGCGAGCTGCGGTGCGGGTGTCTCTGGCGGCATGGCCATCGTCCGGGCGGTGGGGCTTCTCCACGCACGCACGCAACCGAACCAGACCTGTGGACAACGGCCCTGTTGTCGCTGATTCGCCGGAATTTGAACAGGCCGGTCGGCCGGCAGGGCGCCCGTGCCCTGCCCGCGCCGGGCCTTACAGCTTGATGCCGAACTTGTGCGCGACCTCGCCGACGATGCCGCGGCGGAACAGCAGCACGCAGGCGACGAAGATCACGCCCTGGATCACCAGCACCCATTCGCCGACCGGGGCGAGCTTGTACTGCATCGCCAGGATCACGAAGGCGCCGACGATCGGGCCGAACACCGTGCCGAGCCCGCCGACCAGCGTCATCAGCACCACCTCGCCCGACATCGGCCAGTTGACGTCGGTGAGCGAGGCGATCTGCATGACGATCGCCTTGGTGGAGCCGGCAAGCCCGGAGAGCGTCGCCGACAGCACGAAGGCCATCAGCTTGTAGCGCTCGGTCTTGTAGCCGAGCGACACCGCGCGCGCCTCGTTCTCGCGGATCGCCTTGAGCACCTCGCCGAACGGCGAGTTGATGATGCGGTGGATCAGCAGGAAGCCGCCGAGGAAGATCGCCAGCACCACGATATACATCGCAAGATCGTCGTGGAGGTTGACGATGCCGAACAGGCGTCCGCGCGGCACCGCCTGGATGCCGTCCTCGCCGCCGGTGAACTTGGCCTGCAGCGCGAAGAAATACATCATCTGCGCCAAAGCGAGCGTGATCATCGCGAAATAGATGCCCTGGCGGCGGATCGTGAGCACGCCGGCGATGAGGCCGAACGCGGCCGCGGTCAGCGTGCCGGCGAGGATGGCGAGTTCCGGGGTGAGCCCCCACGCCTTGGCGGCATGCGCGCAGACATAGCTGGCCCAGCCGAAATACAAAGCGTGCCCGAACGACAGCAGCCCGACATAGCCGATCAGCAGGTTGAAGGCGCAGGCGAACAGCGCAAAGCACATCACCTGCATCACGAACAGCGGATAGGTGACGAATGGCGCCAGCACCAGGATCGCGACCAGCACCGCGAAGGCCAGGGGCTCGCTCCAGGTGCGCACCGGCGCGGCGCTGCGGACAGGCTCGGCGACGCGTTCCATGTCAGGCCCTCCGTCCGAACAGCCCCGTCGGGCGCACCAAGAGCACGATCGCCATGATGACGAAGATCACCGTGTTCGACGCCTCGGGGAAGAACACCTTGGTCAGGCCCTCGATCACGCCGAGCCCGAAGCCGGTGACGATGGCGCCGAGGATCGAGCCCATGCCGCCGATCACCACCACCGCGAACACCACGATGATCAGCTCGGAGCCCATCTGCGGCGAGACGTTGTAGATCGGCGCCGCCATCACCCCGGCGAGCGCGGCGAGCGCCACGCCGAAGCCGTAGGTCAGCGTGATCATGCGCGGCACGTTGATGCCGAAGGCGCGCACCAGCGTCGGGTTCTCGGTGGCGGCGCGCAGATAGGCGCCGAGCCGGGTGCGCTCGATCAGGAACCAGGTGCCGAAGCAGACCGCGAGCGAGGCGGCGATCACCCAGGCGCGGTAGTTCGGCAGGAACATGAAGCCGAGATTCTGCCCGCCCTGCAGCGAATCCGGCACGCGGTAGGGCAGCCCGGCGGAGCCGTAATAATTGCGCGCGGTGCCCTCGATGATGAGCGCGAGCCCGAAGGTCAGCAGCAGGCCGTAGAGATGGTCGAGCTTGTAGAGCCATTGCAGGAACAGCCGCTCGACGATCATGCCGAAAATGCCGACCAGGATCGGCGCGATGACGAGCGCCGGCCAGTAGCCGATGTCGAACGACGTGAGCAGGATATAGGCGGTGAACGCCGCCAGCATGTACTGCGCGCCGTGCGCGAAGTTGATGATGTTGAGCATGCCGAAGATCACGGCGAGGCCGAGGCTCAGCAGCGCGTAGAACGAGCCGTTGATGAGCCCGATCAGGAGCTGGCCGAACAGCGCCTGCGAGGGAATGCCGAAGATCTCGAACATGGCCCGAACCGTTTGTCCCGGAAGCCGCAACCGGGGCGGCAGCGCGCCGCCCCGGCAAACGGGATGCCGCTCAGCCCTTGACCAGCGAGCAGCCGCCCTCGTTGAGCGGGCGGAACGCTTCCGCGGCCGGGATCGTGGCCAGCACCTTGTAGTAGTCGCCGGCGTGCTTGGATTCCGCCGGCTTCTTCACCTCGTAGAGATAGGCGTCGTGGATCTTGCGGCCGTCGGCGCGGATGGTGCCCTTGCCGAACAGCGGATCGTCGGTCGGGATCTCCTTCATCTTGGCGACCACCGCCTTGCCGTCGGCGGCGCTGCCGAGCGCGGCCACCGCCTTGAGATAGTGCGTGAGGCCGGCATAGACGCCCGCCTGCACCATGGTCGGCACCTTGCCGGAGGCGTTGCGCTCGGCCTGCCAGCGCTTGGTCCAGGCGCGGTTGTTGTCGTTCTGGTCCCAGTACCAGGTCTCGGTGAAGATCAGGCCCTGCGCGGTGGCGAGCCCGAGCGAGTTGACGTCGCTCGCGAACACCAAGAGGCCGGCGAGGCTCTGCCCGCCCTTGACGATGCCGAACTCGGCCGCCTGCTTGATCGAGTTGATGGTGTCGCCGCCGGCATTGGCAAGCCCGATGATCTTCGCCTTGGACGCCTGCGCCTGCAGCAGGAACGAGGAGAAGTCGTTGGTGTTGACCGGGTGGCGGACCTTGCCGAGCACCTTGCCGCCGTTCTTCTCGACCACCGCGGTGGTGTCGCGCTCGAGCGCGTGGCCGAACGCATAGTCGGCGGTGAGGAAGAACCAGCTGTCGCCGCCGTTCTTGACGATCGCCTTGCCGGTGCCGTTCGCCAGCATCCAGGTATCATAGGTCCAGTGCACGGTGTTGGGCGAGCATTTCGGGCCGGTGAGGTCCGAGGCCGCCGCGCCGGAATTGATGAACACTTTGTTCTTGTTGCGCACCACCTCGTTGACCGCGAGCGCGACGCCGGAGTTCGGCGTGTCGATGATCAGGTCGACCTTCTCGACGTCGATCCACTGGTTGGCGAGGTTGGTGCCGACGTCCGGCTTGTTCTGATGATCGCCGGAGACGAGGTCGACCTTGACGTTGGGATTGGCCTTGGTGAAGTCGGCGATCGCCATCCGCGCGGCGGCGACCGATCCCGGCCCGGCGAGGTCGGCATACAGGCTCGACATGTCGGTGAGCACGCCGATCTTGACGTTGACCTGCTGCGCCTGCGCGGTGCCGCAGGCGAGCGCGGCGGCGACGGCCGCGAGAACAAAAGCCTTCTTCATGGTGGTTCCTCTCACTGTTGTTCGTTAGACGCCGAGATAATCGTGCAGCTTCTCCAGGTTCGCGTCGAGCTCCGAGGTGGCGAACTGGTCGATGATACGTCCATGTTCCATGACGTAATAGCGGTCCGCAACCGTGGCGGCGAAGCGGAAGTTCTGCTCGACCAGAAGGATCGTGAAGCCCTGCTCCTTGAGCGAGCGGATGGTGCGGCCGATCTGCTGGATGATGACCGGGGCAAGCCCTTCGGTCGGCTCGTCGAGCAGCAGCATGCGGGCGCCGGTGCGCAGGATGCGGGCGATCGCCAGCATCTGCTGCTCGCCGCCCGACAGCTTGGTGCCCTGGCTCGAGCCGAGCCGCTCCTTGAGGTTCGGGAACAGCTCGAAGATGCGCTCGAGCGGCAGGCCGCCGGGCCTGATCTGCGGCGGCAGCATCAGGTTCTCGCGCACGTCGAGGCTCGCGAAGATGCCGCGCTCCTCCGGGCACAGCGCGATGCCGGCGCGTGCGATCTTGTCCGAGGACAGGCCGATCAGCTCGCGTCCCTCGAACCGCACCGAGCCCTTGCGCTGGGTGACGATGCCCATCACCGATTTCAGCGTCGTGGTCTTGCCAGCGCCGTTGCGGCCGAGCAGCGTCACCACCTCGCCCTCGCGCACCTCGAAGCTGACGCCGTGCAGGACGTGCGATTCCCCGTACCAGGCCTGCAGGTCCTGCACCGTCAGCAGCGGGCCGGTCCGCTCAAGCATGGCCGACCCCCATATAGGCTTCGCGCACGTCGGGATTCTTCGACACGGTGGCGTAGTCGCCTTCCGCGAGCACGCGGCCGCGGGTCAGCACCGTGATGATGTCGCAGAGATTTTCGACCACGCTGAGATTGTGCTCGACCATCAGCACGGTGCGGTCGGCGGCGACCCGCTTGATCAGCGCGGCGATGCGGTCGATGTCCTCGTGGCCCATGCCGGCGGTCGGCTCGTCGAGCAGCAGCATTTCCGGATCGAGCGCCAGCGTGGTGGCGATCTCGAGCGCGCGCTTGCGGCCGTAAGGCAGCTCCACCGCCTGCCAGTCGGCGAAGGCGGAAAGCCCGACGTCGGCGAGCAATTCGCGCGCGCGGTCGTTGTATCTGTCGAGCGTCTTCGACGAACGCCAGAAGTCGAACGAGCCGCCGCGCTGGCGCTGCAGCGCGATGCGGACGTTCTCCAGCACCGTCATGTGCGGGAACACCGCGGAGATCTGGAACGAGCGGACGAGGCCGAGCCGGGCGACGTCGGCCGGCGCCAGCGCGGTGATGTCGCGGCCGTTGTAGATGATGCGGCCGCGGGTCGGCGCCAGGAACTTGGTGAGCAGGTTGAAGCAGGTGGTCTTGCCGGCGCCGTTCGGACCGATCAGCGCGTGAATGGTGCCGCGTGCGACCTTGAGATGAACTCCGCTGACCGCGACAAAGCCGGCAAACTCCTTGGTCAGATCCTCGGTTTCGAGGATGATGTCACGGCTCATTACGACGCGCCTTCCCCCCAACGCGCCTCATTGTTGCATGGCAGTCATGCTGCCTCAACGGCCGCGATCGGGCGGCATATTAACCGAAAGTCGAAGGCGCAGGCTGCCCGTTCCGGCCGGCGCAGGCCGCCCGGGAACGAGCGTGGGCTCCCAAGGCACGGGCGGCAGGCTTGTGTCGGCCGCCGCCCGCATCTTTCCGTTCAGCGGTTGGCGCTCAGCCGCGGCGGGTTCTGGTGCATGATCCAAAGCTCGATCGCCGCCAGCACCGCGACCAGCACGCCGATCACGACATGGACCGACATCGCCTGGGTGGCGGCAAAGCCGAGGACCCAGGGCGACACCAGCACCCACAGGCCGACGATCAGGTTCAGCCACTCCTCCCAGACCGCGAAGGCGGCCAGCGCCGCGATCGACAGCACCGCGATGATGATGCCGCAGACATAGGCGTTTTGTGACGCCGCCCCGGGTTCAAACGCAAAAATCCAGGGCGAGAAGAACAGCACCGCGCGTGGCGGGAGGGGGTCACGGCGACCGGCCGATCTGATCAAAAAGCACGGACCCCCACCCCAACCCTCCCCCTTTCAGGGGGAGGGAGCGCCGATAGCCGTCGTGATTCAATCTCAAGGGATCTTGCTCAAGGAATCTTGCTTTAATGCGCGAGCTTGGGATCGACTGCGAAGGTCGCTTCGGTCTTCTTCTTGATCTCGTCGAGGGTGACGCCGGGAGCGAGCTCGATCAGCGTCATGCCCTTGCCGTGCCGGCGGTCGATCGTGAACACGCCGAGGTCGGTGATGACCATGTCGACCACGCCGGCGCCGGTCAGCGGCAGCGTGCAGCGGTGCAGCAGTTTCGGCTCGTCCTTGGCGGTGTGCTCCATGATCACGACCACCTTCTTGACGCCGGCGACGAGGTCCATGGCGCCGCCCATGCCCTTGACCATCTTGCCGGGGATCATCCAGTTGGCGAGGTCGCCGTTCTCCGCGACCTGCATGGCGCCGAGCAGCGCGATATCGATATGGCCGCCGCGGATCATGGCGAAGGAATCCGCGCTGGAGAAATACGAGGTGGTCGGCAGCTCGGTGACGGTCTGCTTGCCGGCATTGATCAGGTCCGGGTCCTCGTCACCCTCGTAAGGGAACGGGCCGAAGCCGAGCATGCCGTTCTCGCTCTGGAGCTGCACGGTCATGCCAGTCGGGATGTAGTTCGACACCAGCGTCGGGATGCCGATGCCGAGATTGACATAGAAGCCGTCGCGCAATTCCTTGGCGGCGCGCTCGGCCATCTGCTCGCGGGTCCAGGGCATCGTGATCTCCTGATCTATTCTCCGGCGTCATTCCGGACGCCGCGCAGCGGCGATCCGGAATCCAGACGCACGGTCCAAGCTTGTTGCTGGATTCCGGGTTCGCCGGCCCGCGCCTTGCGGGCTGGGCCGACGCCCCGGAATGACGATGAGAGCCAAGCCGTCATGCGTTACGCCATCACGCGCTTGCGCACGGTGCGCTGCTCGATGTGCTTGACCACGTCCGGCACGTGGATGATGCGCTTGATGTAGACACCGGGCGTGTGGATGTGGTCCGGGTCGATCTCGCCCGGCTCGACCAGGTGCTCGACCTGCGCGACCGTGACCTTGCCGCAGGCGGCGACCATCGGATTGAAGTTGCGCGCGGTCTTGCGGTAGACGAGGTTGCCCTCGGTATCGCCCTTCCAGGCGTGGACGATGGAGAGGTCGGCGACGATGCCGCGCTCCATGATGTATTTCTCGCCGTCGAACTCGCGCTCTTCCTTGCCCTTGGCGATGTCGGTGCCCACGCCGGTGCGCGTGAAGAACGCCGGAATGCCGGCGCCGCCGGCGCGCAGCCGCTCGGCCAGCGTGCCCTGCGGGTTGAACTCGATCTCCAGCTCGCCGGCGAGATATTGCTGCGCGAACAGTTTGTTCTCGCCGACATAGGACGAGATCATCTTCTTGACCTGCTTGGTGTCGAGCAGCAGGCCAAGGCCTGCGCCGTCGACCCCGGCATTGTTGGAGACGATGGTCAGGTTCCTGACGCCGGATTCCCGGATCGCCTTGATCAGCACCTCGGGAATGCCGCACAGGCCGAAGCCGCCGGCCGCGATCAGCATCCCGTCCTTGAGCAGGCCGGCAAGCGCCGCCTTTGCGTCCGGATAGACCTTTTTCATGCCATTCACCTGATGCGGGGAACCCGACAGACGATTAGCGCAGCCGCGCCGGCAGGGGAAGACCGCGGCCGCGGCCGCGCCCGGACCGCTTGACCGCCGCCTTGGCAGACGCGAGGCTGCGCCAAAAAACCTGCAACCGTGGAGGAAACAAGATGCTGCGATCGCTGATCGGCGCCGCCCTCGCCGCGCTCCTGGGCTTCGCCGGGCCCGCCGCCGCCCAGGGCTTCCCCAACCATCCCCTGACCATGGTGATCCCGTTCGCCGCCGGCGGGCCCACCGACGTGCTCGGCCGCATCGTCGCCCAGCGCATGAGCGAGCTGCTCGGCCAGCAGGTGGTGGTCGAGAATGTCGGCGGCCGCAGGTCGATGGCGGCACGGTGAAGCCGATCGCGATGCTGACCAAGGAGCGCTCGCCGGTGCTCAAGGATGTCCCGACCGCGCGCGAGCAGGGCTCGGACGTCGAGGCCTATACCTGGAACGCGATCTTCCTGCCCAAGGGCGCGCCGGCCGACGTGGTCAAGAAGCTCAACGAGGCGATGCTCGGCACCATGAACACCGCCTCGGTGCGCGAGCGCCTGCAGGCGCTCGGCGCCAATGTGGTGAGCAACGACCGGGCCACGCCCGATTATCTCGCCAACTTCGTCAAGAGCGAGATCGAGAAGTGGGCGGCGCCGATCAAGGCCAGCGGCGTCACCGCCGACTGAGCGGCCGGCCCGCGTCAACGAAACCAGTGCGGCGCGGCCGCGCCGCCCTGCCCTGCAAAAACCGGCTTCTGCCTTGGGCCGAATTGTGTTTGAAGGGGCTCGCCCAGCGGCCGGCGGCGCCGATCGGCCCTCCCTTCAGACCACGGACCTTGCCATGCCTCCCTATCGCTCCCGCACCTCCACCCACGGCCGCAACATGGCGGGCGCCCGCGGCCTGTGGCGCGCCACCGGCATGACCGATGCCGACTTCGGCAAGCCGATCATCGCGGTCGCCAATTCGTTCACGCAGTTCGTGCCCGGCCACGTCCATCTCAAGGACCTCGGCCAGCTCGTCGCGCGCGAGATCGAGAAGGCCGGCGGCGTCGCCAAGGAGTTCAACACCATCGCGGTCGACGACGGCATCGCCATGGGCCATGACGGCATGCTCTACAGCCTGCCCTCGCGCGAGCTGATCGCCGACAGCGTCGAGTTCATGGTCAACGCGCATTGCGCCGACGCGCTGGTCTGCATCTCCAATTGCGACAAGATCACTCCCGGCATGCTGATGGCGGCGCTGCGCCTCAACATCCCGGCGGTGTTCGTGTCCGGCGGGCCGATGGAGGCCGGCAAGGTCAAGTGGAAGGACACCGTCAGGGCGGTCGACCTGGTCGACGCCATGGTCGCCGCCGCGGACGACCGCATCAGCGACCAGGAGGTCGCGGTGATCGAGCGCTCCGCGTGCCCGACCTGCGGCTCCTGCTCCGGCATGTTCACCGCCAATTCGATGAACTGCCTCACCGAGGCGCTCGGCCTGTCGCTCCCCGGCAACGGCACCGTGCTCGCCACCCATGCCGACCGCCGGCAACTGTTCGTCGAGGCCGGCCACCTGATCGTCGACCTGGCGCAGCGCTACTATCAGCAGGACGACGCCTCGGTGCTGCCGCGCGCGGTCGCGAGCTTCAAGGCGTTCGAGAACGCGATGACGCTCGACATCGCAATGGGCGGCTCGACCAACACCGTGCTGCACCTGCTCGCCGCCGCATACGAGGCCGAGGTCGGCTTCACCATGAAGGACATCGACCGGCTGTCGCGCCGCGTGCCGGTCCTGTGCAAGGTCGCGCCCTCGGTCGCCGACGTCCATGTCGAGGACGTGCATCGCGCCGGCGGCATCATGGCGATCCTCGGCGAGCTCGACCGCGCCGGGCTGATCGACACTTCGGTCAAGCCGATCCACAGCGCGACGCTGGCCGAGGCGCTGGCGCGCTGGGACGTGACGCGGACCACGAGCGATTCCGTGCGGACCTTCTATCGGTCCGCGCCCGGCGGCATCCCGACCGTGGTGCCGTTCAGCCAGGACCGCCGCTACGACGCGCTCGACCTCGACCGCAGCGCCGGCGTGATCCGCGACGCCGCGCATGCGTTCAGCCCGGACGGCGGGCTCGCGGTGCTCTACGGCAATATCGCGACCGACGGCTGCATCGTGAAGACCGCGGGCGTCGATCCGAGCGCGCTGGTGTTTTCCGGGCAGGCCCGCATCTTCGAAAGCCAGGACCAGGCGGTCGAGGCCATCCTCAAGGACCGCATCAAGGCCGGCGACGTGGTGGTGATCCGCTACGAAGGTCCGCGCGGCGGGCCCGGCATGCAGGAGATGCTGTATCCGACCAGCTATCTCAAATCCAAGGGGCTCGGCAAAAGCTGCGCGCTGATCACCGACGGCCGCTTCTCCGGCGGCACCTCGGGCCTGTCGATCGGCCATGTCTCGCCGGAGGCGGCAAACGGCGGCGCCATCGCGCTGATCGAGGACGGCGACCGCATCGAGATCGATATCCCGAAGCGGTCGATCCATCTCGCGGTCGATGACGCCACGCTCGCGCGCCGCCGTGCCGCCATGGACGCGCGCGGCGCCGAGGCCTGGCGGCCGCGCGCGCGGCAGCGCCAGGTCTCGACCGCGCTGCGCGCCTATGCCGCCTTCGCCACCAGCGCCGCGGAAGGCGCGGTGCGCCGGGTGCCCTAGCCGCGCCGCCTGCGATCGCCGGCCGACAGCCAACTGCGATCAGCCGATAGCGGATGCCGATCGCGGCTTCGCGCGAGCGTGCACCGCATTCTTTGCGCATTCTTTGCATTGACAGCCGCGCGGCTGCGTTCCTAGTGTTGTCGTGCTGCGCCCGCCTCGACTCGTGTCCGCGAGGCGCAAGCCGGCCGGTCGGCCAATCCGAAAAATCTGTCCGGGAGGAATGCGATGCTCAATCGTCGCGGTTTTCTCGGTGCGTCGGCCGGCGCGGCATCCCTCGTCGCGGCTCCGGCTCTGGCCGCACCGACACTGATCACCGACACCACAATGCTGATGCCGCGCGGCAGCAAGCCGCGCGTCGTCATCGCCGGCGGCGGCTGGGGCGGCCTGTCGGCGGCACGGCACCTCGCCGCCCAGAACGCCGGCGCGGAAGTCATCGTGCTCGAACGCAACCCGATCTTCTGGTCGCTGCCGATGAGCAACAAGTGGCTGATCGACGTGCTCAACACCGATTTCCTGCTGCACGACATGATCGCCCCGGCGCGGAAATACGGCTACGAGTTCGTACAGACGCAGGTCACCGCCATCGAGCGCGACAAGAAGGTCGTGCGCACCGCGCACGGCCGGATCGACTACGACTACCTCATCATCTCCGGCGGCATCCGCAACGGCTATGACGTGTGGTTCGGCAACGACCACAAGGCGATCGAGTTCACCCGCCGCGCCTATCCGTCCGGCTACACCGCCGATGCCGAGCACGTCGCGATCAAGAGCAAGGTCCGCAACTTCAAGGGCGGCACCATCGTCATGACGCTGCCGCCGCCGCCGCACCGCTGCCCGCCCTCGCCTTACGAGCGCGCCTGCGTCATGGCGTGGCATTTCAAGACCAACAAGATTCCGGCGAAGATCGTGATCCTCGATCCGAAGCCGCGGATCATGCCGATCGGCGGCGGCTTCAAGGCGGCGTTCGAGGAGCTTTATCCCGACATCATCCAGCACGTCCCCAATGCCAAGGTGAAGGAGGTCGATCCGTTCAACAAGTCCATCAAGACGACCGCCGGCGACTTCAAATTCGACGATGCGATCCTGATGCCGCCGCACCAGGCCGCCGACATGGTCTGGACCGCGGACCTGATCGGCAAGACGGCGGACGGCCAGCCGACCACCTGGGCCGACATCCATCCCACCATGCTGCACGCCAAGAGCGATCTGAACGTCTATCTGGTCGGCGACGTGATGGGTCCGGTGTCGAAGCAGTTCGGCTACTATCCGAAGAGTGCGCACGTCGCGAACTATATCGGCAAGATCGTCGCGACCTATATCGCACAGCGGATCAAGGGCCAGGAGGTCAAGACGCTGCTGCCCGACAATCTCTGCTACATGATGGTGAGCGGCGAGCCGCGCGAGGCGATCTCGGTGCAGTTCGACTATGAGCTGCTGCCGGACGGCACCATCAAACAGACCCAGCTCGATGTCGACATCCGCTCGGCCGATCTCGTCGAGGAAGACTTCAGATGGGCAAAGCGCATGTTCGATGACTTCCTGACGGTGTGAGCGCGACGGTTCGCTGACCCTGTCCCGGCGCCGCGGCGGACGGTTTGCATCGCCGCGGCGGCGGGCTTATCTTTTGGATCATAGTACCCTTGCCGCTCCGCGCAGCGCGCGGAATGCCGGTCAAGCCTGCCGCGGCGCGGCGCGTTCGACAGAATCGGCATCGGAGGACCGGCAATGAACGCCCCCATCATCCGTCTCACCAGCCTTGCCCATGGCGGCGGCTGCGGCTGCAAGCTTGCCCCCGCGGTGCTGCAGGAACTGCTTGCCGACCAGCCCGCCGCCGCGCCCTACCGCCAGCTCCTGGTCGGCACCGAGACCGGCGACGATGCCGCGGTGTGGCAACTCGACGACAAGACCTGCATCGTCGCCACCACCGACTTCTTCATGCCGGTGGTGGACGATCCGTTCGACTTCGGCCGCATCGCCGCCACCAATGCGATCTCCGACATCTATGCGATGGGCGCCAAGCCGATCATGACGCTGGCGATCCTCGGCATGCCGCTCGACAAAATCTCGGTCGAGGTGGTGCGCGACATCCTCAAAGGCGGCGCCGCGGTGTGCGCGTCGGCCGGCATCCCGGTTGCCGGCGGCCATTCGATCGATGCGCCGGAGCCGATCTACGGGCTCGCGGTGATCGGCATCTGCCGGCCGGACCAGGTGCGGCGCAACGCCGACGCCAAGGCCGGCGATGCGCTGATCCTGACCAAGCCGCTCGGCGTCGGCATCTATTCCGCGGCGCTGAAGAAGGGCGCGCTCGACGGCGCCGGCTATGCCGAGATGATCGCCTCGACCACGCTGCTCAACCGCATCGGCGGCGACTTGTCCAGCAATCCCGCGGTGCATGCCATCACCGATGTCACCGGCTTCGGCCTGCTCGGCCACGGGCTCGAGCTGGCGCGCGGCTCCGGCCTGTCGGTCGTGATCGAGGCCGGCAAGGTGCCGCTGTTCGCGCATGCGGAGCGCCTGGCGCAAGACGGCTTCATCACCGGCGCCTCAAAGCGCAACTGGGCGAGCTACGGCGCCTCGGTCACGCTGCCGGCGGGCCTGCCGGACTGGCGGCGCGACCTGCTCGCCGATCCGCAGACCTCGGGCGGCCTCCTGATCGCCTGCGCGCCGGACGCCGCCGAGGCCGTGCTCACGACGGTGCTCGACGCCGGCTATCCGGCGGCGCGCATCATCGGCCGCACCGAGGCCGGCACGCCGGGCGTGCGCGTTACGGCATAGCGAGCCCGTCGGAGCCGCAGCCGGGGAACGCCTCGCCCTCCATCCAGGCTTCGTAGGCCGGCGCGATCGCGGCGCCGGTGACGAGCGCTTCGCGCCAGGCATCGCTCGCGGGGCGCAGCAGCAGCATCCAGCCCGTCCCGTAGCAGTCGTCATTGACGAGGGTCGGCTGCCGCACCAGCGTCTCGTTGATCGCGACCACGGTGCCGTCGAAGGCGACGCGCACCGAGCCGACCCATTTCGCGCTCTCCATGGTCGCGACCGAGCGGTTCTTCTCGAATTCGTGGCCGACCCGCTTGGGCGTGAATACCAGTACCTCGCGCGCCAGCGCGAGCCCGACCCGGGTGATGCCGAAGCGCAGCACGCCGTCCTCCACCGGCTGGTACCAGGTGTGGTGCGGCACATCATAATAGAGATGGTCGGGAAACTCGCAGCCGCGCACCGTCGCCATGCGTTCGCGTCCTCAGAGTGTTATTGTTTGAGCATGATCTTTCCGAAAACCGCTTCGCACTTTTCGGGATCATGCTCTAGTAGCTCAGCACGCGGCATTCGCCGTCCATGATCGACTGGATCATGGTGGCGGCGCCCATCAGGCCGCGGCATTCCGGGATCAGATCGTCTTCGCTGATCTCGAACAGGTCGAGATTGGCGGGGCAGGCCCAGAACCGCGCGCCGTGGTCGTGCGCCTCCCTGATCCAGTCATAGACCGTGCGCGGATGGCCGGGCTTGACGTGAAGCTTCTCGGCGAAGCCCTTGACCATCAGCTTGCCCGCGGTCGCGGTGCAGACCACGTCGACCTCGTAGTCCATCGCTGCCGCCACCGCGGCGTGATAGAACGGCGCGCCGAGCTCCTCGCCGTTGCGCGGATCGGTGTTCACCAGCACGATCAGCAGGCGGCGCGTCACGACGCCACCGCCTGCGCCAGAGCGGCGGCTTCCGCCTCCTCGCCGGCGATGAACGCGGCACTGCCGATCTCCTCGGCCAGCAGGCGCTGCGTCAGCGTCAATTCCTCGGGAGCCGGCGATGCCGCGGCCACGCTGCGGCTGAGCGCGCGCGCCAGCGCCTGCGTCAGCGCGGCCATCAGCCATGCATGATCGGGCGGTGCGCCGAGCGCATCGCGCAGGCAGGTGAGGCCGCGGCGCAGTCCGGCCTCCGGCAGCGCCAGCACCTCCGCCATCGCCGCAAAATCCATCGCCACCATGATCGCGCCCTGATGCGCCAGCGTCATGCCCTCGCAGCAGCCGCTGGCGCCGACAACCTTGCGGCCGCCGATCGTCACCGCGTTCGGCGGCGTGAAGCGCGCATCGAGCCCGCGCTCCGGCGCAAGACCCGTCAGCGCCCGCGCCAGCGCGCCGCAGACCAGCGCGGCCGCGGCATCCTGGCTGCCGCCGGCCGCGCGGCGGTCGATCACCAGGTCGAAAGCCAGCACTTCCGGCGTCATGTAGACCGCGCCGCCGCCGGTGACGCGGCGCGCGATCGCGACTCCGCGGCGCCGGCAGGCGTCGCGATCGATGGCGCGGAGCGGCTGATGGCGGCCGAGCAGCACCGCGGAAGGGTAACGGTGAAACCGCAGCGTGTCGGGAATGCGTCCGGCGTGGTGCAGCTCGGTCATCGCCGCCGTCATCGCGATGTTCCAGGAGGCGGCGCGCAGGCCGGTGTCGATCACCCGCAGCGGGCCGTTCATTGCGCCTGCGCCTCCTCGACCTTCATGCGCCGCCCCCATTTGTCGAAGAAATGGCCTTCGTTGATGACCATGCGGTTCTCGATGACGCGCTTTTCCAGCGCCCGCAGCGCAGCGCGCGCGGCGGAATCTTCGACCGGACCGCCGGCCTCGTGCACCAGCGGCATGATGAAGATGCCGTCCCAGGCGACGCCGGCGCTGCGCATGAGATCGGTGAGGCCGATCCAGGTCAGCTCGTCGCCGATCACGTGCATGAAGGTCGAGCGCAGCGGCAGCACTTCCAGGTTGGCGGTCGAGACCAGCATCACCAGCGCGGTGAAGCCGCCGGTGCGGCGGAATTCGCCGACGATCCAGTCGTCGAACAGGAAGGCGTCGCGCGCGATCGGTTCAAACTTCGACAAGGGGCAATTCCACGATCTCCCGCTCCATCACCGCGAGGAACGGGGTGTTGCGGACGCCGGCGAACCATTGCTCGAACGCGGCCAACTCGCGCGCCAGCGCGTCGCCGTCGGCCGCGTCGCCGTTGCCCGTTTCGCCGTCGGTCTCGTGCCCGGCCCGCGCCAGCCGCCAGGCCGCGAGGATCACCGGGCGGAAGCGCTCCAGCGTCTGCCGCTGCGATTCGGTCGCGCCGGTCCAGTCCAGTTCGCGCAGGAACGCCGCGCCGCCCGCCGTCAGCGCCTCGGCTTCCTCCTCGATGCCGGCGACCGCAGCGGTGACCGTGCGCATCAGGTTGAGCCGGCGGAAGGCGAAGGCGCGCTCCTGCTCCAGCTCGCGGAACCGCGCCGCCGCCTCGCGGCGATAGCGCTCCTCGGCGGCGCTCACCGCATGCGCGGTGCGTTCCAGCTCGTCGAGATAGGCGGTCAGCGTCTGCGCGGTCATCGGGCGCTCCTGCGATGTCCCCGGTGGGAATGTGGCGGAAGAGAATGGGAGTCGAACCCACCAAGGACCGGCTCGCGGCCCTTCCCGGATTTGAAGTCCGGACGCCCCACCGGGGACGATGCTCTTCCTGAATTGTCCGTGGTCATATTAGCCGAATTCGGCGCGGCTTCGGCAGGGCGGCGGAACAGGTCCAGCCGGTGCCGGTTGATGCGCCGCAGATCGCCGCGGCGGAGCGTGACGCCGTGCCGGTCGAAGAATTCGAGGATCTGGATCGCGACCTTGCGGCCGTTGAGCACCTGGTCGCGGAACTGCGCCACCGTGAACTGGCCGTCGGGCGCCGCGGCCGCGAGCGCGGTGGCGATCTCGACCATCTCGGCGACGGTGCCGCGCAGGAAGAAATGATCGTGCGCCACCTCGTCGACGCGGCCCATGCGGCCGAGCAGCTTGAACAGCCGCCGCAGATCCGGCTCCGAGCCGTGGATGAGATTGGCGATGTCGCGCACCCGCGGCGGACGGAAGCGCTCGGCGCCGCCGATCAGCGGCCGCACCTTGGTCCACAGCGCCTCGTCCTGCGGCGTCAGCCGCACCTCGTGGCCCGGCAGCCTGATCCAGGCGCCGTCGAGCGACACGTCGCCGGTGCGGGCGAGGCCCTGCAGCAGCGCGGTGAAGGCCGGCGCCGGCAGCCGCGGCTCGAGCTGCAGCCGCAGCCGCTCCAGGCCGATGCCGGCGAGATCGGGATTGTCGGCGTGGAACTGGGCCAGCGTCGCCAGCAGGCCGCGCTTGAGCCGCAGCCAGTTCGCGGGCGACAAAGCGAGCTCGGCTTTCGGCGTCGCGAGGCGGAACAGGTTGGTTGCGGCGGCGATGGCGTCGCGCTCGGCCGCCGACAGCGCGCGGTCGCGGCTGAAGGCCGTGAAATCGACATAGCCGGGCGACCGCTCCAGCAGCGCGGCGAGCGCTTGCGCCGGATCGGCGATGCCGCAGGCTTCGAGCTGCGCAAGGCGCTCCGGCGTGCGCCGCTTGCGGGCCGGCGCACGCAGATCGAGGAACGCGCCGCCGCCGATGGTGCGCTGCGCGGTGGTGTCGCGCACCACGAAGCGGTCGCCGGCCGCGGCCGCGATCGGCCGCTCCAGCACGAGCTGGACGAAGGCTTCGGTGCCGGGCGCGATGGGGGCGTCACCGAGCAAGACGATGCGGGCGCCGACCTCGGTCGCGGCATGGTGCAGCCGCACCGGCATCCATTGCGTGACCGGCTTTGCCTCGGAGGCCAGCACGCGCAGCCGCGCGTCGATGCGGTCGGCCGGCGCATGGAGCTGCGGATCGAGCACGACATCGCCGCGCACGATCGCATCCTTGCTGATGCCGTCGCCGGCGAGATTGAGCGCGCAGCGGTCGCCGGCGCGGCCGGCCTGCGCCGGACGGTTCTGCGCATGGATCGAGCGCACCCGCGCCGACAACCCGGACGGGCTCACCAGCACCTGGTCGCCGACCGCGACCTGGCCCGACAATACCGTGCCGGTCACCACCGTGCCGGCGCCGGCGAGCGTGAACGAGCGGTCGACCGCGAGGCGGAAGCGGCCGCGGTCGGAGCGACTGCCGAGCTGGCGCGCCTCCGCGAACAGCCGCTCGCGCAATGCGTCGATGCCCTGCCCGGTCGCGCTCGACACCGCGATCATGTCGGCATCGCGCAGCGCGGTCGGCGCCAGGGTATTGGCGATCTCGGTGCGCACCTCGGCGAGGCGCCCGGCATCGACCAGATCGGCCTTGGTGATGGCGACCACGCCGCGGCCGATGCCGAGCAGATCGACGATCGCCAGATGCTCGATGGTCTGCGGCATCACGCCGTCGTCGGCGGCGACGACCAGCAGCACGAAATCGATGCCGCTCGCGCCGGCCAGCATGTTGTGCACGAAACGCTCGTGGCCCGGCACGTCGACGAAGCCGAGCACGCCGTCGTCCGGCACCGGCAGATAGGCGAAGCCGAGATCGATCGAGATGCCGCGCGCCTTCTCGTCCTTCAGCCGGTCGGTATCGACGCCGGTCAGCGTCCGCACCAGCGAGGTCTTGCCGTGATCGATATGCCCGGCGGTGCCGACGATCATGACACCGGCTCCGCGAGCGGCGTTTCGGCGAGCGCCTGCGCGCGCGCGATCTCGGCTTCCGACAGCGCAGCGCGAGCCGGCTCGATGAAGGGCTGCGCCAGCGCGCTGCCGCCGGCGCGCGCCCGCAACAGCCACATCAGCGCCGCGACCGGATCGCGCGGCACGCCGGCGCCGAGGAAATAGGCGGCGCCGAGCATGGCCTGCGCGTCGGCGTCGCCGCGCGCCGCAGCCTTGTCCCACCAGCGCGCCGCCACAGCCGCGTCGCGCTCGACGCCGAGCGCATTGTGATAGATCATGCCGAGCCGGGTCATGGCCGCAGCAACGCCCTGCGCGGCCGCCGCCTCCGCCCAGCGCTTCGCCTCGACGACGTCGCCGGGAATCATCTCGCCTTCGAGCAGCATCCAGGACAGCATGTCCTGCGCCGGGCCATCGCCGGCCTCGGCCGCGGCGCGGTAGAGCTCGGCGGCGCGCACCGGGTCCGGCGCGGCGATGCCCTCGCCCTTGAAATAGACGGCCGCGAGATTGCGCTGCCCGATCGGGTCGCCGGCCTCGGCCGCGAGCGTCAGCCATTTCAAAGCGAGCTCGGGATCGCGCTCGACGCCGATGCCTTCGGCGAAGCAGGCGCCGATATTGTTCTGCGCCCGCGCCACGCCCTGCTGCGCGAGCGGCCCCCAGATCGACAGCGCGGTCTCATAATCGTTGGCCTGCGCGGCTTCGTAAGCCGCGGCCATCAGTTCCGCCGCCGGCTTTTCCGCGGGCGGACGCCGCAACGTTGCGATGCGGTCGAGCCAGCCCATCACACGCCCTTCCCGAGACTCAGCCCGGCGAGATTGGCGACGAAGCGCGCTTCGTCTTCGAGACAACGCAAATCGAGCACGACAGCCTGATCCTCGATCCGCCCGATGACCGGGATCGGCAACGCGCGCAGCGCCGCCGCCAGCGCGGCGAGCGCGCCGCCGCTGCGTCCTCGCGCCGGGTGGATGGCGATGCCCGCGCTCGGGATCGTCTGCTGCGGCAGCGCACCGGAGCCGATCTGGCTCGCGCAATCGGTCACGGCGGCCTGATAGCCGGGCCCCACCGCCACGGCGAGCGCAGGCAGCAGGCGCGCGGCCAGCGCCGCGATCTCGTCTCTCGGCCGCGCGATCAGCCGGATGGTCGGCAGGCGCTCCGCCAGCCGGTCGGGATCGCGATAGAGCCGCAGCGTGGCCTCGAGCGCGGCCAGGCGGATCTTGTCCATGCGCAGCGCGCGCTTCATCGGGTTCTTGTTGAGACGCGCGATCAGCTCGCGGCGGCCGACGATGAAGCCGGCCTGCGGGCCGCCGAGCAGCTTGTCGCCGGAGAAGGTCACGAGATCCGCGCCGTCGGCGACCGCCTCGGCCACGGTCGGCTCGTGGGCGAGACCGTAGCGGGTGAGATCGACCAGCGTGCCCGAGCCGAGATCGTTGACGAGCGGCACGCCGGCACCGCGCGCGATCTCGGCCAGCGCCTTGGCCGGCACCTCCTTGGTGAAGCCCTCGATGCGGTAGTTCGAGGTATGCACCTTGAGGATCAAGCCGGTCTGCGGACCGATCGCGCCGCGATAGTCCTTCTCGTGGGTGCGGTTGGTGGTGCCGACCTCGACCAGCGTGGCGCCGGCGCGCGCCATGATCTCCGGCATGCGGAACGCGCCGCCGATCTCGATCAGCTCGCCGCGCGAGACGATGGCCTCGCGGCCGCCGGCGAGCGTGTTGAGCGCCAGCAGCACGGCGGCGGCATTGTTGTTGACGACCGTGGCGTCCTCGGCGCCGGTCAGCGCGCACAGGAGGTCGCGGACGATGTCGTCGCGCTCGCCGCGCTTGCCGTCGGCGAGATTGAATTCGAGCGCCAACGCCTCGCGCATCGCCGCGGTCGCGGCGTCGACCGCGGCCTCGGCCAGGAGCGCGCGGCCGAGATTGGTGTGCAGCACGGTGCCGGTCAGGTTGAACACCGGGCGGGCTCTCAAGCGCGATTCCGCCTCGAGCCGACGCGTTGCCGCGGCGGCGACCTCTTCGGCGGGAGGCGGCGCAGCGGCGCCGTTGCCGAGCGCATGCCGCGCGTCATCGAGCGCGGCGCGCACCGCATCGACCACCGAAGGACGGCCGAAGCGGTCGATCGCGGCGAGCGCCGGCGCGGTTTTCAGCACCTCGTCGACGGACGGAATGCGCCTGAAGGGAGTGGACGGGTCGCGCATGGTCGCCCCCGTCAGTAGCCGATCAGGAACGGATTGACCCCGCCGCGCCGGAAGCCGAGCTCGCGTACCAGGAGATCGAGACCGAGCGTGGCGACGTCGTCAGCCACCGGGTCGAGCAGACGGTCCTGCTGCTGGTTGAGGACCTTCATGTAGCCGCGGCAGTCGTCGCAGGTCTCGGCCTTGATAGTGCCGGCGCTGCCTTCGATTTCCTGGAACGCGATCTTGCGGGTCGAGCCGCACAGCGTGCATTTCGACCGCAGATAATTCCACATCGTGCCGCACAGCGAGCAGGCGCAGAACCGGGCGCCGGCCGGCGGCGGCCAGGCGACGAGCACGGTCGCGGACGGCGCGGCGCCGCAGCTCGGGCAGACGCCGTCGCCGACCGGCTGCAGGCTCTTGGCATCGAGCCGCGCCGCAAGCCGCGCGAAATGCACCTGGAGCGCAGCGGCGACGAAGACGTGCTCGGCCAGCGTCTCGACCGGGATCGCCTCAGCCAGCACGTTCTGGATCATGAGCGCGCGCGCCGCCGGGTCGGCGGCCTTGACGCGCGTGAGCGCGGCCTGCGCCGCCGCCGGCATCGTCATCCGCTCCGCGGCAGCCGTCAGCCGCGCAAAGGTTTCGTCGAATGCCGCGTCCGCGGTGAAGTGGCCGCGGTCGAGCGGCGGCATCACGTGCTCCTTGGCGCGCGCCAGCACGGCCGGGTCGACCGGATCGGGCTCCGGGAGCCCGTCCTGGATCGCCGCCTGCGCCGCGCACAGCTCGGCCAGGAAGCTCAGATAGGGCTCGAGCTCATGGCCTTCCGCAAGCGTGCGGAAGCGCTCGGCGCGCGCCGCGAAGATCTTGGAGGGATGGGGAAGCCGCGCGAACGGCGGTTTCGGGATATTGCCGATGACCGAAGGATCGGGCTCGGTCGTCTCGATGGGTGACATGATCCTGCCTCACGAACCGCACGGGCCACGTGTCGGAACTTCAGCAACGCCGGCGCGCGGGAAGCGCGCCGGCGCCGTCGCATGCGCGATCAGCGCTTGTTGCCGCCGACCAGCTCGCGCAACCACTTGCGGTGGTGGCGCCAGGCCCAGCCGCCGGTCACCTGGCCGCGCGTCATGGCATTGATGGTGCCGCGCACCCAGATCGCCGCATAGACGTGGACGATCCAGACGCAGATGATCGCGACCGCGGCGAGCGCGTGCACCAGCACGGCCACGCGCTTTTGCGGAATGGTGGAATATTCCGCGAAGTATTGATCCCAGATCACGAGACCGCTGGCGATCAGCGTGATGATGAGGATCGACATCGACCAGAACACCACCTTCTGGCCGGCATTGTATTTGCCGATCTCGGGCAGGTTCTCCTCGCGCCCGGTCAGCACGTCATGCAGCCGCGCCATCCAGGTGCCGTCCTCGCGCCGCCAGAGATTGGCCTTCCAGAACCGCAGGAACAGTCCCGCGAAACTGAAGAACAGCACGACGCCGATCCACGGATGGATCGCGCGCGTGATCTGGCCGCCACCGAACAGCCCGGTGAGGAAATAGAGGCTGGGGTGGAACAGCGCGAGGCCGGAGAGAGCGAGCAGGACCAGGCAAGTCGCGGTGATCCAGTGGTTCACGCGCGCGCCCGGGGTATACCGGTCGACCGTGACCGGATCGCCCGGATGGACCTGATCGCCGCTCTCGACGTCGTATGCGGTGGTCATGCCTGACTCCCTGTCAGCTTCTTGGCGTTCTCCTCATCCTCGCTGGACACCCGGTTGGGGCCGGCGATCATATGATGGAGGAAGCCAATGGCTGCGAAGGCGCCCATCGCGGCCAGGCCGGCATACTTCGCCATGCCTTTCCAGACCTCGACGACCGCGCTGATCGACGGGTTGTCGGGAAGGTTGGCGTAGATCTGCGGCTTGTCCGCGTGCTGCAGCACATACATCACATGCGTGCCGCTGACGCCCGGCGGATCGTAGAGTCCCGCATTCTTGAAGCCGCGGGCCTTGAGATCCTTGATGCGGAAGTCAGCCCACTTCTTCATGTCCTCCTTGGTCCCGAACACGATGGCCTGGGTCGGGCATGCCTTCTGGCAGGCCGGACCCTGACCGACCGCGACGCGATCGACGCAGAGCGTGCACTTGTACGCCTTGTTGTCGACCTTCGAGATGCGCGGGATGTTGAAGGGGCAGCCCTTCACGCAATAGCCGCAACCGATGCAGTTCTCGTGGACGAAATCGACGATGCCGTTGGAGTACTGCACGATCGCGCCCGGCGCCGGGCACGCCTTGAGGCAACCCGGATCCTCGCAATGCATGCAGCCGTCCTTGCGGATCAGCCACTCGAGATTGCCGGATTCCGGGTTGGAATACTCGCTGTAACGCATCAGGGTCCAGGTGTTCGGCGTCAGGTCGGACGGGTTGTCATAGACACCCACGTTGTAGCCGACCTCCTCGACGAGGTTGTTCCACTCGAGGCACGCCACCTGGCAGGCCTTGCAGCCGATGCATTTCGACACGTCGATCAGCTTCGCCACCTCGGTCTGCCGCTGCGCGGCAGGCGTGATGTTGGAGGCTGACCGGCGGATCAGGTCCTTCTCGCCGAACTTCGGCGCACCGGGTTGGGTGGTGGGGTTTGCAATTGGCGGAAACATGCTGATGCCCTCCCCTTATGCCACCGCGCCCGCAATGGGCTCGATATTGACGAGGAACGACTTGAACTCCGGCGTCTGCGCGTTGGCGTCGCCGACCGGCGGCGTCAGCGAGTTGATCGGCGAGGCCTTCCTGGTTTCGCCGATGAAGCCGAAGTTGAGCGGCAGTCCGACCTGGTGGACGATCTTGCCGTCGACCTTGAGCGGTATCATCCGCTTGGTGACGACCGCCTTGCCCTTCACCTGGCCGCGGTTCGACCAGACCCGGACCATCTGTCCCGGCCGGATGCCCTTCTCCTTGGCGAGCTCCTCGGAGATTTCCACGAAGAACTCGGGCTGGATCACGGCATTGGCGTGGACGCTCTTGGTCCAGTAGTGGAAGTGCTCGACGAGCCGGTAGGTGGTCGCGACGATCGGGAATTCCTTGGCATTGCCGAAGATTTCCATGTCGTTGTTGAACACCCGCGCCACCGGGTTGCCGCGCACCTTCGGGAAGATCGGGTTGGCGGCGAGCGGCGACTCGAACGACTCGTAGTGCACCGGGAACGGACCGTCGGTCATCAAGCCGCGAACCCAGAGGCGCGACACGCCTTCCTGGTTCATGATGAACGGGCCGGTGGCCCGCTCCGGCGGGATGGTCGGCACGTAGTCCGGCACATCCGGGCCGGTCCAGCGCTGGCCGTCCCAGTACATGTACTTCTTCTGCTCGCTCCACGGCTTGCCCTGCGGGTCCGCGGAGGCGCGGTTGTACTGGATGCGGCGGTTGGCCGGCCACGAGAAGCCCCAGCTCGGGAATACGCCGAGGCCGGACGGGTCGGTGTTCTCGCGACGCTGGGCAAGGTTGCCCGTCGGACCGTACACGCCGGTGTAGATCCACATCGCGCCGTCGGTCGAGCCGTCGTCGCGCATCTCGCCGAAGCTGGCGAGCTGCTGGCCGGCGGCGCGCACGACCTTGCCGTCCGCGTCCTTGAGGTCGACCAGAGCCTTGCCGTTGAGCTCCTTGAGCAGCTCGTCGGCGGTGGGGTCCAGCGGGTTCTTGTAGCTCCAGTCGATCGCCATCAGCGGCTCGACACCCTTGCCGCCGTCCTTCTCGTAGAGCTTGCGGATGCGGATGAACAGATCCGACAGGATCTCGATGTCCTTGCGGGACTCGAAATACGGGTCGGCGGCCTTCCACTTCCACTGGATGCAGCGGCTCGAATTGGTGAAGCTGCCTTCCTCCTCGGCGAAGGACGTGACCGGGAGCATGAACACTTCGGTCTGGATCTTGGCGGTATCGACGTTGTTGTACTCGCCGTGATTCTCCCAGAACCGGGCCGTGTCGGTCTCGATCGGGTCCATGCTGACGAGGAACTTCAGCTTCGACAGCGCCGCCACCGTCTTGCCGGAATAGGCGATCGACATCAGCGGATTGAAGCCCTGGCACAACAGGCCAGTGGTCTTGCCCTGATGCATCACGTCGAACATGCGCAATGCGTCATAGGCCACGTCGAGCTTCGGCAGCCAGTCGTAACCGAAGTCGTTCTCCTTGGTCGCCTTGGCGCCGAAATAGGACTTCAGGAAGCTGACATAGAACTTCCTGTAGTTCTGCCAGTAGCTGGTCTGGTTCGGCTGCAGCGGCTTGAAGGTGCGCTTGCCAAGATGCGATTCGAGCGTCGGCTCGCTGTCGGTCGGCAGCGCGAGATAGCCCGGGACCGCCGCCGTCAGGGTGCCGACATCGGTGATGCCCTGCACGTTGGAGTGACCGCGCAGTGCGTTCACGCCGCCGCCGGGAATGCCGATGTTGCCGCACAGCAGCTGGATCATCGCCGCGGTGCGGATGTTCTGCGCGCCGTGCGAGTGCTGGGTCCAGCCGAGCGCGTACATGATGGTCATGGCACGCTCGCCGTTCGCCGTCGAAGCGACCCATTCGGCCACCTTCAGGAACTTGTCCTTCGGGGTGCCGCTGACGCGCTCGACCAGTTCGGGCGTGTAGCGCTCGAAGTGCTTCTTCATCAGCTGGAACACGCAGCGCGGATGCTCGAGCGACATGTCGCGGACGGCAAAGCCGTCGGCGCCGAACTCGTAGTCCCACGTGCTGCGGTCGTAGGTGCGCTTGGATTCGTCGTAGCCGGTGAACAGGCCGTCGTTGAAGTCGTAGCCTTCCTTCACCAGGTAGGACGCATTGGTGTAGTGCCGCACATACTCCTTGTGGATCTTGTCGTTGGTGAGCAGGTAGTTCACCACGCCCGACAAGAACGCGATATCGGACCCGGCGCGGATCGGCGCGTAATGGTCCGCCATGGCCGCCGAGCGGTTGAACCGCGGATCGACCACCATGAGCTTGGCGCCACGCTCGGCTTTCGCCTCGGTGACCCACTTGAAGCCGCACGGATGTGCCTCGGCGGCATTGCCGCCCATAATCCAGATGACATCAGCGTTCTTGATGTCAGTCCAGGAGTTGGTCATTGCACCGCGACCGAATGTTGGGCCCAAACTGGACACCGTCGGTCCGTGTCATATCCTCGCCTGGTTTTCGATCTGCAGCATGCCAAGGCCGCGCGCGACCTTGTATGTCAGCCAGCCGGTCTCGTTGGTCACCGAGCTGCCCGACAGGAAAGCCATGGTCGGCCAGCGATTGACGGTGACGCCGTCGCGATTCTTCTCGACGAAATTCCGGTCGCGGTCTTCCTTCATCAGCTTCGCGATGCGATCCAGCGCGAAGTCCCAGGTCACGCGTTCGAACTTGTCGCTGCCCGGCTTGCGGTACATCGGATACTTCACGCGCGTCTTGGCGCGAATGTAGTCGATGGCGCCTGCACCCTTCGGGCACAGCGTTCCGCGATTGACGGGGTGGTCGACGTCACCCTCGATATGGGTGACTTCCATCTTGCCTTTCTCGGCCTTGCTTTCCGCCGAGAAGATCATCATGCCGCAACAGACCGCGCAGTAAGGGCATGAGCTGCGTACTTCTTTTGTCTGCGCAAGTTTGAATGGACGGACCGACAACGCGTGCGCTGCTTCGATTTCACCAAATCCAAGTGCGCCGATCGATGTCCCGGCCAAACCCGCGCCGGCGCCAATCATAAATGAGCGCCGCGAGAGCTCCATGTTCATTGTCGCAGTGTCCTCCTCAGTAGGCCCCCGCCGGGGGACGCCCGAACTTTAGAGTTCGTCCAATAAAAGGCTAGGAGCCAGCTATAGTTGTGTCAAGCAAATGCGCCGCTCCATAACAGCGCAGTTCATTCACATTTCGTCTAAGGGCTGGCGCCCACTTTTGCTGGTAATTCATAACCTTACGCTATGACGCAATCGAACAACCCGATGGCGGTTGCTACCCGTTTTCGTTGTCCCTGGTGCGATTGTGAATTGACCTGCGCCGCCCATCTGTCACGATACGGTTGTGGTGGCGAACACCGCTCCCGCGGGTCGGGGCTCAGGAATCGTTCAATTCATCCGTAGCGCGGGCAGCCGGACGGGTCGCATGACCCTTTTCCGGAAAGACCCGGCGCGCCCGGCCGCCGCATCGCGCGCTGGTGCCATGTTACCCGGATGGCGGATGTCCCGGCGGCGCGCGATGCTGCCCGCTGTCGCCGGTTTGACCATGGCCCTGATGCTGGTTTCGGCTGCTGCGGCGGCCCCGGCCGATTCCCCCGCCCTGACGCCCTGGGCCGGCAGCGCCCCGCCCTCCTTCGCGCTCGATGATCTCCGCGGCGCGCGCCGCGACCTGCAGGACTTCCGCGGCAAGGTCGTGCTGGTGCATTTCTTCGCCACCTGGTGCGAGCCCTGTGTCGCGGAACTCACCGCGCTGCAGGCGCTGGCGCGGCAGGCGCGCGAGCACCTGACGGTCGTCGCCGTCGATGTCGCGGAGGTCGAGCTGCGCCTGCGCGCCTTCTTCGAGAAGCTGCCGGTCGAGTTTCCGGTGCTGCTCGACCGCGACCGCGCCGTCACCAAGGCGTGGGGCATCGCCAGCCTGCCCTCGACCGTCGTGCTCGACCCCGATCTCGTCCCGCGATTCGCGGTGGAGCGCGACCTCGACTGGTCGCGCCCCGACATTCTCGCAACGCTTGAGACCCTGTTCCCAGCCGGCCGGCGCGCCGCCGGTCCCACGCACTGACATCAACCAACACGGAGGACCCGCCATGGATCGTCGCCAGTTTCTCAAGAGCACCGCCGCCGTCCCGCTGGCGGCAGCATTGCCGCACGCCGCGTGGGCGCAGCAGCAGCCGGCCATGTTCGCGCCGAAGCCCGGACCGTGGCGCTCGTTCGATCTCGTCACCCGCATCGAGATCAGCGATCCGAAGGACAAATTGCAGGCCTGGATCCCGCTGCCTTCTGTCAATGCCGCGGACTGGGTCCGCGCCGGCGACAGCAAATGGACCACCAACGCAGTGTCAGCGACGCGGGTGCGCGATGCGAAATACGGCGCCGAGATGCTGCACGTCGTCTGGAAGGACAACGAGCCGGCGCCGGTGGTCGAGGTCACGAGCCGCGTCTCGCTGCGCGATCGCGCCGTCGATCTGGGCAAGCCCGGCAACGCCGCGCCGCTCAGCGCCGCCGAGCGTGCGCTGTACCTCGAAGGCACCGAGCTCATTCCGGTTGACGGCATCGTCAAGCAGACGTCAGACAGGATCGTCGCCAATGCCAGGACCGAGATCGAGAAGGCGCGCGCGATCTACGACTGGGTGGTCGAGAACACCTTCCGCAATGCCGCCACGCGCGGCTGCGGCACCGGCGACATCGCCGCGATGCTCAAGACCGGCAATCTCAGCGGCAAATGCGCCGACCTCAATGCGCTCTATGTCGGGCTGGCGCGCGCCGCCGGGCTGCCGGCACGCGACATCTACGGCCTGCGCGTGGCGCCCTCGCAGTTCGGCTACAAGAGTCTCGGCGCCGGCTCGGCCGATGTCACCAAGGCGCAGCACTGCCGCGCCGAGGTCTATCTGTCGGGCTTCGGCTGGGTGCCGGTCGATCCCGCCGACGTGCGCAAGGTTGTGCTCGAGGAGCCGCCCGCCAATCTGGCGCTCAACGATCCCAAGGTGATCGCGGCACGGCAGGCGCTGTTCGGCGCATGGGAAGGCAACTGGCTGCCCTACAACGTCGCGCATGACGTGGCGCTGCCCGGCACCAACCATCCCCGCCTCGGCTTCCTGATGTATCCGCAGGCCGAGCGCGCGTCGCTGCTGCTCGATTGCCTCGACCCGGCGACCTTCAAATATGCGCTGACGGCGAAGCCGGCGAGCACGGCATAAGTACCGTGGTCCGCGAGGGCGCTGCCGCGCCCTCGCCCGGGCCGCGGCGGCTCGACAGGACCGGCGAGGCGCGCGAAGAATGCGGGATGACCTCCGGCGGACCCGAAGAGATCAGCCTCGACCTGCGCGGCGTGCGCTGCCCTCACGTGGTGCTGCGCGCCAAGACGGCGCTGCGCGACATCCCGGTCGGCGGCATCCTGGTGCTGGAATGCACCGATCCGCTCGCCGTGATCGACGTGCCGCATTTCGTCACCCAGACCGGGCATTCGCTCGCCGGGCAGGAACGCCGCGACGCGCTGTTCATCTTCCGCATCGAGAAGCGGCACTGATCCGGAGCGCGTCATGACGGCGATCTATCTCGACTACAACGCCACGACGCCCGTCGCGCCGGCCGTGCTGGACGCGATGCTGCCCTATCTGCGCGAGGAATTCGGCAATCCGTCCTCGGCCTATGCGCTGGGCCGCCGCGCCAGGGACGCGGTCGAGACGGCGCGCGCGCAGGTCGCGGCGCTGATCGGCGCCCGCGCCGACGAGATCGTCTTCACCGGCGGCGGCACCGAGGCCAGCAATCTCGCGATCCGCGGCGCGGTCCGGCGCCGCGCCGGAAACGAGCCGATCGTCACCAGCACGCTGGAGCATCCGGCGACCGAGGAGCCGTGCCGGCTCCTGGAGCGGCGCGGCCATCCGGTGCGCCGGATCGCGGCGCAGCCGGACGGACGGATCGATGCCGACGCGGCGATCGCCGCGATCCGCGCCGGCGCCGGCCTGGTGACGCTGATCCATGCGCAGAACGAGATCGGCGTGCTGCAGCCGGTCGCCGCGATCGCGGCCGCAGCGCGCGCGCAGGGCGTGCCGATGCACGTCGATGCCGCGCAATCGCTCGGCAAGATCGCTGTCGATGTCGACGCGCTCGGCGTCGATCTGCTGTCGATCGCCGGCCACAAGCTCTATGCGCCCAAAGGCGTCGGCGCGCTTTATGTGAGACGCGGCGTGCAGCTTCAGCCGCTGCTCCGCGGCGCCGGCCAGGAGGCCGGCCGCCGGCCGGGAACGGAGAACGTCGCCGCAATCGTCGGCCTCGGCGAAGCCTGCCGGCTGGCAGCGGCGCGGCTACGGGACGGCAGCGCGGCGGCGCTGCGGAGGCTGGCGGACGATCTCCTGGCGCGGTTGCGGCGCGAGGTGCCGGGGCTGGTCCTGGTCGGCCACCCGACCGAACGGCTGCCCAACACCCTGAACGTCCTGTTCCCCGGTGTGTCGGGCCGCGCGGTGCTCGCCGCCTGTCCCGATGTCCATGCCTCGACCGGTTCCGCCTGCCATGCCGACCGCGAGGAAGCCTCCGCCGTGCTACGTGCGCTCGGCCTGCCGGAGCATGAAGCGCTCGGCGCGGTGCGGCTGTCGCTCGGCGTGCCGACCACGGCGCAGGACATCGCCACGGCGGCCGCGACGCTCGGCGCGGCCTGGCGGGCGGTCGCCGGCAGCGAAGCCCGGCCGCAGCGGCACTTCGCCTGACGCCGCGCGCCGGACATCCGACACCTTGCGTCGCAGCGCGGGAACAAACACACTGCTGCGGCCTTGTCAGGCCGGCAGGGGCTTTTTAGGTCGCAGCCCGCGCTGCGCAGGGGATGTCCGATGAAAACTGTGTCATTCGCCGTCATGGCCGTATTGGCCACGCTGGCGGCGCTCGTCACCCTGGGGGTACCCGCGCGAGCCGCGATCCTCGTCACCGTCGACAAGAGCACGCAGCGCATGACCGTCGAGATGAACGGCCAGGTGCTCTACGACTGGCCGGTCTCGACCGGCAAGGCCGGCTACGACACGCCGTCGGGCTCGTACCGCGCCTTCCGCATGGAGGCCGACCACTATTCCAAGGAGTGGGACGAGGCGCCGATGCCGCACTCCATCTTCTTCACCCAGGTCGGCCACGCCATCCACGGCACCTTAGACAGCAAGAAGCTCGGCACGCCGGCCTCGCACGGCTGCGTGCGGCTCTCGACCGAGCACGCGCGGCTGCTGTTCGACCTGGTCAAGCAGGACGGCGTGCTCAACACCCGCGTGGTGCTGACCGGCGAGATTCCGGCCGCCGGTGACGCGCCGGTCGCGACGCGGCGCGCGCCGCGCTATGCCGACGGCCTCGGCGGCGACAGCGATCCGTCCTGGTGGGAGAACCAGCGCGCGCGGGCGCAATATCGCGACGATTATCGGCCGCGCCGGGTCTATCGCTACGGCGAGGAGATCGCGCCGCGCCGCTACGAATATCCGGACCAGCCGGGGCGGCTCTACGACCGGCCGCGTGCCGGCTGGGGCGAGCCTTGGGGCTGGCGCTGACGGTTTCCGGTTCCACCACGCTCGCCCGCGTCGCCGCCGAAGAGCCGGCGGCGAAGCGCATCGCTGCGCTGCTGCATGAGAGCCTGCCGGCGGAGGACGTGGTCGCCGCGGCGTTCGAGGATGACGGCGGGCGCTGGCACGTCGCCGCGCATTTCCGCATGCCGCCGGACGAGGCTGCGGTGCGGACGCTGGTGGCGCTCGCCGCCGGGGATGCCGCGGCGTCGACCCTGTCATTCGAACAGATCGCCGCGGCCGACTGGGTCGAGGCCAGCCTCGCCGGCCTGCCCCCGGTCGATGCCGGACGCTTCCGCGTCCACGGCGCCCATCACCGCGCCGGCGTGCCGGCGAACCGGATCGGGCTCGAGATCGAGGCCGCGCTCGCTTTCGGCACCGGCCATCACGGCACCACGCGCGGCTGCCTGCTGGCGCTCGACGCTCTGGTCAAGCGCGGCCGGCGCCGTCGCGTGCTCGACGTCGGCACCGGCTCCGGCGTGCTGGCGATCGCCGCGGCGCGCGCATGGCATGTGCCGGTGATCGCGACCGATATCGATCCGCTCGCTGTCGCCGCGGCGCGCGCCAACGCCCGGCTCAACCGCGCCGGCGGCATGGTCGAGACGCTGCGCACCGCCGGAGTCGGGGCGCGCCGCATCCGCGCCCGTGGACGCTACGACCTGATCTTCGCCAATATCCTGCTGGGACCGCTGGTGCGAATGGCGGCGCCGCTCACGCGGCTCGCCGCGCCAAACGCACGCATCGTGCTGTCCGGCCTGTTGCCGGCGCATACCCCCGCCGCGATCGCAGCCTATCGCGCGCAGGGACTGGTGCTGGAAAAGCGCGTTCCGCTCAGCGGCTGGATGACGCTGGTGCTCAAACAGCCGGCCCGCAGGGCTTAACGCCCGAACGGCAGCGCATCCTCGTTGCGGCGGTTCAACTGATCGCCGCGCTGCTCGAGATCGCGCGGCAGCAGATGGCGGTACAGCGTCATCTCGCGCTCGGCGCGCCGCTTCTGCCCCTCGATCAGGGCGCGATAGAAGCGCGTGAAGAAACTCGTGAACACCATGGCGTGTCTCCTTTATTCGGTGCCTTGCCGACAGCCTTGGCGTTTCCCCCGGACTCGCGCCGTATTTATGCTGCGGTGCGAAAAAAGCTATCCCGCAGTGCCGCATAGGCGGCCGGCGCTTTCGCATGAGCGGTTAACAGGACGTTACCGGCGAGGCCGGCGGGTGCGGCGCGTTTGCCGCACTTTCAGCCACGCCCTATATGGTGCCACCATGTTCGAGGCGCGATTCCAGACCTTCGATGACGCCGGCGATCGCGCCGCCGTCGCCGGCCGCGTCGCTGCGCTGCGGGCCGAGCTCAAGCGGCGCGGCCTCGACGGCTTCATCGTGCCGCGCGCCGACCGGCACCAGAACGAATATGTCCCGCCCTCCGAGGAGCGGCTGGCCTGGCTCACCGGCTTCACCGGCTCG
>Ga0180222_1000864_pt1 | contig 38020 bp, 35 predicted proteins | sample eDN5th37CKraftOP_FD_151336 | JGI IMG/M metagenome (GOLD analysis project Ga0180222, IMG submission 151336) | Enriched Organic Plus compost microbial communities from Emeryville, California, USA - eDNA 5th pass 37_C Kraft OP (version 2) (version 2) ...
CGGGACACGCCCGGTTCGCCTGTGAAGTGAGCGATGCAGTAGGGTCGCCAGCAGCAGGAACCCACCGAAGCGACTCAGGGGCGGCTCAATGCCGCTCCTGAGCGCCGTAGGAATCTCCGGCCTTCAGGCCGGGGAGGATGTCAAGATGAAAAACCTGCGCACCGACCCGATGCGCGACCTCACGCCCGTGACCACGATGTTCTCTACGCCGTTCTATTTGGTGGTGAACAATTCGATTCCGGTGAAGACCGTGCAGGAGCTCATCGACTACGCCAAGGCGCGGCCCGGCAAGCTCACCTACGCCTCGCTCGGCCGCGGCGGCACGCATCACCTGACCGGCGAAATGTTCCGCCAGCGCGCAGGCATCGACATCCTGCACGTGCCCTACAAGGGCAGCGCCCCCGCTATGAACGACCTGCTCGGCGGCCAGGTGGACATGATGTTCGAAGGCGGCGCCTCGACCTTCCCGTACGTGCAGTCCGGGCGCCTGCGCGCGCTCGCATCGACCGGCCCCAAGCGCACGCATGCCATGCCCGACCTGCCTGCGCTCACCGAATTCTTCCCGGGGCTCGTCATGAGCGCATGGATCGCGCTCGTCGGGCCGCGCGGCCTGCCGCAAGACGTGATCGACACCCTCACCGGCGCCGTGCAGGCCATGCTCAAGCTGCCTTCGACGGAAGAGAAATTCGGGCCGCTGGGCGTCGAGACCATGCCGGGCACCCAGGCAGACTTCCTCAAGCTCATCCAGTCAGAGATTCCCGTGCTCACCAAGCTCGTCCAGGATGCGGGCGTGGAGCCCCAATAAGGCTGGGCGGCGGACGCACGAGCCTAAGACTCTCCCTTCGCCCGCGATCCGATAGCCGCCCGCACGGGCGGCTATTTCGTGCGGCCTATGCCTTTGGTGGGGCCTGGCAGGCTTGCCTGGAGAGGCCGGCGCGACTATCTTTACGTCGTCAGGCAAATGGGGGAAAAATGAAAATCCTGATCGCCGATGATCACCGGTTGGTCATCGAGGCCGTCAAGGTAAAGCTGGCAGAACTCGGCCCCGACGTCGAGTTCAAGACCGCGCTCAGCGTCGACGAGCTCCGGCGCGAAGCCACCGAAGATCTCGACCTGGCTTTAATTGACATCACCATGCCCGGCGCGGCAGGGCACCAGCACATCGCCGAGTTGCGCGAGCGGCTGCCTGCGCTGCCCATCATCGTGCTCTCCGGCGTCGAAGATCCCGACGTCATGCGTGCCGCCATCGAACTCGGCGCGCTCGGCTACATCCCCAAGGCCTACTCGCCCGACGTCATGCTCTCGGCCGTGCGGCTCGTGCTCGCCGGCGGCGTATTCGTGCCGCAGATGATGCTCTCCGGCATCGCCCCGGCCCCTGCGCCGGCCACACCTTCCCGCGCCGCCGAAGTGCCGGCCCCGGGCCGCGCGCCTTCGCTGGACCAACTGCGCAGCCTGCTCACCGAACGGCAGATCGACGTGCTGCGCCTGCTCTCCGAAGGCAAGCCCAACAAACTCATTGCGCGCGACCTCGGCATCAGCGAAGGCACCGTCAAGATCCACCTGGCCGCGATCTTCCGCGCGCTCGACGTGCGCAACCGCACCGAAGCGGTGGTGGCCGCGCGCGGGCTGGCAGGGTTGTAGGCGGCTCAGGAAAGCCGCTCGGTCATTTCGCGTATGACGGCGTGGATAATCGCGCGCAAGCAGCGCGCCTCCCCCGCTCGCGTTGCCGGGGATTGCAAGCCAGCTTCTCCGGTCCTCGCTTCGAAGGCCGCGTACACATGCTCGGCGGCCGGCACGATGCGGCGGCGGCATTCGTCCAGCAAACGCTCCGCCGTGCCGCGGTTCAAGCCCAGCTCGACGCCCGCTGCGATCATCAATTGCCGATCAACCTCGGCAAAGCGCCTTGCATCCAGGATGGGCCACGCCAAGTGCGCGGACTGCGGCCAATCCGGTTTGTCGAAGGCGCGTGACTCGTAGACTGCCGTGCTGATCAGATCGTAGTGCGGGGCCAGCTGCACGCCCGCGCCTGTAATCAGAAAGCTCAGGTTTTTCAGGTGCGCATCGCCATTGCCCGTCAGTACGTTGAAAACCACCCACGTGAATAAGCGCGTGCGCGCGACAGCCGGGCTTCGGCAGGCGTCAGCCAGCCGGGAAAGATTCGCGATGCTGCCTTGCTGGTACTTGAAGCTGCGGTCAAGACCCAGCAGCTGACAGGCATCGATGGCATGCAGGCGTTCTATCTTCCCGTTGCGTACGATGCGGTCGAACCGGTCCACGATGTAAGCCGGTTCGGGGACATAGCGGCGGTGTACCGGCGGAACCGCGAGCCCGGATTCGGCCGCCAGGCGCATGACAAACCATTCGTTGGCCACCGAGTGCGGATAATCGGGATCCGGATGTTCGGGTTTCAGGATATGGAGCGATGCCGAGGCCCCAGAAGGTTCGTAGAGCACGCCATCGCGCATGACGACCGCGAGCTTGTGCTGCGCGCCTGCTAGCGACATGCGCTTGACGGCGCCATGTGTGAGCGGGACGCGCGGCAGCTGGCGAATACGTTGAGACAGCTCGGCATCGGAGAGTGTCCGGAGCGCTTCAGCGCCCGCGTTTGCCGGTGCGTCCGGCGGAAGCAGCGTAAGCGAGCCCGCCGTTTCGGCGCCATACCAACTCAGCAGGCCGAAGGCGTCCGCGGCATCGAGGCGGGCATCCGCCGCGAGCAGCGTTCTCTGCCCTTCCTCGGGCAGCAGGTTGTCGAAATACCATTGCACCGGGCGGACGCTGGCCCCGTCGATGAATGGCTCGCGCTGCAAGGGTAAATGCGGGCTCAGCGGATGGCGCCCGTCGAAGCGCAGCCAGGTATCGCTGTACTGGAAGGTCCAAACGCCGTTCTGCTCCCGGAGCTCGCCCACGGGGAGATCGCCGATGCTGACGAGGAGGGCGCGCTCACTCATGGCTCGCCTGTATCCCGCTCCATCGCGCGGGCCACGCGCTCGGCGGCCTCTTCCGGCACATCGAGCACGACTCGAATCCCCAGCCCCTTGAGCACCTGGAACAGTTTGCCCCACTGGGCCGTCTCGCCCCCCCGCTCGATCTTGCCGAGAAAGTTTTCGCTCACGCCAATGGCGCCGGCGGCATCGTCCTGACGAAGGCCTTGAGCTTTGCGGGTGGCGCGGACGACGGGGCCGAGCGCTTGCGGTGTATCTATGGTGATCTTCATGGAATCCTCACGATTGTGAGGATTCTAAAGTCTTCACCGTAGCTGCACAACCAATCCACAAGGTCGTAAGGATTTATGGCAGAAATCGTCCGACTTCCAAGAAATCCTTGTAACCGTGAGGATTTTTATCAACCCTCCACCCACCGCACCACGTCCCCGATGGGCGCCCGCGTCGTCCGGAACCCATTGGCCGGGTGCTCGAGGTCCGCATAGCCAAACGAGATGCCGCACACGATGCGCTGGTCTTGGGGAATGCCGAAATGGGCGCGGATGAAAGGCGAATAGCCCGCCAGCGCCGCCTGCGCGATGGTCGCCACGCCCAGGCTTTGCGCGGCCAGCATGAAATTGCTCACGTAGGCGCCGCAATCCACCGCGCCGTACACTCCCAGCGCCTCGGGCGTAGTGATGATGGCCACGTGCGGCGCCCCGAAGAAACGGAAGTTCTCCGCCCCCTGGCGGGCCGAGGCCTCGCGGTCGCCCCGCTTGATGCCCACGCTCTCGTATAGCTGGAAGCCGCATTCGCGCCGCCGCTCGCGATACACGCCCGGGTATTCGCGCGGGAAGGGGAAATCCGGTTCGATCTCGGGATGGCTCGCCACGTGCGCGCCCAGGGCTTCGCGAAAGCGCTCCGTGCCGGCGCCCGAGGTCACCACCACCTGCCAGGGCTGGGTGTTGCACCACGAGGCCGTGCGCTGCGCGAGCTCGAGGATGCGGTCGATGGTGGCGCGGGGCACGGGTTGCGGCAGGAAGCCGCGGCAGCTCCAGCGGGCGTGCAGGAGTTGGTCGATGGCCAGGGTGGGGTCGCCAGATTGCATGCTCGCGTTTCTCCTCGATCCGTCGTCTCGCGACGCTTTCTACTCAACTTACCTACTCAAATACCACCGCACCGTCTTCCGTATCGCCTCGTCGAACCGTTCCTGCGGTTCCCATCCCAGTTCGTCGCGCATCTTGGCGGCGTCGATGGCGTAGCGCCAGTCGTGCCCGGGACGGTCGGCGACGAATTGGATCAGGCGCCGGTGCGGTGCGCCTTCGGGATGATATTCGTCCATTAGCGCGCAGAGGTGCTCGGCCACGTCGATGTTGCGCAGCTCGCACCCGCCGCCGATGTTGTAGGTCTCGCCCGTGCGCCCGGCGCGCAGCACGCGCTCGATGCCGCGGCAGTGGTCGTCCACGTACAGCCAGTCGCGCGAGTTGCCGCCCGTGCCGAATACGGGAATAGGCGTGCCCGCGAGGCAGTTGCGGATGATGGTGGGAATGAATTTTTCGTCGTGCTGGTACGGGCCGTAGTTGTTCGAGCAATGCGTGGTGACGACGGGCAGGCCGTAGGTGCGGTGGTAGGCGCGCACCAAGTGGTCGGCCGCGGCCTTGCTCGCAGAGTAGGGCGAGTTGGGCGCGTAGGGTGAGGCTTCGGTGAAGGGCGGGTCGCCCGGGCCCAGGGAGCCGTACACCTCGTCGGTGGAGATGTGGTGGAAGCGCTTGCCCGCTGCAGGCCCGGGACCGGCCAGCCATGCCTGGCGCGCGGCTTCCAGCAGCGTGAAGGTGCCGTCTACGTTGGTTCGCACGAAATCCCCCGGCCCGGTGATGGAACGGTCCACGTGGGTTTCGGCGGCGAAGTGCACGATGGTGTCGATCTCGTGTTCGCGCAGCAGGCGGCAGACCAGGCCGGCATCGCACACGTCCCCATGCACGAACAGGTGGCGGCCCGTGGCGTCGAACCGGGGCAGGATGGCCGGGTCCGCGGCGTAGGTCATGAGGTCCAGGTTCACCACGAACACGTCCGGATCGCGGTCGAGCAGGTGCGCGACGAAATTCGCACCGATGAACCCGGCCCCGCCGGTGATCAAGACCTTGCGCGGGTGATGGGTCACGCCGCCTGTTTCCATGTCGACAATACCTCTTTCAGTCCGGCGCGCCAGTCCGCGGGCGGCAGGCCAAGCAGCCCGGCGCCGCGCCGGCCGTCCAGCACGGAATAGGCCGGGCGCCGCGCGGCGCTGGGGTACTCCGCACTGGTAATGGGCGCGATGGAGGGGGCGTGATCGAGCAGCCCCTGGCGGCACGCTTCGGCCATGATGGCCTCGGCAAATGCATGCCAGCTCACCGCTTCGCCGCCCGGGTAATGATAGAGCCCCCACGGCAAGTCTTCGCCCGCCGTGATCCGGTCGGCCAGCTGCAGCAAGGCCTGCGCGATGTCGCCCGCATGGGTGGGGGTGCCGGTTTGGTCTGCCACCACGCGCAGCGGCGCGCCGGCCTGCGCCCGGCCCAGCAGCGTGCGCACGAAATTCTCGCCATGGGCGCCGAACACCCACGAGACCCGGAGGATCAAGTGGCGGGGCAGGGCGTCGCGCACCGCGGCTTCCCCTTCCAGCTTGCTGCGGCCGTACACGTTCAGCGGCGCCGGGGCATCGCCTTCGGCATAGGGCGTGCGCTGGGCGCCGTCGAACACGTAGCAGGTAGACAGGTGCAGCAGCGCAATGCCGCGCCGCGCGCAGGCGCGCGCCAGGTGGCCGGGGCCGTCGCGGTTGGCGGCGAAGGCGGGCCCGGGGGCCGCTTCCGCGCGGTCCACGGCGGTATAGGCCGCGGCGTTGATCACGAGCGTGGGGCGGTAGGCGTCCAGCACCCGTTCGGTGGCCCCAGGGTCGGCGATGTTCCATTGCGCGCGGGGCAGCCCGACGAGGCGGCGCGCGCCGGCGCGCGCCGCGAGCTCCTGGCCGAGCTGGCCGCCCGCCCCGGAAACGAGGATGCTCATGCCGCGCCCCGGTAAACGGGCAGCCGCTCCGGCGCCAGCTCGGCCAGCCGGGGCTGCGCGGCATCCTTGGGGGAAAGCGTGAACGGAACATCCGTGCGGGGCCAGGCGATGCCGAGGTCGGGGTCGTCCCAGCGTATGCCGGCTTCCGCCTGCGGCGCGTAATAGGCCGTGCACCGGTAAACCACGACCGCCTCTTCCGAAAGCACGCAAAAACCGTGCGCAAAGCCGGGCGGAATCCACAGCTGGCGGTGGGCGTCGTCGTCCAATTCCGTGCCCGTCCAGGCCCCGAAGGTGGGCGAGCCGCGCCGCACATCCACCGCCACGTCGAAGACCTTGCCCCGCACCACGCGCACCAGCTTGCCCTGTTCCTGCGGCCATTGGAAATGCAGCCCGCGCAGCACACCGCGGCGCGAGGCCGATTGATTCTCCTGCACGAAATCGGCCTCGATGCCCGCCTCGGCCAGCCAGTTGGCGCGCCAGGTCTCCACGAAGTAGCCGCGCGCGTCGCGCCGCACTTCGGGCTCGAATAGCAGGACTTCCGGCAGGCGGGTCGGCAAGATCTTCATGGCAGACGGCATGGGGCGGGGCGTCAGCCCGGCACCCGGTATTGCGGGCAGCGCACCTGCACCACTTTATGGTCTTCCAGCCGGACCGCCGTCAACTGCCCACCCCACACGCAGCCCGTGTCCAGCGCGACCAACCCGGGCCGCTGCAGCAGGCCCAGCGTGGACCAATGCCCGAACACCACGGTAACCGAAGCCGTGGCGCGCCCCGGCACGTCGAACCAGGGCAGGTAGCCTTCCGGTGCATGGCCGGCGCCTTCCTTGGTTTCGAACTCCATCGTCCCTTCCGCCGTGCAAAAGCGCAGGCGCGTCAAGGCATTGACGATCACCCGCAGCCGGTCGGCGCCTTCGAGCCCGTCATCCCAGGCCGCAGGCTCGTTGCCGTACATCTGTGCCAGGAACTGGCGCCAATCGGGCCCGCGCAGCGCCGCCTGCACTTCGCCCGCCAAGGCGAGGGTTTGTTCGGCCGTCCACGCGGGCAGCACGCCGGCATGGACCAGCAGGTGCCCGTGCTCGAAATGCGCGAGCGGCCGCCGGCGCAGCCATTCCAGGATCTCGGCCGCATCCGGCGCGTCCAGGATCTCGCGCACGGTGTCGGACTTGCCGGGCGGGCGCACCCCGGCGGCCACGGCCAAGAGGTGCAGGTCGTGGTTACCCAGCACCGCCTGCGCGCGCTCGCCCAGCGCCATGACCCGCCGCATCGTGGCAAGCGAGGCCGGGCCGCGATTCACCAAGTCGCCGGCAAACCAGAAGCGGGCGCCGGCCTCGCCGGCGATCTCGGGGCGGGCGAGCAGGGCATCGAGCGAATCGCAGCAACCTTGCAGGTCGCCGATCATCCAGGTACTCATGGCCGGCTCACGCGGGGTCGTCTGCCGGCCGGCGCCAGCGCGCCCGCAGCAGGCTGCCGTATTCCATGTTCAGCATCGCGAGCAGCGCCAGGCCCAGCCCCAAGGCATTCGGGGCCACCGCCGTAAACCAGGCCGGCCAGCGATTGAGCATGCCCACGTTCAAGGCCAGCTGGTTCGCCATGAAGAAGGCCACCCCCAGCAGAATGCCGAGGAACACCTTCACGCCCACGCCACCACGGCGGGTCTGCATGAAACCGATGGGGGCGGCGATAGTAATCATCGCGAGCAGGGTGAAGGGGTAGATCAGCTTGCGCCAAATCGCCACGATCTGCCGGTCCGAGACCAGGTTATTGCGGTTCAAATACCCCACGTAATCCAGAAGGTCCGTAAACGCCATCCGCTCCGGTGTCAGCACGCGGGCTAGCAGCAGCTCGGCCGTGAGGGTGGTCGATACCGTGCGCTCGGCTTCGTGCGTCACCTTCACCGGCGGTTCCGTCGCGCGGCTGCCGGCCTGCAGCGCCGATTCCAGCGAAGGGTCGATGGTGGTGATGCTGACGTCCTGCAGCCGCAGCTCATTGGTCGCGAACGTGGCAGACTGGGCCTGCATGATCGTTGCCAGCCGCCTGTCCGGCGTGAAATCGTACAGCGTCACGTTCGAGGCACCGCCCCCGGGCCGCAAGGCCGCCACGTTGATGATGCGCTCGCCCGCCTGGGTGTCTTCCTTGAACCAATAGCCGCTGCGCAGCATCCCGGAAGAGCGGCCCCCCGCGCTGCCCGTGATCGCGAGCCGGGTCTCGTTCAGCTTCACCTCCGCCGCGGGCGTGAGCCACTCCGCCAGCACCAGGGCCAGCAGCATGACCGGCACCGACACCCACCACAGCATGCCCAGCATGCGCATGCCGCTCACGCCCGAGACGCGCAGGATCACCAGCTCGTGCCGCTGCGCCAGCGCCGCCAGCGCCAAGATCGCGCCGATCAGCAGGCCAATGGGCAGGATGTCGTAGATGCGGGTAGGAAGCGCAAGGAGTTCGAGGAACAGCAGGTGGTAGAGCTTGAAGCCATCGCGCCCGACCTGGTCAAGGTCGTCCACCACGGCAAAAAACGAAAACAGGCCGACCAGCGCCGCGAGGACGATGGACGACGAGCGGTAGATTTCAGAGGCCAAGTAACGGCGGGCAGTCTTCACGGCGTATGGGGAGGCATGCAGGCCGTTAGTGTAATGGAAGGGATGCGCGGCAGCCCGCCCCCAGCGGGCCGGGCGCACCTGCATGCACCGACCGGTGCCCGCGAGCCGCCGGGCTCCGGCTTACTGGCTTACTTATTGAGTATGGACGCTTAGTCAGACCTTGAAGCCGTGGTACTTCTGGCCCAGCGCCACCGTGGCTTCGAACAGGCCGGTCTTGCTGCCGCAGTCGTAGCGCGTGCCCTCGTAGCGGTGCGCGAACACCTTGCGCTTGGCCTTCATCAGCGCGGCAATGCCATCGGTCAGCTGGATTTCGCCGCCGGCGCCCTTGCCTAAGGTGCGCAAGTGGTCGAAGATTTCCCCCTCGAGCACATAACGGCCCACCACGGCCAAGGTAGAAGGCGCTTCCTCGGGGGCGGGCTTTTCCACCATGTTGAGCACCTGGGCGGTGCGGCTCGTGTCGTCATGCGTGTCCACGATGCCGTACTTAGAGGTGTCTTCGCGCTTGACGTCCTGGACGCCCAGCACGCTGCCGTCGTTCGCCAGCGCCGCCTCCACAAGCTGCTTGGTCACCGGCACGTCCGCATCGATCAGGTCGTCGGCCAGCAGCACGGCAAAGGGCTCCCGGCCCACCACCGGCTCGGCGCACAGCACGGCGTGCCCCAGGCCCAGCGGCGCGGGCTGGCGGATATAAATGCAACTCACCGAGGGCGGCAAGATGTTCTTGACGGTGCGCAGCAGCTCCACCTTGTGCTTGGCCACGAGTTCGGCTTCCAGCTCGGGAATGGTGTCGAAGTGGTCCTCGATCGCGCGCTTGTTGCGGCCAGTGATGAACACCAGCGTCGTAATGCCGGCCGCCACCGCTTCCTCGACGGCGTACTGGATCAGGGGTTTGTCGATGACGGGCAGCATTTCCTTGGGCATGGCCTTGGTGGCCGGCAGAAAGCGCGTGCCCAGGCCGGCAACAGGGAACACGGCAGTGCGTACAGGTTTCATAAACGCAAACTCTTATGGTGAGTCAATGGCAATGTTGCGACGATCTTACCTGACTTGATTCTGGCGGCTGGCTTTGTTTCGTCGCGACACAAAGCACGAATAAATGGAAAAACAAATCCGTAACTTTTGTTACAAACCTTGTAACCAAGATTATCATGGCGCGAACGTAAATCGCCGTGGCGGATGGGCCCCATCGGCCAAACGATGTAAAAAAAAGTGTTATAGAAATTAAGGCCGATAGGGGCAGGCGGCGCTTTCATGGTATGTTTCCTCGCTTTTAACTCGTCCACGGACCCAGGGATTCAACCCCCACGGTCCTACACCGTGGGTCCACCTTCTCTCCTATCTATGTTGACAGTGCATAAGCGTGGCCTCATTCCCATGGACGAATCGGCCGGCACACCCCGGCGGGCCTTGGCGGCTGCGGCAGGCGTGCTGCTGTGGGCAGCCATGGCGGCGAGCCCCGCGCTGGGCCAGCAAGCGGCCATGATCGAAGCCGGCAACCAGGAACTGCGGGACGACATCCAGTGGCTGGTGGACCGCGGCATCATCGGGTACGTTTCCACCTCCACGTGGCCAATTCCCGTCTCCGCGCTGGAGGCAGCCCTCGAAGCGCGCAAGCGCAAAGGCCTCACCCGCGCGGACGTGCATGCCATCCTCGCCGTGCGGCGCTACCTAGACGACCAAAAGAAAGCCAACTTCGGCGTCAATTTCCAAGCCAACACCGATTCCATCCCCCAGCTGGGCTTTGCCAGCCAGGCGAGGGCCGCGTATTCCACCGGCGTGTGGATGCAAGGCGGGAACGACGTCGTCGCCGGCAAGCTGCAGGTCAACGGCCTCGTCGACCCCCTCACCAGCAAGCAATCCCGGTTCAACCTGGAAGGCAGCTATGTTTCCGGCCGGTTCCTCGGCCAAGCCCTGTACGTCGGCCAGCTTGCCCACTATTGGGGGCCGGGCGTAGACGGCAGCCTGAATTGGGGCAACGCCGCCACGGCCATCCCGGGGATAGGGTTGCAGCGGGCGAAGCAGACGGCGCCCGAGAGCAAGTGGCTGTCGTGGATCGGGCCCTGGGGGTATGACGTGTTCCTGGGCCAGCTCCAACACGATACGGCCGTGCCGCGTGCCCGGGTCATGAACATGCGGGTGTTCGCGCGGCCGTTCGAAGGGCTGGAATTGGGCGCCTCGCGGTTCATCGAATGGGGTGGGAGCGGGCGAGACAATAGTTTTGGTGCGTTGTGGCGGGCGTTGAAGGGGGATTCGAACGACCCTGGGAATGATCCGAGCAATGAGCTGGCGGGGTTTGATGTCCGCTACACCATGTCGTTGTGGGGAAATCCGCTGACTTTGTATGGCCAACTTGCGGGTGAGGATGAGGCGGGTGGGCTACCCTCGCATTATCTGGCGCAAATAGGAGCGCAATTTAAACATTCAGTCGGAGCCGCAAGAGTTCATTGGCACGTAGAAGCGGCGGACACTACAGCTAAGCGTATGTTTGGGCTAGGCGACGGTCGACCTGGTACCGCTTATAGGCATGGTATTTATCAGAATGGCCTATATCACGACGGGTTACCAATCGGGCACCCCATTGGAGGGACTGGGCGACTAATTACTGGAGGGATAGTGATCGTCCCGGACGACTTTAGATATTACTCGCGCTATAGCTTGCGCGTAATGCAAGGCGAAGTGAACGGCGCAAACCAGAATATCAACTACGCTTTTCCTAAGAAAGCTAGCTGGTATGCAACTGAGCTTAGCTATAGTTGGCGAGTTAAAACTGCGACATTCCGAGCCGGATTTAATGTAATACGCAAGCTCAGTGGTGAATTTAATAACAGCTATAGCTTGATGTTATCTGTAAATGTTCCGCTACCCAACGAGTAAGCTGGGACGAAAAAATTTCATGGAGTTAGGTTTGTCCTGCCCGGTTTTACTAGTCATGTGTACAGGTAATGTCTGTCGAAGCCCCATGGCTGAGGCTTTGCTGATTCATCATGTTACTCATTTGAAGCTGTCTGCCAAAATTATATCTCGTGGATTGGCCGCTCCTATCGGTCGTCCACCGCATCCTTTCGCTATACAAGTAGCCGAAGCTCACGGAGTTGCCATACCTAGTACCAAACGATCTGAACCGGTTAGCGGCGCGGATATGCGCATGGCGAATGCGGTCTTTGTGATGGATGACGGGCATCGGAGAGAAGTTCAGCGAAGATTCCCATCTGCCGCAGGAAAAACTTTCCTGCTCGGCCACTGGCAGTCGAGGGAGATATCCGATCCGATCAACATGCCCTTGGCGAGTTTCGAAGAAGCATGGCACGGCATCGCAGAAGGGGTTAGATCGTGGATCGAAAAGTTAGTCGAAGCTCGATTACTGAGACCTGCAAAATCGGCGTGAGAGCGCCCGAATATCAAAATTGGTGTCGGAGTGAATAAATGAGGTGGTTGTCTGGTATTAAAAGATGGGGGCGATGCCGATTTCCTATCGCTGTTTTTGTGTTAATGAACTTTGCGACGGGCTGTTCAATCGTGCCTGGTCTTTACTTGGGCGTCAAAGAGACAACTACGATTTCTGAGTCAGAAACTAGTTATGTCTATGATGTTCCCGACGTGAACGACATTACAACCCGAGCGGACATTTTTGCTATTACTCCGGCCACAGTTATGGCTCAAGAGGAGTCACCCGAAAGCGAAAAAATTAATGTTGGGGACTTGGCTGAATCGGGTAGTGTAGAGCAATATGCTTACAGGGTCGGTAAGCAAGATGTGCTACTGGTTACTGTGTGGAATCATCCGGAATTAAACAATCCAGCCGGTATGACAAATCTCCTCGCAGGTCGACCTGTTGGACCGGACGGTACATTTTTTTATCCTTATGCTGGTAATGTAAAAGCAGAAGGGCGGACGGTTAAAGAAATACGGGACGACATAAGAGCCCGACTAGCGCAAGTGCTTGTAGAGCCTCAGGTTGACGTATCCGTCCTTAGCTACCGCAGCCAGCGGGTTTATGTCCTTGGTCAGGTTGAGAAGCCGGGCGTTGTGCCTCTGACAGATGTACCTTTAACAGTCACAGATGTACTCTCGCAGGTAGGAGGGGTGACGCCTGAAGCGGATCTAAGTGGAGTGACATTACTGCGGGATGGCAACCAGATTCCCATCGATTTATATGCTCTCTATTACAAAGGAGACGTAAAACAAAACCGAGTTCTGCGGGCTGGGGATGTTTTGACAGTGCCAGAGAATCGATATAACAAGATATTTGTCCTTGGCGAGGTGGGAAAACAGCAGTCGATAGTTATGCCTCGGGGGAGAATGAGCTTGGCGGAGAGTATCAGCGATGCTGGCGGGTTTAATCCGTTTACAGCAAATACCGGGCAAGTTTATGTGATTAGAGCAGGAAAAAATAATAGAGTTCAAATATGGCATTTGAATGCGGCTAGCCCCGATGCACTAGTTTTAGCGGATAAATTTACCCTGAAGCCGCGAGACATCGTGTATGTCGATCCGGCTGGGGTTGCTCGGTTTGGCCGCGTAATAAATAATATCTTGCCGACGGTACGTGTGATTAATCAAGTCGCTCAATAGAAATACATGAACCATCCTACCACGCTGCAGTCTTCCATGGCTCCTCCCGACGAGGAAATTAGTTTGGCCGATCTGCTTGATACCGTCTTGCAGAATATTTTATTAATCTCTATTTGTATTGTCGTAGCCGTGCTATTGGGCGCGGGATACGCGTACTTTGCTACTCCTATCTATCGCGCTGATGCGTTGATTCAGGTTGAAGATAAGAAGTCAGGCGCGTTGGTGGGGGTGCAGCAGATTGCGGAAGCGCTTGGTGGTGGTGCGAGCCCCGTCTCAGGAGAAATAGAAATTCTCCGGTCCCGTGAAGTAGTGATGCAGGCAATTCGGGCCACTAAGGCAAATATCCAGGTTAAGCCGATACGTTTTCCTGTAATTGGGGAGTGGTACGCACGAAGGCACTCACGGGATGGAGTGATGCCGCCTCTACTAGGGTTGAGTAATTATGCGTGGGGCGGGGAGGTTCTCAGTATTGACGAATTTATGCCGCCGACGGAGGCAGGGTATTACGAGTTCATTATTCGAGCGACAGAACAAGGATTCAATATTGAATCCAGCGAGGGAGTGGTGCTTGCTTCCGGCGTAGTCGGAAAATTAACAGAATTTGTTACGAATGAAGGGCCATTTCGTATTTCTGTCAGACAGCTAGTCGCTCGCCCTGGCGTTACTTTTGTTGTTAGCCGAACGTCGGAGATCTCTACATACTTAAGTATGGTACCGAGGTTAATGGTGGCGGAAGCGGCTCGCCAAAGTAACATTATTCGAATTAGTTTTGATGACAAAGATCTGGATTTTTCAAAAGCATTTGTAAACGCAGTTGCAACAGCCTATCTTAAGCAGAACGTTGAGCGAAGAAGCGCCGAGGCTGATCAAAGTTTACAGTTCTTAGAGGGCCAATTACCGCGTATTAAAGAAACTGTAGAGCGTGCAGAGGAAGAATTAAATAAGTTTCGAACTAAAACGAGTACCATTAGCGTAGAAAAGGCTGCAGACGGGTTGCTTTCGCAGGCAATCGATGTTGAGAAAGGACGGCTTCAGCTTGAATTAAAGAGGGAGGAGCTACTGCAAAGATATAAGCCTGAACATCCCTTAGTGAAGGCTCTCGATGCGCAGCTCCAAGCTGCCGTCTCCGAAGAAAAGCAAGTGGCGAGCAGGATTAATCAACTTCCCGCGGCACAACGAGATTTGCTGCGGTTACAACGGGATGTAGAAGTTAATAACCAACTCTATATATCGCTACTAAATAATGCGCAACAGCTGAAAGTTGCTCGAGCCGGAACAACTGGAAATGTTCGTATTATTGATTTTGCCGTCAAGAATTATAGCCCGGTTGCACCACGTAAAGCGCTAATTGTTGTTGTGGCAGCTGTTCTCGGCTTAGCTATTGGCATTACAGCCGCCATGGTTAGAAGGCTGCTCAGGCCAACGGTTAGGCACGCCGAAGAACTTGAGCGTGCTTTAGGAGTCGTGTCGTATGCGAGCATTCCTGAAAGTTCCTTACAGGAAAAACTTGATTCGGCTAAGAGAGACAGGCAAGGGAAGCGAGCTATTGTGCAAGGCCGGGTGCAATTACTTGCTGTTTTGCATCCGGATGATTCTGCGGTCGAGAGCATGCGTTCGCTCCGAACTGGACTTACCTTCGCGCTGATGGATGCTCCTAATAAAAATATTGTTATTACTGGAGCAACAGAATCACTAGGTAAGAGTTTCATCTCCGCAAACCTAAGCGCGCTGTTGGCGATATCCGGGCAGCGCATATTATTAATTGAAACAGACCTGCGACGGCCACAGCTCGGGACCTATTTTGGCTATTCCGATGTTCCGGGGCTATCCGAATTGCTATCGGGCACAGTGTCGTTTGAAAATGCTGTTCAGCGGATCCAAGTTGTGCCGAATCTCGAAGTTTTGCCCGCTGGAGCGATTCCGCCGAACCCTGGGGAGCTCTTGCTAAGCCAGCGCTTTGAAAGGCTTTTGGAGGACGTGCAGGATAAATATGACCATATAATTTTGGATTCGGCTCCAATATTGCCGGTGGGCGACACACTGGCGATAGCACGTTGTGCGGCAACCATCTTTATGGTGGCTCGGGCCGAGCAAAGTACAGTCGCGGAAGTGCGGGATGCTATTAAAAAACTCGAATCGTCTAACTACGCAGTTAAGGGAATAATTTTTAATGGTGTAAAGCGGAGGCGCGTGATGTACGGAGCCTCATATAAGTATTATTATGGTTATGGAAAGTAGGTTTTTGTAAAATGAGGTAGTATTGAGGGGGGTGGAAAGGCGTCATTTTGTATTCAGTTTGGCGCTTAGGCGGCGCATGTAAGATTTACGCTTATGTGCACGTCTGTAAATTTTGAATTCAACTGCAAGGTCGATGTTGGTCGTAGCAAAGACTCTACATTCGCCGGTCGTTTAGCCGCTCCGCCTGCAAAAAAAGGCTGAATGGCGTATTAAGCCTTTCCACCATCCGCCCCCTTTTTTTATGCACATTTTGCGAAAACTGTCGAAGGGGGGCTTAGTCTCGTGGTGCATTTGAATTGAGCTGGTGGATTAATGAAGAAAATTGTCACCGTAGTGGGGGCGCGGCCACAATTTATTAAGGCTGCGGCTGTTTCACGAGAGTTGAGAAAATATTCCGACATTAATGAGATTATTGTCCATACTGGACAACACTATGATGCTAGCATGTCGGAAGTCTTCTTCGATCAAATGTCTATACCACAACCCCAATACAATCTTGGGGTTGGTGGAGGCGGTCATGGGAAAATGACAGGTAGGCAACTCGAAAAAATCGAAGAAATATTGGTCGAGGAGATGCCGGACTACGTGCTTGTGTACGGTGATACTAATTCGACATTAGCCGGCGCGTTGGCTGCGGCAAAGCTTCATATTCCGGTGGCTCACGTGGAGGCTGGGCTTCGCTCTTATAATAGAAGAATGCCGGAAGAAGTTAACCGAGTGCTGACCGATCATATTTCATCATTATTATTCGTCCCTACCGCGCACGCAGCAGAAAATCTCCGGAAAGAGGGGATAATCGGCAATAATGTGATTAAGGTCGGGGACGTAATGTTGGATGTCACGTTGTTTTATAAAGAAAGGGCTATTAAGCCGATTTGGTTTGACGGCTTAAACATAGATGAGTTCTCATACATTTTGTGCACGATTCATCGGGCAGAAAATACTGATGACATTTCGCGTCTAAATGGGATTTTCGACGGTTTGCGCGATGGAGGGTTGCCTGTTGTCCTCCCTATCCACCCTCGTACGCAAAATGTAATAAAAGAATGGAAGCTCGCGGTGCCGAATAATGTTCATATTGTACCGCCGGCTGGATATTTTGAGATGCTGTGGCTTCAGGCGCATTGTAATAAGGTAGCTACTGATTCTGGCGGGGTTCAGAAAGAAGCGTACTTCCATGGAAAGTACTGTATAACATTACGAGATGAAACCGAATGGGTTGAGTTGGTAGAGAACGGCCTCAATGAACTAGTGGGTGCCGACGCTGCTCGAATAGCTAAGGCGATTGCGAGTAATCCACAGAGAACGTTCGTTCCAGGGTTATATGGAAATGGGAATGCAGCGCACCATATTGTGGAGGCGCTGAAGTGAGTCTTCGAATAGCAATCTTGACTTATAACTGGCCACCTCGGAATGCTATCGGGACATTGAGGCCTTATAGTTGGGCTAAGTACTTGGCTCAGTCTGGTGCTAATGTCGTGATTTTAACCGCGAGAAAGCAGGCTTACGATGAACCGTTAGATTTAAAGCTTGCACCGATTTCTGGGGTGGAGGTTATTGAGGTGGGGCCTCAATCATCTAGTTGGAAGAATAGTGTTGTTCGTTCCAACGAGCGGCTAGCGCGGTACGCAAAGGCAGTAGTTCGATTTTTCCGGAGTGTTTTCGGTATAACTGTCGACCCCAGAGACTTTTGGGAAGACTATTCGAGAGCAGCGGCAGAAGCATTGTCGACCCGCGTTGACGTAATCGTCAGCACGTATGGGCCTCGATCGGCGCATAAAATTGCTGCCTACATGAAAAGAAGAGCGCCGGAATTGGTCTGGTTGGCAGATTATCGCGATTTGTGGAGCGGTAATCATTTGACGAACTATAGCCCGAGCGGAAGACGGCGGGAGCGCCGTTTGGAAAAAAAGACGATGGCTGCGGCAGATGCGATCATTACCGTTTCGGACGAACTTGCCGTAGAACTAAAAAAATTGCTTGGGAAACCGACTTATGTAATTCCCAACGGTTTTGATCCGGACGAGGTCAGTTCAAGCACCGAAAAAAATGGAGTTTCGCCTGTACCAAAAATAGTTTACACCGGCATGCTTTATCGGAACTCCCGTGATCCAAGCCCTTTATTTCGGGCACTCCGCGAGCTTTTTGGCGACGGTAAACTTTCCGCAGATGCATTAACGGTAGAGTTTTACGGTCCAAAGGATCCGTGGTTGGAGCAGCTAATTGAGAAATACGCTGTACACCATTGGGTAAAGGTAAAAGGGCGAGTTCCCCGGATCGAATCCCTAAGGGCGCAGGGTGAAGCAGATATGTTATTGCTGTTGGAAAGCGGCGCCCCGGAAGCAAGAGGTGTTGTGACTGGGAAAGTATTTGAATATATTGCGGCTCGGCGCCCGATACTGAGTGTCGGTAGTGGCGAGGGTAGTGCAATTGCGCGGCTTTTATCCGAGACAGGCGCTGGACGAGCCGTTGGCGAGGAAGTAGACGCGATCAAGGAAGTATTGATATCTTTGCTGCAAGCGCAGAAGCCGTCTTGGTATCAACCAAATAACGATGCAATACAAAAATATTCCCGTAAGCATCAAGCGTCACAGCTTGTTGCTCTCGCTCACTCGCTTGCAACCAGGTCGTGATGAGACCGGGCGTTTATAAATGCTTTAGTGATAGGTTGCTACGGTGGGATTATCCAGACTTATATCAGCATGGACGGCAGTTGGGGTGTTCTTGCTCCCGCTGTATTTATGGTCGTCTGGGGGGGTTCAGCTCGCTCATTTTGTTCTAGCTGTAAGTGCGGCTGCAGTTATTCTTGTTAATGGTTTTCGAATAGATACGCCCGGGCGACTCTTGGTGTTGCTGGCAGCGGTGATAACCGCGCGTGAAGGAGTCGCTGCGGCACACGGTGCGTCGGTAGAAAGTATTTTGCCGATATTTTACACAGGATTCTGTTGCTTAATTTACCTGGCCATGCGAATTTGGCTGGCTGATTATAAAAGCTGGAGGTTCTTAATCGTTGGTCTATTCTTTGCGACGCTTCTCGCTGTGGCGGGCGTATTGGTCATGGGATACGGCGCAACGGTTGACTTTGACGGCGGACGCTCCGTCGGTACGTTCAATAACCCAAACCAATTGGGTTATTTTTCTGTGTGTCTATTTTCGCTGCTTGCTCTGCTGTATTTACGGGGTCGAATATCTTTATTTTGGCTATTGTTGTTTATCGCGGCATCAATTTTTTTAGCTATTGCATCGCTCTCAAAGGCAGCGATGGTGGCATGTGCAGCAGGAATTTTTTTTATATGGTTTCGCGTTGGCCGGACCCAAAAGAGTGTGTATCTAGGAGCTGCTGTAGCGTGTTGCATTCTGCTAGCATTGGGGGTGATGCTAAGTTCAGGATTGCTTGACGACTATAGATTTGTTCGCCGTTTGGCTGGGATTGGTCAGCAAGATGATGATTCGCTTGCCGGCCGCGGATATGGTGTGCTCTTTGACGTAAACGCCACAGAGTTTTTATTCGGCTACGGTTCTCAAGCAGTTCGAGCAATTGTTGGACACGAGGTTCACAGCACGATCGGTAGTTATTTCGCTAATTATGGCATTGTCGGCGGTCTCTTATTTTCTGCATTTATTATATTGTGGTTGAAAAGAGTTTATGCCATTTTTGGGTTTGTGGGGCTTATGAGTATATGTATGCCACCGATGTTGTACGGGATCACACACAATGGTAGTCGGTTCACGATATTCTGGCTGCTCGTGGCGGGATGTATGGTGTCTACTCGCGTTGTCGGACCTGCGGCCGTTGAGGAGAAGGCGTTCGGACACCCATTCTTAATTCGGCGTTAACAGTGCGGGTTGTCCGAATAGAAGTGTTGATTTAAGCGTTCGCGGTTTGGGTAATCCCCCCGCAAAAGCGATGCAGTCAGAAGTAGAATTTTCTCATTGAGGAGTTCTACAGAATGAAGAAGTCGAGGTTCACGGACAGCCAGATCATCGAGGCGCTCAAGCGAGTGGAGGCGGGTCTGGCGGTGCCCGAGCTTTGCCGGGAACTGGGCATCAGCACGGCCACGTTCTACAAGTGGCGCTCCAAGTACGGCGGCATGGACGTGTCGCTGATGGCGCGCATGAAGGAGCTGGAGGCCGAGAACGCCCGGCTGCGCAAGATGTACGTCGAGGAGAAGCTCAAGGCGGAACTGCGCGCGGAGGCCCTCGAAAAAAAGTGGTGAGGCCATCTTGCCGACGCGAGATGGCCCAGACGATGGTGCGCGAGCAAGGGATCTCGGTGCGCCTGGCGTGCGAGGTGATGTGTATCAGCCAGACCTGCTATCGATATGTTGCCAAGACGCACGCCGAGAACGAAGAGATCGCCAACTGGCTGCTGCGCCTGACAGACAATCACCGCACCTGGGGGTTTGGCCTGTGCTTTTTGTACCTGCGCAACGTCCGGGGCTTTGGCTGGAACCACAAGCGCGTGTACCGGATCTACCGCGAGCTCGAACTGAACCTGCGCATCAGGCCGCGCAAGCGGCTGGTTCGGCAGGCACCGGAGCCCTTGAGCGTGCCCACCGGCGTCAACCAGGTATGGTCGATGGACTTCATGCAGGACCAGCTCGCCGACGGGCGCAGCATCCGGGTGCTGAACGTGATCGACGACTTCAACCGCGAGGCGCTGGGTATCGAGGTCGACTTCTCATTGCCATCGGCGCGCGTGATCCGCACACTCAAACAGATCATCGGCTGGCGCGGCAAGCCGTCTGCCATCCGTTGCGACAACGGTCCGGAGTACCTGAGCGCAGCCATCGTGCAGTGGGCAAAAACGTGGGGCATCAAGCTTGAATACATTCAACCTGGCAAGCCGCAGCAGAACGCCTACGTCGAGCGGTTCAACAGGACAGCCCGCTATGAGTGGCTCTCCCAGTATCACTGGGACGACCTGGAGCACGTTCAACAGGCTGCCACCCAGTGGATGTGGTCCTACAATCACGAACGCCCAAACATGGCATTGGGCGGCATCACCCCAAAACAGCGGCTGGCCATGGCCGCATAGCGTGTCTACTTCTGACAATCGCTTAAAACGGGGGGATTACCGCGGCACAGCTCGGCGACCGGAACACCGGCTTCGCCTTCCTTGAGCACTGCCACGATCTGGCTTTCTGTAAACCAGCTCTTCAAAGGAGTCTCCAGACAGGGAGTCTCCGAAATTCTACTGACTAACGTCTACCCGAAGGGGGAGCTTACGGGAGGGCACTCGGATAAAATTAGGACCATGAATGCCGAAAGGAAGTTCGCTGGTACTTAAGCCCTAATGAGATTAACGACTACTATTTCTTAGAAAAAGCGACCATGGCATTTGTTCAACTTTCATCGACATAAACCACGTCACAAAGAAGAGGAATATATTGGAAATCAGAGTTGCCAGCGCTACCCCAATCGGTCCAAAAGTACGGATACAAATAGGTGTCAACAAAATAGCTAGTAAAGCAAGGGAAGCGCTTAATGATCCCAAACGTCCCGTTTTCTTATGAAAAAAAAGGTAGTTTGTCACCATAAAATACATTCCATTAAACGCGCACGCAGTCGCGAGAAAAGGAATGTACTTAATAACCCCGGTGTAGGATGAATCAAGAAATATCGATATAAAAAAAGGAGAGCAGACGGAAAATAAAAACGCTCCACAAAGCATTATAGAAAATTGCAGATAAGTGCCTTTGACGATACGCAGACGCTCTCTAGGCGATAGATTGCCCAACGATAGCTTCTTGTAAAGCCACGGGGCATAGGCCTGGTTCAAGGCCGTTGCGCATATTGTGATTATGCTCGTAAGCTGTGTTGCCACCATGTAGTAACCAACCTCAGCGAGGTCTGTCATATTAATGAGAAAAGTGCGATTAATAAAAATCGCTGCGAGCGTTCCAATCCCGTGCGGAATAAGAGGAAGGCCGTACTCAAGAATTTCCCGAGCGTAATGTTTGTTCCATCGTATTCTAAGTTCATCTCGTTTAAGCATTAAAAAAAACACGACGGATGCCGTTAATGTTGTAGCCAAAAATTGACCCCAAACACGACCTAGCCATCCCAGAGAAAATGGAACAACTAATGCGATAGACAGCAGCATTATTAATAGGGTATTCAGGTTCTGAAGAGCCGAATATCCCGTTGCACGCCCCTCCATTTGAAATAGCTTCAATTTAATGTTTATAAAAAGCTGGAGGAAAGCAGCTCCTATAGCCAGTAAAGTGGTCTCGTAAGAAAGTCCCGTGTAACGTTCTATAAGCGACTGAGAAAAACCCAGTGCTGCTGCTAAAGCCAACGCTATACATGAGGAAAGTATAGTTCCGGTGCCGATATACTCGGCAAGATTCTCTTTTCCGGACCTGAAGAATCTGGCGCTGGTAGACGTAGGGGTATAGAGGACAATCGCTACCACTATAATCGCCAATGCGCTTTGATACATGGCGACACGACCCATGTCGCTGGGGGAGAGGTAGCGGGTAAATATCGGGAGAAGAAGAAAGGGAATGGCACTGTTTAAGCCTGTTCCTAACAGGTAAGTAAACGCCTTCGATATTAGTTTTTTCGCCATATATCTTTCGGCGTTCGAAGATACTCAACAGCATAGTGACTCATTACGAGAAGCGCGCCTAAGATGCTACTAGACCCGGGCAGCGTTCGTATTCTACCTGGAAAGACAATCGACGATGTCCGATTGCTGCGTATTAGGAGCATGATTGTAACTATTATAGTTTGCCAGCAATTTTACCTGGAGAATAGCGATTTAAATATTGTCAGCCGCTTTATTATTCCCTACGCGGCTGACTACACTCTTAACTGCTTTCTAATACAATGCTTTGTTAATAAGAAATATTCGAAGGTAAAATAACGTGTTTGTGACAGTGTTTCGCGAAGGGCAAAAATACGCTGGATTGCTTCACGAGTATTGGCGCCACGCTGATGGGAAAATCCAAGCGATGTTTTAGCATTTCTTGGCCTCCAACATATTCCAAGTAATAAGCGTATCGGCGGAAATGTCGACGCTAGCAATGCAGCCAATCACATCGTCCCAGTAAACAGGGCTAATGCCATGTGCAGGCCGTTTGGTTATGAGGTTGTCTTCCGTGAGTTTGTCTCCCTTCTTGATGTCGCGAGCCGCAACAATGCTTCTGCGTGCATGCAAGCGAGCAGCACTTTGGTTTTTCACATTGGTTTCGGTCCCACCAAAAAGGGTTCTATATTTTGTTAATTTTTTCACAAACGCGCGGAGATCAGCCTCGTTCATAGCATGATAGTGATCGTTGCCTGGTAGAGTTTTATCGTACGTAAAGTGTTTCTCAAGGATTGATGCACCTAATAGCGTTGCCACTTCTAACGAGCTAAGGGTAGCATCCGGCACCACATGGTCCGAATAGCCAACCGCGACTGCCGGAAAAATACGTTTCAAGCGCAATATTTCTGCCAAATTCGCCTGCTCTTCTGGAGTAGGATAGTTTAAAACGCAATGCAACAGTGCGAGCTCATTGGCGCCTGAGTTTCTTAACGTTTGAACAGCAAACTCGATTTCCGGAATTGTCGAAGCCCCCGTCGATAGAATAATCGGTTTTCCTTTGCTCGCAACCTTTCGTAGAAGAGGTACGTTGGTAATATCCGCGGAGGCAATTTTAAAAAAAGGAACTAATGGGTCAAGAAAATCGACTGCGGTAAGGTCAAAAGGGGTCGACGAAAAATGAATACCAATCTGACAACAATAGTCGTATAGCTCCCGATATTCGTCCGGTCCAAATGCATCATATTTTTTGAAAAGTGCATGTTGAGTCGAGGTTGGTTCTTTTGTTGTATCCCAGTAGGCTGGGCTATTCTTCGAAGCGATTGTGTCCGCTTTATAAGTCTGAAATTTCACGGCGTGAGCGCCGCCAGCGTGGGCCTGCCGAATTAGCTCCTTTGCGAGAGCTAGGTTGCCCTCGTGATTCACGCCAATTTCAGCAATAATATAGGGGCAAAGATTGTCCCCAATTAAGAAATTGCCGATCGAAAAATAGTGTCGCATGGTTTATCCTTCCAATAGAGCGAGAATCTCGCCAATTACTCGCTTTTTCCCCTGTCGAAGGTTCAGACGCTTTGCCTTTTCTTGCATGGCGCGCCGTTTTTCGGGATTAGTCGCGATGTCTGTAAATGCTTCCAGTATCTGCGAGTCACTTACATCTGAGTGTAGACCTAGATTTGCAACGCCGTTCTCGTCAGCCGCGTATAAATGGGTGGTTTCGCGAAAGTTCTGGCAGATGACTATAGTAGGTACCTCAAGCGAAGCAAGTTCTAATACGGTACGTCCGCCAGAGGTTATCGCAAGGTCAGCCTTGCTCATGTGGTCCGAAATTCGCCGTGTAGTGCGTGTTACGCTGACATGTGATGATGGGTGCTTGCCAATTACTTGTTCAAGTATTTCATGATGAGCGTATCCAGGGCCGAGCACAACGTCGATATATATACCGTTGTCGGCGCACCATGGGGCAATCAAGTCCACGACTCTTGCGGTTAGATTTCCTTCGTCTACGCCCCCAAACGTGACCAATACTCTGCGGACGCGTTCGTGTAGTTGCGACGGTGCGCTGTACAGAAATTCGTCCCTTAAACAAAAATAATTTACCCCATTACGAACATGGGGAAGGGGATGATCGCCCTCGCCATATAAAGCATTGATAACTAGATCTGCCTTCCTATGTCCAGGGCCTAGGTCTTCAAAGTTGGCGACACGACTTCCTAGCGCATGCAGCCTTTCAATATAGTTTTCGTCCGTATCCAAAATATCGTTAATGACGAGGTCGGGTTGAAACTCAGCAAGGTCTGCGATCAGCGATTCCGATAACTTTACGGGGTAGTTAAAACTAGAGATATACCTTGCCGCCAATTCGCTGCGACGCTCACAAAAGAAATGCAATTTGTGATGCACCAGCTCATTTGCCAACATGACTGTGCGGTACGCATGGCCTAGTCCAACCTCTGGGTAACCGATAACAACAAACGCGATCTTTTTCTGCTGTAATAGGTGTTCGCATAAAAAAAGATCAGGTACGCTATCGATATCGACACTCCTTTCAGGAGGAATTTCGAGCAGAATAATATTCTGCCCGATTCGGGTGCCCCGGGTTAGCTGTTTCGCGGTACATGCAATGACAGCGCCTGTCTCTCGGTAAGTTGGTGGGATGAGTTGACGGTTAACTCGAGCTGTGTACGCGGGAACAGGTCGGCCGTTATCCAACGTCCAGCGAAGGTGCCGGTCGTCTACAACAGAGAGGACGGTGTCAGCACTGTTATTCTTATTTAACAGCGCGAGAGCCTCCTCGATATCCGAAGATTGAACGAGAGGGGAAGTTGGTTGTACAGTAATAATGTGTGAGTATATTTCCCCGTATGTCGATTGCGCGGTAGCGACGGCAGAAATGATGACAGGATCCAACGGCACATCATCAGTCGCAAGCGAGGGCTCTCGCTTTATGATGCTGGCGCCAAATCGTTCAGCCAACATCGCTATTTCGTCGTCATCCGTAGTTACTACAACTCTGTTCACCCCCGCTGCATTTTTTGCCGCAGTAATAGCGTAGTAAATCATCGGTTTACCAGCAATGGGGCGCAAGCTCTTTCGTGGAATTCCCTTAGAGCCGCCTCTCGCTGGAATAATCGCAATAGTTGTCATAACAGTCACGTACACAGAAACTTTGAGAATAATTCTTTGCTAATCCAATTTTCGATGTCTTGTTGATTATCGCCAATGACAACTGCCATACCGGACTTCTTCTCTCGGGTATAATAATTTTCCCGGATTCCACCAATCGACACTTCTTTATCGGTGATGCCACTTCGAATGCCCATCCACGCGGCTTCGGTTACGACGGTAGAGAAGCTAGTAATATGCAGGTCGCATTGGCTCAATGCAACTGGTAATGCTAAATAACTAGATCGAATCCATTCGATATTTGACCGACCAGCGAAGCGAGAGTTTAAATACCTCAATGCATCTACTTTGCGGCGCCCATGAAGTTGAGCCGGGTGAAGGCGAAGCATCCAGTTGTATATATTGCAAGTATTGAGAATAGCTTTTTCTAGCCCGGTAGCCATAAAACCGTTGAAATCGGAGGTCGGGTAATATTTTTCCAAGCCCCATTGTAAGCTAACTAAAATGGTGGGCTTGCCATTAGAGAAAACTTTCTCCTTTATCGCTTCCCGAACCAAGGTGTCGCCGGGGGATGGTTGGCTAAAACGCTTTAGCCAAGGATGGCCCACTACCCTGGTTTCGATGCCTTTACTATGTGCCCATTTAGATATGGTATCTTTCGCGTCTTCGTGCCAAACTAGGAACTGCGTAGGGAGATGGGAGGGTGGCGTATGCTTACGGAACCGCTCGCCGTAGTATGGGTGGCTATCATTTATTACGCCGTGCTGCAGATCGGCAATCGGTATTTTAAATTTGCGAGCAGCTTCGCACAGCGGAGCTTCCGGCATGATTGCAATAACTTCTCTGGGAGACGCTTCGATTAGTAGGCGTTCCCACAATTTAAATTCGCGATGATTTGCTCTAGCCTCAAACGATGCGACCCTAAAAATCCTGCCGAGGCATCGCAAGCCTAGGGTCCAAATATGGTAAAAGTTATAGGTAAGACAGGGCTGCCACAGGTTGCGAGGATTTATGGCACTGAACGGCTTTAGAACGGTAATGACATGCAGATGCTGTGCTGTTTTTTCTTCAAACATGCTGCCCAGCAGGGGGCTGTACAATTTCTTATTATAGATATAATTGAAGTGATGATCGTGTCCAATGAGAAGAACGTCTGCTTTTTTTATTCTTCTCCAGGAGTCACGAACAATAAGTCCCCTGAGAGCTGCCAGTAATGTTAAAATTTTTTTATTTGTGATTGTCATCGCACGTTCGAGTCAATCGGAGGGTTGCTATTGAAGAGCGTTCCTAATAGCCTCTGCAATTCGGTAAATTTGATCCGGGGTTATGTATGGGCTGAAGGGTAAGCTCAAAACTTCTTTGGCTGCTGCATCGCCTACAGGAAGATGCGCTGTGGAGTCGGCCACAGCAGGTTGTTTGTTTAGAGGTATTGGGTAGTGAACGGCCGTTGGGATACCTTGTTCCTGAAGTAGCTGTTGTACGCGATCTCTCTCGGGTACTCGAATCGTGTATTGCGCCCAAGCACTCATGTTTCCCGGGGCTATATAAGGCTTGATGACTTGCGGAATATCGAGAGCGTCAGAATAAATTGCGGCAAGGTGTTGCCGTGCCTGTAATTCATCTTCAAAAACATCAAGTTTAGCGAGGAGAACCGCCGCCTGGATAGTATCAAGACGACTGTTTATGCCCACACAAATATGGTGATAGCGGCGATCCTGACCATGTCTTGCAATTCTCCGAATCTTAACGGCGAGCTCATCGTCGTTAGTGAAAATCGCGCCGCCGTCGCCGTAGCAACCGAGTGGTTTGCTTGGGAAAAAGCTCGTGCACGCGATGGTTGAGAGATTGCACGATTTAGCGCCGTGGTATGTTGCACCAAAACTTTGGGCAGCATCCTCAATAACCGCAAGACCGTGTTTCTCTGCGATGGCGTTTATCTCGTCAAAATCGGCGCATTGACCAAAAAGAGAAACCGGGATAATCGCCTTTGTCCGCGATGTGATGGCGCGTTCCAGTTGACGCGGATCGAGATTATATGTGCGAGGATCAATGTCAACGTAAACAGGTTTCGCGCCCAGTAGCGCGACAGTTTCTGCAGTGGCTATGTAAGTGAATCCAGGTGTAATTACTTCGTCTCCGACGCCGATTCCTAATGCCATTTGCGCGATCTGCAACGCATCGGTGCCGTTAGCGCACGTAACGCAATATTTGGAGCCAACGTACGCAGCAAGTCTTTGCTCAAGTTGGTCAACTTCTGGGCCAAGTATGTATTTTCCGTGAGCGAGTACCGAACTTATATTGGCAATAAGTTTTTCCTTGATGCGTTGTTGTTGCGAGCGAAGGTCGCAGAATTCGATCATTGTTTATTCTCCGTACTTAATTTACGACCATTTAGGACATAACGGGTATTTGTCTTAGAACAAATCCAATGAGCGGTCCCCTCTAATGGAAGCGGAATACGCTCACCATACTCACTCATCCATCCAATTTGACGAGCGGGAACACCGGCCATGAGGGCGTACGGCGGGACATCTTTAGTGATGACAGCGCCGGCAGCTACGAACGCGAACTCCCCAACGACAACTCCACAAACAATTGTGCAGTTAGCGCCAAGCGTCGCACCTCTGCGGACTATGGTTTCTCTATACTCCGATTTGCGTTCAATTAAAGCGCGAGGATTATAGACGTTCGTAAAAACCATGCTAGGTCCACAGAAGACGCCTTCTTCTAGTAACACATTGTCGTATACAGAAACGTTGTTTTGAATCTTGCAATTATCTCCAATAATGACGCGGTTTCCAACGAAAACGTTCTGTCCTAAAGAAACATTTCGGCCGATTTGCGCGCCACTGCAAATATGCGCGAAATGCCAGATTCGGGTGCCATCACCAATTTGTGCACCGTCATCAATAACGGCAGTGGGATGAGCAAAGTATGAGCTATTATCTGGGACCATGATGTATATGTAGTGCGGTTTATGCCAGCAAGTCGACTTGTCAGATATTCCGACTACGGTGAGCGGCAACTGGTCGACGCACCCATCGGCGAGCATTGAGAAGCCCCCGAGAGTGGGGGCAGAGTTTTGCCGGAGTGCGGCGTTGAGGTGCCTTGTTCATCTTCTGCAACTAAGCAATTGATTTACAGCATGTTTTTCAAATGGACGAAATTTAGATGCTGATCTTTGGCAGGTTTCGGGAACAAGGCGTACCGACGTGAGGCGATAATGGCTAACCAGCAAGTTCGTATGTTCGGGAAGCTTTGCGGCCTCCCACTTTGCATATAAGAACGAGGGTCGCCCCCCCGCCCGTTGGTGTTTAATACTCGAGCGGCAAGGCAACTCGCCGCCCGTCACGGGCCGATAGATACATCGCGATTAAAAGCTCAAGGCTCTTTAGGCCCTCTCTTCCGTCCGTGTCTGGCCGGGCTTCGCCGCGCAGAGTCTTGATGACATTTTCATAATACAAGGGATGACCGAAGCCGTAAACAGAGGTTGTTGTGTAGTTAGCCTTCCTAATATCGGAGTCTTCGGGGCGATGTTCGTCAAATTCCCAGTGCTGTATCTCATTGACAGCGACGCCTCCCACTCTGACCGTTCCGCGCTCTCCAAGAATCGTAATGCTGCCTTCAAAATTCTTGGGGTATGTAAGCATTGAAACGTTTACGGTACCCATGGCTCCACTTCTCCATCGCAGCGCCGCAACGCCACTATCCTCTACTTCGATGTTTCGAGCTTGCGTGCCTGTGTAGGCCATCACGCTTTCCACTGGGCCGATAAGCCAGTCTAGCAGGTCAATATAGTGGCTCGCCTGGTTCATGAAAGCTCCTCCATCGAATTCCCATGTTCCTCGCCACCGCGCGCTATCGTAGTATTCCTGCGGACGTGTCCAAAAAACATTGACCGCGACATTGTAGATTTTTCCAAATCGCTTTTGGTCAATAGCCCGTTTTAATAGTTGTAAGGTGGCATTGCGTCGGTTTTGCTTTACGACAAACAAATATACGCCGGCCTTGTCGCAGGTCTCTACCATTCTTAGACCGTCTTGCCAGCGAGTGGCCATGGGCTTTTCAGTAATAACATGCTTGCCTGCTAGCGCGACCTCTATTGTTTGATTTGCGTGAAGTCCGCTAGGCGTAGTTAAAACAACGCAATCCGCCGTAGTTTTCTCGAGCAAAGCGCGTAACTGGGCATGCCCGCGGGCACCGGTTTTCCGGACGGCCGCCTCAAGCGCGTCCAAAGAAATGTCGCAAACATCTACAAGTTCACACAATTCCGAATGTGCTTCTATCGCAGAAAAGTGGTTCTGCGCAATACGCCCGCATCCAACGAGAGCAAATCGTATTTTGCGGTCCTTAATTGGTAGGATGGATTGCATAATGGTCGCCCGATTGACTATGTTCTTGGTTCCGCGTGCGCTTAGGTTGAGGTCGTGCCAAATTGCTTGTATTGGTTGATATACCACCTCATTGAAACCTTAATTCCTGCCGTTAAATCGTGAGTGGGTTCGTAATGGAGAAGATTTTGTGCCTTCGAGATATCGGCTTGTGAGTGCCTTACATCTCCTGGTCGATAATCTTTATATATGGGGGATTTGTTATAGTAAATGCCTTCTGCAGCCAAAGAGTCTCTAAGGTTGGCAAAAAGCTCGTTCAATGTTGTTCGCCCGCCCACTGCAATGTTATAAACATGATTGCGGCAAATATCGTCCGAAAGCGCGGCAAGAATATTTGCTTGTACGACATTGTCGATAAAGCAGAAGTCGCGGCTGGTTTCACCATCACCATATATAAAAATGTCGTCGTTTCTTATCATTGACGCGATCCACTTTGGGATGACAGCCGCATACGCACCTGCGGGATCTTGGCGGGGACCGAAAACATTGAAATAACGTAATCCTACGGACTTGAAACCGTAGCTTATCGCAAACACATTGGCGTACAATTCGTTTACATATTTGGTCACAGCATAAGGAGAAAGTGGTTTGCCAATTTGGTCTTCCACCTTGGGAAGTCCGGGATGGTCCCCGTATGTTGAGCTGCTTGCTGCGTACGTAAAGCTTTCGACGCCGGCATCTCGAGCTGCTACTAGCATATTCAGAAAACCGTCTATGTTCACGGCATTCGTGAGACGTGGTTCTTCTATGCTTCTCGGAACAGATCCCAGAGCGGCTTGATGCAAAACGTGATTAATGCCTCGGCAGATCTCCACGCACGTGTGAAAATCTCTAATGTCACCCTCGATAAATCGAAATTTCTGCCATTGGTGGGGCGAGACGTGGGATCTAACTTCGTCTAAATTCCGCTTATATCCTGTGGCGAAGTTATCAAGGCCCACGACGGTTTGGTCGAGCTTTAGTAAGGTTTCGACAATGTTGCTTCCGATGAAGCCGGCTGCGCCAGTTACCAACCACGTATTGGGCTTTGCACGAAGGTGTTGAATGAGAGTGTCAAAAATCATGTTGTTTATAAGCGTAGATCGGACGCACCGCGTGGTAGAACATACTTGAGATCATAAAGAACGTGTTGCGGTCTACCAAGATCTCGATAAGCAGCCGGAGGCATCTCCTTAAATTGCTGATGTGCTACGGCCACGATGATGCCATCGTAAGTCTTTTTGGCTGGGGAGCTGATCGGACGAATGCCGTACTCGTGAAATGCCTCGTCCGCACTAACCCAGGGATCATAGACGTCAGTTGAGATGTTGTATTCGGCAAGCTCTTTAATGATGTCTACTACACGCGTGTTACGTAAATCTGGGCAGTTTTCTTTAAACGCGAGACCCATGACCAAAACACGTGATCCCTCGACCTGAATTTTCCGCTTTAGCATTGCTTTGACGAGCTGTGATACGACGTACGCACCCATTCCGTCGTTTAAGCGGCGGCCAGCGAGTATGATCTCTGGATGATAGCCTATGCTTTGTGCTTTATGTGTGAGGTAGTAGGGATCTACCCCGATGCAGTGCCCACCAACAAGTCCGGGGCGAAAAGGGAGAAAGTTCCATTTGGTGCCCGCCGCTTTTAGAACAGATTCTGTGTCAATATTCAGTTTGTTAAAGATGATGGCTAACTCGTTAATAAGCGCGATATTGAGGTCGCGTTGAGTATTCTCGATCACCTTCGCGGCTTCAGCAACTCGAATGCTTTCAGCTTTATGAGTCCCAGCCTTGATAATTTCGCTATAAAGCGCATTTACAACTTCAGCGATCTCTGGAGTTGAGCCGGAAGTAACTTTCTTTATATCGGGGACGCGGTGTTCCCTATCGCCTGGATTGATGCGTTCAGGGCTGTAGCCTGCAAAAAAATCAACGTTGTAAGTTAGACCCGACGTTCGTTCTAGGACGGGGACACAGTCTTCTTCGGTAGCGCCTGGGTACACCGTGGATTCATAAACCACAATGTCTCCTTTTTTCAAGACGCGGCCAACGGTCTCTGAAGCCTTAAGTAGAGGAGTTAGGTCCGGCCGTTTATGTTCGTCTATGGGGGTGGGAACGGTTATGATATAAGTATTGGCTTCCTTTAGAGCGTTTGGGTCTGTCGTGTATCGAAGACCTTTCGCTAACTGCAGTTCTTCAGGGCTTACTTCTAGCGTTGAGTCTATGCCACGCGTGAGCTCATCAATGCGTCGAGCGTTAATATCGAAACCAATTACACTGCGCACTTTTCCAAACTCCACGGCCAAAGGAAGTCCAACGTAGCCCAGGCCGATGACCGCAAGTTTTAAGTGTCCTGTATCCATAGGAATTATTTCAAGAGTTTATAACAGATAGCTATTATTAAGGAGCTGAAAAGCAAAGGGTTCCGATGAGGCGTTTCAGGCAAACGAGCAGCTTCTATCGTCATTTGCGGTAAGGGTTAAGGCATTCTTTGTACGTGAACCGCACCGTACTTGCAAGCTCAGACTTTGGTAAGCGTCTCAAAAGCTAACTGCAATCAGCTTAGTCGAGAGAAGTGGTATGAGCCTGCTATGGGAGCGTGTCTGTTGTTCAGTATGAACATTGTTAGTCCTTTAAGGCGACTAAATTAAGCGACCTCCCCCGAAAGAGAGTCGTATATTTGCAAATGCTGGTTTACAACATGCTCGATCGCGAATTTCTGTTCGGCAAGCGCTCGTCCTGCGAGGCCAAATTCACGGCGGAGGTTTTCGTCTAAAATCAGACTTTCAATCGCGTTTGCCAGGCTAACCGGATCTCGAGGGGGGACAAGGAGTCCCGTCTTATTGGGGATGATTGCATCACGACATCCTGGTACATCGGTGGTCACGATGGGGCGTCCGCAAGCGGCTGCTTCAAGGAGTACTTTGGGGGACCCTTCTCTATAAGAGGGCAGGACGACGATATTTGATTGAGCGAATATTTGGTCAATGTCGGAACGATGTCCCCAGAGCGTGACAATTCTCTCCTCGCGCCAAATGGCGAGTTCCTCAGCAGTTATGCTAGTTGGGTTACCGGGATCTGGATCGCCAACGAGCCAGAAGGTCGCGCGCACGCCCTTCTCACGCAGTAATCTAGCCGCGTCGATGAATTCGCGGACTCCTTTATCACGGAGCAACCGCGCTGCCATGGTTACCACTATCGAGGCTTTCGGCTCATCGGTTACTCGATACGTTCTAAGATCAACGCCAGATCCTTCTATAAGTCGTGTTGAGTTTGCCGCTAGGCCCGCTAAACGGCTAATAGTGAGACGGTCGTCCGGATTTTGAAAAATGGTTATTGTGTTGGGTCTGTTTAGCGAAAAACGGTAGAGTGGTGTGATGATACGACGAATCAGATTGGTTTTCAGGTCTGCGCCGATAAAGACAGTGCCTAGGCCGGAAATGGCTGCAACCACAAACGGGATGCGTGCAAGGCGGGCACATACTCCACCATATAATACAGGTTTGATCGTAACTAAATGGACGATGTCGGGTCTTAGCCTGCGAAATAGCCGGAAAATATTCGTTATGCTGTAAAATTCAAAAAGCGGGTTTTTTCCACTTCTACTAAGTTGTACAGGATGATATACCAACCCCAGGTCACGAATTTTGTCGACAAAGGGACCGGGGGCTGTGGCGACATGTACCTCGTATCCGTGGCGCCGTGCTTCTAGCGCGATAGGGGCGCGATGAGATAAGAAGAAGCCTGCATCATTCACTAGAAATAGTAATTTAACCATGAACCTAACGTTGGGGCGGTCTATGCTAATAAATGTATGCTGCCATGAACAGGTATAGGAATGTCGGGGAATATGTGCGCCGTATGAGCTGTAGAACAAAATCGGTCTAGGTTGTATTTGTTCATCACGGGTCAAACTATATTAGCCCGTCCTTTAGCTTGCGGTGCTCTGGAGTGGTAGAGCAAACTGTTTTCCTACGGGCTAAAGCTACCGTAAATTCTAACGGGCGGGACGAGCGGAATCGGTGGCTTGAGCCGAAGTTTGAGCTTTTGAGTTTGCGCGTAAGTGGCTCAAGAGAGTTAACGCTCGCGCGCGTCTCGCTGTTAGCCAATACCAAATGACAAGAAGCGCGAGGAAAGCCAGTAATAACACACCATCAGAGAAGCCAGCCCGGAGCGCGGATGCAGCTGTTACTCCACAGATAAAGCTGAAGGCACAAGTAATTAGGACCGCGCGCATGGGGGTTAGTCCCGCATCCCGCATCAAATGATGGAGGTGGTTATGATCCGGCTTGAACGGTGAGTAGCCCTGACGAATGCGATGCGTCATCAAGACGAGGCAATCGATGAGTGGAACCGGAACTAGCCATAACGCTAACGCCGGAGTGACGGGATGGCCCGGGCTTTGAGTAAGGCGAAATGCGACCCAAGCGATCGAGAAGCCTAGAAACGCACTGCCTCCGTTTCCCAAGAAGGCTTTTGCACGACGGCGCCAAGGGAGTCTTAGATTAAAGTACAGAAAGGCTAGAACTGCGCCGCAAAGGATAGCAATGTCGATGGCAAGCCTAGTATTTCCAGAATAAAGCGCTGCTGCGCCCAACATTATTAAGGCGGTTAGTCCTAAGGAGCCCGCAAATCCGTCCATTCCGTCGATCATATTTAAGGCGTTGATCACGCCAACGGTCGCGAAGACAGTAAACGGAATCGACCACATGTCGAGTGAAACAGGTGAATCTCCGAAGATCGAGCCAAGATTCTCGGCGCGAACTCCGCCCCAAATCGCTGTAATGATTGCAGCAAGCGCCTGAACGCAGATGCGAAGCCACCAGGGTAGGTCAAATCTATCGTCGAGCTGGCCGATGACGATCAATAGACCGCTAGCGACTCCAAAAGCAATGAGATCTTGGTTGAGGAAGCCCAAGCCCAAGTTAAAATGAAAAAGGCAGGCCGTTGCAAAAATGCCCACTCCCATGGCCAGTCCGCCGATCACTGGCGTCGGCGAGGCATGATCCTTGCGGCCCACCGGGAAATCGAGCAATTTCAGTCGGTGGGCTAGCGGTATGAACAGAAACATTGCCGCGAGGGTCAGAAACGAGGCTACGCTGAACTTCTGCCATATTTCAATAGGAATGCTGTTGCTCATTTTCAGAGTCTCGGTTGTGCACCGAATGGAAGAAAATCCACGTGATAAGTGGAAAACCGGGCCAAAAGTCCGTGTGTTCGCTGGTTGCGGGGTCGCGCATTATCGCAGGCTGTAAGTGCTAACGCTACCATGCGATGCGTTTAGTGACGGTAACGCTGCTACAGACCGAGCTGCGATGCGGAGTCATGATAGAGGTGAGTGACTTCGGTTGAGTGGGGATGAGCAAGAATCAAGCCAAGCTACTCGCCAGCCGGTCGACGCATTTTGCCGCCAGCATTTCTTCCTCGGCTTCCACCATTAGCCTCAATTTCGGCTCGGTGCCCGAGGGGCGGATGAGCACCCGCCCGCGGCCGCGCAGGGCGGCCGTTACCTCCTGGTAGGCCTGGGCCAGGCCGGGGTGGGATTCCCATTGCAGGTCGGGTTGCAGCTTTACGTTCACCAGTTTTTGCGGCAGCAGGCGCAGCTCGCTGGTCAATGCCGGCAGGCCCTTGCCGCTGCGGCGCATGGCCGCCAGCACCTGCAGGGCGGCAATGATGCCGTCGCCCGTGGAATGGCGGTCTAGGCACAGGATGTGGCCGGAGCTTTCTCCGCCGAACAGCCAGCCTTTTTCCTGCAGCGCCTGCATCACATGCTTGTCGCCCACGGGCGTGCGCACGAACGGCACGTTGAGTTCCCCCATGCGGCGCTCGAACGCGTAGTTGGTCATGACGGTGCCCGCCACGCCGGCCACTGGGCCTTGCGCCATGCGGTCGCGCACGATCACGTAGAGCAGTTCGTCGCCGTTGTACATGCGGCCATTGGCATCCACCATTTGCAGCCGGTCGGCGTCGCCATCGAGCGCGATGCCCAGGTCCGCGCCGGTTTCGCGCACCGTGGCGGCCAGGGTCTCGGGGTGGGTGGCGCCGACTTTCTCGTTGATGTTGAAGCCGTTGGGCGCGCAGCCGATGGGAATGACCGTGGCCCCGAGCTCGCGGAACACGTCCGGTGCGATGTGGTAGGCCGCGCCGTGGGCGGCGTCGACCACGATGGTCAGGCCGCTGAGGTCCAGTTCCGGGGGGAAGCTGGCCTTGCAGAATTCGATGTAACGCCCGGCGGCGTCGTCCAGGCGCTTGACGCGTCCCAGCCCTTCGGACGGGGCGCAGGCCATGGGCTGCTCGAGCGCCGCTTCGATGGCCTGTTCTGCATGGTCCGGGAACTTGCTGCCCTGGGCGGAGAAGAATTTGATGCCGTTGTCGCCGTAGGGGTTGTGCGAGGCGCTGATGACGATGCCGGCGGAAAGGCGCAGCGCGCGGGTGAGGTAGGCCACGGCCGGGGTCGGTACCGGGCCGGCAAGCACCACGTCTACGCCCGCCGAAGAGAGCCCGGCCTCCAGCGCCGATTCCAGCATGTAGCCCGAGATACGGGTGTCTTTGCCGATCAGCACCACAGGCCGCGCCCCGCGCGGGGATTGCGCCCGTAGCACTTGGCCCGCGGCATGCCCCAGGCGAAGCGCGAATGCCGGGTTGATGACCGGCCCGCCTACTTTGCCCCGTATGCCGTCGGTCCCGAAATATTGGGTGTGTACTGCAGCCATGATTGTTTTCCGCGATTCTCGGGAAAGCGGACGCTCCGCTGCCGGGCGCCCGCTTCAACGTGCCGCCATGATTCCCCATTTCGGCTGAGGCTGGTATCTGCCTTTTAGCCGGTTGCAATCCGTAAGGCCGCCAGCATAGGCCTGGAAGCATGACGCCCTGATGTAGCTATGTAACGAATTGCGGAAAAATTCGCATGAAATAGCCCTCTGAACAGTATGGATAGCGCCATTTCCCCAGAGGTTGTTAATTTTACAATAAGTTACATTGTTTTAAGAATGTATTTTTTTGTGCGGTATTTGCATCACTTTGACTATCGCCCTAGCGGTTTCGATTGTCGGTGTATTTGCGCAGCACGAGCCAGCGGGGCGTGCGAAAGCGCACAATGGCGGTGTACAGCCAGAGGTACACCGCGACGAAGACGGCGAGGAAGCCCACCAGCACGAACTTCTGGTGCCAGAAGGCGGTAGCCGGCACGATGGCGAGCAGGCTGAGTGCCCACAGGTAGGGGGAGGTGCTGGCGTTGCGCCGCAGGAGTAGCCGCGCGTTGCGCGAGCCGACCGCCCAGCGGATGACGCGCTTGTAGATCAGCATGTGCAGGTGGATGCCGTCCGGCAGGCTGGGCGACATGCCGCGGAGATATCTCTTTCGATATATGGAGAAGAGCGTCTCGAAGATGGGGTAAATGAAGAGCAGGGCGGGATACCAGGCCGAGACCTGCGGGTTGCGCGCCACGAGCAGGATGCCGAGCTCGGCCAGCATGAAGCCGAGGAAGTAGGCGCCACCATCCCCCAGGAAGATGAAGCCGTAGGGATAGTTCCAGACCAAAAAGCCCAGGATGGCCCCGATCATGATGAGCGCGCCGCCAAGCACGAGCGGGTCCCCCACCTTGAAGGCCACGTAGCCGAGCGAGGCGAACATGGCCATGGCCGCCGCCGCCGCGAGGCCGTTGAAGCCATCGATGATGTTGACGGCATTGACCAGCGCTGCCACGCACACCACGGCCGCAAGGCCGCCGGCCAGCGGCAGGGCGAGCCACGCATCCACCAGCGGCACGTCCACCCTGACCAGGCTGGCATCGAGTACGACGGCGCCCAGCGCGCCGCCTGCCAGCGCGCACAGCAGCCGCACCGTGGGGCTGATGCGCTGGGTGAAGTCTTCCGCGAGGCCTATGCCGAACACCACGGCCGAACAGGCCAGGAGGAGCGCCAGGTGCTGGGCGAGAGGCAGGTCGCGCGTGGTCAGCATCGCGACGGCCAGGCAGCAGCCCAGCACGATGCCGACCCCGCCTATGCGGGGCACCGGCCGGACGTGGAATTTCTGGACGCCGGAGAGATCGCGGTCCGCGGCGGCGCTGTGGCGATGGCTCACGCGGACGATGAACATGGTGGCAAGAAAAGACACGATGAAACTGATCGTCAGGTTAAGCATGTGTACTCGTATGGATGAAGCTGTGCGGAGCCGGAGGATTGGAGGTCGACTACGCAGGTACCTCCTCTGTATAGACGACCGCCTAGGACTTGTCATCTGAAGCGGTGGGCGGTTGGTGTCGCGACGTGACCGCCGTAACCCGCGGTTACCCTAGACATGAATTCCGGACCTTCGTCATCCCAACTTCATCTATAGTCCTTAGTGAACTTGTCCGACTCGTGTGGGACGATATTGCCTGGGATACTAGGCGGGGGCGAGGCGAGGGATGGATTACCACCGGTTTGCCCCCGAGTTGTAGAGTGAGTGCTCTCACTCACCAGCGTGCCGCCAGCTCGGACGACTCATCGCATTCAATCTAGGAGTTTTGCGTGGGGACTAACCTTTCCTCTTCCGCTATCGACATTGCCGCTTCCGCCTTCAAGGCGTATGACATCCGCGGCGTCGTCCCCTCACCCTTGAGTCCGGAATTCGCGCGTCGCCTGGG